>Ga0326727_10011010_pt1 | contig 21265 bp, 12 predicted proteins | sample MB2enrmetagenome_FD_207643 | JGI IMG/M metagenome (GOLD analysis project Ga0326727, IMG submission 207643) | Lab enriched peat soil microbial communities from McLean, Ithaca, NY, United States - MB29MY | ecosystem: Environmental > Terrestrial > Soil > Wetlands > Peat | place: USA: New York...
ACCCGCTCCACAACCGGCGAGCGGCCCTCCGGCGTGAGTTCGACTAGGGTCAGTTCAGGCGCAGCCGCGCCCCCTTTGCCGAAGACCTTCACCGTCCGGCCTTCCGCTTCCCTGCTCTCGCGCACCGTGGCATCGTCTGACGTCAAGTCGGCCATGGCATGCAATCCCGCAAATGCGTCTTCGGCATAAAAGACCGGCCCCGCGTACTCCTTGCGCAGGTCTTCCTCGACATATTTGCGAGTGAGCGCGGCGCCGCCGCAGATGACGGGCACGGTCAGGCCCAGCCGCTCCAAATCCTGCAAGACGTACTTCATTTCGAGCGTGGATTTGACCAGGAGGCCGCTCAGTCCGATAGCGTCGGCGCCAATCTCCTGAGCGGCGGCGATGATGGCGTCGGAGGGCTGCTTGATGCCTAGGTTGACGACTCGATAGCCGTTGTTCGAAAGAATGATGTCCACGAGATTCTTGCCGATGTCGTGCACGTCGCCCTTGACCGTGGCCAGCACCATCGTGCCCTTGCCGCCGCCCGCGGATTTTTCCATCTTCGGTTCAAGGTAAGCAACCGCGGCCTTCATCACAGCTGCCGAATCGAGCACCGAAGGCAACTGCATCTTGCGCGCGCCAAAGAGATCGCCGACGGTCTTCATGCCGTCGAGCAATACCGTGTTAATGAGTTCGAGCGGCGAGTGCGTCACGAGGGCGGCTTCCAAGGTTTCAGTGAGCGATTGCTTGTGCTCGCCCAATCCAATCGTTCGCTCGCCGCGAATAATCATCTGCTTGAGTTTTTCGTCGGTGGTGAGATTCTCCACCGGGATCTCATCTTCCTCGACAGAACCTTTGCTGAGGCTGGCGAAATGCGCCATGTAAGCCTGGAGCGGATCGCCGCCCGTGCCATTCTGCCCCCAATCCTGAAAAATAAGCTTGCGGGCGAGTTCAACTTCAACTTTAGGAATCTTGTATAACGGATAGATTTTAGAATAGTTGACGATAGCCGCATCGAGCCCGCGGTCCACGGCCTCTTTGAGAAAGACCGAGTTGAGCACGCGGCGCGCGTATGCGTTCAGGCCGAAGGAAATATTTGATACGCCGAGCACCGTCCGCGAGCGCGGCAACTCAAGCTTGATGCGCCGCACCGCTTCAAGGGTCTCAATGGCCGCCGTTCGATAATCCTCCTGGCCGGTCGAAATCGGCAGGGTGAGCGCGTCGAAGATCAGGTCCTCGCTCCGCATGCCGTATTTGTTGACGGCCAGATCGTGGATGCGATGGGCGATGGCAACTTTGCGGTCGGCGGTGAGCGCCATGCCCTGTTCGTCGATGGTGAGCGCGATGACCGCGGCCCCGTAACGGCGCGCCATGGGCAGCACGAGGCTGGTGCGCTTCTCGCCGTCTTCCAGGTTGATGGAGTTGATAATTGGCTTGCCGGGGATACGCTTGAGCGCTTCTTCTATTACGCCGGCCTCGGTTGAATCCACCAAAATGGGCGCGGGAACACGGGTGGCGATCTTATCGAGCACCGCGTTCATATATCCGGTCTCGTCCTCGCCGACGATGGCGCAGCAAAGATCGAGCATCTGCGAACCTTCGCCAGCGAGCCGCTTGGCCAGGGCGAGAATGCCGTCGTAGTCACCCGCGCGCACCATATTGCGAAAGGCTTCCAGGCGGGTGGTGGTATTCATTTCCTCGGCGATGATGATGGGTTGCGCGTCGGCTTCAAGCGGCACGGCACTGAAGGCGCTGGCCGCGACCGATTGCTGCGCCACTGCGCGCGGGGCGGGCGTGACGCCCTTGACAGCCTCTGCAACGGCGCGCAAATGCTCAGGCGTGGTGCCGCAACAGCCGCCAACTATCTGGACGCCGTACTCTGTGACGAATCGCCGCAAATAAGCGGCCAGCTCGGCCGGGGTGAGCTTGTAGACCGCGCGGCCGCCCTCATTCTGCGGGAGGCCGGCATTGGGCAGCACGCTGATGGGCAGAGTGGAATTCTGGCAGAGAAAGCGAACCGCGTCGTTCATCTCCGCGGGGCCGGTGGCGCAGTTGAGGCCGATCACGTCGGGCTGAAGGCTTTCAAGCACGGCCAGAGCCGCGCCGATCTCTGAACCGAGGAGCATGGCGCCGCTGGCTTCGAAGGTAATTTGCGCCTGGAGAGCGACGTTGCGGCCAGTGGAGGGGATGCTGCCCTCGCGCGCCGAGCGAATCGCGTCCTGACAGGCCGCGAGAGCGATCTTGACCTGCAAGAGATCCTGGCAGGTTTCCACAAGCAGCACGTCCACGCCGCCCTCGATGAGGGCCTCGGCCTGCTCGCGATAGGCTGCGGCCATGGCGTCGTAGCCGATGTGGCCCAGCGAGGGCAGCTTGGTGGTGGGGCCAATGGAACCGGCGACAAAGCGCGGCTTTTCAGGAGTGGAGTATTCGTCCGCCACGGAGCGAGCCAATCGCGCCGCGGCGAGATTCAACTCGCGGGTGCGGTTCTGGAGGTCGTACTCAGCCAGAACAATGCTCGACGAACCGAAGCTGTCGGTCTCGATTACATCGCAACCAGCTTCAAGAAACGAGGCGTGAATGGCGCGGATGACGTCAGGCCGCGAAAGAACCAGCAGTTCGTTGCAGCCTTCCTTGCCCTGGAAGTCCTCCGGCGTGAGGTTGTGCTTTTGCACACTGGTGCCCATCGCGCCGTCGTAAACCAGCACGCGCTGTTTCAGCTCTGAAAGAAAATCAACCAAGTTCGCTCCTGCCCATCGGCCGCCGGAAAAAACCGGGAAGGCGACTAGACACTAGCATAAATGGTTCACTAATTTGTGTTTCCTGCTTTTTGCCGGCCAGCACTCTTCCTTTGAGGCTTCTCGCAAAAACAACGAGGTCCGGATTACGGTCCGGACCTCGCTGACAAAACGGGAAATCAACTACTTCTGCGAGCCCTTGGGTGCAGTGCTGGTCCCAGGTTGCGTGGCGCCCTGCGATGAACTGTGGTGGCAGCAATTCTTTCCGCTGCCCTTCTGGCAGCACTGCTTTGCGCCATTGTCTTTGCTGCACATTTTTGCGCCCTTCTCGTCACAGCACTTCTTATCGCAACCGCCCTTGCAGCACTTTTCCCCGTTGCAGATGCCATTCCGGGCCATCGGGCAGTTTGCGCCCATGGGAGCCTGCGAGGGCTGAGCAAAGGCTAAGGCGGTGAAGACGAGAAGGAACGATAGAAATGAGATGGTTCGCTTCATGGAAATCTCCTTGACGTTGTGAAAGCTGGTCACAAATCGAGCCACAAGGCAAGAAGCCCTGGGCTGTTTCATTTGCTTGAACGTCAGGAGCGGTCTAGATCCGGAAGACCTGGAAGAGAATGTATCTTGCGGGAGCGGCTGCGGCAGGTTTACCCGGTGGAGCGGCCACAAAGGACGCATCTGCATCCGAGACCGTTTGCGGTACAGAGGCAAGATACACATTTCCGCCCGCTTTTGGCTTGACCCCGGCTGTCAACTGGGCAACCGCCCGCGGCAAAGCGTCGTGGCAGCAATTCTGGTCACAGCCGGCGCCGGCAACCTTATGCGCCATCTGACAGGCCATGCCCATATGGCTCATCGTCTTGCCGCAGCAATGCGCACAGGGACCACATGCGGGGGCGCCCATATTGCACGGCAGCCCCGCGAGGGCGGGCTGCGTCGCAAGCAACGCAACCACAACCACTGCGACGAATTGGAAGACCCTCTTCATCTGCTTGGGAATGATTATGACCGGCCAGACGACCCCGGTCAAGTACGCCTTATCGCAAGTGCAGCACGCTCAGAATGCTGCGCGAACAAATGTACAGGAAAAATTGTTGTCCTTTATTTTGCCGCCGTCAGCGCGCTCACCGGCACCAGCATATCTTCCTTGCGCATGACCAGGTTGGTGGCGTTCAGCGTTGCCAGCTCGAAGCCGTGGCCGTGAGTAATTGCGTCCGTGGGGCAGGCTTCAACGCAGTAGCCGCAGAAGATGCAGCGGTTGTAATCGATGTTGTAGACCTTGGCGTAGCGCTCGGACGAGGAAATGCGCACTTCATCGGTATTTTCAGCCGCCTCGATATAAATGCAATTGGCGGGGCAGGCCGCCGCGCAGAGGAAGCAGGCAACGCACTTCTCCAGGCCATTTTCGTCGCGCTGCAAGACGTGGGCTCCACGGTAGCGCGGCTCCAGCACCGCGCCCCGCAGGGGGCCCTTGCCGTCGGGGTAGTTTTCTACCTCGGTGGGTTTGAATATCTCACCAAAGGTGATGCTCATGCCCTTGGCGATGGCGGCGATGTTGCCCACTATCGACATGAGGCCAGTATACGATGGGTGGCTATCCGCATGCTGACGGCAGAGTAATTGAGCGCGTCTTGACCTGATGCCCGCGGAATCTGGATTGGATTCGCCGCGGGATGCTATTTCTTTTGATGCTCCTCCTGCTTTTGTGGACTTGCTTGCCGTTGTGGTGCAGCCTGCCGTTGCTGTTGCGGAGCGGCTTGCCTTTGCTGTTGTGGCGCAGCTTGTCGCTGCTGTTGCGGTGCGGCTTGGCGCTGTTGTTGCGAAACCGCTTGGCGCTGCTGTTGTGGTGCAGCCTGCCGCTGTTGTTGTGGCGCAGCCTGGCGTTGCTGTTGCGGTGCGAATTGGCGTTGTTGTTGTGGAGCAACCTGCCGTTGCTGTTGCGGTTGCGCCTGCCGTTGCTGTTGTGGGGCTGCCTGACGCTGTTGCTGTGGTTGCTGTGCCTGACGCTGTTGCTGCGGTTGCTGCGCCTGACGCTGTTGCTGCGGTTGCTGCGCCTGACGCTGTTGCTGCGGTTGCTGCGCCTGACGCTGTTGCTGCGGTTGCTGCGCCTGACGCTGTTGCTGCGGTTGCTGCGCTTGGCGCTGCTGCGGTGCTGCTTGCCGTTGCTCTTGCGGTGCTGCTTGGCGCTGCTGTTGCGGTGCTGCTTGACGCTGCTCTTGCGGCGCCGCCTGATGCTGCGATTGCTGCTGCGCTACAGCTCGATTGGTTGTCTGCAAAGCCGCTGGAGCCCTTACGCCGCGATCTGCCGCGAGCGGCCTGGCTGCGACCACGCTAGCCGGCCGGCCATGGTTGACATTCGCAAACTGCGCCCGGTTGGCGCTGGCGGCGCGCTCATTCTGCACCTGTGCCCCCATGGGCGCAGTGTGCTCCTGATGCATCGCTGCCAATTCCGCGGGACGCGCACGCACCTGGAGACCGCCCGATCCGCCGTTGAAGCTCACGCGGGAGCCGCGCTGGTAATTGCTCACGGGGTGGTCGTAAACGTTATGCGCCCTTGAGCCGCTCAAATTGTTGAAGGAACGGTTGTAGTTGAAGTGGCCGCCGCCCCAGTAGCCGCCCTGGTAGCCGAAGCCGATGTAGCCAAAGCCGTAATCAATACCGCCATAGTAGCCGATGTACTGACCCCAGTAGCCAGGGTAAAAGCCGTAGCGGTGATGGTAATAGCCCCAGTAGCCGGGGGTCCAGAGAGCGCCCTCGTATGGAGCCTCCACCCACGCGCCCGGCACCCAGTAATAGCCGCCTGGACCCCAGGCCCAGTATCCGGGCGTCCAGAGATAACCGTCGTCGGGCGGAGGCGGCTGGTCGTAGTCGGGCAACGGCGGCGGCGGCTGATCAGAGTAGGCCACAGGCTGAGCGCCGTAGCCGGGATCGTCCGAGCCCTGATCCGACTCTTGGGAATAGGAGCCGTTTGGAGCACTTTGCCGGGCGCTCAAAACCTGTGTGTTGGAGCCGTTCGAGACGGGGGCAAGGTTGGACGCTGCCGGGTCCGTTCCCTGGCCCTGCGTGGCCGCCTGGTTGTTATCCGGCGCGACCGTGGCAGGATTCGAGTGGCATCCGGCGGCAAACAGCACTACCGCCAGAGCAAGCAGCGGCAAACTTCCAAATCCAGGATTACGCATGATTTCAATCTCCAGTCGTCTTGGATGCTATCGGAAGCGAAGGGAGCGAAACAGTCCACTATTGACCATCTCAGGGATGGCGTCAGCGCCGGGCGCCCGGCGGCGCGGATTGGCCGTGGTTATTGGCTGGCGGGGTGGTGACGGGTTTGCGCGCGGGGCGCGGCTTGGGAGATTCCTTGCAGAGCGCCGAATCCTGCCCGCGCGCCAGTTCCGGAGCCACACCGGACGCGGCGCAGAGGCGCTGCTTCATGGCCTCGGCGTCCTTGCCCATAAGGATTTGGGTGCGCTCCAGACCGCTGAAGGGGTCAAGATCGTAGCGGAAGAGAACGTCCTCGGGCGGCTTCTCCTCGCCATAGTCGAAATGATCCCATGTGCCCACAAGCTGGCGTCCGTTGGGCTCGCTGAGAACGGCATAGACCTGGCTCAGGTCAACGCCCTTGGTAACATTCGCGGTCCAGATGGGCACGGCCTGCGAGCCGCGCATCCAGCGGCCGGTCCACATGTGGTGCGGCAGATCGTAGTGGAAGACGGTCAGGAAAGTGGACGCGACACACTCGTTGCAGTTGTCGTAGAGAGCGCCGAGTTCGCGCGGCTCGCCGTCGGCAAGGAGCATCCAGTCAAGCAGGCGCAGGTTGACGCCCTTGAGCAGCGGCGCAACCACATGGCTGGTGAGCGAGAGGCTCCATACGGTGAATGTGTCGGCCGAGGGCGGCGACTGAGGGGTGGCGCGGTCAGTGGTGACGACCAGCGCCGCATCGTACTCGACGCCGATTTCGCGAATCGCGGTCCATTTCTCCGGATCGAGGGAGCGGCGGACCCACGCGACTACATTCTGGTCCTTTGCGGAGTGGAAATCGATCCAGCGAAAGGCGTCGGGGGATTGCTGAGCGCACAAGGGCGCTGCGACGGAGAGCGTTGCTGCTATCAGGAATGGAAGAAGCCGGAAGGATGCGAACCGCATGAGTCTAGGGTATCGCAGAGAGGCGCTTGAGGCCCTTCATTTGCTTTCTTGAGACGCGCAAAAATGCGTCGAGTGGGAATCAGGAATTGAGTAGGTTATCGGAATTTGCAAGTCAGAGGATTCGCCAAAATTGTTCCACGTGGAACATATTGATTTTGTTGATGTTAGATGTATGTTTACCACTTAATTAACGGCAATTTATTTGGATAATTTACGAGCGGCTTTTGATGGCAGAAACAAGGGTTAAAAAGCATAGAAAGTGGATGGGGGAAAAGAAATGCGCGGTTTGAATTTAAGCAATAAGCGGAATTTTCCGGTGATTTTCAGAGGCCAAATCTCACGATGCGGGAGGATTTGGCTCCGGAAAGTCTTCAACAGGCATTGATTTCAAACGGGTTAAAAATAATCTGCAAGGTTTAAGGGGAAATTTATACCCCCCAGGGGTATAGGGGGGTGGGGGTGCCTGAAAATGGTACGGACCGGTCACATACCTGACATATTGAACCGGGCGCATCCCTGACAGATTGCGCTGGATGCAGCGGGATATTCTGATTCATTTTTCCATTGTGCACGTGGGGTGGAAAAAGATCTGCAATCGGCTTTGAGGAGCCAGACGCGTTCGTTTTGAGGTTTATGGTTTCCCGGTTTCAAAAATCGAGATACTACGACGCCGCTCAGTACAGGCTCTGCGCCACCGGTCGGCATTCACAGCGGCCATCGACAGCACGGCCGCCCCGAAGACCGGCCTTGATGTGTTGTGCGAGCCCACCCTTTCCGCGATAAAACTGCGGAAAGGATGGGGCACCCAAAGTTGTGGGCCGATCAAGATTTCAAAAACTTAGGGTGTGCCACCCGCCAACGACGGAGGATGCCGAAGACGGGCCTGCCCCGTTAGAGCAATAGAATCCTTGTAGGCGCATGATGATTATGCATTGTAGCAGTCAGTTCTTCCCTGAGCAAATCAACCTTGATTTGAGCGCGACTTTGTTGCGCTATTGACTTTTAGAAACCTGTGGATGCGTTTGCGGCACGGCTGAAGCCGTGCCCTTTCAAAACAAAGTCAGCCGCAGGTCCTTCGACAGCGCTCGTTCAGGATGACAAGCGAGAGTGAATGGGCACCGATTCACAGCCCCAGTTTGGCCCACAACTCATCGACTTTGGCCTTGGTTTCGCGGTCCATTTCGATCATGGCGGGCCAGGGGCGGTTGAAGCCTTCGGCCTTCCATTTGCGCGTGGCGTCGATGCCCATCTTGGAGCCGTAGTTGGGCAGGCGTGAGGAGTGGTCGAGCGAGTCGACGGGGCCTAGAGTGAACTGGATGTCGCGCTCGGGGTCGATGTTGTTGGCTACGCGCAGGACAACCTCGGCGACGTTTTGCACGTCGCAGTCCTCGTCAACCACGATGATGACCTTTGTGAACATGGCCTGGCCGAGCGACCAGATGGCGTTCATCACTTTGCGCGCCTGGCCGGGATAACTCTTGCGAATGGAGACCAGCATCAGGTTGTGAAAGACGGCCTCGACGGGGAGATGAATGTCGACGAGTTCGGGAATCTGCATGCGCATCGCGGGCAGGAAGATGCGCTCGACGGCCTTGCCCATGAATGCGTCTTCCATGGGCGGCTTGCCAACGATGGTGGCGGCGTAGATGGGATTCTTGCGATGGGTGACGCAGGTGAGATGGAAGACGGGGTAGTCGTCGGTGAGCGTGTAGAAGCCGGTGTGGTCGCCAAAGGGGCCTTCGCTGCGCAGTTCGCCGAGTTCGACGTAGCCTTCGAGGACGATTTCAGAGTGGGCGGGAACCTGAAGATCGACGGTTTCGCATTGGACGATTTCAACGGGCTTGCCGCGCAGGAAACCGGCGATGAGATACTCCTCGACCTCGGGCGGGGCGGGGACGATGGCGGCGAAGGTTGTGGCAGGATCGGTGCCGATGGCCACGGCTACTTCGAGCCGTGTGCCTTTCAGCTTGCCGAGCGCTACCTGCGGAAGTCCGCCGATGGGACCGTCGGGGATGGCGACCGCGCCTCCGGCTGACTCGGCCATGGCTGCAACGCTTGCGGTGAGCGGGCTTCCGGTGGATTGGAGCGCCGACGCGTCGCGCAGCGCGTTGCGATAGTGTTCGGCGGCGACTTTTTGGCGCTGCCAGTGCATGCCGGTGGTTTGGCCGTCGTAAACCTGCATGCGATACATGCCGACGTTGCGCTTGCCGGAGCGCGGGTCGCGGGTGACGACGCAGGGGAGGGTGATGAAGCGTCCGCCATCGTGGGGCCAGCACTTGAGGATGGGAAAGTAGTTGAGGTCGAAGTGGTCGCGGCGGATGGACTCCTTGCAGGGAGCGTCTTTGGCGCTGACGGTTTTGGGGAATGCGCTGGAGAGCGCGCTCAACTGCGGGAGCATTTTGAGCTTGTCGAGGAAGCCTTCGGGGGCTTTGAGGTTTATCAGGCCGCTGATGCGCTCGGCGATTTCGTCGAGACTTTCGACGCCGAGAGCCAGAGCCATGCGCCGCTCGCTGCCGAATTGGTTGATGAAGACCTTGTGGCCGGGATGGCCCTTGATGTTCTCAAAGAGCAGGGCTGGACCGGCGCTCTTGGAGACGCGGTCGGTAATCTCGGTGATTTCCAGCTCCGGGGAAACTTCTTCGGCGATGCGCTTGAGTTCGCCATGATTATCGAGGGTTTTGATCCAGTCGCGCAGATCGTCATAGGCCATGAATACTCTCCCGTGCGGCAGAGGCCGTGCTCAATTCACTAGCTTAACTTGTCGCGGGGCGTTCGAGGGGCGATTCTTTATGACCCGATTTGTGACCGCGTGAATTTGTGCTTTCCCACCCATGCGCCAGAAAAAAGGCGCATGGATGGGGCACCCACATTGGTGCTGCAACAAGCGGTTAAAGACTTAGGTTGACTGTGCAGGCGAGGCCGTCTCGACAGCGGCGAGGGGAAATCCCAGGCGCTTCCACTCGCTGTAGCCGCCGCGCAAGGGGCGCACGCGCTCGATGCCCAGCTTTTGAAGAGTGGTGGCGGTTTTAACAGCAGTGGCGTCGCTGGGGCGGCAGGCGCAGTAGAGGACGATATCGCGATCGCGGGGAATCTCATGGCCGCGCTCGGCGAGGGCCTGCGGTGCGATGTGCAGCGCGCCGGGCAGGGTGCAGGGTTCGTCTTTCAGATCGTCGGGGTGGCGCAGATCGACAATGAAAACATCTTCGCCTTCGTCGAGCCAGCGCTTCAGTTCGGCCGGCTCCAAACGGGCAGAGATCAATTTTTTCAGAATCATGCGGCGACGAATGATGCGTCCGGCGAGGAAGCCGGCGACGCCCAGGAGAAGCAATGCTCCGGAGAGGCGTCCCACTCGATCGAGCAGGCTGGGATCGCGCACCAGCAGCGCACCGAAGAGGCGGCCGGCAACCAGAAGCAGGCCAACCCAGAGCGTGGCTCCGATGCCGTCGAAGAGCAGAAAACGGCGGAACGCCATGCCTTTCTGTCCGGCGACGGGCGAAGCCAGCATCGAGAGTCCGGGCACGAATTTGGCGTAGGTAAGGGCGAGGCCGTGCCGGCGGCTGTAGGATTCCTGTGTACTGCGAACGCAGGTTGTGGGTTCAATCGAAATCTTGCAGAGAAAACGCAGAACATGGTGGCCATAGCGGCGGCCGATGAAGAACCATGAGCTGTCCGCCGAGAGCGAGCCGGCGAGGGCAGCCAGCAGAGCGAGGAGGAAGCTGAGCTCGTGTTCCGCGGAAAGCGCCCCCGCGGCCATCAGAACCGGCGCGGCGGGTAAAGGAATTCCTAATTGTTCCACCAGAACCCAAGCGAAGAGCAACAGGTAGCCGTACGTGAGGAGAATGTGTTCCGGCAGAGCCATAGGGAAGGGTCCAGTCTTCGCTTGCGGAATCAGACCGGCACGGTCTCGACTGCCAGACGGACGCAGACGAGAACCAGAGGAGGTCTCGCTCTATTGGACGATTTTCAAGGTGATTGGATTCAGGCTAAGTGATTGAGAGCCATACGCGGAAAAGGCCGCGCGAGGGCGGCCTTTTCGTGTGCTCAGAGCGAAACTGTTTTACGGCAGTGCCTGACCGGCCGCGGAAGTTGCGGGAATGGCCGCAGCATCCTGCGGGCCTTTGGAGGCGAACCAGTTGCGGTCCCAGAGGTTCTGGTAGAAGAGGCCGGTCAGCTCGGCGGCGCGGGGACCGAATGTGGGACGGCCGCCTTCGAGGAAGAAGACCGTGACCAGGCTGCCATGAGGCGAGTCAGACCACGCGGTAAACCAGCCGAAGCGCGTGCCATTGTCCGAGCATGTCCCGGTCTTGCCAAAGACAGGCAGCTCATGGAAGTTGGCGCGCAGGCGGCGTGCAGTTCCGTACTCGACCGCGCCGGCCATTCCGTCTTCAAGGTCGGGAACGTACCTGGCGATATCGAGAGTCCGCTTGACCTTGGGCTGCAAGGCCGCAGCCTCTTCCGGCGTGGTGGGGTGCTGGAGATAGTAGAGGGTTCCGCCATTGGCGAGGGCAGCCACAAAGGCGCCCAGCTGCAGCGGGGTGAGCGAAACGCCCTGGCCAAAACTGCACATGCGGCCCACGCCACCCTGCGAGGCGGGAAGTTCCTCATCGGGATAAACGCCTAGCTGTTCGCCCGCGATGTTGTAGCCCGCAAGCTCGCCCAGTCCGAACTGGTTGGCGTAGTGGCGCACGCGCTCGAAGCCGAGTTCGCGTCCCAATTCTTCGAAATAGAGGTTGTTGCTCTTGGCCAGCGCCTGCGTCATGTTCATGCGGAAACCGTCGAGCTTGACGGGCGTGTCGCTGGTAACGAGACGTTCGGAGAGCGCGGCCATAGCCACGGTGATCTTGATGGTGGAGCAGGGCTCGGCGCCTGGCGAGAGAGCCAGCTTCTGGTTGACCATGGCCAGGATGCGCCCATTGGAGGGGTCGATCACCACGGCGGTGCCGTTCATGTCGCCCAAGGCGTCGATGGCGGCCTGGCGGACTACCGGATCTTCACCAGCCGTAATGTCGCCCTCGGATATGTCTCCCTTGGCGAAGGAGCTGGCGGTAAACCGCTCATAATAGTGATGACGGCGATGGGTGTATGACGCGCGGCGCACAGTGGCGCGGCGTCCGGCGGTTGTATGGGAACCGCTGGCATGGGTAGCTCCGGCGCGAGCCGTCGTGGACTTTCTGGCTGCGGTCCCGGCTGCATGATGCGTGGTGCGATGCCGCTCTGTCAGATGCGGTTCTGTGAGCCTGGAATGGTGCAACGGACGTTGCGCGTCCAGCGCGGATGCCTGTCCCGCGCCAACGGCAAAACCGATGAGAACCAATGCACTTGCCCAAACACGGAAGAAGTTCATTGAGCCCGTTTCCTCTCTCCTGTCGGAGTATCATGCATCGCGTCCCAGCTGGGCCGCGTAATTCTTTCGGTCAATCTTGAAAGCTCTCCTCTTGCGGCCAGCCTCTCCTGCTCCGCGCAAGAGGTCACTACTCGAAGAAAAAAGCCTCTCCTTTGATGAGGCCCACTTACAATTTACGGGCTGTCTTTCATAGTACAGCCCCTCCGATTAAATTCAAAACGAAGCTTAAGCCCGAAATTGAACCAATTTGCATGAACTTCAACTTCCGGAAAAAGCCTCGTTGATTCCGTTTGGCTTATGGGCGGGTTAAAGCGCTGACCACCCGTCAAATTGGCCCATTACCTTCGTCATTAAAACTGGCGCCGCCGCATGAAGGCAGGCTTGTCCAGATCCGGCTGATTCTCTTCATCGGCGTCTTCGACGAGCGTCGCAACCGGCTGCGCGCGATAGTCATCCATCGTCGCCGGGCTGCGCGTGCCGCCCGCAAACTCTGATGCGTAGTCCTTCGGCAGCAGCGTATAGGCCGGCTCTTCACACAATTCGGCGAACCTGGGCGGCGCCGGCGCCTCTGCCGGTTCCATCTCCTCGCGCTCAAAAACCATTGGCGCTTCCACAATCGAAATCGCAGCATCGGTTGCGCGCGCAGAGTTGGCCGAGGCGGCGAAGAAGCATGGCTCGACCACTTCCTCGTTCTTGTCCAGAGCCTTCAACTCGCAAGCGTCCTCATGCTCTTCTTCGTCCTGCGAGAGGAAGCGTGGCGGCGCGGGCTCGATCACGGGTTCGCGAAACCAGTTGCCGGACTCAACGAGAGAGATTCTGACTGCGGGCGTCTCTTCCACGGGGATTGAGACCACCGGCGTCTCCTCCACGGTCAACATGCGCGCGCGCCGCTCCGGCATCTGGTCGCGGAAGCCGGTGGCGATGACGGTAATCTTGACCTCGTCGCCCATGTTTTCGTCGAGCACCGCGCCGAAGATGATGTTGGCGTCCGGATGGGCGGCGGACTGAATCAGCGTGGAAGCCTCGTTGACCTCGGAGAGCCTCAGCGAACTGGAGCCGGTAATGTTGATGAGGATGCCACGTGCGCCGTCGATGGCTTCGGCTTCAAGCAAGGGCGAGGCCATGGCCGCCTGTGCCGCTTCCATGGCGCGATTTGCGCCGGAGCGCACGGAGGTTCCCATGACCGCGTGGCCCATGCCGGCCATGGTGGTTTTTACGTCGGCAAAGTCGCGATTGATGATGCCGGGGATGGTGATGATATCGCTGATACCCTGCACGCCCTGGCGCAGCACGTCGTCGGCGATGCGGAAGCTCTCAAAGAAGCCGGCGTCTTTGGCCACGTCGAGCAGTTTCTCGTTGGGAATCACGATCATGGTGTCCACGCACTCAATCAGCTCTTTCAGGCCCTGGTCGGCCTGCTGCTGACGGCGTTTGCCTTCAAAAGCGAAAGGACGCGTTACGACGGCCACAGTGAGGATGCCCAGTTCACTGGCCAGCGAGGCGATGACCGGAGCGGCTCCGGTGCCTGTGCCGCCTCCAAGCCCTGCGGTTACAAAGATCATGTCAGCGCCTTCGAGGGCCTCGATGATCTTGCCCGAGTCTTCGAGCGCGGCCAGGCGGCCTACGTCGGGATTGGCGCCTGCACCGAGGCCGGAGGTAAGCCGTACACCGAGTTGCAGCTTGACAGGAGCATGCGAAACCTTGAGCGCCTGCACGTCGGTATTGGCGGCGATAAACTCGACGCCGGCCATGCTGGCCTGAATCATGCGGTTGACCGCATTGCCGCCGCCGCCGCCCACGCCGATGACCTTGATGCGTGCTCCGCGCACTCCCTCTTCGTGATACTGAATGCGCATCTCCGCGGCTTCATTTCTCAACTGTTCCATTTTGACCTCGCCCTCCTGATTGCCGACCTCGAACAAAAACGTTAAAAGCTCGCTGCAAAGATCGCGCGCAATTTGGTGCGCAAAGTGTTGTTTTCCGCTGCTGTGCTCGCTCTGGTGCGGTGAGCATAGAGAATCATGCCGATGGCCGCGGAAAAGCCCGGATGAACCAGTTCGCCGGGCATTTGCGAGAGGCGGACAGGAAGCCCGATTCGCGCCGGAACGCGCAACTGGCTTTCGGTAATGTCCAACATGCCTGGCAGCATGGCCCCGCCGCCGGTGAGCACACAGCCAGCGCCCAGAGCCTCCATTACGCCGCCCTGGCGCAAGCGTTCTTTTACGAATTGCATCAGTTCGCAGGCGCGCGGTTCGAGGATTTCGGCAATCCTGCGCAAGCGCAACATCTGTGGCTGGGGATTTGGAATTTCAATCTCTGCGTCCTGCGGCACATCCGTCACTACGGCGTTCCCGTATATGCATTTCAGTTGCTCGGCCTGGGCTATGGGCATTCCCAATCCTATCGCCAGATCATTGGTAAAGTGCCGGCCGCCAATAGGGACGGAGTCCGTATGCACCACCGCGCCTTCGAAAAACACCACCAGATCGCTGGAGTGGCAGCCGATGTCGAGCAGGCAGACGCCCAGTTCGCGCTCGTCGGCCGAGAGCGTGGCCTCAGCGCCGGCAAGCGATTCGAGTACCGCTTCGGTCACTTCAAGGCCTGTCCGATTGGCGCAGGTCACCGTGCTTTGCAGCGCGCTGGCGGAACAGGTGACGATATGCAGTTCCACTTCAAGCTTTTTCCCGATCATGCCCACCGGGTCGAAGATGCCCGGCTGATCGTCGAGGATAAACTGGCGGCGCAGCAGGTGAAGAATTTCGCGGTCCGGAGGGCGTTCGATGGCCCGCGCCCGCGCAACGACACTGAGCACATCCTCGTTGTCAATCTCGCGCGGACGGCCGCCCATTTCAATTCCGCCGATAGTGTTGAGGCCGCGAATGTGCGGCCCGCCGACACCCACCACGCACTCGCCGATGTTGGCGCGAGCTGTAAATTCGGCTTGCTTGACGGCAGCTTCGACCGCCCTGGCCGCCGGCGCAAGGTCGGCGATGAGCCCTTTGCGCATGCCCGCCGACTCTACTATGCCGTGGCCGCAATAGCGCAGGGCGCCGTCATTCACTTCTGCCGCCAGTACGCGGGTCCATGCGCTGCCGATGTCCAGCGCCACAATCAAATTGTCCTGGTTACTGCTCATCGCGCTCACTGGCCTATGCCGACAGACGCGGCTGGATGGCTGGTCGGTGGTGTCCGGCGCCACGATCAATTTGTCCTGGCTCCTGCTCATCGCGCTCACTGACCCATGCCGGCAGACGCTGCCGAATGGCTGGCTGGGGCGGTCTTCTGCCGGTTCGCGTTCAGCGCGGCGCGTTCGGCCTCCGCGCGCTTCTTTTCATTCGTTCTGACCTTGACTGCCTTGGCTTTTGCAGCCTTGCTCTTCGATGGCGTTGCCTTCGCCTTGCCAGAGTCTTTGACGGCTGGCTTTGCACCGGCCTTGCCCGCCTTCAATTTGGCGGCAGACTGGGAGGCGTGGGTCGGAGATTTGTTCGCCTGCGCTTTGGTCCCAGAGGCGGGTTTTGAGGAAGATTTTTCTGTTGCTGGAGCTTTTTCTACATCTTTTGGAGTTGGTTGCTTCTCTTCGGCCACATTCGCCGCAGCCTGTTCGCCAGACGCAGTTTGCGCAGCATCAGTGCCGGGAGCCATCTCCAACACTACTTGCTGGTCATAGCGCAGATCGACGGCTGCCAATCTCGGATATTGCTGACGCCACTCGGCAATGTGCGCCTTGTAACGCTGGTAGCGCTCGAGGTACTGGTCCTGACCGAAGTGCAACAGGGTGGTATCGTCCTGCATGATTACACGGGCATCTTCGGGATCGGTTAGATCGACCTCCGATATCTGCGTGGAGAGCTTCTGGCCGCTGGAGTCCAGGTCGGCAAGCAGGCGCTGGTAGACCGCCATGCGCGCCTTGCGGGCCGGCAATGGATCGTTCGCGCCAATTCCCGTGACCACGGGGAACGAGTAGTGGTGCTGCGCCATCATGGATGCCGGCATGGTAAGAAGAATTCCGTTGGCGTCTACCAGGCCGACCTGTTGCGCCTGGCGCGTGAAGGCCACCGGCTGCCGCTCGACTACCGAGACGTGAATCTGGTCAGGGAGTACGCGCATCACCGTGGCGCTTTGGATCCAGGGAATCTCTTCCAGTTGGCGGCGCCGCTCGCTCAGCGGGACGAAAAAGATGTTGCGCCCGATGTCCTCGCCGAAGACAGGCAGCATCTCAGCGCGGCTGACCTCGGTCAGCCCCGTGGCCTTGATGTTGCTGGCGCCCTCGATGCGAAAGCGCCCGTCGCTGCCGAGCCAGGTTTTGAGAAGGTAGGCTGACGTGCCGAGTCCGCCCAGAACGGCCAATACGGCCAGCAGCAAAAGCACACGGCCAGCCGTACTCGCAGGACGCCACCAGTGGCTGCGCTGCGAATCTTTTTTCGACGAGCCGCCGCGCTGCCAATCGTCACGCGGGCTTGGGCGCGGCGAATCATCGCCGTCAGAGTCTTCCATTTCAGGCGTCATGCCAGCCAGAGAGCGGCCCGCAGGGGGCACAATCTGCTGCACGCGCCGGAAGCGGGGCTCCGCGGGCGCTTCGTCTTCCCATGCGAGGGAACGGGTTCGGTTACCGGTTTGAGTCGTCACGCCTGAGCAGGGTCGTGAGAGTCGCCAGCCTTCACTATAGCCCGGACGCACAAGGCTTTTTCCCGCAGGGTGCAGGGGGAACCCGAAGGGTTACGGGGCTGTCGGAACCAACCCCAGGATGAAACAGGTAGGAACAACGCCAATGGGCATGAAAATCATGGTTTTGCTCCAAGCAATGTCTGGTGGATCGACCGAGCATTCACCGAGCGAAGAAACAAGTCCCACAGGGGCTAAAGCCCACCCATTTTGCTGGCCTTTGCGGCACGACTGAAGTCGTGCCCTGACACAATGCCCGGCGATTGGGGATTCACGTGGGATTCACCATGCACTGCCTGAAGCGCGCTAATCTGTGTGACGCTGCTCTCCGCTGGAGGGGCATCGCTGGCTTAACATTGAATAGAAGTGTTGCGCTGCGCTTCCCGGACCGCCTCCCAGGCTGGCCTCAACGCGCAACCATCCTATACACATTGAAGGAACAGAGATGAAAAGCGCCATTGAAACGTTGAAGGCACGCAGAAGCATTCGCACCTACGCATCCCAGAGCGTAGATCCGAAGATTATTGAAGATATGATTGACTGCGCCCGTCTGGCTCCGACGGCGATGAACGATCAGCCCTGGGAGTTTGTAGTCATCACCGGCAAGGACGACCTCGGCCGCATTCCGCCGATGCTGGGTCATGCGGAATTCATCGCCAACGCCGCTTTCTGCGTGCTGGTGCTGGCGCGCGAAACAGTTTGCGCCGTAGAAGACTGCTGCGCGGCTACAGAGAACCTGCTCGTTGCCGCCGAGGCATATGGACTGGGTGCCTGCTGGGTGGCGGGGCTCGGACAGGCTTATGCGCCGGTGGTGGCCAAAGCCTTCGGGGCGCCGGAGAGCCACAAACTTATCAGCATCGTCTCAGTGGGTTATCCGGCGGAAACGCCCGTGGTCGAAAAGCGTGCGCTGGCTGAAGTGTTGCACTGGGAGCGTTTCTAGCGCATCTCTCCTGTCGGTGCGGAATGAGCGTGGGCCGGGAGGCCCACGCTAAAGCCGGCCAGGAGGCTACAAGTTCCTAAGCCCCTGGTTTCCGCAGCCTTTCAGTTCGCTTCCAACGCCGCCAGAATTTGCGGGCCTAATTGGCTGACATTGCCTGCGCCGAGGGTGAGGATCAGGTCGCCTTCCCTGGCCTGAGCGGCAACCGCGGCGATCGCCGCGGGGAAATCCGGGACGAACTGGACTTCGGGGCCTTCAATCTTTGCGGCCAATTTTTCCGCCGTCACGCCGGGGATGGGTTGCTCGCTGGCGGCGTAGATGGGCAGCACTGCGACCGTGTCCGCATTGATGAACGCGCCGACAAATTGATCCAGAAGATCGAGGGTGCGGGAGAAGCGATGCGGCTGGAAGACGACGTGGATTTTTTTGTAGCCGCATTCGCGAGCGGCGGCCAGGGTGGCGCGAATCTCCGTGGGGTGGTGGCCATAGTCGTCCACCACGGTGACGCCGCGCGCTGAACCGCGCAACTGGAAGCGGCGGTCCACGCCGCGAAAATGGCTGAGCCCGAGGGCAATCTTCTCTGAATCCATGCCAAGCTGGTGCGCGATAGCCACGGCCGCCGTGGCGTTGAGCACGTTGTGGCGTCCCGGCACATGCAATTCGAAGGGGCCGAGCGGTTCGTGTGCCGTGACCACCTGAAAGCGCGAGAAGCAGTCCTGTCCTGAATCGATAATCTCAAGCCGGTAGTCGGCCTCAGCCGCGACACCATAGGTGAAGACGCGGCGGTGCGCGCGAGGCAAAATGGCTGCCAGCAGCGGATTGTCGATGCACGCGGTCACAGCGCCATAAAACGGCAGCTTGTCAATGAATGCGAGGAACGCCTGCTCGACGTCGGCCATGTCGCGATAGCAGTCCATGTGCTCGCGATCGAGATTGGTGACAACGGCGAGGATGGGCGAAAGCTTGAGAAAAGAGCGGTCGCTCTCATCAGCCTCGGCCACCAGATATCGCGAGCTGCCCAGTTTGGCGTTGGAGCCGAGCGCGTCCACGCGGCCGCCGACAACAACCGTCGGGTCCAGCCCGCCTGCGGCCAGCACTGAAGCTACCATGGAGGTCGTCGTAGTTTTGCCGTGCATTCCGGCGATGGCGATGCCGTACTTGAGGCGCATGAGCTCGGCAAGCATCTCGGCGCGCTGAATGACGGGAATCTTGCGGGCGCGCGCTTCGAGCACTTCTGGATTCGCTGGGGAAACGGCGGAGCTGGTGACTACGACCGTGGCTCCGGCAATGTTGGCGGCGTCATGGCCCTCATAGATGGTGGCGCCCAATTGAGCCAAGCGGTCGGTGACGGACCCGCGACGCAGGTCAGAGCCGGAAACTTTCATATCGAGGTTGAGCAGAATCTCGGCGATGCCGCTCATGCCGATGCCGCCGATACCGATGAAGTGCGCGTGCTGAGAGGTAGCAAACATATGGGTGTGAAATTCCAATGTATCATCTACGCGTGTGATGGGTTTCAGCTGGCAACCATCGTTGGGCGCTGGCGGCGAGTGATCAGCGGCAGCACCTGCGCATAAGCTTCGCCAGCCGTCAGGCCATACTTCGCGCGCAGATCGGCCACCTTGCCGTGCTCGATGAAATTGTCGGGCCAGCCGATGCGGACGACAGGAGTGAGGCTGCCCAACTCCGCAAGCGCCTCGATGACAGCAGAGCCGAAGCCGCCCATCTTCGCGTGGTCCTCGAAGGTGACAAAAGCCGCCACGCGTCCGGCGTACCCGGCGAGCATCTCGCGGTCCAGCGGCTTGATGAAGCGCGGATTGATGACGGCGGCGGAGTAACCGTCGCTCTCCAGACGTCGAGCGAGTTCCACGGCCAGGGGCATCATGGTTCCAAGACCGAGAATGGCCACGTCAGAGCCGTCCTGAAGCACTTCGGCTTTGCCAACGGGAATCACCTCCGGCTCGGGCTTGCGGACAGCGCCGGGGCCAACACCGCGCGGATAGCGGATGGCGCTCGGCCCGGGAAGCTCAAGCGCGGTCTTCATCATGTCAGCCAGTTCGTCCTCGTCTTTGGGCGCCATTAAAACCATGTCGGGAACGGCGCGCAGGTAGGCGATGTCGAAGAGGCCGTGGTGCGTGGGACCATCGTCACCGGAGAGCCCCGCGCGGTCCATGCAGAAAAGCACGGGCAGCTTTTGCAGGGCTACATCATGCACGATGCAATCAAAGCCGCGCTGCAGAAATGTGGAATAGATGGCGCAGACGGGCCTGAAGCCGCGCGTGGCCATTCCGGCGGCGAAGACCACCGCATGTTCTTCGGCGATGCCGACATCGAAGTAGCGCCTGGGAAAATGAGGACGGAAGAGATCGAGCCCGGTGCCGCTGGGCATGGCTGCCGTGACGGCCACAATGCGCTCATCCCTGTCCGCCAGTTGCGCAAGCGTTATAGCGAATGTCTCCGCATAGGTAAGCTGGCCGGCGGGCTTGGTCTCGCCCGTCTCGGGATCGTAGGGACCAAGGCCGTGAAACTTCTTTTGCCCGTCGAGTGCCGGCTGGTAGCCGCGGCCTTTTTGCGTCAGCACGTGGAGCAGCACGGGATGGTTTTCCGCCTTGAGAAACTTGAAGGTCTCCACAAGCAGGGGGATGTTGTGGCCGTCGATGGGGCCGTAGTAATGCAGGCCAAACTCCTCGAAGAGGATGGAGGGCCACAACATGCTTTTGGCGGCCTCTTCAGCGCGGCGCGCCACTTCGATGGCCGTCTTGCCGCCGATCTTCTCGATGATGCGGTGGGCCTGCTCGTGCAGGCTCTTGTAGTGCTCGTTGGTGACGATTCTGTGGAAGTAGCGGGCGATGGCACCCACATTGCGGTCGATGGACCACTCGTTGTCGTTGAGCACCACGATCAGCCGCTTCGTTTGCTCGGCGATGTTGTTGAGCGCCTCGAAGGTGATTCCATTGGTGAACGCGGCATCGCCGGCCACGGCGATTACGTGTTCCTTGCCGCCTGCCAGATCGCGCGCCACGGCCATGCCCAGCGCGGCGGATAAAGCCGTGCCCGCGTGCCCCGCGCCATAGCAATCGTGCTCGCTCTCGGTGCGCAGCATGAAGCCGTTGAGCCCGCCCGGCTGGCGAATTGTATCCATGCGCTCCAGGCGTCCGGTGAGCATTTTATGGATGTAGGCCTGATGGCTGACATCGAAGAGCAGCTTGTCTTCGGGAGTATTGAAAACCGTGTGCAGGGCCAGGGTCAGTTCGACCACGCCGAGGTTCGGTCCCAGGTGACCGCCGGTTTTCGAGAGCGTCTGAATCAGGAACTCGCGAATCTCCTCGGCCAGCACCGCCATCTGCGCAGAGTTAAGGCGCTTCAGATCGGCGGGCGAGTGGATTGATTCGAGCAGTGTTCCCATGATTTTCCCTTCGCGCGAAAAACGCCGCGCAGACAAGTAAAAAAGCCCCTCAAGCCGGGGCC
>Ga0326727_10011011_pt1 | contig 21259 bp, 14 predicted proteins | sample MB2enrmetagenome_FD_207643 | JGI IMG/M metagenome (GOLD analysis project Ga0326727, IMG submission 207643) | Lab enriched peat soil microbial communities from McLean, Ithaca, NY, United States - MB29MY | ecosystem: Environmental > Terrestrial > Soil > Wetlands > Peat | place: USA: New York...
GGATATTATAATTAAAATATGCGGAATTGAAAGCGGTGGGAATTGGGTAGATCATTTCCATAATAATCCTACAAATACTAACATCCTTTATGTTAAAAAAGGATTACAGGAAATAGCAAATGAATCAGGCATTACTTTAGACGAGATTTATAATAAAATTAATTCTGCAAGAGGGCCGTTATTCGCGTACAGGGAAAAAAGAATTCATCCGTTTAAGGATGATAAAATATTGACCGATTGGAATAGCTTAATGATTTCCACTTTGGCAAAAGCTTCGCAGGTTTTTGATAATAAGGATTTTTTACTCTCTGCAGAAAAAGCTATGCATTTTATCATGGAAAAAATGAAAGACAGCGATGGAAAACTTCTTCACAGGTACCGGGACGGAGAATCAGGTCTGCGTGCTAATATCGATGATTACGCTTTTTTAATTGCATCCCTGTTGGATTTGTATGAAGTTACATTTAAAAATGAATATCTGGAAAGTGCCATTTTACTAAGCAACGATTTTATTAGACACTTTAGCGACCAATCAAACGGCGGTTTTTATTTCACACCTGATGATGCTGAAAAATTGATTATCAGGTCAAAAGAAATCTATGATGGTGCCATTCCTTCAGGAAATTCAGTAGCAATGCTTAATTTGATCAGGCTTGCAAGAATTACCGGCAAATCTTTCTATGAAGATGAATTATTTAAATCCATAAATATATTTTCAAGAAATATATTTTCCACACCGTCTGTTTATACTCAAGCTCTTGTAGCATTGGATTTTGTTTACGGCCCTTCCTACGAAATTGTTATTTGCGGCGATAGAGAAAACGGTGATACAAAAGAAATGATAAAAACTTTGAGTGAAAATTATATTACGAATAAAGTTGTTATATTAAATTCCGATGGTGATAACGAAATTAAATCTATTATTCCATTCATTAATAACCTAAAGAAGGTTCATAATAAAACCACTGCTTATATTTGTAAGAATTTTACATGCAATGCGCCGGTTAATTCTAATAATGAATTTGAAATACTTCTGCATAAAATGTAAATTTTTAACTTCCGCTGCATTTTTTTATCGTTTCTCAAATGTAAATCAATTAATTCGAGTTGTTCATTTAGCGAATCATGGCTTAGCGGTACTTCATATAGCTTATCCGAAGATAAGTTACTATCAAAAATTATTTTATAAATATTTCGGTGTAATTTTCCTTCACTGTGGATAGTTTCAATTGTAAAATGTAAATTTGTCGGGTTTTATTTTGAGTAAATGCTATATTATTTATTGGTTATATCGCGAAGGAAAATCCTGGCACAGAATAATAAATTAGTTCGGTCTCTCATTCAGAATGTAAAAAAAGGCAATAATTCTTCATTTGAACAACTATTTCAAATGAATGTTGGAAAAGTGTATGCATTATGCCTCAGGCTTTTAGCCGATCCTGAAATTGCGGAAAAATTAACGGTTGAAGTATTTTTAGTTACTTGGCGTAAAATTTCCCTTTTCAGGGAAGGTATACTTTTTTCTTCATGGCTTACCGGGATAACAACTCATACAATTTTAGAATGGATCAGGAGTAACAACGAAATCTGGAACTACCCGGATCAAAAGAAATTAAAACTGGTAAAAGATAGCTTAATTCAGAAAAATACGGACCCCTTTGAAATTGATATCCGGTTGTTGCCGGGTAAAGAACGATTTGTTTTTGTTTTGCACGAAATAGAAAATTATACTGATGTAGAAGTAGCCGATCTTCTGTCCCTTACTTTGGAAAATTTTAATGATATTTTACAAAAATCATACGAATTATTGAATTTACCTATAGATAGTATCGATAAAAAAGCATATATACAAAGTTGCCTTAATTCACTCCCACAGATTATTCAACCTGAAAAAGATATTTGGAAATATATTTTTACTGTGCTCGATAAGGAACAAAATTCTTTATCCAATAAACTCGATGGTAATTCAAAAAAATCCGAAGGAGAAAATGAGAATGATCAAAAAAAGAAGAAATTCGGTTTTCTTAACTGGAAAAAGAAATAAAGTACACACAGTTGAACCGGTCATAAAAGTATTATTTTTTTGGCCTGTATATATGTGTGCTCTGCCCAAAGAAAACTTCAGCCGCTTCCATTAATGTTTCAGAAAGTGTAGGATGAGGATGAATAGTTAACTTAAGATCGGTTGCATTAGCGCCCATTTCAATGGCAAGTACTCCCTCGGCAATTAATTCTCCTGCTCCCGGCCCGCATATTCCCACACCAAGAATTCTTTCCGTATCAGGATCAATAATTAATTTGGTAACGCCGTCGCTTCTATCAATTGTCGTAGCCCTGCTTGAAGCAGCCCATGGGAATTTTACAATTTCAAATTTAATATTCAGTTCTCTGGCTTTAACTTCTGTTAGTCCTCCCCATGCTATTTCAGGATCTGTAAAAACTACTGCAGGAATAGCACGCGGTTCAAAAGCTGTTTTATGCCCTAATATCGCTTCAACAGCTACCCTTGCCTCATGAGAAGCTTTGTGAGCCAGCATAGGCTCACCCACAATATCGCCTATAGCATAGATATTAGAATCATCAGTCCTCATCTGGTGATTAACACTTATCCACCCTCTTGAATTAACCTTTACTTTTGTGTTCTCCAGGCCTAAACCTTTAGTTTCCGGCTTACGTCCAATTGACATTAAAATATAATCGTAAATCTGTTCGTTAACTTTACCTTCTCCATCCTGAATACTAACGCTTATCCCGTCTTTTACTTCTTTAATTGATAAAACTTTTGAGTTCAGCATTACTTTATCAAATTTAGAACCAATTTTTTTTGCAAGGAATGAAACAAGATCCCTGTCTGCGCCGGGAAGTAATCCCGACAGCATTTCAACTACGGATACTTTTGTACCCAATGCGCTGTAAACAGAACCAAGTTCAAGTCCTATATACCCCCCTCCTATAACCAAAAGAGTTTTTGGGATTTCAGGTAAGTCAAGTGCTGTTGTTGAATTTAATATTCTCTTACTTTCAATATCCAAAAATGGAATTGTTGCAATAACCGAACCGGTTGCAATTATAGCTTTCTCAATTTTCTTTTCTTCAAAACCGCCGCCGGCTTTTTCAATTTTTAATGTGGTTGAATTGATAAAACTTGCAGTTCCCTGTATATAATTTATTTTTCGTTGTTTTGAAAGAATACCCAGCCCGCCGGTAAGTTTATTTACAACACCGTCTTTCCATGCTCTTAGTTGATTCAGGTCAATTGTGGGTTTCGAAAACTCAACTCCCCACTTTTTAGCTTCTTCTGTTTCGGTAATTAATTTTGCCACATGCAGTAATGCCTTTGAAGGAATGCAGCCCCTGTAAAGACAAACACCACCGGGATTTTTTTCCTTATCAATAAGTGTTACTTCCATTCCAAGATCGGCGGCAAAAAAAGCTGCTGCATACCCGCCCGGGCCCCCGCCGATTACCGTAAGTTTTGATTTTTCCATTATTTATTTTTTATTAGAGTTATTAATATCATCCTTCGATTAAAATCCTAATCGGTTGTTCAAGAGCTTCGCATACCCATCTTAAAAATCGGGCTGCATCGGCGCCGTCTATTATCCTGTGATCGTATGACAATGATAGAGGTAGAACTAATCTCGGTTCAAATTTACCGTCTATAAAAACAGGTTCATAACCGCTTCTTGACACGCCTAGAATAGCAACTTCGGGAGAGTTGATGATCGGGGTAAATGAAGTGCCGCCTATTCCGCCTAAATTAGTGATTGTGAAACATCCGCCTTGAAGTTCTTCAAGAGAAATTTTTTTGATCCTTGCTTTCTCTGCAATTGTATTCAATTCAATAGAAAGTTCTGTAATATTTTTTTGATCAACATTCTTAATCACAGGTACGATTAATCCGTGTTCCGTATCTACGGCAATACCTATGTTGCAGAATTTCTTATATATAATTTCTTTCTTTTCTATATCAATGCTGGAGTTAAACTGCGGGTATATTTTTAGCGCCGAAGATATTACCTTCAACAATATAGCAGTGACCGTTAATTTGCCGCCTTTTTTTTCAAACTTAGGATTAAGCTGCTTCCTTAGTTTTTCCAATTCTGTAATGTCAACTTTATCATGCTGTGTAACATGGGGAATAGAAGCCCAGGCATAACTCAAATGCTCGGCAGTTTTACTGCGAATATTATTCATTGGCCGCTTCTCGACGCTGCCGAATTTTGAAAAATCCGGGAGGGGTTCCGGTTTAATCCCTAAAGTAGTTTTAGAGGATCTGTTTTCATTCAATCTCTTTACATAATTTTTTACGTCATCCATTGTGATTCTGCAAGAAGGGCCGCTCCCTGGTATATTATTTATATCTACACCAAGTTCTCTGGCAATTCTTCTTACTGAAGGGGCTGCAGGTGCAGCGCCTTTTTGAATCGGCGGTTGTTCATTCCTTTCGGATGGCTGAATGCTTTCACGTTCACCTTTGGCCTTGGATTTTTCGGTAATGCCTGATTTTTCATCAGCTTTATTGACAACAAGCATCCCCATGGGTTCTTCTTTTTGCGCTTTCTCTTGCAAAAGATTCGGGGCGACCTTTATTAATACCTGGCCTACTTTTGCTTTTTCCCCCGCTTTTATAAGTACTTCAATTATTTTGCCGCTTACTGTTGAAGGCACTTCAATTGTCGCTTTATCAGTTTCAATTTCCAACACACCCTGGTCGTAATCAATTTCATCGCCGACTTTTACAAGTATATTAAGAACATCTGCAGAATCAATATTTTCTCCCAGTTCCGGCAATTTCATTTCTAAAATTTGATTTATCAAAGAGTTTTCATTTGATATAGGAGCTTTTATTTCAGCTTTTTGCTGTGTAACAAGTTCCTCCTGTTTATTATTTCTATTTATAGTTTTTACTTCTTTAACCCGTTCTTCTATCCGGGCAGTTTTTGAACTTCTGCCATTACTTCCTGAAATTCCCGGTTCCTGAACAACCATTAATGTTTGCCCAACTTTTACTTTATCCCCCGGTTTTATAAGTACATTTTGAACAATGCCTGAAATAGTTGACGGGACTTCAATGGTAGCTTTGTCGGTTTCAATTTCAATAACACCCTGATCTTTTTCAATTGCGTCCCCGTTCTTAATTAATACATTAAGAACATCGGCAGTTTCTATGTTCTCACCAAGCTCCGGTAATTTAAATTCTGTTGACATTTTCTACCTTAAAACGATAATCTGTTTTATAAAAATATTCAATTTATTATTTGTCCACCAACATGCCCTGTTGTGAAGGGGTTATAAATAAATTGGATTAGGTTTATTTGAGTCGATTCCGAATTCTTTAATTGCTTTTTCAACTGCTTCATATTTAATTTTATTTTCCAAAGCAAGCGCATACAGGGTTGCCACAACAATATGTTTGGCATCAACTTCAAAAAAGTCTCTTAAATCTGCTCTGCTTTCGCTTCTTCCGAATCCATCCGTACCGAGGGCAACTAAAGGTCTTGGGAACCATTTTGCAACTGAGTCAGGCAGCGCTTTAACATAGTCGGATGCTGCCACAAAAACTCCTTCTTCATCCTTCAGCATTTCGGCAATATAAGATAACTTCGGTTTCTCGGTTGGGTGAAGCATGTTCCATCTTTCCGTATCCTGGCCGTCTTTTCTTAATTCTTTATAACTCGTAATACTCCAGACATCGGCGGCAACTTTATAGTCTTCTTCAAGAATTTCACGCGCTTTAATCACTTCATTTAGAATTGTCCCGCTTCCGAATAATTGGGCTTTAAGTTTAAGAGTCTTTTTTGAAGAAGCTTTAAATTTATACATCCCTTTTAATATGCCCTCTTTTACACCTTGAGGCATTGGAGGCATACTGTAGTTTTCATTCATTACTGTTAAATAATAAAAAACTTTCTCTTGTTCTTCATACATTCTTCTGATACCGTCGCGAATAATAACTGCAATTTCATAAGCAAATGCCGGGTCGTATGCAACCAGGTTCGGCACAAGATAAGCCGTCAAATGGCTGTTGCCGTCCTGGTGTTGTAATCCCTCGCCTGCAAGAGTAGTCCTGCCTGCTGTACCGCCAACCAGGAATCCTTTGCAGCTCATATCGCCTGCTGCCCAAATTAAGTCGGCAGCCCTGTTAAATCCAAACATCGAATAGTATACAAAGAATGGTATCATGTTTATCCCGTGAGTCGCATAAGCTGTGCCTGCTGCAATAAATGAGGACATAGCGCCCGCTTCATTAATTCCTTCTTCAAGTATCTGTCCGTTGGTAGCTTCCTTATAGTAAAGAAGTGTTTCTTTATCTACGGGTTCGTATAACTGTCCGACATGAGAATAAATTCCAACCTGCCGGAAAAGAGCTTCCATACCGAATGTCCTTGCTTCATCCGGAACTATTGGAACTATAAGTTTTCCCACTTCTTTATCTCTTAAAAGCTTTGCAAGAATGCGTACAAATACCATTGTTGTTGAGGCATCCTTGCCTTCAGTTCCTTTATAGAATTCTTCAAATATATCTTCCGGCGGGGTTTTTAAAGGACGGATCGAAGTCTTTCTTTCAGGGACGAACCCGCCAAGAAGTTTTCTCTTTTCTTTAATATATTTTATTTCATGACTGTCTTCCGGCGGCCGGTAAAATGGTGCTTTTGAAACCTCCTCATCTGATATTGGAATTCCGAATCTTGTGCGGAATTCCGCCAGCTCTTCTTCATTTAACTTTTTCTGCTGATGCGTAATATTCTTGCCCTCGCCGCTTTCTCCCAGGCCATACCCCTTAATTGTTTTAGCCAAAATTACAGTCGGTGAACCTGTATTCTCAACGGCGTTTTTAAAAGCTGCATAAACTTTTTCAGGATCATGACCTCCGCGTTTCATCTTTCGTAATTGTTCATCGGATAAATCCTCTGCAATCTTTAATAGTTCGGGGTCAACTCCGAAAAGATGTTCTCTTATATACTTACCGGTTTCAACGGAATATTTTTGATACTGCCCGTCGACAATTTCACCCAAGCGCTTTACTAATTTACCGTCTACGTCCTTTGCAAGGACGGGATCCCAGTCGCTTCCCCAAATCACTTTAATTACATTCCAGCCGTTACCCCGGAAATTTGCTTCAAGTTCCTGGATTATTTTGCCGTTGCCTCTTACGGGCCCATCAAGCCTTTGCAGGTTGCAATTAATTACAAAAATTAAATTATCAAGCTTCTCTCTTGCTGCCAGGCTGATTGCCCCAAGAGTTTCCGGCTCATCTGTTTCACCATCCCCGAGGAAAGCCCATACTTTCCGGTTGCTGTGTTTCTTCAGTCCGCGGTCTTCAAGATAACGGTTAAACCTTGCCTGGTATATAGCCATAATCGGCCCCAGTCCCATCGAGACCGTAGGAAATTCCCAGAAATTAGGCATAAGCCAGGGATGGGGATAAGAAGATAATCCGCCTCCCGGTTTTAGTTCTCTGCGAAAGTTATCCATCTGCTGTTTTGTTATCCTGCCTTCAAGAAAAGCTCTTGCATAGAATCCGGGGGAAGCATGTCCCTGGAAATAAATCTGGTCCCCGTCGTAATCGTCCCCCTTACCTTTGAAAAAATGGTTAAACCCTATTTCATAAAGGGTTGCTGCCGAAGCGTATGTTGAAATATGCCCGCCTATACCGTGTTCTATATTATTAGCTTTAACAACCATCGCCATAGCGTTCCACCGGATTAAACTTTTAATCCTTCTTTCAATTTCTCTGTCTCCGGGAAATGGCGCTTGTTTCTCTCTTGGTATAGTATTTATATATGGTGTGTTAGCCGAAAATGGAATCTCAACGCCCGCTTTATGAGCACGTATTTGAAGTTCCTGTAAAAGTTCTTTGATCCTTTCAGGTCCGCTGAATTCTAAAACATAATCTAATGAATATAGCCATTCTCTGGTCTCTATGTCCTTATAATCTTGTGATTTATCGTTACTCATTTGAGGTACCTTTGCTTCGATTTACACGTTGTAAAATATTTAAATCGTGCCTGCTTGTTATTCAAGCAGGTCAATCCCAAATAAAACCGGTTTTTAACGGTTTTAAACTTTTAATTAACCTGTTAAAGATTCTTTGAAAGACGCTATCCGTAAGCGTTTTCGTTAATTACAAGTATCAAAATAATCGTTTTAGTAAATAAATACAAGAAAATGACCTTTTACATGTGATGGAAGTGATGTAGTGAGCAGAGGGCAGATACCAGGAGAAAAGTGTAAGAAAAAGGCTTTATGTATTTTTTAAATACCTATCAAACCAAAATCTTCTAAGCCCGTCGACTTCTTTCCGGTGATTTTTAAGGAAATGATCTCCTTCCTCAAAAATTACAAGGCGGTACGGAATATTAAGATCATTCATCTTCTTTGACATATCTAATGTCTGAATCGGTGAAACTGCTTTATCGCTGCCGCCATGTAATAATAAATATGGAATTTTAGGCAGTCTATCTATAAAATTAATTGCAGACCTTTTTTCCAGTTCCTCTTCAAAATTCAGGTCGCTGATCAATTCTTTATAAATATTTGCTCTTTCAGTCCGTGAATCAACAAATTGTTTTAAGTTGGAAATTGCTCCGCTTAATATTGCACATTTGAAATTTGTATTTTTAGCCAGTGTAAGATATGTCATCATCCCGCCCCGGCTCCAGCCTTCAATTCCCCATATATCTTTATTTGCCTGCGGTATCTCATCGGCTAATTGAATAAGATTGAGAATATCATGTACATCATCCCCTCCAAGCTGTTCTTTCCCTTCACTGCCGGCATTACCCCTGTATTGAGACGCAAATACTACATATCCCCAGGCCGCTATTTGTCCGAAAATGCCCTTCGCAGTGAATGCGTCAATGACACCCTCCTCTTTACTGCCGCCCCTGTTCCAGATTATACACGGGTATGTTTGTAATGTATCATTAGGATAAGCAAGATAACCGTTTATTTTTAATCCATCGGATATGTAAGTTATTTTTTCTACTGTGGTTTTATCGACTAAATCGCTGCCCCAGCCGCTTCTAATTATCTTGTTTTGGTGATCATTCAGTTGAATTATCTTTCTGTAGAGGATTTTTTTCATTCTATTAAATAGTTTCATTTTTAAATTAAAATATATATAGTTGGAAGTTAAAATACTTTAAATAAGATTTTACTTTAGTAATTTTCATAAAAGAAATAAAATATTTAAGAAAGTCCTTATATAATGAAGAAAAATATTAAGCCAAAAAATAATTTACCGGACAGCGTACCTGCAAAAACAAAAATATATTTTAAAATTTTACCTGTTATTTTAGTTATTGCAATAGCAGTTTATTTTATTTTTTCTAATTTATTAAAGAAAAACGAACAGGATCAGGAATACTTGTTTAGAAAAGACGGGATTTTAACATTCTTTGATTCAACTAATGTAATCAAAACAAATTTGGAAATTCAAATAGCCGACAATGAATTCGAAGAAGATCTCGGGCTAATGTACAGAAAGCAAATGGATGAAAACAAGGGTATGTTGTTCATCTGTACAAATTCTCAAATTCAAACATTTTGGATGAGAAATACTTTTATTCCGCTTGATATGATCTTTGTTAATCCGGATAAAAGAATTGTAACTATTCAAAAAAATACAAAAGTACTATGCGACTCCACCTATTCATCAACTGCACCTGCGCAATTTGTAATTGAAGTAGATGCGGGATTTTGCGACAGGCATAATATAAAAGTTGGCGATAAGGTTAACTGGGTTAGAACTCGTTCAAACTCTGATTGAGCAACAGTACTTATAATCAGTCCTTGCCGTATAATTCATATTCAACTATCTCGCAGATAATATGCGCTATTGTAATATGTCCCTCCTGTATTCTCTGAACATTTTTCGAGGGGATAATAATAGGCAGACTTACTAAAGATTTTAATTTGCCGCCGGAACCGCCTAAGAAGCCGATAGTCTTAATTTTTTTTGATTCAGCCATTTCAACTGCTTTTATGATATTCAGGGAGTTCCCGCTTGTTGAGATAGCTATAAGAACGTCGCCGTCGGTTCCAAGCCCTTGTATATTACGTGCAAAAATATTCTCAAATCCAATATCATTACCGCCTGCTGTAAGGTTTGAACTATCGGTAGTTAATGCAATAGCTGCCAGAGCGGGACGTTCTATATTATGGCTTAATCTAATCATAAACTCGGTTGCAATATGCTGGCAATCTGCAGCGCTTCCGCCGTTGCCGCATAATAAAAGCTTTTTACCATTTTTATATGTATTCGCGATAAGATCAGCGGCAGAAATTATATCCGCAACACATTCATGCTGCATATTAATTTTAGTCTCTGCACTCTCCGATAATGATTCTATAGCAAACTTTTTCTTATCCAATTTTTTTCACTTTAGCATTAATTATATTAAAAGTTACCAATTTCAAACTGTAACTGCATTTTTATAGTGAATTGCATCTGCAAAACTTCCGATTAGTCCCCAATTATCATTATTTTCAAAAAAATTACCGGTTACGATAATTTGAGCTCCGCAATCAACTTTTTCTCTGGCAATATGAGGGCTTTTTATTCCTCCGCCAACAACTATAGGAATATTACAATATTCCGAAACAGCTTTTACCATTTCGTTCGGAACTGGTTGTGAAGCTCCGGAACCTGCTTCTAAGTATATTAATTTCATACCGAGATATTGTGCTGCCAGAGCAGTTGCCGATGCAATTTCCGGTTTATTTCTCGGTACAGGAAGACTTCCGCTGATATATTCTGCTGTTGTCATTGATCCGGATTCAACAATAATATAACCGGTTGATATAGGTTCAATTTTACTTTTTTTAATTAAAGGTGCAGCTAAAACATGTTTCCCGATTAAATGTTCCGGGTTTCTTCCGCTGACTACCGATAAAAAGAGAATAGCATCAGCCTGATTGCAAACTTGGTTTACTTCGCCGGGGAAAATAATTACGGGCAATGAAGTCGTTTTTTTAATTTTTCCAATAAAGCCCTTAAAATCGCCATTTATTATTAAACTTCCGCCGACTAAAAATCCATCAACTCCGCTTTTTTCACAATGTGTTACAAAAGGGACTAATTTTTCATCGGGTAATTTATCTGGGTCTAATAATATCAAATACGCCGCGCCCCTGGCAACTATAATATTTAACAGATGTTGATATATCATAAAAATTAGGCAGACTTTTTTGTAAATATATATATTTTAGCTTATAATACAAAGAAATAGATAACTATTCCATTGTTAATGTGAGGTTAATTCATATGTAAATTTAATATTACGATAGCAATTCGTTAACAGTCTAAATTTTTCATGCTTAGAGAAATCCTGCCTCTTTCTATTTCAATTCCCACTATTTTGACATCAATAATGTCGCCAACGTTTATTATTTCAAGTGGATTTTTTACAAATTTATTTGCGATCTGTGAAATATGTAGTAACCCATCCTGCTTAACGCCGATGTCTACAAAAGCCCCGAAATCCACAACATTTCTTACAGTACCTTTTAACTTCATTCCTTCTTTCAAATCCTCCATTTTCAATATATCACTCCGTAATATCGGTTTTGGTATATCCTCACGCGGATCCCTTCCGGGTTTTTCAAGGTTTTCTATTATATCAATTAATGTAGGTTCCCCAATTCCTATATCATCTGCTAAATTTTTTGTACCTTTTTGTTTTAAAAGAACTTTTACCATTGCACCTGATTCATTCGCCTTTGCAATAGTTAAATTAAGTTTTGTAAGAAGTTTTTCTGTTGCCGGATAAGATTCAGGGTGAATAAAAGTATTGTCTAACGGGTTTACTCCGTCCCTGATTTTCAAAAATCCTGCCGATTGCTCAAATGCTTTTTCTCCTAGGCCGTTTACTTCGATTAATTCCGAACGCCTGGTAAACTTACCGTGTTTTTCTCTATGCTTAACTATATTTTCTGCGGTTCTTCTGTTCAAACCCGATACATAAGTAAGCAGTGAAGCTGAAGCAGTATTCACATCAACCCCCACAAAGTTTACACAGCTTTCAACAACATTATCCAGTTTTTCAAAAAGTAGTTTTTGATTCACATCGTGCTGGTAAAGACCTACGCCAATCGATTTTGGATCTATCTTAACTAATTCTGCCAGAGGATCAAGAAGCCTTCTGCCGATGGAAATATTTCCCCGCTGGCTTGCTTCAAGATCAGGAAATTCCTTTTTTGCAATTGCAGATGCCGAATAAACAGACGCGCCGGCTTCATTTACTATAATATATTTACAATTTAATCCGTTAGCTTTAATAAGGTCGGCTATAAAAAATTCGGTTTCCCTGCTGGCAGTTCCGTTTCCAATTGCCACAACCTCAACATTATATTTATTTATTAGTTTGACTATAATCTTTTCCGCTTCAACTATATTGTTTTGCGGGGGATGAGGATAAATAGTAAAACCTTCAAGGTATTTTCCGGTCTTATCAATAACCGCAACTTTGGAGCCGGAAACAAATCCTGGGTCGATTCCCATAATTATCTTATCTAAAAGAGGGGGCTGAAGCAAGAGCTGGCGAAGATTCGATGCAAATATTTCAATCGCGTGCAGATCTGCAGCTTCCGTAAGAAAATTACGAATTTCCTTTTCAATCGATGGATAGATTAACCTTGTAAACGAATCTTCTGTTGTGGTGTCCAATATTTCTCCGAATACTGATTTCTTATATTGGAAATATATATCCTTGATATTAGTAAGAATTTCAGGTTGATTAAAAATTAAACTAACTTTAAGTACCTTCTCTTTTTCACCGCGATTCAAAGCAAGCGTTTGATACGGTTTTATTCTTGTAATCTCAATCTGAAAATCATAATATACCTGGTAGATTTCTTTTTTGTCCTTTTGCTTTTGTTTCTCGCTGATGTGTTCTGTTTCAACTTTTTCTTTGGTTTTTTCCGATTTCACAATAGAAGATTCAAGCAGGCATTCCCTTACCACCTTACGTACTTCGGCATCGTCGCTAATCATCTCTGAAATAATATCTTTAGCCCCCTGCAATGCTTCTTCTGCGGTAACAACCCCAAGCTCTTCGTTAATAAATTCTGTCAGTTTTTCGGCAAAATCGCCGGTGTAATTTGGATTTTCCAGGATAAAAAGCGCAAGTGGTTCAAGTCCTTTTGCCTTTGCAATTGTACCGCGCGTTTTTCTCTTTGGTTTATAAGGCAGATATAGGTCTTCAAGCTCCTGAAGTTTTTCGCACCCCATGATTTTTGCTTTGAGCTCATCTGTAAGTTTTCCCTGTTCTTCTATACTTTTTAGAATGGTTTCTCTTCGCTCTTCAAGAAGTGTTAAGTAATTTAACCTGTCCTCTATTTGCCTTAATACATCTTCATCCAGGCCGCCGGTATGTTCTTTACGGTACCGGGCAATAAAAGGGATAGTCGCGTCTTCTTTAAAAAGGTTAATAACTGAATCAACTTGTTCATTCTTAATGTTTAGTTCTTTTGCTATTGTAATCGGGATATTCATAATCGTCTTAAAAATTAAAGAATAAAACTATTTGTTAAATAAAGAATTTAAAGAAAGAATAAAGAAAACTCTTTTGCAATATTGTTAATGAAAAATTTTCAGATTTGATCTCAATGAGATATATCGCATCATAGTAAATCCGGCATATCATTCGTGGCAGGGGCTAGATTGAATGAATCGTACCATTAGTACCATGCCTCGGCTTTTGACCCATATCGTATTAATAGGCATAGTATATTTTGAACTAATATTACTTTTGCAATTACAACGAAGATTTTCTTCCTGATGTATTCTTTTTGGGCTGCAAGTAAAATGTAATGTCAATAATATCACTGGGTCAACTAACAGCAGCCCATAGCTTCAGTTATGGAAATAAATACCAATATTTTATTCGCTCAGATAATTGACTTCTGGAGAAAATAGACAAAATAATAAGTTATTTAGCTCACATCTTAATGCTGTGTGTTCTTTTAAGGTTGAATTAAATTCAATTCTTGGATAATATACTTTAATAAATTTGAGCATTCCTAAAATTTATAAAAACCGGAGAAAACTATGAAGATTGCCATTAGATTGTCTTTACCGTTCCTAATTATATATTCATCTATAGTTTTAATGGGAACTGCATATTCTGAAGAGAATACAAATGGTTCAGATCAAAAACCGGATGAATATCCTATTGATACGTCAACTGTGTGGTATGTAAGCGGACCCGACACAGTTAGCGCTTACCTGGCTGTACCAAAGGGTGATGGGAAATTTCCCGCTTTGATAGTAATCCATGAATGGTGGGGGTTAACTCCATGGATGAAAAGTAATGCCGACTCATTCGCAAAAAAAGGTTATATAGCCTTGGCAATTGATCTATATCGAGGTAAATCAACGTCTGATCCCAAAGAAGCGATGAACTATGTTAAAAACTTTTCAAAAAACAAAGCAATTATTGATTTAAAATCAGCCTTCAGCTATTTATCCGGTCTTTCAAATGTCGATACTCATAAAATTGGTTCTATAGGCTGGTGCTTTGGAGGAGGGTACTCCTTCCAGGCCGCATTGAACATTCCGCAGCTTACTCTGTGTATAGTAAATTATGGAACCCTTTCTTCAAATGAAGATTTAATAAAAAATATTCATTGTCCGATGCTTTGTATTTTCGGAGATGAAGATAAAGCCATTCCACCTGATAGTGTTAAAGCATTTGATAAAGCTGCAAAGGAGGTCGGGCTTAATGCAGATGTTGAATTTTTCCCGGGGGTCGGCCATGCCTTTATGAATCCCGGCAATATGTATGGTTATAAAAAGGAAACAGCAGATTCGGCATGGGGAGATATCTATGACTTCTTAGATAAGCATTTGAAAAAATAATACAAACACTACTTTTTGAAATTTTTCAATTTTTTTGGCAAAAAATTTAACAATTACCTGATCATTCAATAAGATTGCTTTTCTTTACAAAATATTTTCAGTAGTTTTACTAAATAATAGTAACTCGTAATAATTTTATGGAAATGCAAAAATCAGAACGACTCCTTTCACTTGATGTTTTCAGGGGAATAACAATTGCGGGAATGATTTTAGTAAATGATCCTGGCGACTGGGCGCATGTTTACCCTGCTCTCAGGCATGCTGTTTGGAATGGTGTTACACCTACTGACTGGATATTTCCATTCTTCCTTTTTATTGTCGGAGTATCGGTTACCTTTTCATTGTCAAAAAGAAAAGAAAGGGGGGACGACCAAAAGAAATTATTGCTTCAAATTTTCAGAAGAAGTATTATTCTTTTTGTTCTTGGCCTGATAATATATGGATTTCCTCATTTCGTTGTTTCAACACAGCGAATTCCCGGTGTACTGCAAAGGATTGCAGTGTGCTACTTTATTTCATCTTTAATATTTTTAAAAACGAGCATTAAAACTATTTCATATACTGCAGGTGCACTGCTGTTAATTTATTGGGGAATGATGGCATTAATTCCCGTACCCGGTGCAGGCTATCCTAATCTTGAACCGGCAACAAATTTTGCTGCGTGGGTAGACAGAACAATTTTAGGCGTTAACCATCTTTGGTCAGGGACAAGAGTTTGGGACCCTGAGGGAATTTTAAGTACGATTCCTTCAATTTCTACCGCGCTAATAGGTGTACTTACAGGTTACTGGATTAAAAGCAGTGTGGATAAAGCAGTAAAAATTGTTTGGATGTTCGTATTCGGAAACTTCGCTTTATTACTTGCCGCCATTTGGGATATCTGGTTCCCGATAAATAAAGGTATTTGGACAAGCTCCTTTGTCCTGTTTACCGGCGGGATGGCGCTACTGTTTTTTGCTATGTGCTATTGGCTTATTGATGTTAAGGGATATAAGCGGTGGACTAAACCATTTATTGTTTATGGAACAAATGCCATAACTGCATTCTTCTTATCTGAATTAGTACCTGTAGCATTAGATTTAATTCATGTCACTAATTCTTCAGGCAAAAGTGTTGGATTAATCAGCTGTTTGTATAATTCTCTTTTTACCTGGTGGTTAAGCCCAATAAATGCCTCGCTGGCATGGGCAATTTTAAATGTAATATTCTGGCTGGGAGTACTCTGGATATTATATCGGAAAAAGATTTTCATAAAAGTTTAACTTTTTATTTTATATAGCCATTCTTTATCTTTCCTCATAAAAATTTTGAGATTAACATGGGTTTTGAACGGGCTGCCGGAATTTTATTGCATCCGACTTCGTTGCCGGGTGGCTTTGGTATAGGTGATTTAGGAAATGAAGCTTATAACTTTGTAAACTTTCTTGAGTCCGCCGGTCAAAAATTGTGGCAGGTTTTTCCTCTTGGACCAACAGGCTACGGTGATTCCCCATATCAGTGCTTTTCTGCATTTGCAGGAAATCCCCTGTTAATAAGCCCGGAAAAACTTTTAGAAAAAGGATTCCTTAGTAAAAAAGATTTGAACGGCGTTCCAATATCAAATCCACACAAAATTGACTTCGGACAGATAATCAATTATAAAAAAGATTTATTAAAAAAAGCTTTTGAAAATTATAAGAAAAATGAAAACGGTATCAATACTTTATTTGAAGAATTTAATAACGCAAATAAAGATTGGCTTAATGATTTCGCCTTTTTTATGGCTGCAAAGGACTTCCACGTTGGACAGCTTTGGACAACATGGAATAAAGACTTGGTTGTAAGAGATGAGTCGGCGTTAAAAAGCTGGGAGGAAAAATTAGCTGATAATATTTTATATCATAAGTTTGTTCAATATCAATTCTTTTTACAATGGAAGGATTTAAAATCTTTTGCAAATTCAAGGGGAATAAAAATTATCGGCGATATGCCTATATTTATTGCATATGACAGCGCTGATCTTTGGGCGCATAAAGAACTTTTTACCGTGGATAATGAAGGCAGACTGGAAACGATTGCTGGTGTTCCGCCGGACTATTTTAGTGCAACAGGGCAGCTTTGGGGTAACCCGCTTTACCGTTGGAGTATAATGGAACAGGATGATTTCAAATGGTGGCGGCAAAGATTTGAAAATCTACTTAGAACCGTTGATATTATACGTATTGACCACTTCCGTGGTTTTGATGCTTTCTGGGAAATTCCCGGCGGTGCTGTTACTGCTGAAAAAGGACGGTGGGTTAAAGCTCCCGGTGAAAAATTATTTAATACAATAAAAAAATATTTAGGTGATGTTCCTATAATTGCTGAAGACCTTGGTGTTATAACGAAATCCGTTGCGGAACTAAGAGATAAATTTAATTTTCCCGGAATGAAAATACTCCAATTTGCTTTTGGTACTGGGATGGAAAGAAAGTTCCTTCCTCACAATTATATACGTAACTGCATGGTGTTGACGGGTTCGCATGATAATGATACTACACGCGCTTATTTTGAAAAAGCCAAAACAGAGAACGTAGATATTTATCATCATACACAAAATTATTTAAATTACTACGGCGATGACATACTTAATGAATTAATCAGAGTTACTTATGCTTCTGTTGCTGATCTTGTAGTTATTCCTATGCAGGATGTGCTTAATCTCGGCGGTGAAGCAAGAATGAATTTCCCGGGCAAGCTTGGGGGAAATTGGAGTTGGCGCTTTACATGGAACCAGGTACCGCATGATCTTGCCGGATATTATAAACATCTGGCTGAGCTTTATGAAAGGCCGCCGAAACCTGAAGAGATAGTTGAGATAGAAGAGGATGATTGATTTATTATCAAGTTAGTTTATTTTCAAGTTTAAATAATATTAAACAAAACTTTACATTTGAAATATCTTTAAAGGAGGAATAATGTCTATTAAGAAGTTTGAGGAATTAAGAATTTGGCAAGAATCACGCGAATTAACAAAATTTGTTTATAAGCTTACATCAAAATCAATATTTAAAAGTGATTATGGCCTAAAGGATCAAATTCAAAGAGCTGCTGTTTCGGTAATGACAAATATAGCAGAAGGTTTTGAACGTGATAGTAATAAAGAATTTATTAAATTTCTTAAATATTCGAAAGGCTCATGTGGTGAAGTTAGGTCACTTCTTTATGTTGCATTAGATTTAGATTATATAGGCGAAAAAGAATTCAATGAGAATTTTTCCAGGTCGATTTCAATTATTAACCAAACTTCTAAATTTATATCATACTTACGCACCAGTACAAAGCCGAAAAAAACTTGATAACCTGAAAATAAAGAACTTGATAACTTGAAAATAAAGAACTTGATAACTTGAAAATAAAGAACTTGATAACTTGATAATAAAACAATTATAAATGAGAACAATATGATTGAAGATAACTCTCCTGCTGTAGATGGGCAAGCCTCAAGATCATTTAAGCGTGAGCTAAGATTGTTCGATTCTACAATGCTTGTTGTCGGCTCAATGATAGGTTCCGGGATTTTTATTGTAAGTGCAGATATTGCAAGAACTGTGGGCTCTCCGGGTTACCTGTTGTTGGTGTGGCTAATTACAGGCGCAATTACTATTACTGCAGCGCTTAGTTATGGAGAGCTTGCCGGTATGATGCCCCATGCCGGGGGGCAATATGTCTATTTACGGGAAGCCTATAATCCTTTAATCGGATTTCTATATGGATGGACACTGTTTCTTATAATCCAAACAGGCACTATCGCTGCAGTTGCAGTTGCTTTTGCTAAATATTCCGGAGAAATGATTCCTTGGTTTAGTGAAAAAAATATATTGCTGAATATCTTAGGATTAAAAATTTCTGCCGCACAAATACTGGCCATTGCGAGTATAACGTTTCTTACATACACAAATATGCGCGGACTCCATTCAGGGAAAATTGTCCAGAATATTTTTACTTCTACCAAAGCCCTGGCAATGCTGGGGTTAATTATCCTTGTTATCTTTATTAGTAAACATATTGAATCTTTAATTGCAATTTTTTCCGACTTCCGGGATCCGGGCTGGACGCATATCGCAGGAGGTAAAATAGTTTCCATTGAACCGCTTTCCGGTATGATGCTTGTTGCTGCGATCGGTGTTGCAATGGTAGGTTCATTGTTTTCCAGCGATGCATGGAATAATATTACTTTTACTTCCGGCGAGGTGGTTAATCCCAAAAGGAATATTCCTTTAAGTCTTTTTCTTGGGACCTTAATAGTTACAATAATATATATTGCCGCTAACATTGCTTATATTTTTATCCTTCCCCTGAAGGGAAATCCACAGGCGCCAAATGTTATGGGAAGAGGAATCCAATTTGCTCTTAGTGACAGGGTAGCAACCGCGGCATCATCTGTTATTTTTGGTCAACCCGCCGTTATAATAATGGCTGTACTAATTATGGTATCTACTTTCGGCTGCAATAATGGACTAATACTTTCCGGCGCCAGGGTGTATTACGCTATGGCTAAAGATAAGTTGTTCTTTAAAAGAACCGGGACATTAAATAAAAATTTTGTTCCCGGTTTTGCATTAATTGTACAGGCAGTTTGGGCAAGCCTTCTTTGTCTGTCGGGAACTTACAGCAATCTTCTTGATTATGTAATATTTGCAGTACTTATTTTTTATATATTAACTATTATAGGGTTGTTCTTATTAAGGAAAAAACGTCCTGATATCCACCGTCCTTATAAAGCCTGGGGCTATCCTGTACTGCCGGCATTATATATTCTGTGTGCTGCCGCTATTTCAGTTGATCTATTAATCTTTAAACCTATGTATACCTGGCCGGGAATGATTATTGTCCTAATGGGTATACCTGTGTATTTTGTATGGAAGAAATTTTCAGTAAATAAACTGAAGTAAGATTAATTTTCTGGTTATATTTATATCTTAATTGTGTTTTCTAAAAGGGAAAAATTTCTCTCAGAGCCTCCCTTTAAGGTAGGCAGGGCGCTAATGCAGCCGGGAAAATGCAAATTTAAATGCAGGAGTCTTCATGGATAAAAGGGTATTTAAATATAGTTGGTTTGTTGCCGGCGATATTAATGGCTTCTTCGGTTTAATGTTTGACAATCTTACTGTCCTCTCTTTTTTAGCAGGTATTTTAATATTTGTTTTTAAATATCCTGCAGATATTGTTTTTGGTAAAATGTTCCCTGGAACCGCATTCGGAGTTTTATTCGGGGATATTGTTTATACTTGGATGGCTTTCAGGCTTGCAAAAAAAAATAATAATTCAAATGTAACCGCCATGCCGCTGGGACTCGATACTCCCTCAACTATAGGTATCACTCTTACTGTATTAGGCCCCGCTTTTATTTATCTCAAGGGTAAAGGAATTGCTGAGTATGACGCTGCAATGATGACCTGGTATATCGGAATGGCAACAATGGTCATAATAGGAATCATCAAACTAATCTTTTCATTTGTTGGAGGGTGGGTTCAAAAAATAGTGCCGCAAGCAGGATTGTTGGGAAGTCTTGCCGGTATAGGCCTGGCTTTAATTGGTTTTATTCCATTAATTGATATTTTCGGTCTGCCTGTAATCGGGATGATTTCTCTCGGTTTAATTTTATATACGCTTGTTGCAAAAATTAAATTACCCAAAAATTTTCCCGGAGTCTTTGCAGCAATATTTATCGGTACCGTCCTCTATTATATTTTAGCCCCGGCAGGATTAGCCGGAGGAAGTTTTACACCTCCATCCCTCCAGCTTCATTTCGGTATGCCTGTTCCCACATTAGGTTTTATTCATGGATTTTTAGAAGCATTAAAATATTTACCGATTGCATTACCGTTTGCGATTTTGACTATTGTTGGGGGTATAAATGTAACCGAAAGCGCCAAAGTAGCAGGTGATGATTATAAGACGCGGGATATTCTGCTTACGGAAGCCTGTTCAACTCTAATAGCGGGTATTTGCGGGGGTGTCGCTCAAACTACACCATATATTGGTCAGCCTGCTTATAAAGCTATGGGAAGCCGGGCAGGTTATACGGTATTGACAGGATTGTTTATCGGTTTAGGCGGTATTATCGGATATGTTTCTTTCTTTGTGGAATTAATTCCTCGTGCAGTTCTTGCGCCCATACTGGTTTTTGTTGCTCTTGAAATAGTTGTTCAGGCATTCAGGGCGGTACCACCTGCACATACAACTGCAGTGGCATTTTCTTTATTTCCTAATGTTGCAAGACTTGTGCAGATCAAACTAAGTAATACTGATTTTATACCGCTTGAAAAATTCAATCAGCTCATGGCAGTTCCGGGCAAAACTTTACCTGAAATGCTCGTAACTGTAGCGCTGGGGAACGGATTTATTTTAACTGCAATGTTGTGGGGGGCT
>Ga0326727_10011013_pt1 | contig 21257 bp, 24 predicted proteins | sample MB2enrmetagenome_FD_207643 | JGI IMG/M metagenome (GOLD analysis project Ga0326727, IMG submission 207643) | Lab enriched peat soil microbial communities from McLean, Ithaca, NY, United States - MB29MY | ecosystem: Environmental > Terrestrial > Soil > Wetlands > Peat | place: USA: New York...
TCCCCGGCGCGGGCATTGCCGCGGGAGCTGTCCAGGCGCGAACGAACGGAGCCTCGGCCGCGAATTCGTCAATGTCAGGGAATGCGCCCTAGTGAACGTGTCCGGGAAGGTGCCCTGAAACGTCCGGGCCGGGCGGCGTGCCGATGGTGGGAGGCAGAGTGAGGACTTTGCCGCTGGCTGCCCAGCCAATCGCAACAAACCAGCCCAGGATCGTCCATCCGAGAAAGACATTCACGAGGGCGATCCAGACCACCGACGTGCAATTCCGGTAATAGGCCAGCGCCGTGGGCAGGATATAGAGCACCACTGCAACCGCGAACAAAAGCAGGTGCAGCGGCGCCAGGAGATCGGTGGTGTTTCGAGCCATTCCCAGTCCGATCATGAGGACCGCGAAGGCGAGAAGCACGCCGACTACGGCGATTCGAAGCAAATTGTTCATTTGCCACCCCCATTAAAGCGGCTAAAGTATGGCTCCGACCCTGGCGACATGCAATCGGCAATTCTGGGCGCGCCGGGCCTGCGGGAAGCAGCCAGTGGGCCTGATGATTTGCGGCTTTCGGGCAAATTCTTGTCGCAGGCGCGGTGAGCAATAGAGAACATTAGGCTTAGAAACGATCTGAGTTTGGAGGCTGCGCCGAGCAGTCGCCTGAACAACAATTTCATGCGCCGAATCCTGCGCATAAAAAAGCGAAATTATAAATAATACGAAATCTGTTTTCGGTCCCATGAAACACTCTAACGGGGTTCTGCCTGGCAATGTCTACGTTCCAACTACATTTCTCTCTCGTTATAGGCTGAAAGGCCGTTGAGGGCGGGTGCAGCACTCGCGCAACCGCATTCCAATCGCTCGGTCCCCGGACTGTTCACGGTGCGTGGCGACTCACCGATTGTGGACCAGAGTTCAGGGGGTGCGGATTGACCGGGGGGCGGGATTCCCGTAGACTAAAGGACTGCGAGGGATGCGGCTCGAGTTGCATTCTTAACCGCATCATTTTCCCTGAAAACAGGGCTCAAGATTAAGGAAGAGCAATGGCAAACCATGTATCGGCGCTGAAGCGCGCCCGTCAGACCGAGACCCGCAGCGAAGTGAACCGCGCCAACCGCAGCCGCGTGCGCACCAGCCTGCGGACATTGCGCGAGGCGCTGACCAAGGGCGACGTGAAGGCGGCGCAGGCGCAGTACCGCGAGACCGTTTCAACGCTGGACAAGAGCGTGCAGAAGGGGATTTTGCACGACAATACCGTATCGCGCTACAAGAGCCGTCTGAATGCGCGGCTGAAGGCTTTGGCGACTGCCAAGGCGTAGTTTTGGCGCGGCACTAAGAGAGATTGAGCAACGAGCAACAGCCGGGAGCGATCCCGGCTGTCGCTGTTTGTGGTTCTTCCCTGTCGTTCACGAGGCGAGGATGTTCCGCGCCCGGAATTTCACAATCGTGATATGTTGAAAGCGATGAAAGAACGAATCGTCTCCGATCCCGCAATTCTGAGCGGAACCCCCGTGTTTCGCGGGACACGCATCCCGCTGGAGCACATTGCGGGGCTATTGCGTAAAGGGGTTTCCGTTCTCGAAATTGCCGAGGATTACCCCGCGCTGTCGCGGCAGGATATTGCGTATGCTCGCGCGTTCTCGCGACGGCGCGGAACCCAGGCGTCGCGCGATAGCGTGGCCCCCAAACCCATCCAATTGCGAAGAAAGACCCGCGCGGCGTGACGCTACGTCTGCTGCTTGACGAGCATCTTTCTCCATTCCTGACAATAAGACTGGCTGAGATGGGTGTTTTCGCCCAGGCAGTCGCCCATATTGGACTGTCTGGCCAGCCTGACCATGTTGTTTGGGCTTTTGCCCTGCGGCATGAGATGGCTGTGGTGACGACCAACGCGGCCGATTTCCTGGAATTGCTGGATGTAGAGCTGCATCCTGGGCTGATTTTGTTGCGAGAGAGCGGGCTGAACCGGCAGGAACAATGGTTGCGCCTGGAGCCGGCAGTCCGATACGTTCAGTCCCAGCCCGACCCAGATTACCTCGTGAACAAGGTGCTTGAGGTTGTGGGACCTGGCCAACTTCACTTGCTGGATACGTCGGAATCCCAATCCTGACGCGAAGCTCAGTCAAGGCGTTCGAAGATTCCGGCGGCGCCCATGCCGCCGCCTACACACATGGTGACCATGCCGTAGCGAATTTGCCGGCGGTGCATCTCGGCGAGGAGGGTTGCGGTGAGCTTTGCGCCGGTGCAGCCGAGGGGGTGGCCGAGGGCGATGGCGCCGCCGTTGACGTTGATGCGGGCCGGGTCGAGCGAGAGGGAGCGAATGACGGCGAGCACCTGGGCGGCGAAGGCCTCGTTGAGCTCGATGAGGCCGATGTCGTCGACGTTGAGGCCGGCGCGGTGGAGGGCCTTGGGAATGGCGGTGACGGGGCCGATGCCCATCTCCTCGGGCAGGCAGCCGGTGACCGCGTAGGAGACCAGGCGGGCGAGGGGACGAATGCCCAGCTCCTGCGCGCGGACGTCTTCCATGAGGACGACGGCTGCGGCGCCGTCGGAGGTTTGCGAGGAGTTGCCGGCAGTGACGGTGCCCTGGGCGTGGAAGGCGGGCTTGAGTTTAGCGAGGGCTTCAAGAGAGGTGTCAACGCGAGGGCCTTCGTCGGCGGAGAAGATGGTTTCTTTGACGGATGGTTTGCCGGCTTTTGCGCCCGGAACAGCGGTGGTGACGGTGACCGGAATCAGCTCGTCGGCAAAGCGGCCGGCGGCCTGCGCGGCCAGGGCTTTTTGATGGCTCTCATGGGCGAAGGCGTCCTGATCTTCGCGGGAGACCTGGTAGTGGCGGGCGACGCGCTCGGCGGTGAGGCCCATGGTGAGCAGGGAGGCGGGGTAGTGCTCGGCCATCCAGGGATTGGGGCTGGGTTTGAGGCCGGCGAAAGGGAGCAGGCTCATGGATTCCACGCCGCCGGCGATGACGACGCGGCTACCGCAGGCGCGGATGCGTTCATCGGCCAGGGCGATGGCCTCGAGGCCGGAGGAGCAAAGGCGATTGACAGTGACGCCGGGGATTTCTACGGGAAGGCCGGCGCGCAGGATGGCCCAGCGGGCGATGTCCCAACCCTGCTCGCCTTCGGGCTGGGCGCAGCCGAGGAATACGTCCTCGATTTCGGCCCTGTCTAAGCCTGGAACCCTCTCCAAGGCTCCGGTCAATGCAATTGCGGCGAGATCGTCGGGGCGAGTGGTGGAGAGAGCGCCTTTGGGTGCGCGGCCAACGGGAGTGCGAACGGCGCTGACTAGGACGGCTTTCGGCATTAAGGTTGCTCCTTAGCGATTTTTGGGCTGAGAATCCCACCCACCCTTGACGCGATGAAACTGCGTCAAGGATGGGGCACCCGTTTCTACCTGATCTATACGATCCATTGACGTAATGCATCAGTCCTGCACGGCGAGCACGATCCATGCGCCTTTCAGAAAAAAGTGGTAAACGGTGTGGTGGTCGACGAGGGTATCGGCGAGGGCGTCGTGGTCAAGGGGCGGGGGACGATGCTCCATGCCGGCCTGGGCCTCGCGGACCTGCTGCGGCGACGCGGGATCGATGCCCCAGTTGAAGCCGAGAACGCCGCTGGGATCGTGGGCCTGCAGCCGCTCGGTCTCGGGGGCTGAGGCCAATACTGCCGGGCGCGCAAAGCTGTTGTCGAAAAAGACCAGCAATGAGACGGTTCCCTGCGTGGAGCAGAGCACTGCCCAGTCGGAGGAGCCCTGATGCTCAAGGCTGGCGTGGATCACGTTTTCAGGGCGGTGAGCCTCGTAGGTCTGCGGAATGAGACAGCCGCGGAGGTTGAGCTGATCCTGAATTGCGGCGGGCAGATCGGGAAATGAGTTGGCTGGCAGATGGCGAATGATGAAGGGGGTTGAGCGCCCGTCGAACAGGATCTGGCCGGACTCGACGAGTTGGGCGGGAGAACGCTCCGGCTGCTGAGCAGGGATGAGAGCGCAGGCACAGAGGATACCGCCTAGCAACCAGACGCTTCTTCTTTGTACTGCGCAAATCATGGCACACTCTCAGAAGCAGTCAAGCCAACAGCCTCATGCTATGGCTCAATTGGACAGGACCTGCCATTCTCTGTGAACTGTGGCTCGACCACATTAGAACGCGCGTAGCACACCGTCACATCATGCCATTTCCGTTCAATTATGTCGCCGCCATGCAGGTCCTCACAATGCTGGCATCTAATCAGGAGCCGGTCATTGTCGACCCAGGAAATACTGATGTCAGCGCCATAATCTAGGCCACCAAAAACGTAATGTCTGATTGGGTCAAGCTTTGTTTTGAGTGTAACGCCAACATAGTTAGTATCAGTTGCTGCCGCGCCGCCGTCCGTGATTACTTCCGCAATAACTCTCCCGCTGGGACTAACTTCGCGCTGAAGCGCGCGACCGCCGAATACCCGCGAATAGGCGATGAGGGATACGACGGCGAGCACTAAACTCACAAAGACAAATAGAAATCTCCGCAGCCAGCTTGACTTCACTTTCTGTAACTCTCCAATTTCATTTCAGGGTCATTGCAGGAGGCATCCCATCAATGTCGCCAACCAAAGCCTCGATCCACTCCTCTGCCTCCATCTCCTGTTCCCGGTCAGCGGCCATTTCTCGGTAGCCTTGCTCCAATGCCGTTTGTCTTGCTTGGCTCGTCTCGTCCGTAGCGGATTCCTGATCCATGGAGACTCTCCCTCTACTGATCATCGTCCCATAGCGCTTTCACTTCAACCCTAGTTCCGCAGCGGCTTGCCGGTTTTGAGGGTGAAGGCGATGCGCTCCTGAGTCTTGCGCTCGCCGCACAGGGAGAGAAAGGCTTCGCGTTCGAGGTCGAGGATGTACTGTTCCGTGACCGGCGTGCCCGCCGTGACGCGGCCGCCGGCGAGAATGTAGGCGGCCCAGCGGGCAACTTTCTGGTCGTGTTCGGAGGCGTAACCGGCCTCGCCCATGAGGAAGACGCCGGTTTCGAGGGCGGCGAGAGCGGAGGCGCCGGGAGCGGGGATGGCGGTGCGCGGCTGGGGAGCGGAGTAGCCTGCTCCGGCCAGCGTGGCGGCCTGCGCTTTGGCGTCGAGAAGCAGGCGCTCGCGGTTAAGGGTGATGCGGTCGGCGGGAGCGAGAAGGCCGAGGGCGCGGGCTTCCGCAGCCGAAGTGGAAACCTTGGCCATGGCGATGGCTTCAAAGACGCGGCGGAGAGCGGCGGCCATCTCTGCCGATTGGGCAAAACGGGAGGGCGGATCTCGGGGGTCGGGAGGGGCCAGGGCGGCGGCGGAATCCACGGCGCGGAGCAACATTTCCTTTGTTCCGCCTCCGGCTGGAATGAGGCCGACGCCGGCTTCGACCAGGCCGATGTAGGTTTCGGCGTGGGGCTGGCGGCGGACGGCGTGCAGGCAGATCTCCGCGCCTGCGCCGAGCGTGAGGCCGAAGGGCGCAACCACTACCGGGCGGGGACAGAACTTGATGGCCGCGGTCATCTGCTGGAAGGTGTGGACGACGGCATCTACGTCTTCCCACTCGCCCTCCTGGGCGAGCAGCAGCAGCTGCATCAAATTTGCCCCAACTGAAAAATTGTCGCGGTCGCCGGAGATGACGAAGCCCGAGAAGTCGCGGACCGCATCGGAGGCGGGGTTGAGGACCGCGGAGATGAGGGCAAGCACGTCGCCGCCGATGGCGTTCTTGAGCGAGTGAAGCTCGATGCAGGCGATGCCGTCGCCGAGATCGACCAGCGATGCGCCGGCGTTGGCGCGGACCACCTTGTGAGACCGGCGAAAATCGGCGACGCGCGCGTGGCCGGAGACGGTTGGAATGGGTTCCAGCTTGCCCGTGGCGGGCTGAAAACAGGCGCGGCCGGCATCGGAATACCAGGAAGGCTGGCCGGCGGCGAGCAGGGATTCGACGCGTGGGCCTGGCGGCAGGCCGAGGGCCTTCATGCGGGCGACGGTAGAAGCTACGCCGGCTGCATCCCACATTTCGAAGGGGCCCAGCTCCCAGTTGAAGCCGGCGCGCATGGCGCCGTCGATGGAGGGAATGTCGGCGGCCACTTCGCCGATGCGGTCGGCGGCAAAGTTCCACAGCGAGCCGAGGAATGGCCAGAGGAAGGCCGCAGCCTTGTCTTTGGCGGGATCGTTCGCCAGCAGCAGGCGGAGACGTTCGGGGAGGGTGGCGGCGTTTTTCGCCATTTCGAGCGAAGGCAGGGCGGGCATGGCGACGGGTCGGTATTCGAACGTGGAGAGGTCGAGGACCAGGCGCTCGTCTTTGCCGTCGGCTCCACGGGTCTTTTTGTAGAAACCCTGGCCGGATTTGTCGCCCAGCCATTTGCGCTTCATTAGCTCATCGAGGACCCATGAAAACTTGCCTCCGGTGACGCCCTGGGGGAAGTTGGCGGCGATATGGGCGAGGATGTCGATGCCGACCAAGTCGGCGAGGCGAAAGGTTCCGGTGCGTGGCCAGCCCAGTGCGGGGCCGGTGAGGGCGTCAACCTCTTCGATGGTCAAACCCTGCTGCAGCATCAGGTTGGCGGCGGTGAACATGACGACGATGCCGATGCGGTTGGCGATGAAGTTGGGAGTGTCGTTGGCCAAGACGACCTGCTTGCCGAGGATGCGGTCGGCAAAGGCGGCAAAGGCGGCCAGCAGGGCGGGATCGGTATCGGGGGTGGGAATAATCTCGAGAAGCCGCATGTAGCGGGGCGGATTGAAGAAATGTGCGCCGAAGAAACGCTCGCGGCGGCTGGGGAGGACCTGGGCGATGCGGCCGACGGGCAGGCCGGAGGTGTTGGTGGTGAGCAGCGCGTGGGGAGCCAGATGGGGCAGGACGCGGGCCAGAAGCGCGGTCTTGATTTCGAGGTTTTCGGCGACGGCTTCAATGACCCAATCGCAGTTAGCCAGCTTCGGGAGGTCGTTGTCGAAGTTGCCTGGGGTGATGAGGGAGCCGCTGGCCAGATCGTAAAAAGCCGCCGGTTTGGATTTGGCGAGGGCTTCGAGTGCTGCGTTTGCCAGCGGGCGCTCGGTTTCACTCTTTGGAGGAAGGTCGAGCAGCAGCGTTGGGATTCCGGCGTTGGCCAGGTGGGCGGCGATGCGGGAGCCCATGGTTCCTGCGCCCAGAACGGCGGCGCGGCGAATCAACAAGGGCTTGGCGTCCGCTGCCTGATGGGGAGTTTTGACCGAGGGGATGGTGCTCATGCGGGCTCTCCCTGCGCGGGTTGGAGTGGGGAACCATCCACCGAGCGTAAACGCTGGAAGCATACGAAAGCATGGGGGGCGGGGTCAAGGAACAGGGAACAGTGGTAATGGGTCAGTTTGAAGGGTACGGGCTTCAGCCCGTACGTAAACCTGGCAATATAAACGCGGGCTTTAGCCCCTGAGGGAATGCTCCTTCAAACTGATCCACCACCGGAACAGTGGACCGTGATCGGAGATCGGAAAGGTTCGAGGGACGGCCTGCATCTTCGCTCATCCTCACCTCTGTGGCGCGGCGGGCGAAAAAGGCTGATTCCCCGTACAATTCAAATAGGGAGATGGACGCGATGCGCCGGGTTTACTGCGATGCGAATGCCACTACGCCTCTGCTGCCGGAGGTGATGGAGGCGATGCGTCCGTACTGGATGGAGCAGTTCGGGAATGCGTCGTCGATCCACATGCACGGGCAGGCGGCGCACCGGGCCGTGGACCATGCGCGGGAGACCCTGGCGCGATTTTTCAACTGCCGCGAGGCCGAGGTGGTGTTCAACTCCGGCGGCACCGAGGGCGACAATACCGCGGTCTTCGGGTTGCTGCATCCCGGCGACCATTTCATTACTACTTCGATCGAGCATTCCGCGGTGCTGCGGGCGGCGGACCGCGTTGCCCAGCAGGGAGTTGAGGTGACGTTTGTTGCGCCGCAACCGAGCGGGCTGATCGACCCGATGGATATTCTGCGCGCCTTGAAGCCCCAGACGAGGCTGATCAGCGTGATGCTGGCCAACAACGAGACCGGGGTGCTGCAGCCGGTGGCAGAGATCGGCAGGATTGCCGCCGGGGCCGGAGCGTTCTTCCATATCGATGCGGTGCAGGGCGCGGGCAAGGCGGAGTTCGATGTGCGGCGGTTTGGCTGCCACCTGTTGTCGATCAGCGGACACAAGATGCACGGACCCAAGGGCGTGGGCGCAATGTATGTGCGGCGCGGGACGCCGATCGAGCCGATGCTGGTGGGCGGCAGCCACGAACGGCGGCAGCGCGCGGGCACCGAGAATGTGCCCGGCATTGTGGGGCTGGGCAAGGCAGCGGAGCTGGCAATGGAGTCGCTGGAGGATGGGACCATCGAGCGGCTGGAGGGGCTGCGCGACCGGCTTGAGGCGGGAGTTCTGGAGATTGGAGGCACCGGCTTGAACGGCACCCGGACGCCGCGCACGGCGAACACCACGAATATTCGATTTGAACAGGTGGAGGGCGAGGCGCTGGTGATTGCGCTGGATTTGAAGGGGGTTGCGGTGAGCGGCGGGTCGGCGTGCCACTCCGGATCAACCGAGCCCAGCCACGTGCTGATGGCCATGGGATTGGACAAGAACGCGGCCCGGGCCAGTTTGCGCTTCAGCCTGATGAAGACGGCCACCGATGCGGATGTCGACCATGTCTTGAAGGTGGTTCCGGAGGCGGTAGAACATTTGAGGGCGCTTTCGCCGGTGGCGGCGGGTACGTTAGGTTGAGGGTTGTGATGGACGGGGTTCTGGGAGCAAAGTTGGAGAAGATTTCCGCAAGGATAGCCATTACAGGTTCTACTAATATATCCCCGAACATGTCGGCCAAGTCACCAAGCATGATGCAGAATCATACCATTGCGGTGGCCATGTCCGGAGGGGTGGACTCCTCGACGGCGGCGGCGATGCTCGCTCACTCGGGCCAAACAGTTGTCGGCCTCACGCTGCAGCTCTGGGACCAGACCCGGCTGGCCGGTAAGCATGGTATTCCCGATGCGCCGAAGGCAGGACGCTGCTGCTCGCTGGACGATGTGTACGACGCGCGCCGGGTGGCGGAGCAGCTTGGGATTCCGTACTACGTGGTGAACCAGGAGGAGCGGTTCGAGCGCGATGTGGTGCGGCCCTTCGTGGATGAGTACCTGGCCGGGCGGACGCCGATTCCCTGCTCCTTGTGCAACAACCATCTGAAGTTCGACCAGCTTCTGCAGACGGCGCGGAGCATTGGCGCAAGCCGGATTGCCACCGGGCACTACGCGGTGAACGAGTGGGATGCGAAGAGAGGACGATGGATCCTGAAGCGGCCCGCAGACCTGGCCAAGGATCAGACGTACTTTCTCTTCGGGCTGACGCAGGAGCAGTTGGCGCACACGCTGTTTCCGCTGGGACGGCTGACCAAGCCTGAGGTGCGTGAAGTGGCGCGGCAGCATGGGCTGAAGCTGGCCGAGAAGCCCGACTCGCAGGAGATATGCTTCATTCCGGGCGGGGATTACAAGCAGTTTCTGACCGCGTATCTCGAAGAGCAGGGCCAGCAGTTTCCTGAGACGGCCGGCGAACTGGTGGCGTCGAACGGCGAGGTTCTGGGGCGGCATGAGGGGATCTCGAACTTTACCGTGGGGCAGCGGAAGGGGCTGGGCGTGAGCTCGCCCTCGCCGCTTTACGTTTTGCGGATCGATCCGGCGAGCCACCGGGTGACGGTGGGCGCGGATGAAGAGCTGGCCACGCGGACGCTGCGGGCGCGGCGGCTGAACTGGATCAGCATTGCGAAACTGACCGGGCCGATGCGGGTGCGGGTGAAGATACGGCACCGGCATGAGCCGGCGTGGGCCACGCTGGAGCCAGACGGCGCAGACAAGGCAGTGGCGACGTTCGACGAGCCGCAGCGCGCGGTCACTCCGGGGCAGTCGGCCGTGTTTTATGACGGGGACGAGGTGGTGGGCGGGGGATGGATTGTGTGAACAGGCCCTTGATTGCAAATGTCGACGCGCCCCTCTTCGGCTTTGATCCGGTCGAATTTCGGGCTATGGAATGGAATAGCGCTTTAAGATAGAGAAGGAGCGCTTATGAACCTCGAATTGCACATTCCGGATGACGCTGCGCGGCTGCTTACGGCGGAGTTCACGGATTTGCCGCGCGCAGCCCTTGAGGCGCTGGCGGTTGAGGGATACCGCTCGAAGCGCTTTTCCGACGGACAGTTACGGCAGATGCTGGGCTTTACCTCGCGCATGCAGGTCCACGCATTTCTGAAGGCGCGCGGAATCCATCTGCATTATTCGCTGGCAGATCTGGAACTGGACCGCGAAACCTCACGGGCGCTGGAAGAGAGCGGGAACGCCGGAAATCCGCACGTCGCATGATCGTTGTTGCCGATACCTCACCGATCAATTATCTAGTGCTTATTGGGCACGTTGAAATCCTTCCTCGTTTCTATGGCCGTATCCTGGTCCCGCCGTCAGTATGGGAGGAGTTGCAGGATATCCAAACACCGGATATTGTGCGTACCTGGGTTGCCCAGGCGCCCAAGTGGCTGGAAATGCGCCCCTTGACCGGCGCGCCCGATCTCTCCCTCAGCTTCCTGGATCAAGGCGAACGCGAGGCAATTACTCTGGCCGAGGAACTTCAGGCAGATCGCCTGATCGCGGATGAAACGCTCGCACGCACAGAAGCGATTCGCCGGAAACTATCAGTAATTGGCACGCTTGGCGTATTGCGCAATGGCGCTCGCGCCAACTTGCTCAGCCTGCCGGAAGCGCTTTCAAGACTGCAACAGACAAGCTTCTTTGTGGCCCCGGAACTGATTCGATCGCTTCTTGAAGAAGATGCGGCGCGGCTGAGGTCAAGCTGACCGTGTTGCGTTTTCGGCGTATGAGTAAAAGGGCCAAGCCATAACCTGCCAGCCACGCAATTTCAAATTGAAGAACCGCCCGGAAATTGCTCTATACGAACATGTCTTTGTCGCCGCGGGCCGGGTCGCCGGGCGGGAGAGGCTCGGGGACGCCGGAGCGGAGGGATTCGACGACGGCTTTGGCGGAGGCGAGGATGCCGGAGAGCTGACGCATGGGCTTGGAGACAGTGTCGGACATGAAGCCGGCGGCGCGATCCACGGCATTGAAGGTGTTGGTGAGCATGGAGTCCATGCGGGCTGTCTGGTTGAGGACCCGGTCGATGACCTTTTCGGCGGCGGATTGGATGTCGGCGGTCTGCCTGCGCAGATTGTGAGACACGGCGGCCAGGTCGACGGCCGCATTCTCGATTTTGGGAGCGGTTTTGGCAAGCAGCTCCTTGACGTTGTCGATGACGGGCACGACGGAGGAGCGCAGGTCCTCAATGTCTTCGCGCATGGAGCGGGCAGCTTTGCTCAGCTTGACCAGGATGGCCAGCAGAAAGATGGTCTGCAGCAACATGGTGAGCGCGACTGCGGCTACGATGGCGAGCTGGATGGTTTGACTATCGAGATTTTGCATGGAATTCGTCTCGTACCGGCATCCGGGGGCTTGACGCCCCCTTTTTGAAACACGCTATCGCCGGAGCCGGCGCGAGAGCCGCGCACAGCCACTCGCGCGTCCGGCCCGGGCAGGAACGGTAGAGGAAGCTAGAGGCCGGCCCTGCCCGAAGGCAGGGAAAAGACCGGCTGGGCAATGCTCCCGTAACTCCCGGGACTCCCGTGTCAATACTCCCGGGCTTCGCCGGCGCCGGTGGTGGTGTGGTAGGCCTGGCGTCCGGCATCGACGGCCGAGGTGACCCTTCCAGCCTGTTCGGAGACAAGGTTCTTTCCCCGCTCGACAAACTCTTCCCACTGCGCGCGGCCACGATCAACGGCCTCACGGCCGCGTTCGACGTATTCGCTGACCTGTTCCTTGCTCTTGTCGACCAGGGCGCTGACCTCGTCCGCGGCCTGCCGGGTGCGGGCGCGCAGATACTCGGTGCCCTCTTTGGCTCCGCTTACGATGTCGTCGCGGGTTTCACGGCCGCTCTTGGGGGCGTAGAGAATGCCGACCAAGGCACCCACTCCCAATCCAGCCAGGAACCAAGCCAATCCGTATGTTCTGCTTTCCTCTGTCATGATCAAATCTCCCCTCTTGCTCAGCTTGAAGAATGCCTGAGCGTATCAAAACTGTTCGGTGTGCCGCAAATCCAGCTTCCGATTTAGAAACCGGAATCAAGAGCCGGCACACTCCTGGCAGCAACGCCCTTTGCGCGGCATATCCACCGCATTGGACGCAGGCTGCCCCCGTGGAGTTGCAGGGTCTTGTCTCGAAAAAAGGTAACCTGCACCTATTCAAGACAATACAGCAAATCGGCTGTGAATTACTGGTCGTTTTTACACATCAGCGGATTCCGCATTGCTGTTTTTGGTTCGGCGCAGACCTCTGCGCAGCCGGAAATGCCGGCTTCTCCCTTTATTGGCCCTCAACCGCCGCAGCTACAGGTGTGGATCAAAACCTCAGCAAAGTGCATGGCTTCGCGGTCGGAGAGCTGGGCGATCTGCTCGCGGCAACTGAAGCCGTCGGCGACGATGAGGGTGATGGGGGCGGCGGATTGGACGGCAGGGAGCAGGTCGTCGTTGGCGATGGCTTTGGAGACCTCGAATTTATCAGCCTCGAAGCCGAACGGCCCGGCCATGCCGCAGCAGCCGGCCTGGATGGGCTCGACCGTGGCGCCGGCGCGGCGGAGCAGGGCGATTTCGCTCGCCGGGCCGCCGAAAACGGCCTTGTGATGGCAGTGGCCGTGAACAAGAATCCGGGCGCCCTGGAGGCGGCCGGCAGCCCAGTCAGGGGCCTTGGCGGCGAGCCAGTCGGCCAGCAGCCAGACCTGACTGCTCAGCTGTTTGGCGCGGGGATTGTCCGGGAAGAGTTCGAGCAGTTCGTCCTTGAAGACGCTGGCGCAGCTGGGCTCGAGAAAAATGAAGGGAAGGCCTGCATCGATCTGCGGGGCCATGCGGTCGAGAACTTTAACGAGGTAGGAGCGGGCGGCGGCGAGCAGGCCGAAGTCGTAGAGGGGGCGGCCGCAACAGATGTGTCCTTTGGGGACTTCGACGCGGAAGCCGGCATCGGCAAGTACCGATTCGGCCGCGGCGAGGGTTTGGGGGTGGTAGTAGTTGTTCCAGGTGTCAGGCCAGAGAATCACCTGCGGTGGGGCGGGCCACCCTTCGGGCGCAGAGGCGGCATTGCTTCCCATCCTTGCGCCAGATGAAAGGCCCAAGGATGGGGCGCCCGGGATTTCTCGATTCTGCTGGTAGGTTTTGGGGGCCAGGCGGGGTAGACGGCGTTCTTTTGCTACTCCGGCGATGCGCTTGATCAAGGGGCTGGTGAGGGGGCCGGTTAAGAGAAGATTTGTCAGGGCGGGGGTGAGCGATCCCCAGCGGGCGAGTTGGTCGGCGAAGCCGAAGATGTAGTGGTGGAGCGGATGCAAGCGGCCCTTGTAGTGCTGGGCCAGGAACTCTGATTTCCAGGCGGCTACGTCCACCTGGACGGGGCACTCGGATTTGCAGGCCTTGCAGCTCAGGCAGAGGTCCAGGGCCTGGTGGACGGCTTCGCTCCTGAAGCCTTGGTTGCGCAGTGCGCCGGAGAGCATCTCCCAGAGCAGGCGGGCGCGGCCGCGGGTGGAGTGCTGCTCGTCGCCGGTGGCCCGGTAGCTGGGACACATGACGCCGCCGGTGGTATTGCGGCATGCGCCGACGCCGACACAGCGCTCGGTGGCGCGGGCGAAAGAGCCCTGGTCGGCGGTAAAGGCGAAGTGGGTTTCGAGGGCGCGGATGTGGGATTCGCCGGCCTCTTTTCCGGCGGCGGGCGCGGCAGGCTGGTGATCTTCGACTTCGTGGCGGAGGTTCTCGAGCGGATCGTAGACGCGGACGGCATCGATGAGCTTGCCGGGGTTCATCAGGTTGTCGGGGTCGAAGAGGATCTTGAATTCGCGGAAGGCCTGCATGAGCTCGGGGCCGAACATCTTGGGCAGCAAAGCGGCGCGGGACTGGCCGTCGCCATGTTCGCCTGAGAGCGAGCCGCCGAAGCTGAGCACAACGTCGGCGGCGCGGGAAATAAACTCCCTGAAGCGGCGCAGGCCCTCCTGGGAACGGAAGTCGAAGTTGATGCGGGTGTGGACGCAACCCTGTCCGTAATGGCCATAGAGGGGGCTGCGGTAGCCGTATTCGGCCATGAGCGCGGTAATGGCGCGTAGGTAATTGCCGAGCTGGGCGGGGGGCACGGCGGCGTCTTCCCAACCTTCGTAGCGGTCGGGTTCGCCGGGGACGAAGACCATGGCGCCGAGCGCGGAGTCGCGCACCTTCCAGATGCTGACTGCTTCATCCGGAGTGCAGATGCGGCCGACCGGCGGGACGGGCCAGGACTGACAGGCGCGGACGAGATCTTGCGACCTGGCCTGGACTTCTTCGGCAGTCCATGCGCCCAGCTCGACCAGCAGGAAGCTGGAACCGGGTGGGAGCTCGGAGAGATCGCGGAGGTTGAGGCCCTTGCGGCGCATGAAGTCGACCAGCAGGTGGTCAAAGCCTTCGAGACCGATGGGGTGGTGCTCAAGGGCGAGGGGGACGGCGTCGGCGGCGAGAAACGGGTCGGCAAAGCCGAGCACGGTGAGGACGCGGAAGGGCGGGCTGGCGGTCAGGTTGAGGGTTGCGGAGACGATGCTGGCGCAGGTGCCTTCAGAGCCGACCAGGGCGCGGGCTACGTTGAAGTTGTTCTCGGGAAGCAACTGGTCGAGGTTGTAGCCGGAGACGCGGCGCGGGATGTTGGGGAATTTTTCGCGGACCAGCGCGGCGTAGCGGTCGCGGATCCGGGCCAGGCCTGCGTAGATCTGGCCTTCGCGGCCGCCGGCCTGGATTTTCTGAGCGAGCTGGTCCGGAGTAGTGGCGCCGACGGTGAGCGGCGTGCCGTCGTAGAGGATGATGTCGAGGGATTCGACATTGTCAACCACTTTGCCGCCCAGCAGGCCGTGGACGCCGCAACTGTTGTTGCCGATCATGCCGCCGAGGGTGCAGCGGGAGTGGGTGGCGGGGTCGGGCGCGTAGGTCAGGTGGTAGAGTTCGGCGGCGTCACGGAGGCGGTCGAGAACGATGCCCGGCTCGACAATGGCGATTTTGGCGGCGGCGTCAATAAAGGCCAGGCCGTTCATGTAGCGGGAATAATCGAAGACCACCGCGACATTGGCGCACTGTCCGGCCAGGCTGGTGCCCGCGCCGCGCGGCAGAACGGCGGCGCGAGTGGCCCAGCAGGCTGCCAGGGCGGCTTCGACGTCGGCGGCGTCTCGGGGGAAGATGACGCCGATGGGGAGCTGGCGGTAGTTGGAGGAGTCGGCAGCATAAAGCGCGCGGGAGCCGAGATCGAAACGGACCTCGCCGCGAAGATTCTTCTTGAGCAGGGCCTCGAGCTCGCGATGGGCAACAAAGCTCTCGTGGTCCAGCGGGGGCTGATTGGAGAGGATGGAAAAGGATGAATGGCTCACGGGGAAATGGTAGCGCGTTTGCGGAGCTAGCGGAGGCTTACCGCGTCGGCCACTCCTGGACGACGACGCCCAGGTCGTTGAGCTGCTGGATGGCGGCTTCGACGTTGCGGCGGACCTTGGGGCGGTCTTTGGGGGCGGCAGAGGGCGACTCGGCTACGGCGATGACGCGGCCATATTTCCACACTGAGGGCGGGATGGCGGCGACGGCCTTGGCCAGATCGGCGGGGCGCAAGGGGAGCTCCTGGCGGCGGGCAGTCGCGGGGCGGAGCATGGTTCCCTCGCCGACGGGGCTGGGGTTGGCGTCGGCGAGCATGATGCGGAGGGTGATGGTATCTGCGCCGACGGAAAGGAAGGGATTGGCCCACGCGGAGGGTTCGTGGACATCGACATACATGCTCTTGGTGGGCAGGGGAATGAGCGCAAGCTGGGCGCGTTCGCTGTCCAGCTCGGTGGCCGTGGCCTGGGCCTGGTGTTCGGCCGTGACGGCTTTCTGAGCCACGCCTTCGACGGCCTGCTCTTCCTTGTGGCAGGCGACCAGGGCGAAGGCCAAAAGCAGCCCCATGCCCAGAAATCCACCAATTCGCGAGCGGTCAATCACAGTGATAAGGATAGCAGGAGCCGCGTCACTGTACGGGGCGCGGGTTCTGTAGTAATCTGCGCGCGCGGAAGACTGGAGGCCTGAAATGATCACCAAAGTCGTGGCCATCGTGGGCAGCTACCGGAAGGGCGGAACGATCGACAGCGCAGTGGAGGAGGTTCTGGAAGGCGCGCGGGAGAAGGGTGCGGAGACGGTCACCTTTTACCTGACCGACCAGCACCTTGAGTTCTGTACCAACTGCCGGCAATGCGTGCAGACGCCGGGCGAGGAGCGGGGCAAGTGCGCGCAGCAGGACGACCTGGAGCCGATGCTCGAGAAGATTGATGCGGCGGACGCCGTGGTGCTGGCCTCGCCGGTGAACTACTACAACTTGACGGCGATCTTCCGCAGGTTTCTGGAGCGGCTGCTGGGGTATACGTACTGGCCGTGGGGGCAGGCTGCTCCCAAAGGGCGGAAGACGAAGGCCGGAAAGAAGGCGGTGCTTGTGGCTTCTGCGGGAATGCCGGGGTTTCTGATTCCGCTGGCGACCGGCGCGGCTAGAGCCTTGCGATTGGCGGCGAAGATGATTGGCGCCAAGCCGGTGGGCAAGATGTGGATCGGGCTGGCGGCTGGAGAGCCGCATCACGAGCTGTCGCCACGGACGAGGGAGCGGGCGCGGCAACTGGGCAGGAGACTGGCGTAGACGGCGATACGATTCAGCCTGCGGGCGCCAAGGCGGCCTGAGGGCTTGGATTCGCGTATCATCAAATTAGACCCGGAGCCGCGCGGATTGCGGCCCCGCGCACGATGATCCTCCTCGACTCAGACCTGGACGCAGACGCAGCGCCGCGCGCAACGGCGGTGAAGCGGGTGACTGCGCCGGCAAAGTCCTTGCGTTTCCGCTTGCCCACCGCGCGCACCCTGGCCCGCTTTCTTGCTGCAGCGCAGGCTGCGGTCCGGTTGCGCGGCCAGGTCACCGTCCTGCTCACCACCGACGCCGTCCTGCGCAACCTCAATCGCCGCTTCAGGGGCAAGAACAAGAGTACCGACGTGCTTTCGTTCCCCGCGGACACGGCAATTCCCGGCTCTAAACACCTTACTGAGCCCAGCGCGGAGAAAATTGCCGGCGATCTTGCCATCAGTATTCCTACCGCGCGGCGTCAGGCAGCGGAGCAGGGCCACTCGCTCTCGACTGAAGTCAAGGTCCTCATCCTTCACGGGGTGCTGCATCTTGCCGGCTACGACCACGAAGCGGACGCAGGCGAGATGGAGCGGCGCGAGCGGCTGCTGCGCGGCAGGCTGGGGCTGCCGCTGGGGCTGATCGAGCGCGCGGCGCGGCACCCAGAGGGTACACGGCCGCGCCCTTTCAAAGTTGAGACAAAGGCCAAGCGCCTATGACGCCGCTTATCATTTCCATGCTGGTTCTGCTGGCCGCGGTAGAGACCCTGGCCTCTTACATCAGCCGCGTCTATTCAGAGTTCGGCAAGATTCTGGCCCGCGAAGTCCAGGAAAATCTCGACGCGTGGGAGGAGATGATCGAGCCGCAGCTGGGGCTGAGCCGCGAACACGCCGCCCTCTGCGCAATCGTTCTGCAACAACTGGCCCTGGGCATCATCGCGCTGATGTTTGGCGCTGTTCTCTTCGATCGCGCTCCCCAATTCGGGCGGCCCACTCACGCTGAGATCGCGCAGGCCGTTCTCGCGGTGGTGCTGGTGGTTATCTTCTGCAACCAGCTTTTGCCCTCGCTGCTGTTTAACCGCACTCGCGGCCGCTGGGCGGCGCGCATCATCTGGCCCATACGCCTGCTGCTCTGGCTGGTTACGCCCATCACGGTTTTTGTCCGCTTCTTCTTCTCCGTCGCATCCCTCGCCGAAGAGCCGGCCAGCGAAGAAGAAGAGACCGCCGTCGATGTCGAAGCGCTGCTCGAAGCCGGAGAAGAGGAGGGAATTCTCGAAGAGAGCGATCGCGAGCTGGTGCGCTCCGCGGTCGAGTTCGGAGACATGCTGGTGCGCGAAGTGATGACTCCGCGGCCGGCCGTCTTCGCCGTCCAGGCGTCCATCACGCTGGAGCAGTTCCTCGAACTGCTGCGCGAGCACAACTTTTCCCGCGTCCCTGTTTATTCGGGCTCGATCGACAACGTCACCGGCATCGCCTTTGCCCACGACCTGCTGCAGATTACGGATGAAGAGGCCCGCACCCGCACCGTGGCCGGCATCCAGCGGCCGGCGGTTTTTGTTCCCGAGACCAAGCGCGGCTACGAGCTGCTGCGCGAGATGCAGAGGGAAAAGCAGCACATGCGCATTGTGATCGACGAGTACGGCGGCGTGTCCGGCCTGGTGACGATCGAGGATTTGCTGGAGCAGATTGTGGGCAACATCCGCGACGAGCACGAGGTGGAGACGCCGATCGAAGAACCGCAGCGCGAACCCGGCGGCGTGTGGCTGGTTCCCGGCAACTTTCCCGTCGATCAGCTGGCCGACCTGATCGGCGAACCGGTCGAATTGGGCGATGCGTACGAAGCCACGACGCTTGGCGGCCTGGTCAGCGAGATCGAAGGCCGCATTCCGCTGGCCGGCGAAGTGGTGATGCTGGAGCCGATCGGGCTGCGCATGGAGATTGTCGTTTCCACCGACCGGCGCGTGGATCGGCTGCGTGTCTTTCCGCCGCCGGCGAAACCTGTTACCGAGCCTACTTGAGTTTGTGCTCTTCACTGACTCTGCGTGTGGGAAAGACCGTCGGCCTTCCAGGCCCGCCACTCGTTCGCCGTAATCTCCCAAATCTCAGATGGCAGGCGGCCGGAAACGTAGTCCTTTTCTGTCATGCCCACCAGCCGCATCCCCTGTTTCTCTGAGATTCGCCGCGAAGCCGTATTGCCCACAGCCTTGGCCACGCGCAGCACCTTGAACCCGAGAGCGTCGAACCAAAAATCATTGGCCCACGCGCAGGCTTCGCTCATCAGTCCCCGGCCCTGCCACTCGGCGCCCATCCAGAAGCCGCGGTTGTCTTTGTCGCCCTTGACCAGCGAGATGGAACCGATGATGCGCTCCGGCTGGGCGGCCAGGCGGATGGTCCAGTGCCAGGCTTCGCCGCGCACCATCTGGGGAAGCGCAATCTCCCGGCAAAAGTGAAGCGCGCCGTCGGGCGGATAGGGCCACGGGACCCGGTTCTGGAGGTAGCGCACAATCTCCCAGTGCGGAAACAGCTCCTGAATCTGCGCCGCATCGGCCGGCGCGAGCGGGCGCAGAATCAGCCGCCCGGTTCTGCCTTCGACCATCATGCGGAGATCATACCAACGCCCGACTCGTGAATCCGCGATAATAGGAAGCTGGAGTTCGAAAACGCTTTGAAATCCGGATTCGTCGCCATACTCGGTCGGCCCAACGTCGGCAAAAGCACGCTGCTCAACGCTCTCACCGGCGAAAAGGTGGCTATCGTTACCGCCAAACCGCAAACCACGCGCAATCGCATTGCCGGGGTGGTCGAGGTTCCGGCGCGCAAAAAAGTCCATCCGGCGGCGCAGATCGTCTTTGTGGATACGCCCGGCGTTCACAAGCCCGGTTCGCAGCTTGACCGGCGCATGTTGCAGGAGATTTACGAAGCCCTCGAAGCGCGCGACGTGGTGCTGGTGCTGATGGATGCTACGCGCAGGGTGCAGTTGGAGAGTGTGGATTCCCAGGCCTCGGAAGCGAATCCTGGGGCACCCGGCTCTGGTACACCTGGAGCCTCAACAGGCCCAAGGCGCGGACGGCCCAATTGGGCAAGCGAGGACGAGTTCCTCTTCGGGCTGATACGCAAGCTCGACTGCCCCGTCTTCCTGGTGCTCACTAAGATCGACCTGGTGCGCAAGGACCAGCTTTTGCCGCTGATCGACTCGCTCACGCGGCAGTTCAACTTTGCCGAGATTATTCCGGTGAGCGCCCGCAAGCGCGACGGCCTCGACATCCTGGTGCGCAAGATTGTCGCGGCCCTGCCCACAGGCGAGCGTTACTACCCTAAAGACCAGTACACCGACCAGCCGCAGCGGTTCATGGTTGCCGAGTTGATTCGCGAAAGCATTCTCATCGAGACCGGCGAGGAAGTCCCCTATGCTTCAGCCGTGGTGATTGAGCAGTTCGAAGAGCCGGAGCCCGCGCCGCCGCACAGGAAAGGCCCGCCGGTACGGCTGCCTTTGACCCGCATTGCCGCCGCCATCTACTGCGAACGCGACGGACAAAAGGCAATTCTGATCGGCAAGGGCGGCTCCAAGCTGAAAGAGATCGGCACTCGCGCCCGCCGCCAGATCGAGTCTCTGCTCGGTACTCGCGTCTATCTCGAACTGCGGGTCATTGTCGAGCCCGGCTGGCGCGAATCCAGAACCTTTATCGAATCGCTCGACTGGCGCAACCAGTTGGAGCGGCTTGCGGGAGACCAGATCACGCAAAAGGCAGACGACGGAGAGGATTCGGATTCCTGATCCTGTCCGCTTCAGCTGGGATCGCATCCTTGCCGCAAATACAAATGCGTGGCGAGGATGGAGCCCCCGGCTGATCATGCCCGCCCGATGGTGATAGGCTTCCCGATGAAGCACAAACAGGAGGGACGCGTGCGTATTTCATTGCGCTATTTTGCCCTGATCGGCCTGCTCGCGGGATGCAGCCTTGGATTGATCGCCCAAACGCCCACAAAGGCCAAGAAGCCGGCGCCTGCCGCATCCCCGGCGGCGCAATCTGGAACCGTTAACGATCCCGTCGCCGATCCCAAGGCCGTAGTCGTCCTCGGCCACGCGCGCTTCACCGTGCTGACGCCGCAACTGATCCGCATGGAGTGGGCTGCGGACGGCAAGTTTGAAGATCATGCCTCATTCGTCTTCATCAATCGGCGTCTGCCGGTGCCGGAGTTTGAAAATTCAGCGACGAAGGGCGGCGAGAATCAAATCCTGACCATCAAGACCAGCGCGCTCACGCTGACCTATTCGCCCACGAGCGACGGCCGTTTCACACCCGGCAATCTCTCCATCTCGCTCACCGTCGATGGCAAACCGGTGGTCTGGCATCCGGGCCTGGAAGACGCGGAGAATCTTGAGGGCACCACGCGCACACTGGACGGCGCGCGCGGCGACAAAACCCGCGAGCCCATTGAGCCGGGGCTGGTCTCGCGCTCCGGATGGGCGCTGGTGGACGACTCTACGCGTCCGCTCTTCGACTCCGCCGACTTCCGCTTTCTGCAGGGCGAAAAGAGTCCCTGGCCTTGGGTCATGGAGCGGCCCGCCGGCGAAAGGCTGG
>Ga0326727_10011015_pt1 | contig 21255 bp, 14 predicted proteins | sample MB2enrmetagenome_FD_207643 | JGI IMG/M metagenome (GOLD analysis project Ga0326727, IMG submission 207643) | Lab enriched peat soil microbial communities from McLean, Ithaca, NY, United States - MB29MY | ecosystem: Environmental > Terrestrial > Soil > Wetlands > Peat | place: USA: New York...
AGGCGGAGGATGCGCCCGGCCCGCCGTTCACCGCGAAGGCGACCGGGCGGGTGCGGGGATCGGCATCGTCGAGCGTGTAGGAGGTGTAGGCGATGTCCGCCTGCGGCCGGTCCTCGGCGTCGGTGATGCGGAAGGAGCCGGCGGTGGCGGTGAAATGCAGGGTGCGGCCGGGCTGGCCCGCCGCACTCCCCGGCAGGGCCAGGGTGTGGTGGGTGACGGCGTCCTGCGGCAGTGGCGGGCGCACCTCCGCCGGGCGGGCCGCCGCCTCCGGGTGTGGGGCGGGCTGGGCGAGGCAGGGGGTGGCAACGAGCAGGCCGATCAGCAGCAGGAAAATGCGCACGCGCGCCTCCGTCGTGGGGAGCGCCGACTATCGCCCGGCGGCGACGGCTCCGCCAGGCCCGGCGCACGCCTTCGCGCGACGAGCCGTGGGCCCCTGGCCTTCAGCGGCCGGCGGATATCCTGAGGTCGGCGCCGAGCACGTAGCTGGCGGCGTCGGACAGCAGGAACAACACGACCGAGGCCACTTCGTCGGGGGTCCCGGACCGGCCGAGCGGAATCGTGGGAGCGATGTGGGCGATGCGCTCGGGGGGGTTCAGCGCGGTCTCGATGATGCCGGGGCTGACGCAGTTCACCCGGATGCCCTCGCGCGCGACTTCCAGCGCAAGCCCATGTGACATCGCCGCCACCGCACCTTTGGAGGCAGCGTAGTGCACCCGCTCGCCGGGGGCGCCGAGCCAGCGGGAGGCCGAGCCGATGTTGACGATGGCGCCGCCCTCGCCGCCCCGCGCGGTGGACATCCGGCGCACCGCCTCGCGCGCACACAGGAAATAGCCGATCACGTTGATGTCGAAGAGGCGCTTCAGCTCGGCGAGCTCCAGGTCGGCCACGCGGACCGGCCCGCCGTCGATGCCGGCATTGTTGACCAGGCCGGCGATGCGGCCGAGGCGCGCGGCCTCCTCGAACAGGCAAGCGACATCCGCCTCGGAGGTGCTGTCCGCCTTGACCGCCAAGGCCAGGCCCCCGGCGGCGGCAATGCCTGTTAGCACGTCCGCGACCTCGTGCTCCGTCCCGCCCACGTAGCTGAAAACCACTGTCCAGCCCTCGGTCGCGGCGCGCCGCGCCACCGCGGCGCCGATGCCCCGGCTGGCGCCCGTGACCACCAGAACCTTGCCCATCGCGGGTTCCTCTCCTGCTCTGAAAGCGGCCATGAGCGCCATCGCCGGAAACGTCCGGAGGCGAGACGTCCCGCCGTGGAAATTCCGGCCCTGATACAAAGTTGTTGTCGGAGACGCAAGGATACGCGATCATCCGCGCCACGGCACCTGGGCACCAGGACAGCGCCAACAGCGGCGGGAGGGACGAACGTGTCGACGACGATCTCGCAGCGGGCGGCCATGGACAGCGCCATCCGCCATCTCGTGAGCAAATACAGTCCGCTCGGCGATCGCATCGGCTACCTGATGCTGGCCTCCATCCTGGTGGAGGCCTGGGACATGTACTCCATCGGCTTCGTGCTGATCTTCATCCGCGATCAGTACCATCCCGATCCGCTGCTGCTGGGGTTGGCCGCGGCCGCCACCCAGGCCGGCGCGATGATCGGCTCGGTGGCCGGCGGCTGGCTGGCCGACAAGCTCGGCCGGCGGGTGATGTTCCTGACCACGATGGCCATGTTCATCGTGCTTGCGCTGGCGCAGGCGTTCGTCACCGGCGTCCTCATGCTGGCGTTCGTGCGGCTGTTCCTGGGCATCCCGCTCGGCAGCGACCCGACCACCGGGTTCTCCTACATCATGGAGGTGATGCCCAAGAAGCGGCGCGAACTGCTGGGCACGCGCTGGCAGTTCGTGTGGGCGGCCGGCAGCATGCTGTCGGTCGGCGTGGTGGCGCTGTTCCTGGCGTTCGGCATCGAGCACGAGGTGATGTGGCGCACCATCCTCGGGCTGGGCGCGATTCCCGCGGTGATCATCCTGCTGATGCGGCGCAAGCTGCCGGAGACGGCGGCTTGGCTGGTCCGCCAGGGGCGGTTCCGGGAGGCCAAGCAGGTCTCGCTGCGCATGTACAACGACCCGTTGGACATGCTGCCGGATGCGGACGTCGAGGTGGCGAAGCCGCGGCCGATAATGTTCCTGACCGAGCTGCGCAGGGACCCGATCCGCTGGCGGGCCACCATCTACGGCTGGATTTCCGGCTTCGTCGCCACCGCGCAGTTCCAGACCTTCGGCTTCTACATGCCGGTGCTGTTCACCATGGTGGGCGTGTCGTCGCTGCTGGGCACGGACTTCCTTCTGGTGTTCCTGTACGCCATCGCCGCGCTCGGGGGGTGGATGTCGCCGTGGCTCGCCACCAAGGTCGGGCACCGCGGCATCGGGCTGATCGGCTTCGGCATCGTGTTCGTGTGCCTGCTGGTGGCGGCCGGGGCGCTGTATGCGGGGGCGGTTTCGATTTTGCCGTTCGCCGCCGCGGTGATGATGTGGGGGCAGTACGTGTCGGTCTCCAATTGCATGACGGTGTCCACGGTGGTCGCGAAGCCGGAATATCGCGGCATGGCGGGCGGCTTCTCGTACATGTTCGTCAAGCTGGCGGCGTTCCTGGCGATTTTCCTGTTCCCGGCGGTGGTTGCCGCGTGCGGGCAGGCGGGTTCCACGCTGCTGGTTTCGCTGTTCGCGCTGATCGGGCTGCTCTCCGCGCAGTTCATTTTGCCGGAGGTGTACGGGTACGATCAGGACTGACGGCGTCGGCGTTACGCGGCTCGCGGGCAGCGAGGCAGCGCGCCGCCTCAGCCACCACGCTGAGCTGCCGCGAGGCTCTGCACAGTAAGTCCTCGATCCGTGAATGGCCCGACGGCGCTCTGATCGGGCCGGCACCAGCCTGCCGATGGCCGTCAGCCCCGACCGCGGGTTCCTCTACGCGGATGAATTTGCGAGTTTCGCGCCGTCCCGTGCCGCGGCAAGGATGGCGCGAAGCGCCCAAACGAATGGGTTCCAAGGGCCTCTCGGCCCGTCGCGCGACGGCGCGCGCCGGACTTGGCGGGTCCAGGGCAGAGCCCTGGCCTTTTTATGCGGCCTTCTCCGCGCGCGGCACATAGTGGCACGCGGCGAAATGGCCCGCGCCCGTCTTGCGTTCGAGGGCCGGCGCGTAGGCCCGGCAGGTGTCGGTGGCCCGGGGGCAGCGGGTGGCGAAGACGCAGCCCGAGATCCGTTCCTTGAGATTGGGGACCGTGCCCGGAATCTCGGACAGGCGTGTGGTTTGCGCGTCGGCCGACGATCCCAGCTTCGGCACGGCACCGAGCAGCCCCTGGGTATAGGGATGCAAGGGCGCGCGGAACAGCTCTTCGACGGACGCTTCCTCGACTTTCCGCCCCGCATACATCACCATGACCCGCTGCGCCACTTCGGCGACGATCCCGAGATCGTGCGTGATGAGCATGATGGCGGCGCCGACCCGCTCCTTCAGGTTGCGCATGAGGTCGAGGATCTGGGCCTGGATGGTCACGTCGAGTGCGGTCGTCGGCTCGTCGGCGATCAGGACCTTCGGGTTGCACGACAGCGCGATGGCGATCATCACGCGCTGGCGCATGCCGCCCGAAAGCTGGTGCGGGTGCTCCGTCATGCGCCGGGTGGCCTCGGCGATGCCGACGAGGTTCAGCATCTCGATGGCCAGTTTCTCGGCGACTCCCTTGCTCAGCCGCTGGTGCAGCCTGATCGCCTCGACGAGCTGGTAGCCGACCGAGAGCACGGGATTGAGGCTGGTCATCGGCTCCTGGAAGATCATGCCGATTTCGCCTCCCCGGATCGCGCGCATCTCGCGTTCCGGCAGGCCCAGCAACTCCCGCCCCTGCAGGCGGACCGATCCGCCGACGGCGCCGGGAGGCTGGGGGATCAGGCCGAGGATCGAATTCGCGGTGACCGACTTGCCGCAGCCGCTTTCGCCGACGATGGCGAGCGTCTCGCCCTCGTTCACCTCGAACGAGACGCCGTCGACGGCGCGATTGACGCCGTCGGCCGTGCGAAAATGAGTCTGCAGGTTTTCGACCTCGAGCAGCGCCATGGTCAGATCGTTTTGGCCATGCGAGGATCGAGCATATCTCGCAGCCCATCACCGACAAGATTGACCGCGAGAATCGTGACCGAGAGAAACGCCGCCGGAATGAACACGATGAACGGCTTGATCTGCCACAGCGCCCGGCCTTCCGCCATGATGTTGCCCCAGGAGGGGATCGTCGGTGGCGTGCCGGCGCCGATGAACGACAGGATCGCCTCGACGATCATCGCGCTGGCGCAAATGTAGGTCGCCTGCACCATCAGCGGCGCCAGGGTGTTGGGCGTGATGTGGCGGAGCATGATCATCGGTCTGCGGGTGCCGGCGGCGGTGGCCGCGTCCACGTAAGCCTGCTCGCGGAGCGTCAGCACCACGCCCCGCACCAGGCGGGAGACGCGCGCCACCTCGGCGATCGAAATGGCGAGGATGACGTTGCCGACGCTGGCCCGGGTCAAGGACATGAGGGTGATGGCGAGAAGAATCGGCGGGATCGACATCAATCCGTCGGTCATCCGCATGATGATCCCGTCGAGGGCGCGGATGAAGCCGGACACGAGCCCGAGGACGAGCCCGCCCGCCGAGGCCAGGATGGCGACCGAAAAGCCGACGAGCAGCGATATGCGGGCGCCATAGAGCACACGTGACCAGAGGTCGCGGCCGATCAGGTCGGTGCCGAACCAGTGCTCGGCCGAGGGGGGCTGGGCCCGCGCAATCGGGTTGAGCGCCAAGGGATCGACCGTGCCGAGGTAAGGCGCGAGCACGGCGATCAGCAGCAGGAGCAGCAGCACGAAGGCGCCGAGAACCATCGTGGGCTGCCGCTGCACCAGGCGGATGAAACCATGTCGCGGCTTCGAAGCGAGCAGCAGGTCCCCCAAGGGCGGCGCCACGGCGAAGCCCTCGGGCGTCTCCATGGAGGGCAGCGCACTCAATAGCGGATCCTCGGGTCGACCAGGGTGTAGATGACATCGACCAGCAGGTTGACCATGACGTAGCTGAAGCTGAACACCAGCACGACCCCCTGCGTGACCGGATAGTCGCGGCGCAGGATCGCATCGACGGTGAGCCGGCCGAGACCGGGAATGGCGAACACCGATTCCGTGATGACCGCGCCGCCGATCAGCAGTGCGACCCCGAGGCCGATCACCGTCACGATCGGCACCGCGGCGTTTTTCAGCGCATGGATGAAAAGGATCGCGATGGTGGGCACGCCCTTGGCCCTTGCTGCACGAATGTAGTCCTGTTGCAGCACTTCCAGCATGGAGGCCCGCGTGATGCGGGCGATCAGGGCGATGTAGACGCTGCCCAAGGTGAATGCGGGCAGGATCAGCCGCTGCAGCCACGGCCATAACCCCTCCCGCAGCGGCGCATAGCCCTGGACCGGCAACCAGGCGAGCTTGAGCCCGAACGCATAGGCCAGCACGTATCCGACCACGAAGACCGGCACCGAAAAGCCGAGCACGGCAAGCGCGGTTACGCCGCGGTCCGTCCATGTTCCGGCCTGCCAGGCCGACAAGACACCCATCGGCACGGCCAGGAGGACGGAGATCAGGACCGTCACCACCATCAGCGACACGGTGGGCTGAAGCCGCTCCAGGATCATCGTGGACACCGGCAGGTTGGCATAGATCGACCTGCCGAGATCGCCCTGGATTACACCCAGGCCCCATTTGCCGAAGCGGACCACGAACGGCTGGTCGAGGCCGAGATTTTGGCGAATGTGCTCCACATCCTGCGGCGTCGCGGTGTCCCCGGCAATGATCGCCGCCGGGTCACCCGGCGCGATGTAGAGGAGACTGAAGACGAACAGGCCGACGAGCACCAGGACGATCACCGTCGAGCCGAGGCGTCGCAGGATATAGCCCAACATCGTTGGAGGCTCCGATCGCGAAGGACCGGCGACGTTACGCCGGGCGGACGTTCCACGGATACGGGCAGACGCCCGGCATGACCCCGGTGATCTTCCTGGTGTAAGCCCACTTGGTGAAGAACTGGCCGAGCGGAATGCAGGACACTTGGCTCATGGCCACACGAGCCAGCTCGTGACCATACTTCTCGCGCGTCGCTTCGTCGGTGGCGTTGATCCATTCATCGGTCAACCTGACCGCTTCGGGGTTGTCCCATCCGCCGTACCACCCCTTGGCGCCGGTCGCCTTCACCAGGATCGAGGTCATCGGAGACATCTGATTGGTCGAGGAGCCGGAGGCGATGAACGCGCTCCATCCACCCTTTTCGACCGGCTCGTGGCTGGGACGACGCTGGACGATGCTTCCCCAGTCGGTCTCCTGCAGTTCAACGTTCATGCCGATCCGCTTCATGATGTCGACGGAGACGAGCCCCATCGGGCGCCAGACCGTCTGGTCGGTCGCGTTCAGGAACACCGCCTTTTCGCCCTTGTAGCCGGAGGCCGCCAGCTCCTGCTTCCCCTTCTCGATGCTGTGCGGCATCCAGGTGCCATCGTCGAGGGTCGCCAGCGGCGTGCCGCACGGGAAGATGCTGTAGCAGACCTGCCAGAGTGACTGATCGTTGCCCATCGCGGCGCGCAGCGAATCGGACTGGTTGAACGCCATCTGGAGGGCCCGACGCACCCTGAGATTGTTGAACGGCGGCTGGAAGTGGTTGAGCGTCATCTGCCCCATGTTGCCGAGCGGGTTGGCACGCTCCACGACCAGATCGGGGTTGGCTTCGAGGGCGGGCAGCAGGTCGCTGATCGGGCGCTCCCACCAGTCGATTTCGCCGCTGAGAAGAGCCGCGTTCGCCGTTGCGTCGTCCGGGATGATGTGCCACTCGATGCGCGGGAAATAGGCGATCTTGCCGCCCACGGCCCAATCGACGGGTTCGGAACGGGGGACGTAACCCTCGAACTTTTCGTACACGACCAGGTTGCCGGTCTGATACTCGTCGGCCTTGAAGCGGTAAGGGCCGGAGCCGATCATGTCCGCCGCCTTGATCTGGGTATTCGGATCGGTCTTCGCGATCCGCTCGGGCATGATGAAGGGGACCTGAGCATCGGCGTGGCCGATTGCCTGAAGCAGGATCGGGAAAGGCCGCTTCAGCCTGATCTCAAGGGTCTTGTCGTCGAGCGATCCGAACTTGTCGACGTAGTCCCGCATCGCCTGGCCGAAGGCATCCCGCACCGTCCAGCGATCGAGGCTCGCCGCGCAATCGCGGGCGAGCACCGGTTCGCCGTCGTGGAACTTCAGCCCGTCACGCAAGGTGACGTGCCAGGTGCGCTTGTCATCGGAAACGGTATAACCGGACGCCATCTGCGGCTTCGGGATGTTGTCCATGGCCGACGAAAACAGCGTGTCGAATACGTAGTAGCCGTGATTGCAGGTCACCGGAGACGGCGTGAAGATCGGGTCAAGCACCGCAAGGTCCGTCTGCGGCACGAAGCGCAGCGTGCGGGCCTTCTCCGGCGCGGCGATCGCCGGCATCGCCAACCGCGTGGCGATTGCAGGTGCAGCGGCAGCCGCCACAACGCTTTTCAGAAAATTCCGTCGTTGCATCTTCCTCTCCCTATGTTCCGGTTAGCCGTGCTCGGCCAGTACGCGCAACACGATGTCCACTAGCCTTTCGTAATCCGCCAGTTCGTTGTAGGCGTGTGCGGAAAGCCTGAGCCAGATCGCGCCGGACAGCGCGTTGAGAGGCGCGTCGCAGCGCTCGTCGAGCAAGCGCTCGCGCAAGTCGTTCGCGCGTTCCGCACTGATCTCACCTGTGAGCGGCAGGCACACCAATCCCATCGCCGCGGCGAACTCGCCCGCGGCACCTGGCTCGGTTTTCAGCCGCTGCGCGACCAGGGCCGTCGCTTCCGCCGCCAGCGCCTTGTTGCGCGCCATCAGGTCCGGCCCGCCCAATCGACGATGGAAAGCGATGGCATCCGGCACGGCGAGGAAGGCGCTGGGGTCGCGCGTGCCGGTCCAATCGAATTCCGCCAGGAAGCCCTGGCCGTAACCGTGCGAGATGGTAAGCGGGTGCAGGCCGGCCTGACGATCCGGGGCGGCATGGAGGAAGGCCGCGCCCTTCGGCGCCATCAGCCACTTGTGGCAATTTCCGACGTACCAGTCGGCGCCGATCGCCTGCACGTCGAGGGTCAAATGCCCGGGAGCATGGGCGCCGTCCACCAGCACCGGCACCCCTCTCGCGCGACAGGTCGCAACCATGCGCGCGATCGGCAGCACCAGTGCGCTTGCCGAGGTGATGTGGTCGAGCACGGCGAGCCGCGTGCGCGGCGACAGGACATCGGAGAGAGCCGCCAGCACACCTGCCTCGGTGGTGGTGGGGAAGGGCAGCATCGCCTCCACCATGCGCGCACCCGTCCGAACGGTTGCGTAGCGGACGGCGTTGCGGACCGCGCCATAGCCATGGCTGAGCACCACCACTTCGTCGCCGGGCCGAAGATCGAGCGAGCGCAGCACGGCATTGCAGCCGGAGGTGGCGTTTTCGAGGAAAGCGATATCGGACGCCTCGCCGTTGATCAGGCCGCCGAGCACGGCGGCGGCGGCGCGCAGCGCGGCGGGCAACACGCGGCGCATGAAATGACTGGGCTGCGCCTCCATGCGGCGGCGCCAGCTTTCCTGCGCGGCCAGCACGGTGCGAGGGGTGGCACCGAACGATCCGTGGTTCACCGTGAGCCAATCGGGGTCGAGCACCCACTCGTGCCTGATCGCTGAGCCCAGTGGGTTGACAATGTCGCCCGCCATGAGAACCGCAGCGATATCACCGGCGGCGCCGGAGGCGCAATCTGCTACCAACCGGCTGAAATAAGTGACCCGTCAGCGAAGGCCAGGGGCGCTGCTCGTCGCGCGAAGGCGCGCCTTTGATCCCATTCTTTTAGGCGCTTCGCGCCATCCTCGCCGCGGCACGGTTCGCGGCTACGCGTGCTCAATACCTGGGGGGTGGGGGTGGCGCATACGGCGGCGGCGGATAGGGTGGCGGCGGCGGCGGCGGCCGATATGGATGCGGTCGGGGCGGAGGCGGTGGTTCAACGATGCAGCCCGCCAGCGGGGCGGCGAGCAGCATAGCGATCGTCAGCCGAAGCAGCACCTTCACCATCGGAGTATCCTTCCGCGCTGTCAGACAGCACCTTAACGGCCGCAACCTCGGGGGTTCCCCCAAAATCACGTATCGTGCTGCCTGCCGAAGCGCCTAAACGAATGGGTTCCAAGGGCCTCTCGGCCCTTGGCGGGGGTCCAGGGGGCAGCGCCCCCTGGCCTTCTTCACCCCTCCACCAGCGCCATCAATGTCTCCAGCCGGTCCGCCTCGGCGGCCGGCTTGTCGGTGCGGATGCGGGCGATGCGCGGAAATCGCATGGCGACGCCGGACCGATGCCGCGTGGAACGCTGGGCGGCGTCGAACGCCACTTCCAGCACCATCGCCTTCTCCACCTCGCGCACCGGGCCGAAGCGCGCCACGGTGTGGTTGCGGATCCAGCGGTCGAGCACCGCCAGTTCCTGGTCGGTGAAGCCGAAATAGGCCTTGCCGACCGGCACCAGCTCCTCGTCGCCATCCTCCGCCACCCGCCACAGGCCGAAGGTGTAGTCGGAATAGAACGACGAGCGCTTGCCGTGGCCGCGTTGGGCGTACATCAGCACCGCGTCCACGCTCAGCGGATCGCGCTTCCATTTCCACCACAGGCCCTTGGGCCGGCCCGGCAGGTAGGGCGAATCGCGGCGCTTCAGCATCAGCCCCTCGATGGCGGCGGCCCGCGCGCCGGCTCGCAGGCGGGCGAGGTCGTCGAGCGAGGCGAAGGGAATGATCTCGGAGAGGTCCATGCGCGGCGGGCAGGTGCGGGCGTACCAGTCCTCCAGCCGCGCGCGGCGGGCGTCGAAGGGCAGCGTGCGGAGGTCCTCCACGCCGTCGAACAGGATGTCGTAGAGCCGCACGCCGACCGGGAAGTCGCGCAGCATGCGCGGCCCTGGGGTCTTGCGGTTCAGCCGCTGCTGGAGGTCGGCGAACGGCGCCACCAGGGGGCCGCGCATGACCAGCAGCTCGCCGTCCAGCACCGCGTGGAAGGTCATCGCCTCGATGATTTCGGGGAAGGCGGCGGAGATGTCGTCCGCGCCGCGCGAGTAGAGGCGCCGGCCGCCGGCGGTGGCGGCGAGTTGCACGCGGATGCCGTCCCACTTCCACTCGGCCCTGAGCGTCGAGGGGTCGAGGGCGGCGAACTCCTCGGGCAGGATGGGGTGGGCGAGCATGGGCGGGCGGAAGGTGGGGGCGTTGGCTGGGTCGGGGCGGGGGCCGGTGCCCTCCAGCCAGGCGAACAGCGGCAGGTAGGGGGGCGCCAGGCTGTGCCAGACCTCCTCGATGTCGTCGGCGGCGATCCGCCCCTCGGTCATCTCGGCGAGCGCCAGCTTGGCCAGCCGGGCGGACACGCCCACCCTGAGGCCGCCGGTGATCAGCTTCAGCAGCGCGAACCTCACCGACGGGTCGGAGGCGTCGAGCCAGCCGGCGACGATGGCGGGAAGCTCGGATTTCGGCGTGGTGTTGAGGGTGTGCACGATTTCGGCGAGCTTGGGCGGGTTGGGCTGGGCGGGGTTCGCGGGCCACATCAGCGCCACCGTCTCGGCGAGGTCGCCGACGTAGTCGTACGACCAGGCGAACAGCTCGGGGTCGGTGCGGGCGGCGGCGAGCTCACGGATCAGCCCGGGCTTGGCGGTGGCGAAGGCGAGCTCGCCGGTGACCGCGGCCAGGCCGATGCCGCGGTCAGGGTCGGGCTCGGTGGCGAAGAAGCGGCGCAGCAGGGCGATCTTGGCGTTGCGGCCGGGGGTGAACACCAGGCGTTCCAGCAGGTCGGCGAAGGCGATCATGCGGCGGCTTCCGCCTCGGTGTCGTCCTCGTCGCCGTAGCCGAGGAGGCCGAGCGCGCGGCCCTTGACGCCGCGCAGCCCGATGGCGTGGATCAGCGCCTCCTCGCGGCCGTGGGTGACCCACACCTCGGGGGCGGCGAGCTCGTCGATGGTGGCGTTCAGCTCGTCCCAGTCGGCGTGGTCGGAGATCACCAGGGGCAACTCGACGCCGCCCTGGCGCGCACGCTGGCGCACCCGCATCCAGCCCGAGGCCATGGCGATGACCGGCTCGGCCAGGCGGCGGGCCCAGCGGTCGGCCACCGCCGAGGGCGGCGCCAGCACGATGCCGCCGACGAGGTCGGCCCGCGCCGCCACCGTGGCCGGGCGCAGGGGGCCGAGCCGCACCCCCTGTTCCTCGTAGACGCGGCACAGCGGCACCAGCGCGCCGTGCAGGAAGATCGGGCGATCCCAGCCGGCGGCGCGCAGCAGCGCGATCAGGCGCTGGCACTTGCCGAGCGAGTAGCAGCCGACGACGTGCGTGCGCTCCCCGAACAGCGCCACGCTGGCGAGCAAACGGCCAATCTCGGCCGTGGCCGGGGGGTGGCGGAACACCGGCAGCGCGAAGGTCGCCTCGGTGACGAACAGGTCGCAGGGCACGGGCACGAAGGCGTCGCAGGTGGGATCGGCGGCGCGCTTGTAGTCGCCGCTGATGACCACGCGGCAGTTGTCGTGCGTAATGACGACCTGGGCGCTGCCCAGCACGTGGCCGGCCGGCTGGAGGACGAGCTCGACGTCGCCGACGTGGAGCGGGGTTCCGGTTGGAAGCGGCTGGCAGGAGCGGCAGGCCTCGGCGCCCAGACGGGCTCGCATGAGCGCGATGGTGGCGGGCGTGGCCAGCACCGCGCCATGCCCGGGGCGGGCGTGGTCGGAATGCGCGTGGGTCACCACCGCGCGGTCCACGGCGCGGGTCGGGTCGATGAAGAATCCGCCCGGCTCGCACCAGAGGCCCTGGGGCAGCGGCTTCAGCCAGCGGGAGGGATGCGCCATGGCTTTCAGGTAGAGCCTGGCCGGCTGAAAGGCCAGGGCTCCGCCCTGGACCCGCCAAGGGCCGAGAGGCCCTTGGATCCCATTCGTTAGGGCGCTTCGCGCCCCTGGCCCATCACGCGATGAGTCATGTATGAGCCGTAGCGAGACGGAAGGCGGTTCAGCCAGGAAAAACCATGTCGGACTCAGCAGTCACTCCAGCCCACAAACGCCCCGCGATCAGGCCAATCGTCCAGGTCGCGGCCGGCAACGCGCTCGAAATATACGACTTTTTCGCCTACGGCTACTATGCCCGCTACATCGGCCAGGCGTTCTTCCCCAACGATAACCCGTACGTTTCGTTGATGCTGGCGCTGATGACCTACGGCGTCGGCTTCCTGGCCCGCCCGGTGGGCGCGCTGGTGCTCGGCTCCTACACCGACCACCGCGGCCGGCGACGGGGGCTGATCCTGTCGCTGGCGCTGATGGCGCTCGGCATGCTGTCGGTCGCCTGCACGCCGTCGTATGCGACCATCGGAGTGCTGGCGCCGATCATCGTGGTGGCAGGGCGGCTGCTGCAGGGGTTCTCGGCCGGGGCCGAACTTGGCGGCGTGGTGACCTACCTGGCGGAGATTTCGCCGCCGCGGAGGCGCGCCTTCTACACCTGCTGGCAGGTGACCAGCCAGCAGTGCTCGGTGATGGCGTTGGCGATCATCGGCGTCGGCCTGTTCGCCACGCTGTCGCCGGCCCAGATTGCCGGCTGGGGCTGGCGGGTGCCGCTGTGGATCGGCTGCGGCGTGGTGCCGATCATGTTCTGGCTGCGAATGAGCCTGCCAGAGACCGCGGTGTTCGCCCGCCGCCGGGAGACCCCCAGCTTCTCCGAGGTGTGCTCGATCCTGCTGGCCAACTGGCGGACCATCCTGTTGTGCATGGGCACGGTGGCGTTCGCGACCGGCACGTCGCAGACCATCCAGACCTACGGGCCGACCTACTTCAACAGCCTGAACCTCGGCGTCATGGCCGGGTTCGTGACGGTGTTTTTCGTCGGGCTCACCACCTTCATCTGCCTGCCGCTGGCCGCCCTGGTGGCGGATAAGGTCAATCGCCGCAGCATGCTGATCGTGGTGACGCTGGTGGCCGCCGCCACCGCCTATCCGGTGCTGGCGTGGCTGTCCGCGGCCCCGTCGGTGGCCCGCTTCGCCGCCTTCGAGCTGTGGTTCGCGTTCGTGCTGGCCTGCTACAGCGCGGTGCAGGTGCCGACGGTGGTGGAGCTGGTGCCGGCGCGGGTGCGGGCGACCGCGTGGGCGTTCTCGCAGGCAGCGGTGGCGGCGGTGGTCGGCGGGTTCACGCCGGCGATCTGCACCTGGCTCACGCACATCTCGGGCAACAACGCGATGGTGGGGGTGTGGCTGGGGGTCAACGCGCTGATCGGGCTGCTCGCCGCCACGCTCCTCGATGGGCGGGCGACGCGGGCGCGGCAGGGGGCGGAGATGCAGTAGGCGGCCGGGAGATGCGGGAATTTGCGAACATCGCGGTCGCGGTTAGAACCTATTGTAGAACTAGTTTCGATTTGCTGCCGCTCTCAACGCAGTAGTTGAAGTTTCCCCCAGTTCATCGTTCACATATTATTGTCATGAATGGTCAACTGGATACCCTATTTGTGGCCGGACGTGACGCCGTCTTAGTCATTTGGGCTGGAATCCATGAAGATCATCTTCGCTGGGGCCGCCGGCGCCCGAACCCCAATGGAGCCGGCGAGCATGCGCCGTTGGCGCTGGTCGGTCATGCTTCCCGGCCTGGCGCTTGCATTGGGCCTTTTGCTTCTGGCAGACGGGCCGGCCGCCGCGCAGCAAATGCAGATGATGCCGCCGGGCCAGGCCGAGGTGATCCGCGGCCTGCTGCCCACCGTGGTCAACATAACGTCCTTCGTGACCGACACGTCCACGACCTCGGGCTTGAATGCCGGGGGCACCTCATCCTCCCAGGCCACCGAGGACGCGAAGACGATCAAGGGCTCCGGCCTTATCATCGATGCCAGCGGAGTCATCCTCACCAACTACCACGTGATCGCCGGGGCTTACGACGTCCACGTCGTGTTTTCCGACGGCGCGAACGTTCCCGGCCGGATCCTCGCGACGGCCCCCGCTACCGACCTCGCCCTTGTCAAGGTTGATACCCAGCACCCGCTCACCGTGGTTCATTGGGCGGACAGTGACAAAGTGCAGGTCGGCGACACGGTTTTTGCCATCGGCAACCCGCTCGGCATTGGCCTTTCGGTCAGCTCCGGCATTGTCAGTGCGCTGAACCGCAACCTCATGGACACGCCGTACGACGACTACATCCAGACCGACGCCCCGATCAACCACGGCAACTCCGGCGGTCCGCTGTTCAATGAGAAGGGCGAGGTGATCGGGGTCGACACGGCAATCGTTTCCCCCACGACAGGTTCGGTTGGCCTGGGCTTCGCCATTCCCGCCAACGATGCCCATTACGTCGCCGGCCGGATGATGCGCGACGGCAACGTGCGGCCGGCCTATATCGGCGTCAAGATCGATCAGGTGACGCAGGACATCGCCGCTGCGCTCGGCATGCCGAAGCCGGCTGGTTCGATCATCGCCCTGGTACACCAGGGCGGCCCGGCCTCCGAGGCGGGCTTGCAGGTCGGCGACGTCATCCTGCGCTTTGACGATCAGACCCCGACGGACGAGCGCGCACTGCTGCGCGACATGGCCAGATCGACCATCGGCAAGACGGTCCCCGTGACCCTGTTGCGCGCCGGCCATGAGCAGACCGTGTCCGTCACGCCCGCTGACTGGCCGGGGACCAAGGGTTCATCCGGCGCCGACCTCAGCCAGGCGCCCAGGCCAACCAGGCTGGTACCGCCCAATCTCGGCCTGAGCCTCCAGGCGCTCACTCCCGATCTGCGCGCCCACTATGGGCTGGACACCCACCAGAGTGGGGTCGTGGTCGAAGGTGTCGCTGCGGACACCGACGCATTCGAGCGGGGGCTGGTGCCCGGCGACGTGATCCTGCGCATGCAGGACGCCATCGTGGGCTCGCCGCAAGAGGTGCAAGCGGCTGTGGACGCCGCGCGGGCCCAGCAAAAGCCATTCATCCTGGCCCTGGTGCTGCCGAAGACGAAGGAAAACCCGGGACCAAAGTGGGTGGCGCTTAAGGTCACGGACGGAACGGACCACTGACGTCGTCCCGGATCAGGGGCCGAGAGGCCCCTGGCCCTTGCCTGTGCTAACCGCGTCGCATCATGCGTTCCTGGCGTGGGTCATGGCCCGCCACCATCAGCGAGATGGCGCCCAGCACCGGCAAGACCGCGAGGCACAGGAGGCTGATGTCGGTGCTGCCGGTGGCATCCTTCATCACCCCGTAGAGGCTCGGCCCGAGCCAGCCGCCGAGATTGCCGATGGCGTTGATCATGGCGATGCCGCCGGCCGCCGCGGTGCCGGTCAGCATGGCGCTCGGAATCGACCAGAACAGCGGCGAGATGCACTGATTGCCCGCCACCGCGAGGCACAGCGCCACCATGGTGATCACCGGATGGCCGGTGCCAATGACAATGCAGACGGCCATGCCCCCCGCCATCAGCGCGTATGAGCTCACCAGGTGCCACATCCGCTCGCCGACGCGGTCGGAATGCCAGCCCCAGTAGATCATCGCCACGAAGGCGCACAGGAAGGGCAACGCGGTGACCAGCCCGATCCAGCCGGTGGAAACGCCGAGCCCCTTGACGATCAGCGGCATGAAGAAGGTCAATCCGTAGCCGCCGGCGGTCTGGCCGAAGTAGGCCCCCGTCAGGAGCCACATCTTCGGGGTCAAGAACGCCTGTCCGAGCGAGAACTTCCTGATCGACTCGCGCTGCTCCAATTCGGAGTCCAGCCGCGCCTGCAGCCAGGTGCGCTGTTCCTCGGTCAGCCAGGCCGCGTCCTTCGGCCGGTCGGTCAGCAACACGTAGGTGACGAAGCACATGATGATCGGCGGCAGCCCCTCCATGATGTAGAGCCACTGCCAGCCGTGCAGCCCGGCAACGCCGTCCATGTACAGCAGCAGGCCGCCGATCGGCGGCCCGACGAACAGCGAGACCACGCTGGCCGACTGGAAGATCGACATGAACCGCGTGCGATAATAGGAGGGGAACCACCAGGTCATGTACAGCACCACGCCCGGGTAGAAGCCGGCCTCGGCAAGGCCGAGGAAGATGCGGTTCCAGTAGAAGCTCCACTCGCTCCACACGAAGCCGGTCAGCGAGGCGATGATGCCCCAGGTGATCAGGATGCGGGCGATCCACCGCCGTGCGCCGATCTTGTTGAGGATCAGGTTGGAGGGGATCTCGAACAGGAAGTAGCCGAGGAAGAACAGGCCGGCGCCGAACCCGAACACGGCGTTCGAGAAATGCAGGTCCACGACCATGGTGGTCGCGGCCATGCCGACGTTCGACCGATCCAGGTAGGCGCAGAAGTAGCCGAGCATGAGCAGCGGGATCAGTCGCCAGGCGACCCGTTTGATTGTTTCTCGTTCGATCGGTTCGATTTTTTCGAGGGTGAACGCAGTTGCGCTCATGGCGTTTTCTCCTTGTCGCGCACGGATTGCCGGGCCGAAGGGGGTTACGCTCCGCGTCAGGTTCTTCGCCCTTATACCAACCACCGGGATCGCTGAACATCGATAGCGAGGCGCTGCCTCGCGCTCCGCCAGGCCCGGCGCGCGCCTTCGCGTGACGGCTCCGCCCTGGACCCCACTTTATTGGGGCGCGAAGCGCCCAAAAGAATGGGTTCAAAGGGCCTCTCGGCCCTTTGCGGGGTCCAGGGGCAGCGCCCCTGGTCTTCACGTGGTGCAGCGGCGCTTTCCGCCTTGCTGGCGATCGCCTATCTACGGACAAATGCCCGGAAGGCTACCGGAACTCTTTTCCTCGTGGTTCGCCCGCCAGCACTGGACGCCGCGCGAGCACCAGTTGCGGGTGCTGGCGGCCGCCGCGGCGGGGCGGAGCGTGCTGTTGGTGGCGCCGACCGGCGGCGGCAAGACGCTGGCGGGATTCCTGCCCACGCTCGTCGACCTGCATGCCACGCCCCGCGCCGGGCTGCATACGCTCTACGTCAGCCCGCTGAAGGCGCTCGCCGCCGACATCGCGCGCAACCTGACCCGGCCGGTCGCGGAGATGGGCCTCCCCGTCAGCATCGACACCCGCACCGGCGACACCTCGGCCGAACGGCGCCGGCGCCAGCGGGAGGCGCCGCCCAACATCCTGCTCACCACCCCCGAAAGTCTCGCCGTGCTGCTCTCCATGCCGGAGGCGGAAGGGCTGTTCGGCGGCCTTGAGGCGATCGTGGTGGACGAGGTGCACGCGCTCGCCGGCAGCAAACGGGGCGATCAGCTCGCACTTTGCCTGGCGCGGCTGGGCGGCGTCGCGCCCGCGGCACGGCGCATCGGGCTCTCGGCGACCGTGGCCCACGAGGCGCCGCTTTGCGCCTACGTCTCGCCCGACGGCGCCGGCGAGAACGTCGAACTGATCAAGGTCGAGGGCGGCGCGGCGCCTCAGATCGGCATGCTGCTGGCGGAGGACCGGTTGCCGTGGTCGGGCCACATGGGGCTCAAAGCGGCGCCGGAAATCCTGGAACGCATCCGCGGCGCCGGCACCACCATCGTGTTCGTCAACACCCGCGCCCAGGCCGAACTGCTGTTCCAGGAACTGTGGAAGCTGAACGACGCCACCCTGCCGATCGCCATCCACCACGGCAGCCTGGAGCCGGAGCAGCGCCATCGCGTCGAGCAGGCGATGGCGGAGGCCAGGCTGCGGGCGGTGGTAGCGACCTCCTCGCTCGACCTCGGCATCGACTGGGGCGGCGTGGACCAGGTGCTGCAGGTGGGCGCGCCGAAGGGAGTGAGCCGGCTGCTACAACGGGTCGGCCGGGCCAACCACCGCATGGAGACGCCCTCGCGCGCCACCCTGGTTCCGGCCAACCGCTTCGAGGTGCTGGAATGCGAGGCGGCGATCCTCGGCGTCGCGGCGCGCGAACTGGATGGCGAGGCGCCGCGGCCGGGCGGGCTCGACGTGCTGGCGCAGCACATCCTGGGGGTGGCCTGCGCCGGGCCGTTCGCCCCCGATGCGCTGTTCGCCGAGGTGCGCCGCGCCGCGCCCTACGCCGGCCTGCCGCGGCGGGATTTCGACGACGTGCTGGCCTTCGTCGAGTCCGGCGGCTACGCGTTGGCCGCGTACGACCGGTGGAGAAAACTGTTCCGCGACGCCGAGGGCCGCATGCAGGTGCGCTCGGAGCGGATCGCGCGGCAGTGGCGCATGAACGTCGGCACCATCGTCGAGGAGCCGCTGCTGAAGGTGCGCTACGCCGGCCGGGGCGGCGGCACGCTGGGCGAGGTCGAAGAGTATTTCGTCAACATGCTCACCCCCGGCGACACTTTCATTTTCGCCGGCCGCCTTCTGCGGTTCGTCGGCTTACGCGAAACGGTGTGCGAGGTGATCGACGGCGGGTCCGGCGAGCCGAAGGTGCCGGCCTACGCGGGCGGCCGCATGCCGCTGACCACCAACCTGGCCGACCGGGTGCGCGCGATGCTCGCCGACGCCTCCACCTGGGGCGCCTATCCCGCGCCGGTGCAGGAGTGGCTGGCGTTGCAGAAGGCGCGCTCCCGGCTGCCGGGCCGCAACGACCTGCTGGTCGAGACCTTCCCCCGCGGCGACCGCTACTTCCTGGTCGCCTACTGCTTCGAGGGCCGCAACGCGCACCAGACGCTGGGCATGCTGCTGACCCGGCGGATGGAACGGTTCGGCATGGCGCCGCTCGGGTTCGTCGCCACCGACTACGTGCTGGCCTGCTGGTCGGCCAACGAACCGACCAACGTCGCCCGCCTGTTCGAGGAGGACATGCTGGGCGACGACCTGGAGGCGTGGATGGCGGAATCCTCCATGCTGCGACGCACCTTCCGCAACGTGGCGGTGATCGCCGGACTGATCGAGCGGCACCATCCGGGGGCGGAGAAGAACCGGCGCCAGGTGACGGTGAACTCCGACCTCATCTACAACGTGCTGCGCCGCCACCAGCCCGACCACATCCTGCTGCGCGCCACCCGGGCCGACGCCGCCGGCGGCCTGACCGACCTGTCGCGCATCGCGGCGCTGCTGAAACGCGCGAAGGGGCACGTGCGGCACATGGTGCTCTCGCGCGTCTCTCCGCTGGCGGTGCCGGTGCTGCTGGAGATCGGCCGGGAGAGCGTGCAGGGCGAGGGGCGCGACGAGGCGCTCCTCGAAGAGGCGGAACTGGTGGCCGAAGCCCTCGGCCAGGCCGACCCACCGCCGTTCCGCCCCCGAAGGCCAGGGGCTCCGCCCCTGGCGGGTCCAGGGCGGAGCCCTGGCCCATCAGCGCCGCCGCGCAGGCGCCGAGTGCGACGACCGGGTCGATGAATCCGATGCCGAAGCGGCGGCGCAGCACCGGCGCGAACTCGATCGTGGTGAAGCCGGTGCAGCCGAGGACGATGGTGTCGGCGCCGCGCTCGATCAGCCGGCCGGCGGCGGCCAGCGCCCCCCCGCGGCCGGCGTCGGTTTGCAGGTCCAGCGTGGTGCGGACACCAGTCGGCTTGTCGACGCCGATGTAGGCGTCGCCGAGCAGGGCGCGCAGGCGCGGCGGGGTCTCATTTAGGATGGTCAGCACGCCGATGCGCTGCGACGCCGCGCGCGCCACGTGGCCGGCGGCCGAGCCGGCGCCGATGACCGGCGCGCGCACCGCGGCGCGGACCTCGTCCAGCGCCGGGTCGGCGGCGCAACTGATGCCGATCAGCCGGCAGCCGCGCGCTTCCAGCCGGCGGGCCACCGCGACGATCTTCGGCACCGCGATAGTTTCGGTTGCATCGTCGTAGATGCCCTCGGGCTGGTCGGGAATGCACTCGCTGAGGACCTCGAGCGCGAAGGTCCTCCTCAGCAGGTTGCCATGCGCCGCCACGGCGTCGCTGTCCGCCAGGGTAATGACGCGGATGATGCCGAGCATCGCCACTCCTCCCGCTACCGGGGACGGCGAATCATAAGCACCGATCGAACAGCGCCCGCAACCGTTCGGAATCCGTCGCCTCCGGCGCACCGATCGCCACGATCCGGGTGCGCGGGGGGCGCGCTCCCCACGCCTCGTCGAGTGCGATGTCGACCCGCCGCCCGACCACCTGCAGGATGGCGCGGCGCTCCGGCGCTTCGGCCGCGTAGACCAGCCCCTTGGCGCGGTAGATCGCCGCCGGCAGCCGGGACGCCACCTCCTGCAGCGTCTCCAGCGAGAGCGGCCGGTCGGTCTCGTAGCTCCAGGTGCCGAACTGCACGGCATGATCGTGGTCGTGATCGGGCTCGTCGTGACCGTGGGAGTCCCCGTCGGCGTCGGGCCGGGACGCGCCGAAGCGGCCGGCCGAAAGCAGCACCGGCAGCGGCACGTTGGCCCGCGTCGCCTCGATGAGCCGGCAGCGATTGAAGCGGCTGTCGAGCCAAGCCCTGATCCGATCGACCTGGTCGCGATCCACCAGGTCGACCTTGTTCAGGATCACCATGTCCGCGCAGGCCATCTGGAAGATCTTGAGCTCCATCGCTTCCGGCACGGCGAACACCTGCTCGGCATCGACAATGCAGAGGATGCCGTCCAGCCGAATGGCATCGCGCAACCCGGGATTATTGAAGGTCATGGCGATGCCGGAGGGCTCGGCCACGCCGCTCGCTTCCAGCAGGATGTATTCAGGCCGCTCCGGGCGCGCGACGGTCGCCAGCACCGTGGCGATGAGATCGTCGCGGATGGTGCAGCAGATGCAGCCGTTGCTGAGGCTGATGACGTCGCTGCTGATGCCGACGACAAGCTCGGCGTCGATGTTGATCGAACCGAAGTCGTTGACCAGCACGGCCACCCTGAGGCCGTGCCCGCCGCGCAGGATGCGGTTGAGCAGGGTCGTCTTGCCGGCGCCGAGGAAGCCGGTGAGGACGGTGATCGGGACCGGCGACGCTCCCACCCCGCACCCGGCCTCTGGTTCCATGCCTCGCATCCTTCGCGTTGCGGCCGTGGCTTACCTTTGGCTCGCCGGCGGGGCGCCGAGGAAGTCCATGGGATTGACCACCCGCTCCGCGGGGAACCGGGCCCAGCGCCGCATCTGGTCCTTGGGCGTGAACAGCGCGGGATCGATCTCCTGGTCGCGGACAAACTGCTCCTGGCTGGCCAGGAACGGATTGTGGATCGTCATCTGCTTGGGGGGATTGCTGCCGAAGTTGTTCGCAACCATCCACTCCGGGTTCGCCCGGGCGGTATTGGTCGTCTCCGGGAACGCCGCCTCACGGATCCAGATCCGGTCCTTGGTGATGTTGACAACGGTATGGTCGATGCCGAAGGCGAACATGCCCTTGTAGTGCAGCCGGACGCCCGACGTCATCTCGTTGA
>Ga0326727_10011016_pt1 | contig 21254 bp, 25 predicted proteins | sample MB2enrmetagenome_FD_207643 | JGI IMG/M metagenome (GOLD analysis project Ga0326727, IMG submission 207643) | Lab enriched peat soil microbial communities from McLean, Ithaca, NY, United States - MB29MY | ecosystem: Environmental > Terrestrial > Soil > Wetlands > Peat | place: USA: New York...
GACCCCGGCTTCGCGCACGAGCTGACCGACAGGATCGCGACCACCAACGACGGTCGGGGCTTCCTGCACCCGATCGACGAGGCGTGGGTCAGGCTGATCCGTGGCTCGTCTTGCGAGAAGCGGGAGCTCGTCGACGAGGCGGCGAACGAGTACGCCCGGGCGGCGGCATGCGGGTCGGGGCGCGCCCAGCTCCGGCTGGCGATGCTCGGTCGTATGTTCCGGCATGATAACTGGCGCAGGAACCTGGTCGAGGCGATAGCCGCCAACGAGGGTCGCTGCTGGCCGCGCTACGCGTCGATAGCGGAGGTCGAGCTGGCCAAGCAGATGCTCTCTCTGGAGGAGGGGACGTGAGCGTGACGTACCTAGACGCCCGGGCCAGGGCACTGGAGCTGTTCGAGCCCCCGTTCCACCACATGAACGGGTACATCTACGACAAGAACGGCGTGGTCGCGATCTCACCACCTGCTTGAGGTCTGCCGCCGTCGGAGCTAAGCTCGGCACGTGACGGACCCTCCCCGAGTAGCATCGTTCGAGGAGGTGTGGGCCGAGCGGAAGGACGACGTCGCCAGGATCGCCTGCGCGGTGACCCGGTACCGCGGCGACCGCGACCAGGTCGCGGTCCTGGTCTCGGCGGGACAGGTGGCCCTCTGGCAGTGCCTGGAGCGCTACGACCCGGACCGGGGCCCGTTCTGGCCCTGGGCCAGGACGCGGGTGCGCGGGGCGATGGTCGACGAGCTGCGCGAGGCAGACCGCCTGTCGAGGGACGACCGCCAGAAGGTCAAGAGGGGCGAGTCGCTCGCCCCGTGGGCGCTGGTCCACTCGTGCGGGCTCGAGCACGCGGAGGGCGTACGGGCCGGCGACGACCCCGAGGCGAGCCTGCAGGCGGCCGAGTCGCTGGCCGCCCTGAGCCGGGAGGTGTCGCGGCTGCCGGAGAGACTCAGACACGTCGTGGAGCGCACGCTCGTGCACGGTGACAAGCTCGCCCAGGTCGCAGCCGCGCTCGGCGTGACCGAAGCGAGGGCTTGCCAGCTGAGGGGCGAGGCTCTTAGTATGCTGCGGAGGGCGCACGTGGTCTACTGCGAGATCTGCCAGAAGAAGCGGTTCGACGGACCGCAGAACTGCCCGACCTGTGGGTCCCGGCTGCGCCACCTCCTCCCGGGCGAGGAGGTCCCCGCGGAGCCCCACGCCCCGTGGACGGGGACCAAGAACACGGTGAACAGGGGGTCGATCGCGGCGGGAGCTCCGGGAGGGTCCCCGGGCACTCCCGCGGAGCCTCCCTGCCAACCGAGCCGGCAGGTCCCGCGCGCGAGCGGTTCTCCGGAGCGCGAGGAGGACTCCGCCGAGGACTCCCTTGAGGACGTCGACGAGGACGCCGGCGAGAAAACCGAGAACGACGGTGAGGTCGGGGAGCGTCCTGCCTGCGCGCCCGGAGATCCCGGCCTGGTCCTGGGGGAGGGCGTGGAGAAGAAGGCGTTCAAGGGTCGCCGGTTCAGGTACCTGATCACCTACCAGGGGAACACCCGGGGAGTGGCAGAGTGGGCGAGCGACCTGGGGATCAACCAGATGACCATCAACGACCGCATCCGGCGCGGACTCCCCGCGGCGGACGTGCTGCAGACCGCCGACCGCCGGCGATCGAGATCCCATGACGGGCCTCCGGCCGCCGTCGCGGAGCAGGATCTTGCTCCTGCCGGCCGGCGACCGGGTCCCGCCGAGCCCCCCGCCCGCGGGCCGGTGGTCACGGCGCTCGCGGTGGTCTCCCCTGCGCCGACCGAGCTGGCCGCGCGGCCGGCCCGGGGAGGGATCGAGGAGGACGGGGACGAGGTCGTGAACCAGGTGCAGGCGCTGTTCGACCGGCTGGACGAGATCGAGGCGACCCGGGTACCGCACCGGACGAGGCGCGACGAGCTCATGACGGAGATCTGCGAGCTGCACGACCAGGTGGACGCCCTGGCGAGGCAGGTCGCTGAGCTGGACGCCGTGCTCGCGCCGCTCGACTCCGAGCGTAACGCCATCCTGGCCAGGATGAGGCGGGCCTGCGACCCGTGAGTAGTGCTTGACCCCTCAAGTACGGGTGCTATCATGGGCCCATGCCAGAGCTGTGTCGGTTCCTGGGACTCATCATAAAGATGCAGTACGACGACCACGAACCTCCTCACGTGCACGTGTGGTACGGAGGTCGATACGCAGCCAAGGTTGACATCATGAAAGCCGAACTCTTGGAAGGACGCCTGCCGCGCGTGCAGCTGGCCTTCGTCGTGTCCTGGATAGCTATGCACCAGCGAGAGCTGGCGTCGGCCTGGGACAAGGTCATGAACGACCGTCCTCCCGGGAAGATCGCTCCGCTCCGGAAGTAAGACGTCATGAAGATCACCAGAGCAAGAGTCGTCAGCGGACACATCGTCAGGTTCTACCTGGACGACGGGACCAGCGTAGATCGCGACTTCTCCCTGGTCTGCGGGGAGGTGTGGGATCCCCTGCTCAGCGACCCGCGCAAGTTCAGGCAGGTACGGGTGAAGGACGGTCACCCGTACTGGCCCGGGGACGTCGACGTCTGCCCTGACGCGATCCTACGAGGCAAGATCGGGCGCGGGCGCCCGCCTAAGTTCGCCACCATAGGCGCGCGGGGGACCCTGTGGTCGGGTCGCGGGGTGACCTCCCTGTGAACGAGCACGCCGTGGCCCTCGGCAGGTTGGGAGGCGCGCGAGGCGGGCGGGCCAGGGCCGACTCCCTCACTCCCGAGCGCAGGTCCAGCATCGCCCGAGAAGCCGCCAGGTCTCGGTGGGGGAGCAAGAACCAAGCTCGCGACACAACGACTCGCGTCCTGAAGCTGCGGCTCCCGGCGGCGATCGAGGAACGCGTGAGAGCTCTCGCGTTGAAGAGCGGACGGTCGATCTCTTCGTTGATAGGAATGGCCGTTGAGAACAGCTTGCTTGACATGAAGATCAGGGCAGATCGGCGAGTGAAGGCTGCTCGAATTGCCGCAGAATCGGGCGTGGATGCCGACGTCATCGAGCAGGTGCTGTTCCTGCGGACCCTTCCTCCCTGGGAGAGGTTAGCGCGAGGACTCGGCAGATCTCGTCTCGGGAAAGTCGTCAGATGACTCCAGCGACGCGCGATACATCTCTGATCGCCCCGCTCCCGGAGAAGAGGAGGGGACCCAAGGCGAGGGGCATCAGGTGCGGGGACAAGAAGCTCACGGCCTGGCAGTGGTTCATGGTCACCGGAGTGCCGAAGACACCATAAGGACCCGCCTGAAGCGCGGGTGGCCCGCCGGACGCCTGTTCTCCCCGGTGAAACACAGCCGGAAGCCGGATACCAAGAAGGAGGTCGAGGCCCGCGTGCGCGGCCTGGTGGGCAGGCTCGAGGAGATCGAGGGACTCTGCCGCCGCCTGACTATGGCCCGCGATCAGCTGGGCGGCGTGGAGGACGTGGAGCGCATAGTATCACTGATCAACTTCAAGATCGGGACCCTGGCGACCGAGCACGGGTCCATACTACGTAAGCTCATGCGGATCGAGGTGACCCATGTCAAGAGCTGAAGAGATCGCGTCCGCGTCAAGAGGCGCAGAAACAAGTACCGTCGCCCGCTCCCCGTGCGCGGGCTGCGGCGCCCTCCTCGACGAACAGGTGACCGGGTGCCGCCGCGTGGAGGACGGCTGGCTCTGCGACGACTGCTATTTCTACAAACTAGGCGAGCTAGTCGAGCAGTACCCGATCAGGTCGTGATCATCCACGGTAGATGCGGCCGCGGTGGCCCAGCTCGACGGCCACTATCTCGACCAAGTCGTCGTAGATCCGAGCGAATATCCTGTAGTCGCCTACTCGGTACTTCCACATGTCACCGAGCTCCGTACCCCGCAGGGCCTGTCCCACGGAGCGAGGGTCGTCCAGCCGAACCAGTCGCTCGTACAGGAAGCTCCAGATCCTGCGGCGGACGGGGCCGTCGAGCGCGTCAAGCTCGCGCAGAGCTCTCGGGTCGAACAGGACCTGCCATGCCATCAGAGCAGGTTTCTTTCTCTCATGGCTTCTTCGAGAGGAACGAGTCGCACCCTCCCCTCGTCGATGTCAGCCAGTCGCTCCTTGATGAGGTACAGGTCTTCGTAGTCTCTCAAGTGCTCGACGATCGCCTCCCTCGCGTAGAACGACTTCGTCCTACCTGTCTTCTTCGCCAGCCTCGTCAGGCGTTTTTCTACCCCGGGCGGCAGTCTCATCGCGAACATCGGGATCCTCCTGCTTTATACATGTATAACAAATCCGATGCAGCAGAGCAAGCGATCGGATCTCCGTGGGACGCTAGTTGTGCTATCATGCCCGGCATGGGATCTGGACTCGTCATAGGTAACCAGCGCGTGCCGGTCCCCGGCATCGACGTCACGAACTTTTTCGACGACCCCGCCCTGCGGCTGGCCTCCTACGACAAGCGCCTGCGGACCTCTCGCGAGCGGTCCTGGGTGCACCTCGTGGTCGTGCACACGACGGGAGGCATACCGGGAGGGAGCGACCTGCGGCCGCAGGTGGTGAAGCCCGGGTTCGGGCCCCCCTCGGGCGGGGGCGAGCGCGTGGTCGCGTCGTGGACCAGTGACCCCAAGCGGCCGGGCGGGGCGCACCTCGTGGTGGACTTCGACGGGAGGGCCTACTGCTGCGCCGACCTGCTCAGCGATGCGACTTACCACGCTGAGCGGGCCAACGGGTGCTCGGTCGGGGTGGAGGTGGTGCAGGGTCACGCCGAGGCGGAGCTGTACCAGTCCCAGCTCGACGTGGCGGCCCGGCTCGTGCTCGAGATCTGCCGGCTCATGCCCGTGCCCATCCAGTGGCAGGTGCCCGCCCCCTACGCCGGCAAGCCCCTGCTCAGGTTCGTCGACTCCCTAGCCCACGACAGCGTGCCCCTGGGCGACGTGGTCGGGATCGTGGGACACCGCGACCTGACGGCCAACCGCGGCGAGGGCGACCCGGGCGACGCCCTCATGGCCTCGCTGGTAGCAGCAGGCTGCGAGCGGCTCGACTTCGGCGCCGGGCAGGACCTGTCTACGTGGAAGGAGCGGCAGGCACAGATCGGGATAGCAGGGCCCGACGGGGTGCCCGGCCCAGCGACCGTCAAGGCACTCGCGGCGGCGGGCCACCCGGACGGCATCTGGCAGGCGCCGATCTCGTCCCAGCCGACGTCTTGATCTTGGAGGCGTCGTCGAGGTTGACAGGCCAGTTCGAGATTGTCATACTTGTATTACCGAGGTGATCTCATGCTGTCCGTAAGACTGCCCGCGAAGATGGAGAAGAAGCTGGCCTCATTGGCAAAGAAGACCGGACGCACGAAATCGTTCTACGTACAGAGGGCGCTCGCTCAGAACTTCGAGGACATGGAGGACATATACTTAGCCGATCAGAGTCGAAACGAGATCCTGGCGGGAGGGGTCCTGCTTTCTCAGGATGAAGTAGATAAGCTCTTGGGCTGGTAGGAGCCGTGCTTATCCGGTTCACACACTCCACCAATTCGATAGGAACTTACGATGAAGCCGCAAATCATCAGTAGTCAAGACTACTTAGACCCTGACATCGTGGAGACGAAACGTCGAGAGAAAGATTTCGACGTGTTGCTGTCTCCCGAGTTTGACTACGAGGGTCGCACTTTCCGTGTCGTGCTAGACGGCCATCACTCTCTTGAAGCCGCTCGCCAATCCCGTAGAAAACCTCGATTCTTCATTGCAAAACCCAATGAAATTGAAGGGTTTGGCCTGACAGAAAATGGAGATGACGGCGTCGGCGAGTTTCTACAGATGCACAACAACGGGGCCGATTGGCGCAACATTGCAACCAACGGTCCGGCTACATGGGGACCTCCTAAACGACGGTCTTAGGGGCATCAACCGGATAGGCATGGTAGGAGCCATGTCGTGGCAGCTGCAGTATTCTCCGCAGGCTGTTAGGTACCTGCGCAAGCTCGACGGTCACGAAGCACGAAGGATCAGGGACTACTTGGTTGACCGGATCTCGACCCTCGACGACCCCCGATCGGTGGGCAAAGCCTTGAGGGGATCCGACTGGGGCGACTGCTGGCGGTACAGGACGGGCGACTACCGGATCATCGTCGACATCTTGGACCAAGAGATCGTCATACACGTGTTGCGGATCGGCAACCGAAAAGATGTGTACTGAATCTCCGTCATCTCGCGGTAGGTTAGAAAGAAGTTTCAGGTTGGCTCGCGTTACAATGTAAGATGTAGCCGTGGACCTGCCCCGCGTGAGCAAACCGTGGTTCTACGTCGCCGGGATCGCCGGCGGGGCGGCCGCGGCCGGCCTCCTGCGGTCGCTCCTCCCGCCCGTCGAGTACCGGCTCCACCACGCGGACGGCAGGGGCCTGGTCGAGGCCGACCCCCGCGGCCTGGCGGCCGCTGCCGGCGTGCCGCTCGCCACGTACGCCCTCGCCTCCATGATGCAGAGCGAAGAGCACGACGATAAGGGGCGCCTGGCCGTCGGGCGAGCCGCCTGGAACAAGGTAGGAGGCGACGCGGGCGGGCTGTTCCACCTACTCGCCCCCCGCGGCCGCTTCGGCAGCCAGGTGGAGAACCACTACGCAGCGACGTCGGCGGGGCCCACGGCGCGGACCCTCGGGCTCGCCGAGGCCATAATAGAGGGCCGCGTGCCGGACTTCGTCGAGGGGGCTACGCAGTGGGACGCCCCGGACACGCAAGACAAGATGCACGCCCTCTACCTCACCGACCCCGCGCGGTACCCGGGGTACCACCTCAGCTCCGCCGACCTGGCGGAGAAGAGGAGGCGGGAGGGGAAGAGAGAAGTCTGGGTCCCGGGGGTACCGAAGACAAGATTTTGGAGCAGTACATAAAAATACTTGCGGAGAAGCTCTTTTTTCTCCGACTGGCTCTACAACCGCCTGTACCAGCGCTTCTGACGCTCGATAAACTTTGACAGGACGGGGAAGTAGGTTTCTGCTTAGGCTAGATGCCCTGGGTATCTGCCAAAGTTAACGCTGCGCCTCACACCGGCACCCGCGCCGGACGGGTAGGATCGAGGCAGGCGTGATCGGCTCGGTCAGCGTCCCGGTCCCGTACTCCGGCGACGGACCAGCCGTCGACGTGTCCGCGCTCGTGGGACCGAAGACGGTCCAGCTGTCGGGGACGTACGAGGGGTACTACGACCTCCTGGGGAGCCAGGACGGCCAGACGTTCGCGCCGATCGCCTCCTTCAGTGCCGGCGGTCCCGAGGGGATCGAGCAGACGATACCGGGCGCCTTCTCCAGCGTGAAGCTGCGGTCGGGAGCGACCGGTGCCGCCGGGGTGGTCTGCGAGGTGTCCGGGATCTCGGGAGCCGGCGAGAACGGGTTCGGCGTCGTGGCGAGCCTCGAGGCCGGGGCGAGCGGCCTCACTCCCGTGGTGGACGCGGCGACCTTCGTCCCGCCCACCGGTCCCGAGATGGACGCCTGCTTCCTGTGCGGCGGGGCTTTCAGCGGGCCGATCGTCGTGCTGGGCAGCATCGACGGAGTTGAGTTCAACCCCCTGGGCGCCTGGAACCCCGGGAAGATCCCGCAGGGAGCTCCGCTCTCCCAGGAGCTGGCACCCCTCGTCACCGAGGCGAAGGTCAGGTACGTGCGCCTGCTGGTGTCCGGAGTAGTGACAGGCGCCACGACCGTCACCATGGGGGGACGCGCGACGCCGTCGACCGGCCCCACCGGTCCCACCGGCCCCACGGGACCCACCGGCCCCACCGGGCCGTCGGGACCGTCCGGACCGAGCGGTCCGTCCGGCCCGACGGGCGGCACGGGAGGCGTCGGACCGTCGGGACCGTCAGGTCCGTCCGGACCTACCGGCGGCACGGGTGGTACCGGAGGAGTCGGTCCCGCGGGTCCCTCTGGCCCCAGCGGTCCCAGCGGCCCGTCGGGACCATCGGGCGGCACCGGCGGCACGGGAGGCACGGGAGGGACTGGCGGCACAGGAGGTACCGGAGGAGTCGGTCCCGCAGGACCCTCTGGACCCAGCGGTCCCGGTGGCCCGTCGGGACCATCGGGCGGCACAGGAGGAACCGGTGGTACGGGAGGGACCGGCGGCGTGGGCCCCTCCGGTCCGTCCGGTCCGTCCGGTCCGTCTGGACCTAGCGGCCCGTCGGGTCCGTCGGGTCCCTCGGGACCTACCGGCGTGAACGCTCCCCTGATCCTGCCGGTCACTGACGTCAACGTGTCGAGCTACAACGTCGCCGCCACTGACGTGATGCTCAAGGATCGCTACACCACCACGGGGGCGAGCGCGGTCAACCTGCCCGCCCTCTCCGGGACCACCAACGGGAGGCTCCTCATCGTCGTCGACTCGGGCAACAACGCCGCCACCAACAACATCACCGTGGTCCCGGCAGGGACCAACAAGATCGGCGGAGCGGCTGCGAGCTACGTGATCAACGTCTCCGGGTCGGCGATCTCGTTCAACGCCAACACGGTGACCGGCAACTGGGAGATAATCTGAGATGTCGTGGATCCCCAACATACCCGTACCGGGAGTCGACTCTGCCTCCAACGTCTACTTCTCGGACGTCGTGGGGAACAAGTCCGACGACGAGAACGGGACGAGCCTCTACTCGCGGGGGTTCAAGACCGACACCCACGTCCACTCCGCCGCCAAGGTCTACCCGTCGATGACCACGGGGGCGACGGTGACCAAGTCGGCCACCGCCTGGACCCTGGGCGCCCTGTCGGTGGTGATCCCCTCCAACGCCATCGCGGACCAGTTCGACATCCACGGCATTAACTACGACAGCGTGCCCGACAACGGGGTCTACGAGATCGTCCTCTACGCGGGACCGAGCGGGAGCCAGGTCGAGATCGGTCGCACCAGGTTCGCCCGCACGGAGGCAGCCGACATCGAGCTGGAGAGCCCGTTCATGACCCAGATCCAGGCCGCCAACACGGAGATCTGGGCGGCGCTCGCCGGGTCCAACACCAGCGCCACAGCTGCCGTGATCAGCCTGCGCTACCACACCTACTAGCGCTTCCTGCTCTTCTTTTCCTTCTGCACCGGCCTGGCGGGCTCCGCGAGCAGCTCGTTATGAGAGCTGACCTCGGAGCCGACCCACAGGGCCATGCTCGCGCCGATCGCCATCCAGACGGCTCCCGGCACCTTCGCCTTGAGGGTGGTCTTGTCGAAGACGTACAGGGCGACGGGGGTCCAGATCACGAGGCGGTAGTAGTGCAGCCTCGCCAGCCGAGCCACGTGGGGGATCGCGGCCGGGTCCCTGGGCTCGAGGCGGATCATCGCGCCTCCTCGCATGAGGCGCTCGTACGACTCGTCGAACACCCCCAGCTTGTAGCGCAGCGGGAAGACGTCCGCCGAGAGGAGCGGCATCCCGCGCAGTCGAGCGTCGGCTGCCAGCATCACGGCTCGGCGGTGCGACTGCTCGTCGAGGGCAGGATCGAAGCTGAAGCTCGTGGGCCGGTGGAGCTCGGGCCCGCTCTCGCGCCTGCTGGCCCGCTCCCTCTCGTACTCTCCCTTGCCGAACACGAAGTCAGGCTCGACGCGCTGATATTCTTCCTCGTTGTCGTCCCAGAGGCGATCCAGGTGCTCTCGGAGCTGGACCGGCGTGACGTCGTCGACGATCTCGACTCGGTCGAGCCCCTGGTTGGACCAGCCCCCGTCCACGTTGACCTCCTTGGCCAGCGTGGGGGTGAGGACGGGCACGATCTGGAACGCGTTGACCTGGAAGGCGTCCGGCTGGAACGCGGTCACGAAGACGAGCTCTACCTGGAACGCGTCGTCCTCGAAGGCTCCCGACTGAAACCCCGCCAGTTCCATCTCGCTCACTTCTGCGCGGGGTACTCTCGCCTGAGCCAGTCGAGCTGCTGCCGGTCGTCGCGCAGGGACCGCCACCCGCCCGGCACCTGCTCCATCCGCAGGAGCATGTCGAAGTACTCCTCGTAGCGCGGGGCGATCGCGTCGGGTGAGAAGTTGGCGGAGGCCCACTGCCGGCACACAGAGGGCTCTATGTCGCCCGCGTGCCTGGCAGCCCACGCGAACTGCTCCAGGGTCCTGCAGCGCCACCCGGTCACCCCGTGCACGATCGTCTCCGTGAACCCACCCCAGTCCGTGGATATGGTCGGGCAGCCGGCGAGGGCCGCCTCCACAGCCACCCCGCCGAACGGCTCCACGTAGCGCGTGGGACAGAACAGCACCCGCGCGTGGCGCATGAGCTCGTTCCTGCCTTTCGCGCCCACGGGCTCGAGGTACTCCACGCCGGGCCCGCAGAAGGGGGCCGGATTGCCCAGCCCCACGATCTTGATCGGCAGCCCGACCTCCCGCGCGACCTCGACCGCTAGCCGCACTCCCTTGTCCTCCTGCAGTCTCCCGAAGTAGAGGGCGTAGTCCTGCTTCTCCTCCGCGACGGGTCCGAACAGGTCCGGATCGAAGGCGTGGGGGATCACCACGTGGTACCACTGGTCTCCCGCGTGCTGCTTCTCCGCGCCCAGGTGGAAGTGCATCCACGAGTAGCACGGATACACCCTGTACTTGGCCCAGGGGTGGTTGTACCCTATCCCGCTCTCCACGACGAACTGCGAGATCCCCTCGCACGCCGCCTGCTGGGCGCCGGCCCCGAAGGTGTTCGCTACGATGGCGGACCAGTTCTTGGTCGTCCTCTCCGCCACCGCGAGCTTCACCCGGGCGGCGTAGAGGTTCATGTAGCGCTGCTTCGGCCCGTCGCAGCTGATGTCGTAGTAGTCAGTCGGACGCTTCTTGCCGTAGAGGGCCTCGTAGTCCTTGAGGGAGCACACGCTGACGTGCTCAGTACACTCCGGATTGGACCCCTCCGTGCCCAGGTGGATCACCTCGTGGCCGCGGCGGTGCATCATCCTGCACAAGAGCACTATTTGCGAGGTGAACGCACAACTGGTATGCGGAGAATCTACAAGAGACAAGGACTGAGTATGTGGAAGTCCTAACACAAAGATTTTCACAGTCGTCCCTCGATGCAAACATGCTTCCATATTTTACGATTGAGAACAAATTGAATCAGTCCCAGACTCACACCGAATTCTGCAGCTAACCTTTGTTGTGCCCACCCACGATCCCGAAGCTGGAAGATAAATTTAACATTACTCTCTGTCAGCTTGGAGCGAACGTGCAGCTCGCCGCGCGGACGGGTCTCTGGATGCAAACGTGAGCCGCTTGCATCGCCTCGCGCTAAGCGCTCTGGACGTATACGTGACCAATGCGCATTGCCACGAGACAGTCGCTCTGGATGTAAATGCGAGCCGTGTTTGTCGCCTCGGGCTTGCCTACCCTTTGTACAACAATCAACTCTGTTGTCTACATATGACCCTAAAAACAAATGATCGATGCGCGCACAGGGCGGATTATCACACTTATGCAATACACATCGGTCATTGGAGATTGGTCCATTTATCAACTCCCAAGCCATACGATGAGCTCTGACAGTTTTGCCCGCAACCTTAAATCCTCCATAACCTCCACGAAGCCGCCCGGCTGTCCATTCTAGACAAGGGGTGGTCATTCCTGGTCGCACCTCGGCTGCCAGCTTCGTCTTCGAGAAGAAGCGCTCCATGCTATCAGTCTGCGAAGAAGGGAGCCAGGCTGACGCCGTCTTCTGCCGTCAGCGCCCCGGTCTGGACGTCGTCCTGCCTTACCGGCGAGCCGGGCACCTCGATCTCCGTGCGCAGGAGCTCCTCTAGCTCGGCGCCGAACTGCTTGGCCTGCTCGGGCGCGGAGAACTCCCACCCGTTTCCCTCGGGCCTCACCTTGCCGCCGTACCTGGCCACGAGCTCGTCCCTCTTCTTCTCGAAGGCGATCACCTCCCGGTCGCACGCTTCTGCAGTGTGGCGCAGGGCCTTCCAGGCCGGCAGGGCCAGCCCGCAGGCGAAAAATCTCTTCAGGCCGCCGGAGTAGGCCATCTTGACCAGCGAGTTGACGGTGAGCTTTATCATGTGCCGCAGACCTCCAGGGAGAAGCAGTTTGAATACGTCCCAATAAATCACGATCGGGGAGCCGGATCAATACCCCGGCGGACAGCCGAGCGCGAGCTGTCCTGCGACGAGGGTCACGATCTCGGAGACGCCGGACCGATCGCCCGACCGGCCCGACGTCCCCGTCCCGAGTCGTAGGCGGCTCGCTAGAAGTTGAGGGTCGCCTGGACGACGTCCGAATACGTGCCGCCGGGAGGCGTCTGGCCCGCCGGGATCCGGCCGTACACCGTCACCGTCTGGGGAGACGTGTTCTGCACGGTGCCCATGCTCAGCAGGTTGGGAGCGGAGTTGCCCCACGCGACCGTGCGGCTGGCGTCCTGGTAGAGGTTGTAGTTGAGGAAGCCGGTCACGCCGTTGGACATGCGGGCCTGGGAGCCCTGGCTGTAGCCGCCCAGGCTCAGGCCGATGGTCGGCGACACTCCCGCGGTGCAGGTCACGACCAGCGTGCCGGTACCGTCGTCGGGAGCTGCCTGGTTGGTCCCCAGCTGCAGGTAGTCGCTGAACGTCACCGGGGTCGACGACATGGTACAGGCCCCGTCCACGACCACGGACACGTTGAGGCTGGTCGACGCGGTGCCTGCCGTCCCGCTACCGGGCATGAGCGCGAGGACGGCTACCAGTACAAACAGGACCGAAAAGTACTTCTTCATCTTGCTTCCTTTCGTTATGCGCGTGGCGATGCGACGGACATCGTCGATCTACCACAGCTCCCAGTTGGACGTGACGGGATCGGACGAGAGGCGCAGGACGCCTCCGTTGCTGCTAATCACCTGGCTGCCCCCCGCGGCCCCGTTGTTGATCTTGTCGGTGCCGTTGGCCGTGACGGTGATGTTGTTGGTAGCGGCGTTGTAGCCGCTGTCCACGATCAGGAGCATCCGGCGGCCCGTACCGAGCGTGGAGATCGCCGGCAGGAGGCACGTGAAGGCGGCCGTCGCCGTGTAGAGAACCTCCAGCTTGAAGTCGGTGGCCAGCACCGTGTAGGGCCCGGCCGAGTTGAGGCTGGTGCCGCTGACGCTGATCCCTCCCCCGAAGAGCGCGTTGCCCGCGACGCCTAGTGCCCAGGCGCGCGTGGCCACGACCGTCCCGAAGGCGGTCGGTGCCGGCACCTTGATCGTGAACAGGTCAGACACGACGGGCGAGCCGGACGTCCCCTGCACGCGGATCGTGCCGAAGCCCATGTAGTCGAGCTCCGTCACCGTGGCAGTGCCGCTAAGGGACAGCACCGCAGGCGCGAAGTATACGTTGTACCAGACGGAGTTTGTCGTCGGAGTGATGGTGGTACCGAGGGATCCTACTTGCAGCTGAACGGTGGTCGCGTTGGGTCCTGAGCCGCCCGTCCCGACCACGACGCCTCCGTTCTGGTAACCGACCGTCAGTCCTAAGGTCCACGTGGTCGCGCCGTTGCCTCGGTACGCTATTCCTCCCTGGCGTTGACCACTGTCGACGAACAGCTTTATTCCCGACCCTGAGCCGAAGTCACTGTTTTCGGCCTGGATCTCGAGCCCCGTGCCGGCCACGTTGGGGCCTCCCAGGTTGTTGTTCGTGATCTTGATCGCCCCAGGGTAGGTGCTGTTACCTGCCGCGTATGCCGTGCCGGTCACGACCTCCAGGGAAGTCGACGGTGGTATGAACGCCGAGGCGGGTCCCGTGGTGTTGATGAGGACGTTGCCGGCAAACGCGGAGGCGCCGGCCTGCACCCACAGCGCCCAGGGGTTCGTGATCGTGGCGTTGGAGCCGGGCTGGGGCGCGTTGGTGATCGCCAGGGTGGACGCGTTCGTGACGGTCGAGGCGCCGCTGAACGCGTACGTCCTCGCCTGGATCAGCACGTCCCGCTGGGTTGCGACGGCTCCCGTCGCCCACGTCTTGGTCGCCGACAGGTTGAAGTTGACGTCGACGTCCTCGACGGTGGTCGGCATCGCGGTGTACGCGCCGCCCGTGACCGCGAGCGCGGTCGGAGTCAGGGAGGCGAGAGCGCCGGGAGCCACGCTCAGGAGACCGCTCAGCAGCGTGTTGCCTGATTCCACCCACAAGGCATACGAGCTCGTGATCGTGACGTTCGACCCGGCTACAGGAGGGCCGCCTATGGCGAGCGTGGCGGCGGCGGTCACGGTCCACGCGTTGGTCGACGTCAAGGCGGGAGGGTTGAATACCGACGCCGTGACGACAGGGGTAGTGACAGACGACCCGGTATAGGCGAAAGTGCCGGTGACCCTCAGGCCGTTCCAGCTGGTCGTAGAAGCAGTGACGCTCGTGCCGACATACAGCCTCGAGTTCTGCGTGCTGCTGTCGGCACTGTTGATGGCGACGCATCCTCCGTTGGGGTTGAGATACAGCGGATTCGCCCCCGCGCTGTTGGTGGTCTGCGACTGTAACCACGCGTCGCCGGTAGAATCTATGCCGATGGACAGGCAGGGACTTCCTCCGGCGGTGGAAACCAGGACTATGTTCCCCTGCGTGGCCCCGTTGCTCGGATCGGCCTGGTAAGGAGCGTAGACCGCCAGCATGACCCCGCCGCCTGACGTGGGCAACGTGGTGCCGTTATAACCTATCCCTACCTCGCCGTTGAAGAAGCTGTTGCCTGATTGTATGCCAAAAGCAAACGGGTTCGTGATCGTGCAGTTGGTCCCGGACTGCGGGGCGTTCGTGACGGTCAGCGTGACCGCAGTCGTCACCGTCGACGCGCCGGCGAACGCGTAGGTCCGCGCCTGTATGAGCACGTCCCGCTGAGTCGCGACGGCGCCCGTCGCCCACGTCTTGGTAGCCGACAGGTTGAAGTTGACGTCGTTGTCCTCGACGGTGGCCGGCATCGCGGTGTACGCGCCGCCCGTGACCGTGAGCGCGGTCGGCGTGACGGCGTTGAGGACCCCGGGAGAGGCGGTCAAGAGCCCGTTCAGCAGCGTGTTCCCCGACTGTACCCACAGCGCGTACGGGTTCGTGATCGTCGCGTTGGCTCCGGCGATCGGCGCTCCCGTAACGGCCACGGTGGCAGCGGTGGTCACCGTGGATGCTCCCGCGAACGCGTAGGTCCTGGCCTTGACGACGACGTCTCGCTGGGTCGCCACGGCTCCCGACGCCCAGGTCTTGGTCGCCGAGAGGTCGAACAAGACGTCGTTGTCCTCCGTGGTGGCTGGTATCCCGGTATAGGCTCCGCCCACGACCCACAGGGCGGCCTGAGCCGGATTTCCCACCCCGGGAGGAGAGATGGTCACGGGACCGGCGCAGAACGTGATCCCGCTCATTATCCACAGGGCGTACGAGCTCGTGATCGTGGCGTTGGCGCCTTCCAGGGGCGGTCCGGTGACGGCCAACGTGGCCGCCGTCGACACCGTGGACGCTCCTGCGAACGCGTAAGTTCTCGACTGGATCAAGACGTCGCGCTGGACAGCGATGGTTCCGCTCGCCCAGGTCTTGGTCGCCGACAGGTTGAAGTTGACGTCGTTGTCCTCGACGGTGGCCGGCATCGCGGTGTACGCGCCGCCCGCGACCGCGAGCGCCGTCAGCGTCGCGCCGGCCGCGGCCCCGGTGGTCACTCTCAGTCCCCCGGGCGTGGGGAAGCTGACCACGCTCGAGCTGCTCCCCTTCACCTGCAGGGCGCTCGCCCCGGTGAAACCGACGCTCGACCCGTCGACCACCACCCCGCCTCCCTTGGAGTCGAGCAGGGACATCGTCTGGTCGCCGCCGCTCGCCCCGGCGGCGTAGGCCTGGGCGAGGGTGGTCGTGCCCGAAGGACCCGACGGCCCGCTCGGGCCAGAGGGTCCGGTGGGACCGCTGGGGCCCGACGGTCCGCTCGGACCGGACGGGCCCACTCCGCCCGTGCCGCCGGTGCCTCCCGTGCCGCCTGTGCCGCCGGTGCCGCCTGTTGGTCCACTCGGACCACTAGGACCGGACGGCCCGCTCGGACCGGAAGGTCCCACGCCGCCCGTGCCGCCCGTGCCTCCGGTCGGACCGCTCGGACCGGTGGGGCCGGTGGGGCCGGTGGGGCCCGTGGGCCCGGTCGCGCCGTCGGCTCCAGCCGGCCCGCTCGGACCGCTCGGACCGGTAGGTCCGGTAGGTCCGGTAGCGCCGTCAGCTCCCGCCGGACCGCTCGGGCCGCTGGGACCAGACGGGCCGGAGGGACCAACCCCACCCGTGCCCCCGGTGCCGCCCGTCCCGCCCGAGGGCCCGCTCGGACCGCTCGGGCCGGTAGGTCCGGTAGGTCCGGTAGGTCCGGTGGCGCCGTCTGCACCCGCCGGACCGCTCGGGCCGCTGGGACCAGACGGGCCGGAGGGACCGACCCCGCCCGTGCCCCCGGTGCCGCCCGTCCCGCCCGAGGGCCCGCTCGGACCGCTCGGACCGGTAGGTCCGGAGGGCCCCGTCGGGCCGGTAGGTCCCGCGGGCCCGGTCGGCCCGGTGGGGCCGGTGGGGCCCGGTCCCCCGCCGCCTCCGGTGCCGTTTATGAGTCCCCACGTGCCGACGGCCTCGTCGACCAGCACGCAGCTCGCCCCCACCTCGTCGAGCACGAACGAGTGCTCTCCGCCGATCGTGTCGGACCCGCTCGGCACCAGGGTCATGGTGCCTGCCCCGTCCTGACAGACCGTGATCTCCTTGCCGGTCCCCTGCGCGAGCGGCACGACGACGTCGTAGGTGCCGACCTGCAGCCTGACCAGGTCGTTGGTGAGCGCGATCGTCGTCGCGCCGGTCACCACGTTGATCTCGTACGAGATCAGGTGGTAGTCGTTCCAGTTGGACGGCCTGACCAGGGAGTGATCGGGGGCGTCGGGCTTGGGCGACCGGTACCGGTGCGTGATCGACGACATGAGTTACTTTTTCGGAGGCGGCCTCCGGCCGCTCACCGCGGGAGCGCTTCCCCCAGGACTACGTGATCCTTCTTCGTCATCTCCGTCCTCCTGCAGGTCCGGGAGCGACTCTAACACGGGATGCAGTGTGTTACTAACAAGAGCGCTCAGGACAGCACGCCCACGAGGAAGGCCTCGAAGTCGAGGTCTGCCGTGCTCGTGTTCCGCACCCGCAGGGTGATGGGCCGGCCCGGGCCCGCCTCCTCCATGACGAAGTGCCCTGGCGTGCCGTGTAAGAACGCCGTGCAGGGTATCGCGCCATTCGTGACCATCTGACAGTTCTTCCCCACCCTCACGTCGACCAGCTCGAAGTGCTCGACTGACTTCGAGTACACGTGCAGCTCCGTGGGGCGCACCGCGCACAGGACCTCGACCGGGCAGGAGACCTCCTCCCCCGCCTTCACCCTCACGGGACCCACCGGGATGACGGTCTGCCGGACCCCCCTGCTCTCCCGGGTCTTGAGGTCGAGCAGCTCGGCCCAGTAGAGCTGCGCGGCCGCGAGGGGGATCTCCGCGACGGCGACCGCCTGCACGACCAGCTCACGCAGCGCGCGGCGGATCCCTAACCCGGTGCCCGTCACCTCGTTCCCCAGCCAGGTACCGGCGCGGCCCGGCGGGGGCTCGTCCTCGACGAGGCCCTCGACGTCTTCGTGCTCTCGCTGGTGGTCGGCGAAGGCGGCGGACACCCCCTCGAGGAACCACCTCCGGCACTTCTCGAGGAGGTCGCGCGCGAAGCTCGGCGGATCGGCGTCCTCCGCGGGGGCGCGGTCGCTCTGATCTCCCTTATTCTGGAACACGACTCGCCCGACCACGGAGCCCCAGCACTCGCCCGGCTCGATAGATGAATTCCTGACCGTGATGAGCAGGCGCCGCCCGCGCAGGATGGCACGTTCGTCGAGCTCGTACTGGCCCAGAGGGTGCGCTGGTTCGCGCCGTAGCAGGGATGCGCCGAGGGGGACGCAGTCGGTCGTCTCCTCCGCGACGTCGACCACCTCGAACTCCTCGCCCGATCCTGCGGCTAGCTCGATCCAGCGCGGGGTAAAAACGTGCGGGACGGGGCTGTCCTCCCGAGCCGCGAAGGGATCCACCCGGATCTCCGCCCGATCTCCCGGCCTGATCGTCTCCGACGAGAAGCCCAAGTTTCCTGGTAGCTCTATCACACCACGATCATTCTCGGTCATGTTCGGTTCCTCCTCGTCGGCCGCTGCTGGCACCGACTTGACTTCGTTCGTGAGCTCCGCGCTCCCGACCACGACGCCGAAGCACTTTCCCGGCTCGGCGGATCGGTTCCTGATCCTCATGACCAACTGCCAGCCATGCGACATGCGGTACTCGGTGAGCGGATACCGACCCGAGTCCGGCTCGGAGGCGGGCAGCAGGACGGGAAAGTCCAGGCCGAAGGGCACGTCGGGGCCGGATCTCTCCACCACTGCTTCGACCACCTCGAACCTCTCGGCCAAGCCGGGCTCGAGGTCGATCCGGCGCGTGACGAACCCGTCCGAGGCAGGAGATCCCTCCACGTCCAGAGGTTCTACGCAGACGATCGCCGCCTCGCCCGGTCCGATCGTCACCGTGGCGAACCCCATCCCGAGCTCGTCGCGCTTGCTCTTGGTCATGGAGTCTCCGTCGTCACCCGCCCCTGATGCCGAGCAGGGGCCTCCAGCCGCTCGACCATGCTTGCTCCACGAAGGCGGCGAGCGCCTTGCGCCCGTCGTCGGGGCTGGTCCGGTCGCGCAGGAGGGTGTCGGCCACGCGGGCGACGTCGAGGGCGTCGTCCGGGTTGGCCTGCCAGTGGTCGGGCACCCAGTCGATGGCCGAGCCCACGACGACGGGGACCCCCTCCGCGATCGAGTCGGCCGAGACGACGTTGAACGACTCCGTGAACGACACCTGGAAGACGACGTGCACCGAGCGGACCAGCGCGCGGAACTTCGGCCACTCGAGCCAGCCGGTCTTGGTCAGGGTGACGTTGGGGACGCCGGCCAGCATCTCTCTTATCGAGGCGTCGGTGGCGCCCTCGTCGCGCCCGGAGCTCATCAGTATCTCGACGGGGGTGCCGTAGCGGACCGCCAGCTCGGCGGCGGCCGCGGCCGCGGTCGTGTGGTTCTTGAGCGCCCGGTTGGCGCCGAATATGCCCACCCGCAGCGGCGTCCCGGGCACCCAGTACCGGTCCTTGTAGGCGTAGACCTCGCTCGTGGGGTAGAGGTTCGGGACCCAGGCGACGGGCACCCTCCACGCGTCGGTCGCCCACCTCGTGAACTTCTGCGAGTTCCCGCCGGCGAATACGTTGTGGGTGGAGACCTGCAGCTCGCAGACGTCCCTCATTATCTTGATGGCGTGCGGGTCGGCCTGCAGGAACCCGACGTTCGAGTGGGAGACCTCGTAGAAGTTGATCTCGGGGTGGGTGGCGGCCAGGCGGGCGAGGTCCTTCGCCGCGATCCAGGGGGCGGCGATCACGACGTGGGACGGCCTCACTTCTCCCCGGTCGACGGAGGTGGACTTGGCCGCGTCGATCCGCGCCTCCAGCTCGGACACCGTCTTCGCGCACAGGGCCTCCGCCCACACCCCGCGCTGGTAGAGCGACTTCGAAGTATAGTCGGCAGATATCCGCAGCCCGATGTGGGACGCGTGGCTCTCCACCCCGTGGCAGACGATCCAGGCGCGGGCGGTTTCGACGGCGGGGGCCAGGTGGTGCGGTCTGTACTGCATGGGTACTACTTTCCGGCGAGTCGTTTCTCTACGAGGGCGACAGCTTGGTTACGTTCCTGGGGACCGCCGATCCGGATCGCGTCGACGAGGGCGAGCAGCTCGTAGACGACGGCGTCGCCGCGCGCGGCGAGCGGCACGGACGGGTAGAGGGGCAGGAGCCCGTCACCCTCGTCCGAGCCCTCGCCGTCGGGCCACACCACCGGGACCGCAGACGTCGATTCGATCTTGTCCCTCAGGGGAGCGGCGTGGACGGAGGTGTAGAGGCCCCGCGCGCGGCCTCCCCGCGCGGCGTAGAAGACGCGCGGGACGGCCACGCAGAGGAGGTCGCGCAGCGCCTTCCGCGACACCACGCCCCCCGGCGTGATGAGCTGCGACCTGCCGCACCTCTCGACCGCGTTGTGAGCCTCTCCCTGCGAGATCCCGACGTCGCGCACCAGGTCGGCGTAGATCCAGCTCTCGCGCGCCGCTTCGTACGAATATATCTTGCATGCCACCAGCACGTCCTGGGGGTGGAGAGAATCCGGTCGGGGCATCGCGACCGAGGATATTCACAATTCATGAATCGCGCAAGTCGGAAAAAAGTGTTCGCGTAGGCGAACACTGTGGGCAGTTTTTTCGTCTCCGACGTTCATTCACAGTTCATGAACTGTGAATCTTGACACCTGGTTTTCCGCAATTTTTCTACTTTTTGCCGGGTAAACCAGTCATCTCACATACTTCCGAGGCTCCTGAGCGATCTCACCTTACGATTGATCTGGTGATGGTCCACGAGTGGACCTGACTAGTGAAGCTGGGGCCGGGGCCCCGGGAAAACTCTGAAAGTAAGGAGATCCACGATGCTGAGATTGCCTGGTCTGTTGTCGCAACACCACTTCGGCGCGCACCACCTGCTCCGCAGGGCGGACGGCGTGCTGTCGCGCGAGCTCAAGAGTGTCCGCACCTCCGAGATCGCGCTCTCGTCCTTCACCTTCGGCTTGCTGCAAGGCAAGTGGAAGGCGCACGGCGGGCTGACGATCTTCGCGCTGCCGGTGGACCTCCTGGCCGGTGCCACGTTCCACGTGCTGGGCCTCTTCGACTTCGCCAAGGGCTACTCCCACCACCTGCACGCGTTCGGAGACGGCGCCCTCGCGTCGTTTTTCACGACCACGGGCTACCGGGTAGGAGAGCGCTGGGCGTCGGGCGGGAGCCTCATGCACGGTCTGTCGGGCATGTTCGGCGACGTGGGCAAGGAGCCTGCCGGTGGCTCGGCCATCGCCGATCAGGAGCTCGTCAACTTGGTCCGCGCCGGCTGACCAGCCGCGCGCAGACCTGCGTCCCCACCTAGTACCTAGTTAGAACCCTCAACCGAAAATCCCGCCGCCCCGCGCGGGCGGCTCAGAAAAGGAAAAAACGATGCAATACGGAATGTACGGCGACCTGACCGACGGCGAAGACACCTCCGGTTTCGCCACCACCGAGATCGGCGACATCGGCGACGACTCCGGCAAGGAGCTCGACCAGTTTATCGCCGGCCTCGACAGCGAGGACGGCGACGTCGACGGCGACGTGCTCGGCGCCATCATCAAGAAGCACCAGAAGGCCCAGAAGTCCGCGATGGCGCGCGAGCTCCTGCGCCGCCGGGTCAACTCCGGCACGGTGCTCCGCTCCGTGACCCCGCGCTCGAGCCGCGAGTACGCCCTCGGCCTCGGGTCGACCAGCGTCGCCGGCAACAGCTCGGCGAACATCAACGTCCAGCC
>Ga0326727_10011017_pt1 | contig 21253 bp, 21 predicted proteins | sample MB2enrmetagenome_FD_207643 | JGI IMG/M metagenome (GOLD analysis project Ga0326727, IMG submission 207643) | Lab enriched peat soil microbial communities from McLean, Ithaca, NY, United States - MB29MY | ecosystem: Environmental > Terrestrial > Soil > Wetlands > Peat | place: USA: New York...
CTGCTCCCGCGTCCGCCGGCGCGCCTCCGCGCGGATGGCATTGGCCGCGGCAAAGCGCGTGCTGGCATGGAGCCAGCCGGCGATGGAGTGGTTGTGTTGCAGTTTTCCCGCCTTGCGCGCGAGGTCGGTGAAAACCGACTGCGCGACATCCTCCGCCAGGTGCGTATCGCCATGGACTTGCCGCAGGGCCGCCCCATAAACCATTTTCAGGTGGCGGCGCACCAATTCCGCAAAGGCCGGCTCGGATCGTTCGGCGGCGTATTGGCGGATCAATTGATTGTCCCCGATCATCGTCACACTACATAGCACCCGCCGCCCCTTCAAACCGCACAAAAAAACGATCTCAATTCTTCTGCTCTTCCCACCCTCCGCCCAGCGATCGGTAGATATTGACCAGGTCCGAGGAAATCGCCTGACGGCTTTGGGCCAGGGCGGTTTCGGAGCCGAGCAGCGAACGCTCGGCGTCAAGCACATTGAGAAATTCCTGCGTGCCCGCCCGGTAAAGCTGCTCGGAAAACTGGAGGGCGCGCCGGTTCTGGATCACCGCGTCGCTCAAGGCCTTGCGATGGTCCCATTCCTTGGCAAACGCCACCAGGTATCCTTCCACGTCCGACAGCGCGGCCAGCACCGTCTTCTGATAGCTGATGTAAGCCGCGTCCGTCGCCGCCTTCTGCAGGCGCCAACTGGAAACCGTGCTGCCGCCCGAAAAAATCGGCCAGGTGACCTGCGGGCCGAAGGAATAAATCCCGCTGCCGCCCGAGAACAAATCGCGCGCCAGGCTGCTCTGGTAATTGAGGCTCCCTGTCAACGAAAACTGCGGATAAAAGTCCGCCACCGCCACGCCGATGAGCGCCGCCGCCTGGTGCAAGCCGGCCTCCGCCGACTTCACGTCCGGCCTCCGCCGCAGCAAGTCCGAGGGCAGCCCGACCGGCACTTCCGGCGGGGCGATGGGCACGGCGCCGGGCCGGGACAGATCCTCCAGCAAAGCGGCCGGCGGCCGGTCGAGCAAAATGCTCAAGGCGAAAATGTTCTGCTGGATGGTGGTTTCCAGCGGTGGGATGCTCGCGGCCGTCGAAGCCACTTGCGCGTTGGCGTTGGCCTCGTCCAGGGCGCTGACGAATCCCGCCGCCCCTTTCTGCCGCGTCACCTCCGCCGTGTGCATCTCCGACTCCAGATTGGTCCGCGCGATGGCGATCTGTTCCTGCGCGCTCCGCACCTGGATGTAATCCAGCGCCACTTCTGAAGCCAACGTCACCTGCGCGCCGTACACATTCTCACACGCCGCCTGGATGGCGGCGTCATCGGATTCCAGCCTCCGCCGCGTGCCGCCAAAAATGTCCAAATTCCACAGCGCTGTCGCTCCGGCCCCGATTTTTTCCGAGGTGGCGCCGTATGCGACCGAGCCGGTGTGGGTGGCCGATCCCGAAGCGGTCAACGACGGCCAAAGCCCGCCCGCATCCACGCCGCGGGCGGCGCGGGCCTGGCGCAGCAGGGCCTCGGCATACCGCACGTCCAAGTTGGTGCGGAGCGCGATACTGACCAACTCCGTCAACTTCGGGTCCTGAAAATTAGTCCACCAGCAGGTCAGGTCCGCCGTGTTGACGGTCAGGCGCGCGGCGGCGTTGGTGGTGCTGTTGGTTGGGCCGGACCAGGCCGGCGGCACCGCCGTTTGCGGCGGCTTGTAATCCGGCCCGACCATGCAGCCGCTCATCATGACCAGCGCGCCCAGTGCAACGGCCAGGGCGGCCCGCCCCATAGCAAAGGTTTTTTTCATGGAATCTCGATCTTGTTTTTTCCGGCGCTCACTCGTAACGCAGCGCGTCAATCGGGTCCAAACGCGAGGCCTTCCAGGCCGGATAAAATCCAAACAGCACCCCCACCATGGCGGAAACCGCCACTGCCACCACAATCGCCCCTACCGACACCGCGGTCGGCCAGTGTTTGATCATCCGCACGAGCATGGAAGTCGCCCGTCCGACCCCAATCCCCACCGCGCCGCCGATCAGGCAGAGCACAATGGCCTCCATCAGGAATTGGTGCAGAATGTCGCTGGACTGCGCGCCCACCGCCATGCGCAGGCCGATCTCGCGCGTTCTCTCCGTGACCGAGACCAGCATGATGTTCATGATGCCCACGCCGCCGACCACCAGCGAAATCGCCGCCACGATCAGCAGCAACGTCGTCATCAGCTCGGTCGTTGAACTCATCGTCCGCACCATTTCCGTCATGTCGCGGATGGTGAAATCTTCCGGCGCGTCGGCGCGGATGTGATGGCGCTCCCGCAAGACGGCGGTGATTTCCTCTATGGCCGACTGCACCTCGCCGCCGGACCGGGCCGCCACCAGGATTTGGTTGACATTGGCAAATCGCACCGGCTGCGGCGTGTCGGCCGTTTGCGTCGAGGTTGGCACCGAATACAAGGAATCCGGCGCGGGAGGATAAACCTGGCTGGGCAGCACCGTCGTGGTCGTAGAGGTGGCGGTCGCCGCCGTCGTCGTGGTCCCAACCGCCGACACCCGGTATTTGATGGTCGTCCACGGCGCCAGGATGATGTCGTCCTGGTCCGATCCCATCATGTTGGCCCCCTTGGCCTTGAGGACTCCGAGCACTTTGAAGTTGACGTTCATGATGCGGAGTTCCTTGCCCACGGGCGGCTCACCCTGGAAGAGCTGTTTTTCAATCGTCTTGCCGATCAGGCACACCTTGCTGGCATTGCGCACGTCGCGGTCCGTGAAGGGATTGCCCTCGGCCATGTCGCTCCAATCCCGCACATCGAGAAAGGAGGGCGTGGTACCGTAGAGCGAACCGGGCTGCCAGTTCAGGTTGTTATAGACCGCCTGGGCCCGGGCATAGACCACCGGGGCCGCCGCCGCCACCGACGGGCAATCCGCCAAAATCGCCTCTGCGTCCCCCGGGCTCAGCCTCATGTTCCCGCCCATCCCCGTGCTGATGCCCGCCAGCAGGGTGTTGCCGGGAAACACCATCAAATTGTAAGCGCCCATCGTGGCGATGGTATGTTGGATGGCCAGCGACGATCCGTTCCCAATCTCCATCATGGCGATGACGGCGGCGACCCCGATGACGATCCCCAGCGTGGTCAGCGCGGCGCGCATCACGTTGCGGCGCAACGCCCGCATGGCGGTCTTAAAGGTGCGATAGGCTCTCATGCTTGTTTCTCCTCCGGTCTGGTTTCCGCCGCCCCCTCAATCAACCCGTCGCGGATGTGGATGATTCGTTTGGCGTGCCGCGCCACTTGCGGGTCGTGGGTCACCAGGATAATGGTCAGCCCTTCTGCTTCGTTCAACGTGGTTAACATTTGCAAAATCTCCTCGCTGGTGCGCGAATCCAGATTCCCGGTCGGTTCGTCCGCCAGCAACAACCGCGGCCGGTTGATCAAGGACCGCGCGATGGCCACCCGCTGCTGCTGTCCGCCCGAAAGCTGGGAAGGCTGGTGGTCCATGCGGTCTTCCAGACCCACCTTGCGCAGCATTGCGACGGCGCGCGTCTTCATCTCGTCCTCGTGGACATAGGCGCCGCCGTAAGTCAACGGCATGGAAACATTGTCCAGCGCCGAGGTTCGCGAGAGCAGGTTGAAACTCTGGAAGACAAAGCCGATCAGCCGGTTGCGCAGCGTGGCCCGTTGGTCGGCCGAGGCGCCGGAAATCTCCTGCCCATCCAGCCAGTATTCACCCGAGGTCGGATGATCCAGGCAGCCCAGGATGTTCATGAGCGTGCTCTTGCCCGAACCGCTCGCTCCCATCAAGGCCACCAACTCCCCTTTGCCCACCGACAGCGTCACCCCTTTGAGCACGGGCAAATCCATCTCGCCCAAGTGGTAGGTCTTGCAGACCTTCTTCAATTCAAGCAATTCCATAACCGTGCCTTGCGCTCTTCAACTGCCCCGCCTTCCGCCGCCCGCCCCGCCCGGCCCGCCCGGCCCGCCCCGCCGGCCAATTTGCGGGATGAACGGATTGGTCCCGGCCTCTTCCGCCGCCGCTTCCGCGCTGATGGTGCCTGTCACCACGACCGTGCCTGAGACCAGCCCCTCCCCTTCCACTTCCGTCCACGTTCCATCCGTCAATCCAAGTTTCACCGGCAGCGGCCGCACAAAACTTCCTTCCGCTGCCCACAGCATTCCCATTTGCACGGGAGGCGCGCCCTGTCCGCTCCCGCCGGACGCCGCGCTTTCTGCGTCGGTCCCGCCGGCGTCGCCCGCGCCCCTGCCCCTGGCCGGGGCTGCGTCGGCCCCGTTGGCCGGTTGGCGGTACTCCGGCGCGATCAGGTCCTTCTGCGGATGCCAGCGCAACGCCGAGTTCAAAACGAGCAACACGTCTTTCGCCTGCCCCGTCAGAAAATTGACGTTCGCGGTCAAGTAGGGCAACAGCGTGCCATCCGAATTGTCGGTGTTGACCTCCACGGTGTAGGTCACGACATTTTGATTCATGGTCGCGTTGAGCCGCACCTTGTTGACCTTGCCGTGGAACGTCCGGTTGGGAAAAGCGTCCACCGTGAAAGTCACATCCTGGTTGGGATGGATGTTCCCGATGTCCGCTTCGTTGACCGAGGCCCACACCTGCATGCGCGTCAGGTCCTCGGCGATTAGAAACAAACTCGGCGTGTTCAAGCTCGACGCCACCGTCTCCCCAATGGTCACCCGGCGGTCAATGATGACGCCATTGACCGGAGACTTGATGGTGCAGTAAGCGAGCGTTTGTTCGTCTTTTTGCAGGGTGGCTTGCGCCTGGACCGTGGCGGCTTTGGCCGAGTCCACAGACGCAATCGCCAAATTGAGGTTGGCTTTGGAGATATCATAATTCGCCTTATATTGATCATAGGTTGTTGGCGCCAGCGCCTCCGACGGGCCGAGCATCTGCGCCCGTTTCCAATCCGCTTCCGCTTCCACCTCCTTGGCCTTCATCTGCTCCACATTGGCCGCCGCCGACGCTTCCCCGGCCTTGTCCGAGGCCACCACCGCCTTGTCCAGATCCACGGCGGCCTGAAAGAGCCTTGGGTCAATTCTGGCGAGCAGATCGTTTGACTGCACAATCGAATCATAATCAATGGGCTTTCCATATTTGTCCTTGCCAAACTCCAGGAATTGCCCCGACACCTGCGCGCCGACGTCCACCACCTGCTCCGGTTCCACCGTTCCGGTGGCCGTAATCATGGCGGTCAGGTTTCCTTTTCGCACCCTGCCGGTGCGCCATAATGGCTTGACGCCATGATGGTTGTGCCAGGCCCAGGCGCCCGCTCCGCCCGCCAGCGCCAGGCCAACAATCACCACCGCCATCACTCTCAATTTTCGACGCATAAATTTATTTCCTTGGGGCGGGCTTCCTGCTCCTCCCCGGTCCCGTTCATTGATTGGCCGGCACGTTCGGTCCGACGATGCGGACGTCCTCCGGCTTCTGCCCCGCTCTTCCTTTTCCACCGGGCCAATCCAACGATTCAGGCCCCTTCCCGATGGAGCGTTCATACTAATTCGACAGGCAATCCGTAGGCAAATGAAATTTTCTAATAGTCCGCAATGCCGCAAAGCAGGCGTATTTTCGCGCCTTTCCGCTTGCCGGCGGGGCTGCGCCCGCTTAACCTCTTCTCATGGAACCGACGCAATTGGCGCAGTACCTCCCCGTGGCGATCCTGGGGCTGGTCGCTCTTTTGTTCTCCGCCGGCATCTTGGTGGTCTCCGTCGTGGTTGGCAAACGCGGCAAGAGGTCCGCCATCAAGGACACCGCTTACGAATGCGGCATGTTGCCCGTCGGCGGAGGCAACACCCGCCTCTCCGTCAAATTCTATCTCGTGGCCATGCTCTTCATCCTTTTCGACATCGAAGTCGTCTTTCTCTATCCCTGGGCCATCATCTACCGCGCCATGCTGGCCAAGCACGCCCCGCTCATTTTCGGCTCCATGTTTTGTTTTCTCGGCATCCTCTTCATCGGCTACCTCTACGCCCTGAAAAAACGCGCCTTCGATTGGAGAGAGCGGCCGGTGAGTTGAAATCTCCTTTCCCCGCGCGCGTCCCTCTCCGTGATGGCGGACAAAGAATCCGGGCAGCTTGACTTCGGGCGGGGTTATGCTACATTGCTGACACAAGTTACATTGTCAGGAACTGTCATGGCAACCAACTCGATGGTGATCAGCATGCGGCTGCCCGCCGCCAGCGGCGCGCGGCTCAAACGCCTGGCCGGCCGCCACGGCTGGACGCCCAGCGATGCCAGCGCCCGGCTGGTCGAGGAAGGCCTGCGCCGCTCGGAATTTGCGTTCCTTGATTTCCGCGATTCGCCCGCCGGCCGGCAAGCCTGCATCCAAGGCAGTTCGCTGGCCGTCTGGGAGGTCATGCTCGTTGCCCGCGACCACGGCAACAATGCCGCCGCCGTTGCCAAACACCTTCGCTGGCCGGTGCCCAAGGTCCAGGCCGCCTTCAACTACGCCGCGGCGCACGCGGAAGAAATCGAGGCCGCGTTGGCGGAGAACGACGCCATGGATTTCCAGTCGCTGAAGCGTATGCTGCCGCAATCAGCGGAATTCGTCGTCAGCGCCCGCGCCCGGAAGCGATGACATGCTGAAATTCCTCCTCGACGAGCAAATCTCGCCCGCCGTCGCCACCGGCTTCCTTCGCCGCCACAAAACCGCGTCCATTCATTCCTTGGCGGAATGGGAGGAAGGCCGTTGCATGGGGCAGAGCGACGAACAACTTCTTCATGAAGCAGCGGCCCAAGGATTGCCCCTTGTCACCTACGACCGGAAAACCATTCCGCCCTTGCTCAAAACGTGGGCCGAGTCGGGCCGCGACCACGGCGGCGTCATCTTCGTGGACCAGAAGACCATTCCATCGTCCAATTTCGGCGGGTTGATCCGGGCGCTTGACCAGCTCTGGCAAGAGACCGCGCATTGGGATTGGACCAACCGAATTGTCCTCCTCCGCCGCTGAACCGCAGTTTGGCTATTTTGTTGCGGAGATGTTACATTGTTGTTGTGGAGAATCCGTTTAAGTCGCAGGCTGAAGGCGTGCCGAAGACGGTCATAGGCCGGAAATTGGAGGCGCTCATGGGCAACGGCCCGGGCGCCAAGGGAGCGCCGTCGCTGCCCGCCAGCGCGGACCAGACTTCCGGCCCCGGCATTCGCTCGCTTTTTCGCGGTCACCCGGGCTCTTCGCCCCGCAGGCGCCAGGCGCGCATTCCGCGATGGTATTTTTTTGGGGCGGATTTGGTGCTGGTGGCCACGGCGCTGCTGGTCATGTACAAAGGCCCGGCCCCGCTGACGGGCAATGAGAAGTTTTTTGGCGCGGCGGCGGTGGCGCTGGGAGCCAGTCTGGCGCTCATCGGGCTTTGCATGGGGGACACCAAGGACCTCTGAGCGGATCAATGACGAGTGTGACGGTTGGGAAAGTGAGGCTTTAATATTTTTCGACATCTTGATTGAGAATTGGTCATTGAGAATTTGCAATTGGTCATTGGAAGTCTCTTCGACCGGGGTTGACATGACGAGTGACCAGGAGGCGGTTTGAATTGGTTGACATGGGCGGGTGGGAGGGTTACAAGAATCGCACACTGATAACAGGAGTCCACGCATGAATCCAAACGAATTGCAGGCCGCCGAAAACGACGTGGCGCGTCTTCGCCAATGCTGCCAATCTCTCCAAAAACAAATGGGCACGGTCCTCATCGGCCAGAACGAAGTGGTCCGGCTGCTGTTGACCGGGCTGATTTCGGGCGGGCACATGCTGGTCATCGGGGTGCCCGGCCTGGCCAAGACGATGATGGTCAAGGCCCTGGCCGACTTGCTGGGGTGGGATTTCCGCCGCATCCAGTTCACGCCGGACTTGATGCCGGCGGACATCACCGGCACGGAAATTTTGCAGAGCGACGAGAGCGGACGGCGCCGGGACCTGGTTTTTCATCGCGGCCCGGTTTTCGCCAATTTGATCCTGGCCGATGAAATCAACCGCACGCCGCCCAAGACGCAGGCGGCGCTGCTGGAGGCGATGCAGGAGCTGGCGGTGACGGTCAACGGCAAGACTTACCGGCTGGAGGCGCCGTTTATCGTGGTGGCGACGCAGAATCCCATCGAGCAGGAGGGGACGTATCCGCTGCCGGAGGCGCAATTGGACCGGTTCATGTTCAGCATCCAGGTGGATTATCCATCGCGCGCCGACGAGCTGGAAATCGCCGCGCGCTCCTTGCGGGCGAAGTGGGATGGATTCGCGCCGCTGGCGAAGAAGGAGGATTTCCGCCGGTTCACCGAAATTGTGGACCAGATGCCGGTGTCGCGTCCCCTGCTGGAGCAGGCGGTGGCGCTGACGACGGCCAGCCGGCCCAAGGGCGGCGGCGCTGACGAATACGTGAAGCGTTATGTGGCGTGGGGGGCGGGACCGCGCGCCAGCCAGCACCTGGTGACGGCGGCCAAGGCCTCGGCCTTGCTGGACGGGCGGCCCACGCCGGAGGCGGAGGACTTGCGGCGCATGGCCGCGCCGGTGCTGCGCCACCGGATCATTCCCAATTACAACGCGCTGGGCGAGGGCATCGAGAGCGACGCGATTGTCAAACATTTGCTGGACAGCGCCATCCCGCCCGCCGCCGGGCGCTGAGGTTGTGGCCATTTTGCAACATCGCTTTCTGGACCTGGCGGCCATGGAGGCTTTGCGCCAGGTGCGCCTGCAGCCGCGCGGGGCGGCCGAAGGCACCTTCGCCGGGCCGCACAAATCGCATTTTCGCGGCACGGCGGTGGAGTTTGCGGATTACCGCGAATACTCGGAGGGGGACGACATCCGGCTGGTGGACTGGAAGGTGTTCGCGCGGACGGACCGGCATTACGTGAGGCTGTACGACGCGGAGCGCAATTTGCTGACCTACCTGGTGGTGGACAAGAGCGGCTCGATGGAGTTCGAGGGGGCGGTGATCCGCACGGCGTCGAAGCTGGAACACGCGGCGCGGCTGGCGGCGGCGCTGGGCTACCTGGTGCTGCGGGAGGGGGACGAAGCGGGTTTGTCGCTGGCGGACGACCGGCTGCACAGCCATCTGCCGGCGGCGGCCTCGTGGGCGCAGATGAGCCGTATGCTTGACCAATTGGGCAAGGCCCGCGCCCAGGGCCGCACAGACCTGGGAGCCTGCCTGGAGCAGGTTTTCAAACAGACGCGGCGGCGGGGGATTCTGGCCGTGTTCAGCGATTTTCTGGGGGCGGACGGGCGGTTCTGGAAGGCGGTGGATTTGTTCCGGCGTTCGCGTTTTGACGTCATGTTGTTTCAGGTGGCGCATCCGGAGGAGTTGGAGCTGCCGGAGGTGATGTCGGCGCGTTTTGCGGAGACGGAGGGAACGGGGCACTTCAACGCGGAACCGGACGTGGTGCGGTCGCTTTACCGACGGCGGTTTGAAAAGTTTCTTTCCGAGATCAAGGGCAATTGCCAGGCGCGCGGGTGCGATTGGTTTTTGGCGATGACGTCGGAGGATCCGTGCCATTTTTTGCGGAACTGCTTCCTGGCCCGGGAGAAGTCCAGGTAGGCTCCAGTTTCATTCCTCATTCTGCATTTTGCAGTCTGCGTTTCTCCGGTTCACTGGGTGGCCATGCCGACTTTGGCGATGTTCAATTGTTGCAGCACGTCCAACACTTTGACCACGTTTTGGAAATCCGCCTCATCCGCCCCGGCCACCACGAATTTGGGATCAGGGTCGGCCGCTTTGATGGCGGTCAGCTTCTCCTTGATCTTGTCGTCCGGCACCAATTCATTGTTGAGGAAAACCTCGCCATTTTCTTTCACCTCGATGCGGTTGAACTTGGGTTTGGGCGTGTTGGGATCCTGAGGAAGCTGTTTGCCCGACGGCAGCGTCATTTCCAGGCTGTTGACCATTTGCGGCGTGGTGATGATGAAAATGACCAGCAGCACGAACACCAGGTCCAGCAAGGGCGTGATGTTCAACTCATGCAATGTGCTTTGGCCGCGCTTGCTGGTTTTCTTCATTTCTTCTTGTCAGGAATCTTGTCCGCCGCCTCGGTGGCGACGTCAAATTTGACCAGGCCGGACTGCTGGCAGGCATCGAGCACGGCGCGGACTTGGCGGTACTTGGTCTTGGCGTCGCCGCGCACAATGGCGCTAATTTCAGGGTCGTCATAGCGCTTGGCGATGAGCATTTCCTTCAAGCTGGCCATGTCCGCCGCCGGCTTTTTATCCAGGAATATTTTGCCATCCTGTTGCACGGTGATGTAAGTGGCCTTGCGCGGCGGGTCTTTCTTGTGCTCGGAGGCGGAGGGCAGCGTCACGGGCAGGTCATTGGCCAGCGGGGTGGTGGTGATGATGAAAATCACCAGCAACACGAAGGCCAGGTCCAGCAGCGGAGTGATGTTTAATTCCGACAGCGCCTGATGCGCGGAATGAGAGCATTTTTTCACGCCGGTCTTCCGCTAGACGTCTATCCCGGCCAGTTCGCGCGAGCCGGACTTTTCGCGCAAGGCCTTGATGAGGCGCGTGGCCAGCGCGTCGTTGGACTCCTTCATCTCCTCGGCCAGCGGGCGGTTGATCACGTAGCAATGCTCGATCTGGTTGGCGTAGCGGGCGGCAAAACCGTCCAGTTCCTGTGTGATGGCCCGGATGCTGGTGACCATGAAGTTGTAGCTGAACATGGCCGGAATCGCCACCAGCAGCCCGATGACCGTGCAGATCAACGCCGCCGCCACGCCCGGCGCCATCGCCGTGATGCTCGCCCCGCCGGCGGTGGCGATGCCGGCGAAAGTCTCCATCACGCCCCAAACCGTGCCGAGCAGGCCCAGAAACGGTCCGCCCGCCACTGCGGTGGAAAGCACGATCATCCCCCTTTCCAGCGACATGGCTTCCGCCGCCGCCGCCTCTTCCATCACCACCTTCACCGCCTCGTAGGAAGCCGGGCTGACCCGCATGGCCTTGGCGCGGGCGAAATGGTCCGTGTTGCCGTGGCCAAGAGCCGGGTCGTTGTTAATGGGTTTGACTTCTCCCGCCGCCACCGGGTTGTTTTTCAAATGGTATTCCAGTTCGTCGGCGCCGCGTATGTAAAGCTGGTAAGCCGGTGCGCCGGTGAAATCCTCCTCCTTCCGTTTGATGTCCAGCGGATCGCGCGTCGAAGCGTAGGCGGCCATGAATTTCTTGGTCCATTTCCGCGCAATGGCGATCTGGCGGGCCTTGGTGATGATGATCGTCCAACTGAACAGCGACAGGATCAGCAGGGCGGTCATCGTCGTCTTGCCTTCCGGCGTCGCCATTCTGAACGCGAAGGCGACCGCGCTCGGTTTTTTCTGGCCGACCGCGTCGGCCGCCTGGCTGACCGCGTCGGCCAGGAGAGGGATCAGGTGAAACAAGTGCATGATATTGGAGGTTAAAATTGTCAGTTCGGAAAAGGGTGATTTCAGGTTATATGATGCAACGGCGACCAACCCCTCCATGGAGGATGGCCGGCCCCAACGACAAGAACAAAATACCCGCTGAACACATCGCCGCGAGCCTACATGAACTTTGTTACGGTCATTTGACGAACCGGCAACGATCCTGTGAATTCCCCGTCTTAATTTGCGGAAGTGTCCTAAAATGAGGCATCAAGAATGTTGATGCTGACCAGGGGGCGGCGGCTGGGCCTGAGCAGGAAAAAATGGGATTCGTCGTCATAGTTAGGCTCGCGGCGGAAAGCTGCCGGAGCCAGCGCGAAAACGTCTCCCCAGCAAGAAATTGTGCCGTCTTTGGCCAAGGCCCATATCTCGAAGTGGTTGGCGGAAGCGGCCAGCCAGTCGTGGTATCGGCTCGGTTGCTTGGGTTCAAAGGTGTTGCGGTTTAAGGCCCACAACGTGCCATCCGCCTCGAGCGCGAGGTATTCAAACACACCTTGCGACACGCCAATCCAATCTGATTTGGCCCCGATGCGGCCAAGCTCCAACACTTTGCCTATGGGAATTGGAGAGCTAAAAAGGCTGGTTGCCACCCAGGGGTTTCCCAAGGCTTCACCAAGTCTGCCTGCCCACAAGGTGCCATCGGTGCGAACGCCCACAGTCAACCAACCATCTCCCGCCAGGGACGACCAATTTGTCCCCTCCAGGCCCGCGCGGACCAAGCGGTGATAGACAGCATTAAAGACAGCGCGGTTGGTGATGGGTCCGTTCACGGGCGGTCGGTCGTAGCCCCAGGTCCAGATGCTCCCGTCGCGTTTGACGGCCCGGATTAGCCCTGCCGCAAAGACGTCCACCCAATCCGCATCCGGCCAAAGCTGCACAGGATTGGGAATTCTATTGTTTAGATTCGTGCCTCTATTCGCGATGGAAAATACGGGGAGATTTCCAGACTCATCCCAGCCCCAGCCCCAAATCGTGCCGTTCTGTTTGAGGGCCAGAAACACACTTTGCCCCGCGACCACCTTCTTCCAATCCGAATCAGATCCTATTTGGCCCGAGCCGGCCCGGCGGGAAAACCTCCAGAGCGTTCCGTCTGATTTGAGGGCGACCGCGCCCTCGGAGCGGCTGCCGGCCACGTCCACCCAGTTGGAGCCGCCGACAAAATGGCCGGAAAGATGTTTGGGCGGGCGATCCGGCCTGGTTCGGTCCGTTTGGCCGGCCCAGAGCCGTCCGTCGGGCAGCAAGACATAAAATTCTCCATCGAACCATGCCTCGGCTATCCTGGCCTGGCCCGTGCCGCTCAAGCGGGCCGACCCGTGGCGCGGTTCCAGCGGCATGACAATTTCCCAGGCGCGGGCGTAAATCGCGCCGGCCACGACCAACGCGGCGACGAAAACGGCCAGGAGACGGATTAGATTGCCCGCCCAAAGCGGCCAGCCGGTTTGCAAACACTTGTAATTCCTGAAGGCCAGCCAGAAATAGGCGATGAGCATGGCCGGCCAGGCGAAAGCAGGAAAGAGCAAGCCGCCATAGAGAACCACGGCCGAGCCATATCTCCCCGGCAAAAATGCCAGGGCCGCCCAGCCCAGCATTGAAAACAACAAAGCCACCGTGAAGGCTTGCAACATGCCGCGAGCCATGGTGGAGGCGAAAAAGGCAATCGCGGCGATGGCGGCGGCGGTTGACACAAGCTCAATCAACCAGTCGAGTCCGATCCATTGCCGGCTGTCGCCGCCGACATTTTCCAACACCCAGGGAACAACCGCGCCGAGCGCGATGCCCAGCGTCATCACCACCAGGAATTTCACCAGGAACTGACTTCGCTTGCGCGCCGGCAGGCAGAGAAGGCTTTCCAAGGTGTTGTAGCGCCGCTCCTCCGCCACCGCCACGCATCCCACCACAAAGGGCGCCATCAGCCAGAGATACGCCGCGCCATCAAGATAACCTAATCTCGTCGCCCAAATTGGCGCAAAATGCCGCACCGCCAGCGCCGCCAGATGCAGGAGCAGGAGCAACGGAACGATGATCATCGTCACCTCCTGCAATTGCAGTTCCTTGAAAATCAGCGCCAGCCACGGAGCGCGCTTTTCCTGGAATCCGAAGCCAAGCCAGCGCAAGGGCCGTCCGCGCCGCGTCGTCAGGGAAATCTGGCCGCCCGTCCACGCCACGTCCTGCGCGCGCAGGAAGAGATGCCGCGCCACAAAGTAACCCGCCACCGCATAGATTTGGAGGACCAAATAGACAATCATCTCGTCGCGCCCCTCGGAAACGTCCAGGAATAGGATCAAAGCGCCGAAAATGCCCAGGGGAACCAGAACCGTGCCGAAAAAAGCTGTCGCCAACTCCCGTAGCAACAGGGTGCTCCAGAGGCCCCCGGCAAATGCCAACAACGTCAACAGTCCGCTTATTGCGGCATTCTGCGCCAATGAACTGGGGTCAACCAACCGCCATAGAGACTGCCGGCCGGCCATCCAGCAGCACCCGATAAACACGCCCCAGGCGGACAGCGACGCCAGGGCAAGAAGCCCGGCCTTGATCCTCCAGAAACGTTCGCGCTTCTCCGGCTGGCTCAACAGCAGGCCGAATGTCCCGCAACTCATCTCCTGTCCAAACGAAGACAAACCTAAAAATAATATCGCCAGCCAGTAACACGGCAGCGCCAACCCGACATAATACTCCCCCAGCCAAAGCGGCAGCGTGGCCGCCGCCAGCGCCGCCACCCAGGCCGGCCGCAGCAACCGCAGTTCTTTGCGCAGCAGGGCATTCATGATTTCGCCGCGCTGAGGGTTTTGGACGCCACAAAAATTTCTTCCAGCGACAACGCCTCGCAGCGCGCGTCCTCCGCGTGATGGGCGCGCAGGATTTCCAGCAGCCGCCCGCTTCCGCCGTTGCAGAGCAACTCCAGTTCGCGTCCGTTGCGCCGCACGTCCAGCGCGCCCGGCAACTGCACCGACGGCGGCAGCGGTTCGGCAAATCGGGCGCGGATTTTTTGGAAACGCTCGCGCGCGTCGTCCGCCTGCATTGTCAAAACACCGCGCCCCTGCTCGATGATGGTGAACTCGTCAATCAATCCCTCAAACTCCGCGATCAGATGGGTGGAGACAAACACCGTGCGGTTTTCCGGGTCGCCCGACTGGTAGGCGCCGATCACCGTCTCGATGAATTCGCGGCGCACGATGGGGTCCAGACCCGAAGTCGGCTCGTCCAGCACGAGCAATTCCGGCTCCGGCGCAATGGCGCTGATCAAGGCCAGTTGCGTTTTCTGCCCCTTCGACAAGTTGGAGGTTTTCTTGGCCGGGTCCAGATCAAAGCGTTGCAGCAGGCTCGATTCGACCGCGCTGTTCCACCGCGGGCGGAAGGACGCCAGGTAATGGAGCGTCTCGCGCACCGTCATCCAGGGATAAAATGCCACCGCGTCGGGGACGTAGCAGAGGCGCGACTTGACAGCCACCTCCTCCTTCCGCGGGTCCAGTCCAAAGACGCGCACCGTCCCCGCCGTGGGCTGAAGCAAGTTGAGCAGGCATTTGATGGTGGTGGTTTTGCCCGCGCCGTTGCGGCCGAAAAAGCCGTAGCAACATCCCGGCCGCACGCTCAAGTTCAGCCCGTTGACCGCGTCCAATTTCCCATAGCGCCGCGTCAGATCCTTCAGTTCAATAATAGTGGAGTTCATGTGTGTTGGGGAAATGCATTCATCATTTTGCATTCGTTTCCTTGTCCTCAAAAAAACCAAGCCTCTCCCGCACGAGCGCCAGGAAAGTCGCCGCGTCCACCTGCAGTTGGTGCGAGGCGACCACCGCCTTGTCAATCTCCTCGATCAGCAGCTTGTGCCGGACCTGCTTGGTGAACGGGGAATGGTTCTCCTTGAGAAAACAGCCCTTGCCCGCGATGGTTTCAATCACCCCCTGGCTTTCCAGTTCCGTGTAAGCCTTGGCCACCGTGTTCCGGTTCAGGCGCAACTCCTCCGCCAGCGGGCGGATGGACGGCAGCGGCTCGCCGGGCCGCACCGCCCCCGACGCCGCCGCGTAACGGATCTGGTCCACCAGTTGCAGGTAGGCCGGCTTGCCCGATTTGAAATCAATCCGTATCAGCATAAAATCTTACTGTCATAGGACAGTATGACAGTTTTTGGCGCAATGTCAACGGAAAAAATAAAAAAAGTTTGCCTTGAGATGGTCTGAGGTCTTGTTTATAGGTGATTGCAGTTCTTATGTTGCGAGGCAAAACGAAAATCGTCCTGGCAACTGCTGTCGCTGTTGTGACGGTCCCCGTGGTCTGGCAGGAATATGCCATTGCGCGGACCCGCCAGGAGAACCGGGAGCAAGCCGCCGCCTTTGAGCAACTGCGCGGCCAGCCGGAGGCCGGGACGGTGCCGGCGCAGGCGGATCGGGAAGCGCGACAGGCGAGGAAGGAGCGGCAGGAGCGCGCTGACTTGGATCGGTTGCGCACGGAAGCGCCGGCTCTGCGCGCCCGGTTGGAGGAGGCGCGTGCGCGCGCGGCCGGCTTGGTAGCCGCCAGGGCCGCAAACAAGAGCGGCGCACAGAGCGCCCCGCCCCCGGGATTTACTTCTTTGAGTGAGGCCCGGGACGCCGGTTCCGCCACAGCCACGGCCATGTTCCAGAGCATAGTCTTGGCCTTGGCCACGGCGGATACCAACCGGATTATCCAATTATCCACCTGGTCTTCCAATGGGGCGCAAGAGACAATGGGGCGTGCATTAGCTGCTATCGCTGCGGAAGCTGCTGGGGACGGCTTTTCCAACATAGCCTTCCGAGTCGTTCGAGAGGCGCCGCTGCCGAATGGCGACGTCGCGGTGGTCACTGCGATTTGGCAGAATGGCCAACAGGGACGGCAGGCTTTTCGCGCGCGGCGCATTGGCGCGGAATGGCGCCAAGTGGTGGGTGATGATGGCAACCCGGAGACAGTGGACCTGGGAGCGGACCTTAACAGCAACTAAGCAGCAAATGAAGCAGCCATGAACAACCGCGTGAGAGGATTTCCTGTTTTGGTTTTTTTGGTGGTGCTGGCGGGCGCGATGCTCTTCCTGGTGCGCCAGAGCACGCTCAACGAGTTGGAATCTGAACGGAGCCGCCTCGAACGACAATCGGCGGAATGGGCAAATCGCCAAGTGGCCACGGTGCCGGCGGGGACAGCCGAATTGGCTCGGACGAATGCAGGCCTCTCGGCGGCCGAATTTTCCGAGCTATTGCGGTTGCGGAGCGAGGTTGGGAGACTCCGCGACGATATGGAGAAAGCGACCAACCAAATCACGCGCTTGATTGCTGCCGAACCACGGCCGGCGGCCACCAACGCGCCGGATGGCAAGGCTGACGTCACGTCCACGGTGCAGGCATTGGTCGCGGGCGGTTCAAACTCATTTGTGGCCGGCAACAATCTGTTAGGATTGGACCCGGCTTACGGAGTGGTCAAACGGCTGCGCGTCGAATACAACCTTGGCGGCCAGATGCAGACCAATGAAACCACAGAAGGCGGGACCCTGGAAATCCCGGCTGGCGCCGAGGTGGTCCGGGCAGTTTACGGCGATTTCCCGGCGCTGGATCCAACCAAGGAAGTTATAGACGTGACTACGAAGGTTGCGGCGATCCTGGCAAACGGCGCCAACAGTGTGACAGCAGCCAACCAGTTGGCCGGTTTCGACCCCGCCCCGATGATCGGCAAAGTGCTGCGTATCCAATTGGTTGTTGACGGGGTGCCCCAGGTCATTGAAGCCGACGAGGGCCATCCACTGGACATTCCCGTCGGCGCCACAGTCGTTCAGGCCGCCTACGGGAACCTGCGCGGTGATAAACGACAGTCTCCAGAATGAAATTTTGCGGGGAAAAGAATGGAGGGACATGACTGATACGACAGCATTATTGTTCCATTTTTGAGCTTGCGCGGCAACAGGACGCCGTTAAAGTTGCCGCTCTAAATCGCGCTCGGCGCGCAAAACCATGGATCAGCTCAATTTCGGCTTAATCGGCGGCGGAACGGTCGGCAGCGGTGTTTGGCACCACTGGCGGCGCAATGGCGCTCTGGTGGAATCCCGCCTCGGCCTCCGCGTGCGCCTGTGCCAAGTGGCCGTCAAGGCCCTGGATGAACCGCGCCCTTATCCCATCCCCGCCTCTGTCATGACCACCGACTGGCAGAAGGTGGTGCAGGACCCGCAAATTCACGCCGTCATTGAACTGGTCGGCGGCACCACCATCGCCAAAACGATGATCTTGACCGCGCTCCGGCTGGGCAAGCCGGTCATCACGGCCAACAAGGCGCTGCTTTCGGCCCACGGCGAGGAGCTGTTCGCGGCGGCGCGCCAGCACGGGGCCAATTTGTATTACGAGGCGAGCGTGGGCGGAGGGATTCCGATCATCAAGGCGCTGCGCGAAGGGCTGGTGGGCAACCGGATTACGCAAATTTACGGAATCGTCAACGGCACCTGCAACTACATCCTCTCCCGCATGAAGCTGGAGAAGTCCGACTTCGCCCCCACCCTGGCGGAAGCGCAGCGAATGGGCATCGCCGAGGCCGATCCCGCCACGGACGTGGACGGCTTCGACTCCATGCACAAGACCGGCATTCTCGCCTCGCTGGCGCACGGATTCTGGGTCCAGCCGTCGCGGATTTTCGTGGAGGGCATCCGCGCCGTCACCAGGACGGACATCGAGTTCGCCGAAAAACTCGGCTATACGATCAAGTTGCTGGGCGTGGTCAAGGTGGTGGCCTGCGCGGCGTCCTCCGCCCGCGCCGCGGGCAAGACCGGCGGCGCGGAATCCATCCAGGTTTCGGTTTATCCAAGCCTGGTCCCCAACGGCCACGTCCTGGCCGGAGTGAACGATGTCTATAACGCCATTTTCGTGCGCGGCGACGTGGTGGGCGACACGCTTTTTTACGGACGCGGCGCGGGCAAGGACGCGACGGCCAGCGCCGTTCTGAGCGACATTGCCGACGCGGCCCTGGATTTGAAGCACGGCACCAAGAACCGCGTCCCGGCCTTTGTGCCGCACGATCACGGAGGGGATTTGCTGCCGGCGGCGCAGGCCGTTTCCCGTTATTACGTGCGCGTGAGCGTGGCGGACAAGCCGGGGACGCTGGCCCAAATTGCGGCGATTCTGGCCCGGGGCAAAATTGGCATCGCATCGGTCATCCAGCCCGAAGGCCATGAAGGCGGGGTGGTGCCGCTGATTCTGATGACTCATGCCGCGCCTTACGCCGCCATGAAACACGCCTTGCAAAAAATCTCCCGCGCCCCCGTGGTGAAGGCCCCGCCCATCATGTTGCGCGTGGAGACTTTCGACTGAGGATACTGGAATGAACTCAATTTTACCCAAACAAGGAAAGCGCTGGCGCGGCATCATCCACGCCTACCGCCGCCTGCTGCCGGTCACGGCCGGCACGCCCGTGGTCTCCCTGAACGAGGGGAACACGCCGTTGATTCGAGTGGACAAATTCGTCAAGACCATAGGCGGGGAGTTTGAATTGTGGCTCAAATACGAGGCGGTCAACCCGACCTGCTCCTTCAAGGACCGGGGCATGACCCTGGCGGTGTCGCTGGCCAAGGAGCGCGCGGCCCAGATGGTGATGTGCGCGAGCACGGGGAACACGGCGGCCTCGGCCGCGGCCTACGCGGCGCGGGCGGGCATCCCCTGCGTGGTCCTGCTGCCGCGCGGCCATATTGCGCTGGGCAAGCTGGCCCAGGCCCTCATGTACGGCGCCACCACGGTGGCGGTGGAAGGGAATTTTGACGAGGCCCTCCGCATCGTGCGCGAATTGGGGGCGACGGGCAAGGTGGAGGTTGTCAATAGCATCAACCCGGCGCGCATCGAGGGGCAAAAGACGGCCTCGTTCGAGATTTGCGACCAGTTGGGGCGCGCCCCGGATTTTCATTTCCTGCCGGTCGGCAACGCCGGGAACATCACCGCCTACTGGCGCGGTTACAAGGAATATCACGCCGCCAAGAAAAGCTCCGGCCTGCCGCGCATGTTTGGTTTTCAGGCGGCGGGTGCCGCGCCCATCGTGGACGGCGCGCCCGTGGCCGAGCCGGCCACCGTGGCCACGGCCATCCGCATCGGCAATCCCGCCAGTTGGCAGGGAGCGACCGGCGCGCTGGCCGAATCAAACGGTTTCATCGGCAAAGTGAGCGATGAAGAAATCATCGCCGCCTACAAGCTCATTGCCAAGACCGAGGGCGTGTTTGTCGAACCCGCTTCCGCCGCCTGTCTGGCCGGCCTGATCGTCTGCGTCAAGCAAGGCAAAATCCCTCCCGGAAGCGTCCTGGCCGCGACCATGACCGGACATGGCTTGAAAGACCCGGACACCGCCATCAAGTCGGCGGAATGCCAGCCCATCGTGGTGTCGGCGGAGAAGGAAGCGGTTTGCAAAGCCATCGGCCTGCAATGAACTTGAAGTGAAAGGCTAAAAGGACCAGCCCCATGTCTCTGATTGTTCAAAAATACGGCGGCACTTCTGTCGCCAACCCGGAGCGGATCAAGAACGTGGCCAAACGGGTCGCCGCCTGCCGCGCCGCCGGCCATGAGGTGGTGGTGGTAACATCGGCCATGAGCGGCGTGACCGACGGCCTGATCAAAATGGCCCGGGAGATCATGCCGCTGCCCAACGAGCGCGAGATGGACATGCTCCTGGCCACCGGCGAACAAACCACCATCGCCCTGACCGCCATCGCCCTGCAAGCCCTTGGCGTGCCCGCGGTATCCTTGACAGGCGCGCAGGCCGGCATCGTGACCGACGGCGTCCATAGCAAGGCCAAAATCCAGGACATCACGCCCCGGCAAGTCCACGCCCTGCTCAAGCAGGGGCAGGTGGTGATTGTCGCCGGTTTCCAGGGCCAGACGATGGAAGGCCAGATCACCACCCTGGGACGCGGCGGCTCGGACCTGACCGCCATCGCCCTGGCCGCCGCGCTCAAGGCCGGCCTTTGCCAGATTTACACCGACGTGGACGGGGTCTATACCGCCGACCCGCGCATCGTTCCCGACGCCCGCAAGCTGCCGGAGATTTCCTACGATGAAATGCTCGAACTCGCCAGCCTGGGCGCCAAGGTCATGCAGTCCCGCTCGGTCGAATTCGCCAAGAAATTCGGCGTGGTTTTTGAAGTCCGCTCCAGTCTCAACGACAACCCAGGAACTATTGTGAAAGAAGAAACCCCCGGCATGGAAGGCGTCGTCATCCGCGGCGTCTCGCTCGACAAAAATCAGGCCAAAGTCACCCTGGTGCAGGTGCCCGACCGGCCCGGTGTGGCGGCGCTGGTTTTCAAGGCCATCGCCGAGGCCAACATCAACGTGGACATGATCGTGCAGAACATCAGCCACGACCTGGCTGCGCCCGCCACGGATATTTCCTTCACCGTGGACACGGCGGACTTGCTCAAGGCGCGCAAGGTGATTGACGGGCTGAAGGAAAAAATCGGCTTCCGCCAGGTGATCGCCGACGAAAAGATTGGCAAGCTTTCCATTGTCGGCGTGGGCATGCGCAGCCATCCCGGCGTGGCGGCGAAAATGTTTGACACCCTCGCCCAGGCCGGCATCAACATTGACATGATTTCCACCAGCGAGATCAAAGTGTCGGTGACGATTGACCTGGCCAAAGCCGAGGAAGCGATGCGCCGGGTTCACGCGGCATTCCTGGGGTGAAGGGGAAATGCTGAAGGCTAAAGGCTAAATACGTCATTTCGGCCGGTAGGGCGGGCAGTCGCCCAGGCCAATTCCCCTGTAGCGGCGGTCTATGACCGCCGCCAGAAGTTGGGACAATTTTTGGCGAACTCCGATGCCAATCCCAAAGGGATTGAATCATTCAGCCCAGGGTTGCGCGCCTCGCGCTACCCTGGGTCAACAATACAGTGGATCATCAACTCTGAAAGAGTTGAATCAATCCCACATCACTCTTTTGATGCAACTCT
>Ga0326727_10011018_pt1 | contig 21252 bp, 18 predicted proteins | sample MB2enrmetagenome_FD_207643 | JGI IMG/M metagenome (GOLD analysis project Ga0326727, IMG submission 207643) | Lab enriched peat soil microbial communities from McLean, Ithaca, NY, United States - MB29MY | ecosystem: Environmental > Terrestrial > Soil > Wetlands > Peat | place: USA: New York...
GGCCACCTTGGCGAGGGAATCTCTGGCGGGCGAAGTAATACAGGAGAGGTTTTTGAATCGTTCGGACATCTGAAGCCGGGTGTAACTCCCGCGCAGGCAATGACCGATGTGGATTCAGTGAGCGCATATCTTGAAAGGACATATCCCAAAGAGGTTGCTCACAAGAGTTCTGTCATTTCGCGAGTAGGTCTTACCGCCTTTGGCTCCGGAGTTCGAGCATTCGTATCCGGATTGATGCTGCTGGCCGCCTTGATTCTGCTGGCGGCATGCGCTAACCTCGGCAGCCTGTTTGCGGCGCGCGCCGCAGACCGTTCCAGAGAAGTCGCACTGCGGCTCGCGCTGGGCTCAAGCCGCAAGCGCATCTTGCGCCAGTTGTTCACCGAGGCCGGGCTGATTTCGCTTGGCGGAGGCGCGCTTGGACTCGTGGCCAGCGACGTGTTGCTGCGACGCCTGAGCACGTGGCAGCCCATCTACGGCGCCCCGCTCCATCTGCCCGTAGCTCCGGATGCAAAGCTCTATGTGTTTGCCTTGGTGTTGGCGCTGGTTAGCGGATTCCTGTTCGGCATTGTTCCCGTGCGCCAGGTGCTTCGCGCCAATCCGTATGAGATCGTCAAGGCCGGATCGAGCGCCAGGGTTGGGAAGCGGCTGACGGTCCGCGACGTGCTGCTCGTTGTTCAGATCGCAATCTGTGCCGTTCTTCTCACGTCGTCGATGGTGGCCGTGCGCGGCTTGGTCCGCTCGCTGCATAGCAACTTCGGCTTCGAACCGCGCAACACCATGCTGGCGGGTGTAAACCTGGCCTCGGCCGGTTACACCATCGACAAAGTCCCCGCCATGCAACGGCGCATGATCGATGCCATGAAGACGATCCCAGGCGTGGACGCCGTAGGATTGGTCAACGGCTACCCTCCGCTTGTCTATACCGCCGGCACCAAAGTGAGCGTGTTCAAGCAAGACGCCAGCGATCTTAAGGCGGCCAAGGCAGACATCATGCCATACCGGTACGACATTTCTCCCGGATACTTCGATGCAGCCGGCACAAGTTTGCTGGCCGGCAGGGATCTCTCCTGGCATGACGACAAGAACGCGCCTGTCGTGGCCGTCATCAATCGAGATTTTGCAGAAAAAATATTTGGCTCCGTCTCGAACGCGGTGGGCAGAGAATACAAGCTGCAGGATGGAACGCACGTTCAAGTGATAGGGGTTGTCGAAAACGGAAAATACCAGATACTCACGGAGTCGCAGCAGCCGGCCATGTTTCTTCCATTTATGCAATCGCCCTTCAGCGCGGCTTATATTGTTGTGCGTTCCAAGCGCGATCCGCAAGAGCTTGCAGCCGCCATGAGAAGCAAAATACGTGAGCTTGATCCGGGGTTGCCCGCCGACACCCAGACATGGAATGGCTTGCTCGAAACCGTCCTGTTTCCTTCGCGGGTAGCCACCATGGCGTTGGGGGTAATGGGTCTGATGGGCGCCATGCTTTCGATCACCGGCATCTTCGGAATGGCAGCCTACTCGGTGAGCAAGCGGCTGCGCGAGCTGGGCATTCGCATCGCGCTGGGCGCAAAGCGGACGGAAGTCTTGATGGCGGCATTGGGCCGGCCCGTGAAATTGCTGGCGATCGGTTCAATCGCGGGATTGCTCCTCGGACTTCTCGCCACCAGGGTGCTGGCCTTTATCGTCTATCAGGCGACGCCGCGCGATCCGCTGGTTTTGGGCGGCGTTGTTGTAGCCATGGCATTGCTCGGCCTGGTCGCCACGTGGATTCCAGCCCAGCGCGCATTGTCGGTTAATCCCATGATGCTGCTGCGCGAAGAGTGAGCCGGCTCTTCGACAGGTGTATCGGCCTGAGCGCTTGACGGGCACTTGCCCGAGCGCCGGCGCGCAGGTGGTTTCAACATCCTCGGCTAAAGTGAACTGAAGGAAGCCAATGAAAGCATTTGTATATACCCAATACGGTTCGCCGGACGTGTTGCAGTGCAAGGAAGTGGCAACACCCACGCCCGCGGAGAATCAAGTCTTGATCAAAGTCTGCGCGGCATCCGTCAATCCGTATGACTGGCACTTCATGCGCGGCGAACCGCGGTTCATTCGCTTGTTCACCGGGCTGAGAAGACCGAAGGCCAGCGTCCTCGGTTCCGACATTGCGGGCCGTGTCGAAGCGGTGGGCGCTGATGTGAATCGGTTCAAGCCGGGCGACGAGGTGTTTGGCGGTGTCGGCGTCGGAGGCTTCGCCGAGTATGCGTGCGCTCTTGAAAATCAATTGGCGCTCAAGCCGGCCAATGTCTCCTTTGAAGACGCGGCTGCGCTACCCATTGCGGCCATCACCGCTCTCCAGGGCCTGCGCGATAAAGGACAAATCAAGGCCGGCTGCAAAGTCCTGATCGACGGCGCATCCGGCGGCGTGGGTACGTTTGCCATCCAAATTGCTAAGTCGTTCGGCGCCGATGTTACCGCCGTATCCAGCACAGGAAAACTCGAGACGGCACGTTCGCTTGGCGCAGACCATGTTATCGATTACACGCGGGAAGACTTCACCCGAAGCGGACTGCATTACGATCTGATCCTGGGCGCCAACGCCTATCACTCGCTCCTCGATTACAGGCGCGCTCTAAGTCCGGAAGGAATATTTGTCATGGTCGGCGGCAATGCGACTTTCCTCGGCATGCTGGAAGGCATGTTATTCGGGCCGTTGCTTTCACTTACCGGGCGCAAAAAGACCTCTAGCTTCATTGCCAAGATGAACACAAAAGACTTGGATCATCTAAGTGACCTGCTTGTAACTCGAAAGGTTGCACCTGTCATAGAGACGCGCTACCCGTTCAGCGAGTTGCCTGAAGCTATCCGATACCTCGAAGAAGGACATGCTCGAGGGAAGGTGGTCATCGCATACGAAGATAGTAACTCCGCATAAGATCCGGCGCTTCGATCGCCCACTCGCAGCGCAAGCTTAGAGCGTGTTTCAAAAAATGGCCGCCAAGTCTCGGACGCTGTCCCTCAGGGGTTAAAACCCCTTCGTTTTGCGGCTCTTTTCGGCACGACTGAAGTCGTGCCCTGATACAAAGCAGATTTTTGAAACACGCTGTAGTCAACTACTTCCTGTCGAATTCAAGAGCTCAGAAGCCCGGCGGGGCCGGTGCAGCGGATTCGCCAGGAGCAGCTGGCGCAACCGAGCCTGGTTGCCGCTTCGTGAATTCAAAGGTGCAGGGGCGGCCGACTATGCCGAGGCCTTCATCCCTCAAGCCGGTTCCGTCAGTCTCTTTGAAGTTGGCTTTTACGTCCCAGGTATATTCTTCGCCCTTGTGGGCGAACACTCCGCGAGCATACTTCCTGGAGTTGATGATGCCGTCGCCGGTCAGCTTGGCGCTGCCGTTCTCTTCGATCTTGCCGCTGAGCACAAAGGAGCCCGGCTCTCCCTCCGTGCCGCGCACACCGCGAAGATTCCCGCCGGTGACGACGCTATCGAGAAACCAAGTGAAGCCCTCGGTGTTGCCTTTTGCCGGGCAGACAATCTTGGTGCGCCATGTACCGTCGAATCGTACGGTTGGATGTTCTGCGGCTATGAGAATTCCGGGCAGAAGAAGACATGCGGAGACGAGCAAAAAACGGTGCGGTTTCATTCCCATTCCTCGCCGGGATTCTAGCATTACGCCTGCGCGCTGTCCACGGACGATACCCGCATTGGGAACGAGGACGGTCCGGCTTATACGCCGATCCGTCCTCAATCCCTTCTGCCCGGTCCTTACTGCAAAGCGTATACGGTCTTCAAAACCCGGTCCGCCAGAGCCTTGGGCAGAGGAGCGTAGGAGAGCGCGGTGACCTCGTTCTCGCCGGAGGTCACGATCCAGCTCAGCAGGTCCTTCAGCACCTTGGCCTTGGCGGCATCGGTGCTGTGAACTGGAATCAGCAGGTAAGTGAAGCTGGAGATGGGGTAGGCATTGGCGCCGGGCGCATTCGTGATTGAAACGCGGTAATCGGCGGGAATCATCTTCACGTTGGCCCCGGCTTCGGTAACGCCTTCAATCGAAGCACGCTCCCAGTTGCCGGCTGCATTCTTCACTTCGCCATAGCTGATCTTGTTTTGCAACGCGTAGATCAACTCGACGTAACCAATCGCTCCAGGCAATTGACGGACCAGTCCGGCAACCCCTTCATTGCCTTTGCCGCCCACGCCCACCGGCCACGCGGGCGATGAGCCCTTGCTCGGTCCGTCAGCCCATTCCTTGCTCACCTTGCTCAGGTAGTCGGTCCAGATAAACGTTGTCCCGCTGCCGTCGGAACGGTGGACCACGATAATCTTCTGGTCCGGCAGCTTGACGCCGGGATTGTCCTTGCCAATGCGCCCATCGCTCCACGAGGTGATCTTGCCCAGAAAGATGTCCGCCAGCACTTCGCCGCTGAGCCGGACGTCGTTCACGCCGGGAACGTTGAAAATCGGAACCACCGCGCCGAGCACGGTCGGAATGTGGATGAGCTTGATCTTGGATGCGGCCAGCGCATCGTCCGCCATGGGCATGTCCGATGCGCCAAAATCGACGACTCCCGCCGTGACCTGGCGGATTCCCCCGCCGGAACCGATCGACTGATAGTTGATTTGGACCCCGGGATGAGCCGCGGCATACTCGCTAAACCATTTGGAATAAATTGGATATGGAAAAGTGGCGCCGGCCCCGATCAGATTCTGGGCCTGTGCGGCGCTCGCGGTCAATACCAGCAAAACAACGGAAAGCAATGTCTTTTTCACGTAGAACTCCTTGCAGGATTCCTGCCCTTAGCGATTCTCTACGCACAATGTTACGGGGATTTGAATTGAGCCCCGGCTGGTTCAAAATTCTTGCCCCCGGTTGCCTGCCAGAGGAGCAGCTTCATCTCTACCGCAGCGCCGCGATGGTCGCGAGCACCTTATCCGCAATTGGCTTGGGTAGAGGCGCATAGGAGAGAGACGCCGCTTCGCCCTGGCCTGTGGTGACGATCCAACTCAGCAGGTCCTTCAGCGCCCTGCCCTTGGCCGCATTTGTAAACCTGAGCGGCACCAGCAGCCAGGTAAAGCTGGAAATTGGGTAGGCGCCGGAACCGGGAGCGTTGACGATGGACATGCGGTAGTCGGCGGGCAGCACATCGATTCCGGCTGCAGCAGTGGTAACTCCCTCGATGGAAGCCTTTACCCAGTTGCCGGCCGCGTTTTTAACTTCGCCGACGCTCACCTGATGGTTCAGGGCATAGGTCAGCTCCACGTAGCCGATAGCGCCGGGCGACTTGCTCACCAAATCGGCCACGCCCTCGTTGCCTGAGGCGCCCCGGCCCACTGGCCAGGCTGGCGAGGTCCCCTTCCCAGGTCCCTGATCCCACTCTTTGCTTACCTTGCTCAGGTAGTCGGCAAAAATATAACTCGTCCCGCTTCCATCCGAACGATGCACCACGATAATTCTCTGGTTCGGGAGTCTAACGCCGGGGTTGTCTTGTGCGATGCGCGCGTCATTCCAGTCTTGAATCCTGCCAAGATAGATGCCGGCCAGCACCTCGGGGCCGAACTTGATGTCGCCGATGCCTGCAACGTTGAAAATGGGCGCCACCGCGCCCAACACGGCCGGAATGTGGATCAGCTTGATCTTGGCAGAAGCCAACTGGTAGTCGGTCATCGGTCCGTCGGTAGCGCCAAAGTCCACCAAGCCGGCAGAAACCTGGCGGATGCCGGCGGCCGAACCGATCGGCTGGTAGCTGATGTGCACCCCGGGATGCGCGGCGCTATACTCGCTGAACCATTTTGAGTAGATCGGATAGGAAAAGGTCGACCCCGCCCCGCTCAACCTCTGCGCGGGAGCGTTGGCGCATGTCAGCAGCAACATCAGAACGGCAAACGGAATTCTTCTCACAGATGACTCCCTCGCGGTCTTACCGCTTTCGAGGATTGTGGCCGGCGAATGTTCGAGAGAAATGAAACGGCAGCAATCTGGATTCATTTAACCATGAGTCGATTCGCCCGCCGCTGTGCTTACGCTTGTGCTCGCCCCGTGCGCGGTGTGCTGCGCATGCGCAACAGGCAGTGTGAAGTGGAATCGGGCTCCAGCGCCGAGTTCGCTTTCGGCCCAGATGCGGCCGCCATGCGCCTGAACGATGTGCTGGACGATGGCCAGTCCGAGCCCGGTGCCGCCCGAGTCGCGGGATCGCGCCTTGTCGATGCGGTAGAAGCGCTCAAATATGCGGCCGAGGTGCTCAAAGGCAATCCCTGGCCCAAAGTCCTGAACCGTAAATTGGACTTCCGATTCCAAAAGCCGCGCCCCCACGCGGATGCGCTTCCCGGCATGGCCGTACTTGAGAGCATTCTCGATCAGGTTGCCGAAAACCTGGTTCATGGCGTCGGGGTCGGCCATCACCAGAACGTCCGGCGCGCCCGCGAATTCAAGCTTGACCGCGGAATCCACGATGATTCCGCCCAGCGATTCGATGGCGTCGTGAACCAGTGCAGAGGCGCGAATGGTCTGCGGCGAGACCTTGTAGTCGGGGCTCTCCACGCTGGCCAGGGCCAGCAGATCCTCGGTCAGCCGGTTCATCCGGGTGGCATTCTTGAGAATCACTCCCAGAAATTCGCGGGTGGTTTCGGGCTGCGGATGCGGATCCTCGATCAGCGTTTCAACGTAGCCTTGAATCGATGTGAGCGGGGTGCGGAGTTCGTGGCTGACGTTGGCGATAAAGTCGCGGCGTGACCTTTCAGCCGCCTCAATGCGTGTCACATCGTGGAGCACGACCAGCGCGCCGCCGCTTGGCAGAGGCGCCGCGTTTATCTCAAAGATGCGGCCCGGTTCAAGTGAGCTGGCACGGCCAAAGCGCACTTCCCGCTGCTCGAGGGCGCCGCGGACGCAGGCCAGCACCTCGGGATCGCGAACCGAATGCACCAAAGGACGGCCGGGGCGAATCTGGGTCCCGGCGATCTGCTGCATCACGGCGTTGGACCATCGCACCATTCCCTCAGCCGTGATGGCCACCACCGCCTCCTGCATCGAATCGAGCATGGCGGCCAACTCCTGGCGGCGGCTCTCAATCTCCGCGAAACTTTGTCCAAGGCGCTCGGCGGTCTGGTTCAGAGCTTCTTCCATCGAGGAGAGTTCATCGTCTTCCCGATGCCCAAGCCGCGCGCTCAAATCGCCGTCCGCGATGCGCCGGGCAAAGGCAACCACGCGCTGTAGGCGGATGGACATGCGGCTAGCCGCCCAGGCGGCGATGGGAATGGCAACCGCCAGCGCGATCAGCCCGGACCACAGCGCCTTCCGGCCCAGCAGGTGCAGGTCGACACCCGCTGAATGCTCGACAAGCCTGCGAAACACGAACTCCATCACCACCGTGTGCAGGACTAGCAGAAGCACCAGGAGGGTCAGCAGTCTTGTGAATACCTTGGGGGTCAATGTCGCCGCTCCCATCCCGCACTCTCGGGCGCTCGACAGGCTGTTCTCATTTCTTGAAATCCAAAATCGATGACCACCACAAAAGCTCCGTAGGCTTGCGAATCCGTCAATGAACAGCGGTCCTTGGCGCTGCTGTAGCCGCTCGAATTTCTAAACCACTACCAGGTTTGAATGGTCGTGCCCATTCCAAGGCGGCTGCTCAATGGCCGGGACGCATCGATAGACAGGAAATTGGAACGCTCTCAACCAATTGCCCGCCGGCTCAAATTCGGTCGTTATGACGAGGCGACAACGCCAGGAAATTGCCGAGCGGGTAGGGCCGAGTCACTGGTCCTGGGACGCCCGCTTCGTCGATCAGGAAAAACGTGTAGGGCGCAGCCTTCCCTAGCAGGCTGAATATGTCGTCCGCCGTATAGCCCATCCGCTTCATGTTATCGTCCGCTTCGAAAACGATGCTCGGTTGATACGTCTTAAGCATCGTCTCGGCGCCTTTGAAAACGTTCAACTCGCTGCCCTCGACATCGATTTTGATGACATCCGGCGGCGCCGCCTTGCCGGCGGCAATGAGCCCGTCCAGAGTACGCAGCGGCCGTCGAAGTTCGCGATATCTCCGCTCGCGTGGGATTACAGATGCGTGAATTGAGTAGCGAGTCAGAAACAGGCTTCCTTCGCCCTCCTCGTTACCCAGCAGAACCTCCAGCATCTTGAACCGATCGAACCGATTCGCCTCGATCGAGCGGCGAATATGCTTGGCAAGAGATGGTTGAGGCTCAAACGCAAACACCGTCAAATCGGATATCGTTTGCGCCATGTCGAGCGCGATCACTCCGCTGTTCGATCCAATGTCGTAGAACACATCGCCGGGCCTGAGCACTCGCTCACAGCAACTCATCACATTCGCATCCCAACAACCGCCGTTGTTGTAGATGGAAGCATAGACTTCGAAGTTGGCGTAATCGACCGACAGAATGGCGCCGTGCCGCGTCTTGATCGAAAGTGAGCGATCGGAATCCTGCCATTGGCCAATGAGACGAGGAATTGCGCCCCGCCCGCGAATACCATGGGCAGACCACCAGATGGCGAAGCGCACCGTAATCGGCATTGTTTCCGTACTGTTCCGCATCCCCGCCCTTAGCATGAATTGTAGATGGATTGAGCGATCAAGCGTGCATCTCCACGCCTGAATTCTCGATTTCGACCATAGGTGGGCGATCCTTGTTGGTCAACGGCACGTTCCCTGAGCGGGATCATGACTAGCCTTTCGGAAGCTCAAATCGATAGCCGGCGCCGCGCACCGTCTTCAAGTAGCGCGGATTCTCAGGATCGACCTCGATCTTCTCACGGATGCGCCGCACATAGACATCCACGGAGCGCGGAGTAACAAATCGCGCGTCGCCCCAAACCGCGTCGAGCAGGTGGTCGCGGCTGAATACCCGGCCAGGATGACGCGCCAGATAGTCGAGCAGCCGGAACTCGGTTGCCGTGGTCGTCGTCAGCTCGCCCCGCACCGTCAACTGCATGGCGCCGGCGTCGATAATGACCTCTTCAAAGCTGATGATCGAGGGAGAGGTGGGCCGTTCAAACCGGCGCAGCACCGCCTTGACCCTGGCCACCAACTCGCGGGTTGCGAAAGGCTTGGTAATGTAGTCGTCGGCGCCCAGTTCCAGACCCAATACGCGGTCGTTTTCGCCCGCGCGGGCGGTCAAAAAGATGATCGGAATCGTCGACAACGCGGGGTTAGCGCGCAGGCGGCGGCAAACATCCAGCCCATCTCCGCCGGGAACCATTATGTCCAGCAAAAAAAGGGCCGGCGGTTGGCGCTCGGCATCGGAAATCACATTGGTTGCGGCGTGAAAAAGGCGTGCTGAAAATCCTGCGGCTTCAAGGTGGTGCTGCACCAGGCGCGCAATATCGGTGTCGTCTTCCAGAACGAATACAGTTTGGCTCAAACGGTCGGCCCTCGCCCGGCGGCCGTTTGCTTTCAGAAGGCTGAGGCCGCACGGAACCATTAACAGAGTAATGCAGCCGGGCAAATAGATTGCAAACGTTTGATGAATTTGGACCCAAAGCCGCCGCTCCAACTTTCCCTTGACTCTCCGCTGCGCGTTCTGCAACACTTCGTGCGCGCATCCGGGCGCCTTGCCGGCAACCACTCATTTGTTCCAGCGGCGGATTCCCTTGTTCCCCGCATCGGCGCCTCGCTGGACTGCACGAGATGGTGGTCTGCCGCAAGGTGTCGCGCCATCTTCGGCAAACGACCCTGGGTGCCTGGGTGAGTCAACTAATAATCCAACTGAGATCGGGAGGGAACCATGAGGAAGAAGATCCTGGCGGAAATCTTGGGCACCTTTATTCTGGTGTTCTTTGGCGTGGGAACGGCGGTAATCGCGGGCGATAAGGTAGGAATTCTGGGCATAGCCTTCGCCTTCGGCCTTGGACTGATTGCTGCAGCCTATGGAATTGGGCCTATCTCCGGGTGCCATATCAACCCGGCCGTAAGCCTGGGTGTTTGGGCGGCCGGACGCATGTCGGCAAAGGAGATGATCGGATACTGGCTCGGCCAGTTCTCAGGCGCCATTGTGGCCGCATGGGTGATCTCCATCATCGTCCACGGCATCGCCGGCGGTTACGACATCGCCGCCAGCGGCCTGGGCCAGGACGGCTGGGGCGCCGGCTACCAGGGCGGCTACAACATGACCTCCGCCATCCTGTTTGAGTTTATTGCCACTCTGATTTTTGTGGTGGTCGTCCTCGGCTCGACACAGAAAAGCGCCCCCGCCGGGTTTGCCGGACTGGCCATCGGCATCACCCTGGTTGCCATCCACATCACGGGCATTCACATCACCGGCGTAAGCGTCAATCCGGCTCGCAGCCTCGGACCCGCTCTGATCGTCGGCGGCCAGGCATTGCAACAGGTGTGGCTCTTCCTGCTGGTGCCCAGCCTCGGCGGCCTTGCTGCCGGATTGTTGTTCCGGGGCAAGACGCTGGCCGCGGACTGATTGGTTGCCCTCACGCCTCGAACTCAAACCAAGTTCCCACTACCTTCGATTGACCAAAACAAGCCGCGGGGCTTCCAGGATCACGGACAGTTCCCCGGCTGGTCGCGTATAGGTCACCGCAGAGGTGGCCTATGTGGCGAAAGGCGCAACCCGGCCAGTGGTACACCCGCAAACTGGCCGGCCCGGTGATCGCCGCTGCGTCGGTCCGGCTGGGGCTGCTGGCCGTGGTGCTTGTCCGCAGCGGAACCGGCGCTCTCCTCCGCGCGGATACTCTGAGCTATCTCGAGCCTGGACGCAACCTGCTGCTGCACGGAAGCTTTTCGGAAGCCGGCCTGCCCGACATAGCGCGGACGCCGGGGTATGCCCTGTTTCTGGCACTCGCCTGCCTCGCCGGACCCATCGCCGCGGCCCTCGCGCAAATCGTTTTGTCCGCATTCTCGGTGGTCCTGGTCTGGCGCTTGGCTTGCGCAGCCTTTTCGGACGAGCCCATCGCCCTCGCGGCTGCCTGGATCTTCGCCTTTGAGCCGCTGTCTATCATTTACTCGATTCTGCTGCTCTCCGAGACGCTCTTCCTGTCGCTCTTTCTGATGAGCCTGATTAGGCAGGTCGAGTTCCTGCGTGGCCGCGGCCTGAGCGCTCTTGCCGAAGCGGGACTTTGGCTGGCCGCCGCGACTTTCGTTCGCCCCGTGACCTATTACCTGCCCGTCGCGCTCGCAGTTGGACTAATTGTCGTGCTCGCCCATGCCAAAGGCCGGCGCTGGAAAGCTCCTGCTGTGCTGCTGCTCAGTGTGGCGCCGTGGCTGGCCGCATGGCAAATCCGCAACCGCGTGGAAACCGGCTATGCAGGCTTCTCCAGCATCCAGACGCAAAACCTCTACTTCTTCAGCGCCGCCGAGGTGACCAGCCGAGTCGAGCATCGTCCGCTGGCCGACGTCCAAAACGATCTCGGTTACAACAGCGGCCAGCTCTTTGTTTTGCGGCATCCGCAGGCTGCGGAATGGAACCAGGCGCAGAAGTTGGAGTTCATGCACACCGAAGCGAAACGGATTCTGCGGGCGCATCCCTGGATGTTTCTGCGCACCCATCTTGCCGGTTCGATTCGAACCACGCTCAATCCCGGCGCCGCGGTTCTGCTCGATCTGATCGGCGCCCCGGTGGACGATCAGGCCTTCACGCGCGAACGCGAGCAGGGCCCGCTACGCGCCGCGCTGTGGATGGCGCGAAACCATCCCTGGCAGATCGCGGTGATGGCCGCCTTGGGCTCGCTGCTGCTGGGGCTTTACGTCTTTGCGATCCTGGGAACTATCCGCAGCGCCGCGCCCAGCGCCTGCATCTGGCTGCTGCTCGGCGTCTCCCTCTACTTCTTCGCCGTCTCCGGCGGCGCTGTTGCGGCAGCTCGATTGAGGCTCCCCGCTATGCCCATCGTCTGCGTCCTTGCCGCAGCGGGAGTGGTGCGCACGCGCCGGTTTGTTGTTTCTCGCGACCGCGATAGCTTACGCTGAAGGCGCGGCCTCAACTTCCATTCCATGCCGCGACTTGAGGGGGAGCGCATGACGTGGACGATCCTGTTGGTTGGTCTGGCGGTCGGATTGGTTTCCGGTGTGGTGGGCATCGGCGGCGGCATCCTGTTTGTGCCGGCTCTGGTGTGGCTGCTGGGCATGGATCAGCACAAGGCGCAAGGCACATCGCTGGGCGCGCTGCTCTTGCCCGTGGGCGCCTTTGCCTTTTACGAGTACTACCGCAAAGGCAATGCCGATGTCCGCGTGGCGCTACTTCTTGCCGCCGGATTTCTGGTTGGCGGATACTTCGGCGCGCTGGGAGCACAGCACATTTCCGAGCTTTGGCTGCGGCGCATATTCGCCCTCACATTGGTCCTGATCGGCGGAAGGATGTGGTTCACCCAGTGAGGCCGGAAAGAATGTAAGGAAACTCTGAATCTGTCGATGATTTGAAAGGGCACGACTTCACAGGCTGCGGAAAACTCTACTCTGGAACCGCTTTGTATCAGGGCACGACTTCAGTCGTGCCGAAAAGCGCCGAAAGAATAAAGGGTTTTAACCCCTGGGGGACAGCAACCCACAGCAGCGAGCGGCCACGCTTGAAACACGCTCTACACAACGGCAATGAACCGCAGCCTAATGTAATCGGCAATCCAATCGCCGTCTTCATCACGCAGCGCGGGCGCAAGCAGGGCAACCGTCTCCTCCACAACCCTGTCGCGCGCCGTCTCCGGCAGTGATTCAAGTACGCCGCGCCGAAAGGTTCGCAGCCAGCCCGCCATTCCGCTCTCGGCCAGTGGCGTCGGGCGTGGGATAAGCGCAATCCGCTCCACCTTGAAGCCATGACGTTGGAGCCGCCGTGTGTAGCCGTCGGGCGTGGGGTAATAATTCACGCCGTCTTCACGATCGCCAAAACCGTGCCGCGCCAGAACCGCCATCAGCGCCACTCGAATAGCGGCGATGTTACCGTGCCCGCCCATCTCGGCAACGAAGCGCCCGCCAGGCTTGAGTACGCGATGCACCTCGGCCATCATCGCTTCCTGATCGCGAACCCAGTGCAGTGCGGCATTGGAAAAAACCGCATCGAAGCTTGCCGCTGCGTAAGGCAAAGCTTCGGCGCCGGCCTCCTGCACATCCACGCCGCGCGAGCGTGCCGCTTGAACCATCTCCGCCGAAGCATCGACACCGGTCACGATAGCGCCGCTGGCCTCGATGCGCTGCGTGAGTTGCCCGTCGCCGCAGCCCAGGTCGAGAATCCGCTCGCCAGGCTGGGCTGCGAGCCACTCCGTCACTCCGCCGGCCAATCCATGCACAAATGCTGCATTTTGCCCGTAGGCCTGCGGGTCCCAACTCTGCTTTGCCATCCGCCGCCTCCATCTCCAGTGTCGCGGAAGACAGAATATAACGCAAAGTTATTCTATTTTGGATTCACATAAGGAGTTGTTATGCAAGGAAATTGCCGTCGGAAGCCGCGCGGTCTAGATCGATTGCACCGGCAGCAGCGTAAGATCGTCGACCAGCCCCACTTCCTTTTGCACGAAAGGCTCGCCGTAGCGAACGCCCGCAAGCAGGCCGTAGTGCCGCGCCTCGGCAAAGGTGCGATCGCGAATCTCTTCCTCCGCAACAAAAAGCCCGCTACCGGCAGCCTGGTTGGCATACTGCGAACGGTAGGCCATCAGCGCTTGATGCCGCTGCTCGATGAAGGGCGTGATGTCCACAATGAAGCTGGGGCGCACATCGGCATAGAGGCTCGCGTACACGATCTTGAATGGTCTGTGAGGCGGCGTTCCCGTCTCCACCTTGGCCAGTCCGGAGAGGAAGCAGGCGTCATAGCCAAGGGTCGCCACCGCTGCATGATCGGGATGGCGGGCCTGCCAATAGGGCAGAATGACCACGCGCGGACGAAGCTCACGAATCACGCGTACGATCCTGATGCGGTTTTCGAGAGTATTTTCAATTGCGCCGTCGGGCAGATCGAGAGCCTGCCGCCACACGACTCCCAGCAATTTTGCGGCGTTAGCTGCCTCCGCGGCGCGCTCCTCCGAGCTTCCGCGCGTTCCCGCCTCACCTCGTGTCAGGTCCAGAATCGCCGTGCGCAGACTGCGGGAGGCCATGCGCAGCAGTGTCCCGCCGCAGGTTTGTTCCACATCGTCGCGGTGGGCAGCAATGGCCAGAACGTCAACCCCAGAGGAATCCAGGGCGGAAACGGGAACAGGGTTGACGGGCATCGGACTAGTATACGGTGTTGTCCGTGTCGGAAAGCGCGTCCATGTAAGCCACGTCGTACGCGGTTCCCGTGACGGTGACGTATTGGTTATCGATCGTCGAGCCGTCCACCGTTGAGTTGATGTAGACCTGACCGCCCTGCGCCGAGTAAATCTTGTGCAAGCCGGTGATCGCGGCAATGCCGGTGGCGTCGCCAATGTAGGGCAAAATCGTAGTCACGGTGTTGCTGGAGGTATTAAACATAGTCAGGCAGCCAAAGGGCAGACCCGTGGCTGCGCGCACGCCATTTGTGCACTTGGTCATGCCGATCCACAATGTGTTGTCGTCGCCCTCCACCATGCGGCTCACGGCGCCGGGGGCTCCGTCGCTGATGGCGATGGGCTTTGAGGCTGTGTTGTTGGTGAGGTTAACCACCGTCAACTCGCCGGCAAAGAGCGTTTGCCCCTGCACCTGTTGAGGCTGCTGGCCCACCACGTACATGGTTGACGTATCGACCAGCGCATTGCTCGCGCCGCCGGGAATCGGAATCGTTGCGCTGGCCAGCGCAGTATTGGTGGGCAAAGTTCCTGACTGCTGGCCGATGAGAAAGATCATCGGCGCAATCGGCAGCGGCGTGATTGAAGCCTTATTGCCGCCGCATTCCGGCCCGCAATTAAGGATGTACGCGGTTCCGCCGTCGGAGGAGAAAACCGCCTTGATGGGCCGATCGAAAACCAGTGGCGCGCCATAATAGTTGCCGGTGGCGTCCACATGGTCGGGGCTTTGCGCTTGAAAGAGGCAATAGTTGGGCTCGTTCTGAGGCTCGCAGTCCACGGCGGCCGTCGGCCAGGTGCTCGGTCCGCCCGAGAAAGCCGAAGTCTGCGCGGAGCTCAGCTTGCGCGGGTAATAAATGTAGTTTGAGTTCTCGACGAAGGCGAGCGCCACTGAGCCGCCTGGATTTACGCTGACGCGGTACACGCCGGGAAGGCTAAGCGGAATGGATCCGCCGAGGATATGGTCCACCACCGTGAACACATGGGAGGCTTGGCCCGCCGCAAAAATGTAGGACTGGTTTCGGGTAACAAAAATGCTCGCGGAAAGGCTGTTCAACCCCGAGGCGTTGCCCGTGGTGCTCTCCGCCTCGTAGTTGATGGGGTCAAGGCTGCCATCGCCGGAACCGTAGACCACGCCCGTTGCCTCCTCGGGCATGTTCTGGATGGTGATGGGCAGCGCGGCTCCGTACCCGGCAATTGAAAACGAGGCGGGCTTTCCGTTGTAGCCGCTGCGCACGTCGTAATATGCATCCACAAATGCCAGCGCCCCCTTGGTGTAGGGGCCGGGATTCTGAACGGCAATGAGGACGCGGTTGAGTAGCCCGCTGGGGGGCAGAGTCCGGCCTGCAAAATAGGATTCTTTCCCGCAACCTGCCACCGCGACGGCAACGGCCAGGGCTGCGGTAGCGTAGATCGAAATACTTCTCTTCTTCAAAATCCCTTACCTCGACGGAATGCGCGGTGAGTGCCGCGGATAACTGCATCTGCAGGATTAGTCTGCCCTGTTGGGTTTGAGCGGCCGGAGCCGCCGCGTGAACTCTTCAGAAGCGGCTTCCCGCGCAGGCGGCTGACCGCGGATTTCTCCCCCCGGAAACCGGTACTGAACAAGGTTATGACTCCCGAAGTATAACAAAGTGGGCCGGGCGTTTGGCGGGCAGCACCGGACTGGCATAGCATGGCAGAAGAATGCCTTCGCTTGCCGACATCTTCGCCAACCGTCTCGTCCTGGCCGACGGCGCCATGGGAACCGTGCTTTACGCACGCGGCATTTTCATCAACCGCTGCTACGACGAGTTGAACCTTTCCGACCCAGGGCTGATTCTCGCCATCCATGAAGAATACCTTCAAGCCGGCGCCGAGTTGCTTGAGACCAATACCTTCGGCGCCAATCGCTTCCGGCTGGCGCGTCATGGATTGGCCGGGAAGGTCGCCGAGATCAACGCGGCAGGCGTGCGCATCGCCCGGCAGGCCGTGGAACACCTTAGAGAAAGGCAGGCCAGCCAGGCCTGGGTAAGCGGTTCGGTGGGCCCGCTCGGGGTGCGCCTTGAGCCTCTGGGCAAGACCGGGCTCGACGAAGCCAGAGCCGCATTTGCCGAGCAGATTCGCGCCTTGAAAGAGGCGGGAGTCGACATGCTCATCATTGAGACCATGCCTGCGCTCAATGAGGCTCGCGAGGCCTTGGAGGCGGCGCGAGAGGTCGCCCCCGAACTGCCCGTCGCGGTCATGGTGACGGTGGACGACGAGAGCAACTGCCTTGACGGAGCATCTCCGGCCCATGCCGCGGCACTGCTCACCGAGTGGGGCGCCAGCGCTATCGGTGTGAATTGCTCCACCGGGCCCGCCACGGTGCTGACCGCCATCGAGGCCATGCGCGGGGCAACCACGCTGCCGTTGGTGGCCATGCCCAATGCCGGCATGCCGCGCGCCGTTGAAGGCCGCAACATCTACCTGTGTTCTCCCGAGTACATGGCCAACTTTGCCCGCAAGGCCATCGCCGCCGGGGCGCAGATTGTGGGTGGCTGCTGCGGCACCACGCCCAACCACATCCGCGCCATGCGCTCGGCCATGCGGGCTCTCGATGCGCAGGCCCGCGTCGAAGCTTCCGGTACTGCTCCGGAGTTCACGGGAGAAACACCGCCCGCGCCGCTTGGCCAACGCTCCCGCATCGGAGCCCTGGTCGCGGAGAAAACCTTCATCACCCTCGTGGAAATCGTTCCTCCGCGCGGCATCGATTGCAGCCAGGAGATCGAGGGCGCGCAAGTGCTGTCGCAGCTCGGCGTTCACGCCATCAACGTGCCTGACTCGCCGCGCGCCTCGGCGCGCATGAGCGCGCAAAGCCTCTGCATCCAGATTCAGCAGCACACCAGCATTGAGACGATTCTCCATTACACCTGCCGTGACCGCAATATTCTCTCCATCCAATCCGACCTGCTCGGGGCCTCGTCGATTGGCCTGCACAACATCCTTTGCCTCACCGGCGATCCGGCCAAGCTGGGCAATTATCCTGACGCTACCGCAGTGTTTGACGTGGATGCCATCGGTCTGGTCAACATCGTTCGCCGCCTGAATCATGGACTCGACATCGGCTCCAATGCCATAGGCGTGAGCACCAATTTCACCATTGGCATCGACGCCAATCCCGGCGTACCCGACATCGAGCAGGAGATCCAGCGCTTTGCCTACAAGGTGGAGGCCGGCGCGGAGTACGCCATCACCCAGCCTGTATTCGACCTGCGCCTGCTCGAGAACTTCCTCGAGCGCATCAAGGCGTTCCGCATCCCGGTCATCGCCGGCATCTGGCCTCTCACCAGCCTGCGCAACGCCGAGTTCATGAAGAACGATCTGCGCGTCTCCATGCCTGAGGAGATCATGCTGCGCATGGCCCAGGCCGAATCGCCCGACGCAGCGCGCCGCGAAGGCATCAAGATCGCGCAGGAGATGCTTCAGGCCGTCCGTCCCATGGTGGATGGCGTGCAGGTGAGCGCGCCGTTTGGGAACTACATCGCCGCTGCCGAGGTGATCTCGAGCGTGCTGCCGAATTCCGCGCCGCGGTAGAGGCGGGGCTTGTTTTCCGTTTGACAAGCTAAGGCCGATGCCTTACTCTTGGAGCATTCCGTACGCTCGTAGGCGAGCATGTTACGGCAAACCCCGAAGCGAAAGCTCCGGGGTTTGCTATTGAAGCGCCTATATAATTATTCCACTCTGCACTGTCAGGGAGTCCGCCCATGCCCTCATTTGAAGAATCGCTCAAAAAGCTCGAATCCATTGTCGATCAACTCGAGAAAGGCGATCTCGCTCTCGAAGAATCGCTCAAGCTCTTCGAAGAGGGGGTTGGCTTGTCGGCTGCCTGCAAGCAGGAACTCGACGCGGCCGAGGGCAAGGTGCAAATGCTCGTCAAGCAGCGCGACGGCTCGCTCAAGCCGGAAGCGTTCCTGACTGAAAAGCCGGATTGAGGCCCCAAATAGGGAACAGAATACAGAAAAACTGAATTGAATTCTGCCGTGCCAGCAATCCCTGAACGCATTCCAATCTTGAATCCCTCTTAAAGGCCTGCCGCTTGCATCGTCTCTGGAGGCATCTCACGCCTTTGCGCAGCAGCCGTGCGCCATGCCGATGGTCCCGTGACTGGAGCTCCGCTTGCCCCAAGCTTCACCTCTTCTCCCGCTCTACGCCGATAGGTTCCGCTGCATTGGCGCGGCCTGCGAAGACATCTGCTGCGAGGGATGGAGCGTGCCCATCGATCAGGCGGCTTATGAAAAATACCGCAATCTGCCCGCCAGCCCTGTGCGCACGCTGATCGATGCAAGCGTTCTCCTCACTCCGAAAGCCGATGCGGAATCGGAAGCCGGCAAGAAGCAAGTCTTCGCCAAAATTCGAATGAACGATTCGAATCGGTGCCCGCTGCTTACCGAAGGCCGCCTTTGCCGCATCCAGGCTGAGCTTGGCGAAGGGCTGCTCTCGCACACTTGCGCGACTTATCCGCGCATCGTGCACGCGGCCGGCGGTGCCGAAGAAAAGTCGCTGACGCTCTCATGTCCCGAAGCCGCGCGGCTGGTGCTGTTAACGCCGGATCTATTGGCCGCTGGAAATCTTGATCGGGCGGTAGGCCAGGGATTTATCCCTGGCGCACAAGCGGCGGAATCAACCAGGGCTTTAGCCCCTGCGGCATGCTCCTCGCCAATTCCCTCCCAGAACCGGCATTTCCCTTCAGCCTCTTCAGCCCCGGATAACGACGAAGACTCGCTGCCGCCCGATTTCTGGCCGATCCGCAAAACCGTGCTAGCGCTGGTGCGGAATCGCATTTACCCGCTCTGGCAGCGGCTGTTTCTGCTTGACCTGCTCTGCCGGCGCCTCGATTCGATCGCTAAAGGCGAGCTCAAGCGCAGCGTCCCCGATTTCCTGCGCGACTTTGAAGTTACGGTGGCCACCGGAGCGCTCCGCACGGCCATGGATACGCTTCCGCTAGACCCGGCCGCGCAGTTGGATGTGGTGCTGCGGCTGGCCGGATTGCTGCTCCACCGCTCCAACATTCGCCCTCGCTTCGTCGACTGCGTGCAGGCATTTACCGCCGGCATCGGCAACGGGCCGGGAGCTACGCTCGAGAGTCTTACGGCGCAATACTCTGTGGCGCACGATCGCTTTTACGAGCCGTTCTTTCGCCGCCAGCCGCACATCATGGAGAACTACCTGATCAACACCATCATCCGCTGCCAGTTCCCGTTCGGGCATGTGGGGATGCCGGCGAATGCCGAGCCGTCCAATGCCCCTCCGTCAATGGCGCATGAGTTCGCGCTGCTCGCGGCGCAGTTCGCGTTGATGAAGGGGCTGCTGATCGGCGTAGCCGGCTTTCATGGCGAAGCGTTTTCATCGGTCCACGTGGTGCATACGGTGCAGGCTGCGTCGAAACACTTCGAGCATCACCCTGGGTTTTTGAAGATGGCTCATGAGCTGCTCGTGGAGAGCCGGATGGATGGGGCCAGAGGACTGGCGATTCTGCTCAGGAATGCCGGATCGGAGATTGCTTCAATTAGTCCCGGACTTCCGCTTACAACAGTCCTCGCCCATGCAAGCGATCGCGAAGCCAAAACAGCATCTGCGGAGAAATCTCCTCAAGTGCCGCAAGGTTGAAGACCGGCCTGGGCGGCTGGTCCGCAAAGTTGAATCCATCTGGAACCAGACTATTCAATCGACCATGAGCCACTATCGCGTCCGCGTGTTCGAGTGCTTCGGTAAACGATGGCTTGCGCCGATCTCGATCCGTTGCTCCCTGAACCAGAAGGCAGAGGTTGGGCTGCAAGTGGCGCAGAATGCTGTTCGACTCGAAGATGAGGTTGGTGTGGCGGCCGAAGTGAGGCCATAGCTCGTTGAGCATGGGCGCAAGATCCGGCTCCCGCGTCTCAAAGCGCATCGACGCCGTGGCCAAAAACGCGCGTTCGGCCCCGGCCGCCAGAAAGCGTGCGGTGTCAGTTCCCTGCCCTGCGCCTGTCTCTTCCCATATGGGCTTTGGCTTGTTGTGCTCGTGGGTGGTGATCTTGACTGCGTTCCATTTGAACTCGGGCAAAGCGCCAATGAGCCCGCAGACCAGCGCGGTCTTGCCCACGCCGCTGCTGCTGCCGCCCACAACGATAATCGCCATCGCCAATCTCTCGATGCTCGCCAAGCTTCAGTAAATCTTCTTCCGCCAAGTGAGTGTCTTATAAGCCAGAATGTGTATGAGCACCCAAAGAAACGGCGCTGCCGCCATGCAGCAAAGGATGAAACTCCTTGCGGATCGTGAGGTTTCTGCGCTCAGAAAGTACAACAGCAATAGCTCCGTCCACAGTGCAAACCAGATGGCGAGGGCGGCGCTCCGCCGGCCGATCCTGCCGTCCGGATTCTCATCTGTCCGCCGCGCGGAGAATAGCCACGGCGTGACTGCCAGTTGCACGGCGCAGCCGGCTCCCGCGAATGCCGCGATCTTGGCGATTGGAAACCCCAGCCAATGATGAAAGACCGGGATGAACAGAAGCAAGGACCAAATTGCCCAGCCGATCAATACGCCGGCAAACCAATGCGAGAGCCGGTCATTGTTAAATCTCATTCGTTTTCTCCCTCGCTGATTGGATCATTTGCTTTCCGGCTTTTCCGAGCGGCTCTTGCCAGCCGCGCCAGCACCACCTGCTCGCGCAGCACCTGCTTCAGCGGACGAGCCGGCGTTCCCCATAGCACAGTCCCCGGCCTCAGCCCTTCATTGGTCACGGTCTTGCCGCTCAGCACTCCGGCCTGCCCGCCAAGAATCACGCCCGGTCCGACGTGTGCGTGGTCGCCAATGCCCACCTGTCCGGCGATGACCGCGCCGTTCCCAACCGTCGAAGAGCCGGAAATCCCGGTCAGCGCAACCAGAATCACGTCCTCGCCGATGTCGCAATTGTGGCCCACGTGCACCAGGTTGTCGATCTTTGTTCCGCGACCGATTCTTGTGCGCGTGAGTGAGCCGCGGTCGATGGTGGAGTTGGCGCCGATTTCCACGTCGTCCTCAATGAAGAGCCCCGCCTGCTGCGGAAATTGAGTGTAGGCGCCAGTGGCAGGATCGCGGACGTAGCCGAAGCCGTCCGCG
>Ga0326727_10011019_pt1 | contig 21249 bp, 18 predicted proteins | sample MB2enrmetagenome_FD_207643 | JGI IMG/M metagenome (GOLD analysis project Ga0326727, IMG submission 207643) | Lab enriched peat soil microbial communities from McLean, Ithaca, NY, United States - MB29MY | ecosystem: Environmental > Terrestrial > Soil > Wetlands > Peat | place: USA: New York...
ACTCCCTCACCTTCGGCGGTTTCCATTACAACGACCCGCGCCAGATCTACGCGGAGCTGCGCTATCGCTTCAAATTCTAAGGAGGCAATTACACTCAAACCAGCACTATGCGCATCTTCACCCGGTACGTTCTCCGCGAAGTGGTCTCCTACGCCGTCCTCGGCGGAGTTCTGTTCACCTTCGTGCTGTTCATGCGCAAGCTGCCGGATATCCTCGACCTACTGGTGCGCGAATCGGCCTCGCTCAGCGATGTTGCCCGCATCTTCGGCGACATGCTCCCTGACACGCTGACCGTAACCATTCCCACCGCCGTTCTTGCCGGCATCCTGCTTGGTCTCAGCCGCCTCGCCGCCGACTCCGAGGTGACGGCCATGCGCGCGTGCGGCATCGGCGCCCTTACCTTCGTCCGCATCGTCTCCATCCTCGCGCTCACGGCACTTTCTCTTGGTCTGGTCAATGCGCTCTACTTCGTCCCACGCGGAGCCAGCGATCTGCTCCGACTGGAGAGCCAGCTCAAGTCCTCGCAGGCTTCCTTTGAAGTCCAGCCGCGCGTCTTTTATGAAGAGTTCAAGGACAAGGTGCTTTACGTCCAGGACGTGGTGCCCTCCGCCGGCGCTACGGTCTGGCGTCACGTCTTCCTCGCCGATCTCGCCCAGCCGGCGAACCCGAATATCACCACCGCGGACCAGGCGGTCGTCTCCGGCCCCGCCAACGGCGATGCGCAGGGCCTGAATCTTCATCTGGTCGACGCGGGCCAGCACCAGATCTCTCCTAGCGATCCCAATGGATACGACTTCTCCACCTTCGGACAGTACGACACACGACTTCAGCTCGACACCCAGGACGAAACTCACCTCTCGCGCATGGACACGCCGCTTCACGCGCTCTCGTTCGCCGATCTCCGGCAACGCGCCCGCGGCGTCGGCCCTAACAACCAGCCGCTTGCGAGGCCGGATGTCCGGGCCGCGCAGATCGAACTCAACACGCGCTTCTCGTATCCTTTCGCATGCCTTGTTCTGATGCTCATCGGCGTGCCCCTGGGCCTGTCGTCTAAGCGCGGCGGCAAGAGCACCGGCTTCGTCCTGACCCTCCTGCTGGTGTTCACCTACTACCTTTTGTCCACCGTGGGAGTCGCCTTCGCAAAGTCGGGCAAGCTCTCTCCCTTCCTCGGGGTCTGGGCCGCCAACTTGATCTTCGCGGCGTTTGGCATCGCGTTGCTGCAGCAGCTCGCCGGCGGAGGCGTTCTATTGAACCTGTTCACCGCGCTGGGAGCACACCTGGGGAAGAGACTCTCCGGCATCGCCCCCGTTCGCATTGCCGCGGCCTTCGTCAAACTCACCGGCGCGCACCACGACCCTACCGACGCGCACGCAGATGTCGTGACCGTCCAGCCCCACCCTGGCCCGCAACTGGCAGTCCACCACGGCCACGCCCATCATCCCGCCCCCACCATAGTGCAGCGCATGAAGCGCCTCTTTAGGACCAGCTTCCCCCTGCTTCTGGACGAGTACGTCCTGCGCCTCTACGCAGCCAACTTCCTGTTGTCGCTTGCCGCGCTCGCCGTGTTGCTCCTGGTCTTCGCCTTCTTCGACATGATTAGCGACATCGTCCGCAACCAGACGCCCTTTGTCATCGTCGGCGAGTACCTCTTCAACCTGATCCCGAATATCGTCTCCACGGTCACCCCGCTGTGCTCGCTGCTGGCTGGGCTGGTCACCTTCGGTTCGCTCAACCGCTCGTCCGAGCTGACCGCCATGAAGGCAACCGGCATCAGCCTGTACCGCGTTCTGGCGCCCATCCTGGTTTTGGCCGCAATTCTGGCAACCGCGCTGTTCGGCTTCGACGAGTATTACCTGCCGGGCGCAAACCGCCGCCAGGAACAACTCCGCGCCGAGATCAAAGGCAAGCCCGCTCAGACCTTTCTGCTGCCCGGACGCAAATGGATCTCCGGACAAACTGATAGAGCAGGCGACCCGGCGCGAATCTTCTACTACCAGGCGTTTGACGCCGATCGCGACGTCTTCGCCAACCTGACCGTTTTCGAGTTCGATCCCCAGACCTTCACCCTGCAGCGCCGCATTTTTGCCGAAAGCGTCCGCTGGGACCCTGCCATCAATCGATGGATCTTTGACAACGGGTGGCAGCGCACCTTCGCCGGCAAAAACATCACCAGCTACCAGCCCTTCCCCGTCTCCACCTTTCCGGAGATCCACGAGCAACCCGGCTATTTCACCAAGGAATATAAGCCATCGGACGAGATGTCCTACGGCGAGCTCGACAATTACATCGCCGACCTCCGCCAGTCCGGCTTCCCCACCGTCAAGCTCCGCGTCCAGCTCGACAACAAACTCTCGGTCCCTGCAATCACCTTGGTTATGGCTATCCTCGCCGTCCCGTTCGCGGTTTCCATGGGCAAACGCGGCGGCCTGGTCGGCATCGCCACTGCCATCGGCGTCGCGATCGCCTACTGGGTGGTGGCCGACATCTTCAGCTCCATGGGCAACGTCAATAGCCTTCCGCCACTGCTGGCTGCCTGGTCCCCCGACCTGCTCTTCGGCATCGCCGGAGCCTATCTCCTGCTGCGCACGCCCACCTAGGCCCTCTTTCACGGTTTGTTAATTGACGCCGGCTATCTGCCTATGCCCTCATCGGCGCGGAGTCGTTTAGGATAGAAACATCATGAAGCTTGCAAGCATGTTCCTGCTCATCGCCTCCTCCGCGGCACTTGCCGCGCAGACGAAAACTCCTCCAACTGCTCCTTCCACCCCAAAGACTGCCGCGCAAAAGATGCCGGCCACGCCGGGACTTGTCGCCTGCGTCAAGCTGCCCGATCTCTCCCCTAAGATTCCCGCGCTGCCTGCCGGCACGCCATGCGCCCGGGCGCTCTACACCCTCACCACGGTGCCCACAGCCAAGGTCAGCGACGCGGCTCCGCAGATCGCCGCCGACATCCGCGAGACCCTCGGACTTGAACCCGTTAGCTTCACCCTCAGCTACGTTGACACAAAGGCGGGCACCGGCCCGCTCGCCGCGCCGAAGAAGTGGTACACCGTGAAGTACACCGGATATCTGGTGGACGGCACCAAGTTCGACTCCTCCGAAGACCACCCGGACCATGCGCCCTTTGTGCTGCAGCAGGGCCAGCATCAGGTGATCGCCGGCTGGGATACCGGCTTTGCCGGCATGCACGTCGGCGGCAAGCGCCGCCTCTTCGTCCCCTGGCAGCTCGCCTATGGCGCGCAAGCCCATGGCGCCATTCCCGGCAAGGCCATGCTAATCTTCGACCTCGAGTTGATCAGTCAGAGCGCCGAGAAGCCTGCCTCCCCAACTCCGCCAACGGCACCCGCCGCGGCTGCTCCGGCGCCGACGGTCAAAGGATCCATACCAGCGTCTCCAATGGGTACGAACCCGTCGAGCGCAACGCCGCCCAGCGCTGCGCCGGCGTCAAAAGCAGCACCGTCGTCGTCGACACCGCCTCCCACTGCCGCTCCGGCCACCACTGCGCCGAAACCTCAATAACGAATCCTTACCCTGGCCCACAACATCGAAACCACGCAGCCCTCCCCAAACCGCATGTTCGACCGTATCCGACCACTGTTCCCCTACCTCAAGCGCTACTGGAAAAACCTCGCTTGGGGAGGGGTTGCGGTCATCGCCTACAACGTCGTCCGCGTCATTCTACCGCTCATCGTCGGCCATGCCATCGACGATATGAAGCACGGCGTCACCGAGGCCAAGATCATCCACCACGCCCTGCGCCTGTTGCTGGTGGCCGGGCTGTCCGCCGTCTTCCTCTACATCACCCGTCAGGTCATTATCGGGGCCTCGCGCGAGATCGAATTCGATCTGCGCAATGACATGTTCGCCAACCTGGAGCGCCAGTCCGCCGGCTTTTACCACACCCACCGCACCGGCGACATCATGGCCCGAACCACTAACGACCTCAATGCCGTCCGGCAACTGCTGGGCCCTGCCATTATGTATAGCGCCAACTGCCTGGTATTTACCGCGGCAGCGCTGCCCTTCATGATCCATATCAGTCCATGGCTTACCCTGTGCGCGGTGGGCCCGTTGCCCCTCGCCTCGGTGCTGGTGCAATCTTTTGGGCAGCGGATCCACCGCCGCTTCGAGCGCATCCAGGCCATGTTCTCCGACATCTCCGCCAAAGCGCAAGAAAACTTCTCCGGCGCACGGCTGATCCGAGCCTTCGCTCAGGAAGACGCCGAGATTGTCTCCTTCGAGCGCGCCAATCTGGAGTACATTGGCCGGTCGCTGCATCTGGTCCGCCTGATGGCCATGCTCTGGCCCTCGCTGGAACTTGTGCTCGGGCTCGGCCTGATGATCACCCTCCTGGTCGGCGGACACGAGGTGGTGCAGCATCGCATTTCAGTCGGCGACTTCGCCGCCTTCAATGTGTATATGGTCCAGCTCATCTGGCCTATGATCGCGATCGGCTGGGTAGTCAACCTCTTCCAGCGCGGCACCGCCTCGGTCGTACGTATCGACGAACTGCTGAAAGAACAGCCCGCCATCGCCGACGACCCAGCGTTAGCCTCATGCAGCGACCAAAGCTCGGGTGTCCTATCCGTCGCGTCTTCCACGAAGGGTGGGACGTGCGCCGCTCATTCGCAAATTCAGGGGCACATCACCTTCCGCAACCTCAACTTCACCTACTCCACCGGTGGCCCTGAGGTCCTGCACCACATTAACCTGGACATTCCGGCGGGATCGTCATTGGCCATCGTCGGCCCCACCGGCTCAGGCAAGTCCACGCTGGTCGGTCTCATCCCGCGTCTGCACGATGCGCCTGCGGGCTCGATCCTGATCGATGGCCTTCCCATCCGTGAGTATCCTCTCGCCCAGCTCCGCGCCGCCATCGGCTTCGTGCCCCAGGAGACTTTCCTCTTCTCCGATACCATTGCGCAAAATATCGCCTTCGGCCGTCCGGACGCCACCCCACCCGAGATCCTGGAAGCTGCGACCACCGCGCACATCGCGGCCGAGATCCTGGAGTTCCCGCGCGGCTTCGAAACCCTGGTCGGTGAGCGCGGCATCACCCTCTCCGGCGGACAGAAGCAGCGCACCGCCATCGCCCGCGCCGTCATTCGCGATCCCCGCATCCTCATCCTCGATGACGCGCTGGCCAGCGTTGACACCTACACCGAAGAGCGCATCCTCTCCGGCCTGCGCGAGGTGATGCGCGGCCGCACCACCATCTTCATCTCGCACCGCATCTCCACAGCGCGCAACGCCGACCAGATCGCCGTGCTGGTTGCCGGCCGCATCGCCGAGCTGGGCACCCACGACGAACTGATCGCCCGTAACGGCTACTACACCGCCCTCGCGGAAAAGCAGCAGCTGGAAGAAGAGCTCGCCGTCACCACTTGACGCGAGCAAAGCGGTCCCGGCAAGCGTCCAACGGTGTATTCATGGGTGTGCACCAAATAACGGTCCGGACCGCGACTTTCGCCCTCGTCTGGGGCGCCACACTCTGCGTCTCCGCGCTCCCGCAATCGGCGGCCTCGCCCTCGGAGTCAAGCGTTGCCGCTCAGTCAGCCGAAGCCCCGGTGAAGCCCCTTCCTGACATCTTTGCCCTAATGCACGACGTAGAGAACAACGAGCGCAAGTCCGAGGCAATTGTGAAGGACTATCTGTACCACTCGGTTGGGACCCACCAGGAGGTGGATGGGCACGGACAGGTCAAGAAAACGACCGTCATCGAAGCCGACCACTTCTGGGTAAACGGCGTGCCGGTGCATCGCGTGACCAGGCGTGACGGCAGGGACCTAAGCCCCGCGGAGATCGCCAAAGAGAATGACCGCATCGACAAAGAGTCAGCCAGGGACCGTGATCGACGCGAAAAGGCGGACACCAAAGGCAAGGAGACCGACCCGCGGGGCAACGACTTGATCACGGTGTCGCGCCTGCTGGAACTGGGTTCGTTCAGCAACGCTCGCCGTGTTCAGATGAATGGCCGCAATACTATCGCTGTCGACTTTGCCGGCGACCCCAAAGCAAGGACCCGCAATCGCGCTGAAGAAGTGATTCGCGACCTGGTTGGCACAGCCTGGATCGACGAGCAGGACCACGTGCTCGTCCGGGTGGAGGGACACTTCGTCGATGCCTTCAAAATTGCGGGCGGCCTGATCGCGGACATCCGCAAGGACACACGCTTCTCGATGGTCCAGACCAAGGTGAATGACGAGGTTTGGCTTCCGGCGCACATCGATGGCCAGGGGGCCGCGCGCTTCCTGCTCTTCTTCAATTTCAACGGCAGCGTCAACGTCGCCTATGAGGACTATCGCAAGTTCAGGGCAACTTCAACCGTTCTTCCCGGCGCCACGCGCGTCGATACCCCGCAGACTCCAAGCGTGTCCACGGAGCCGTAAACCTTGAACCTCAACGGCGATTAAACGGCGGAGAGGGATAGCCGCAGCCATCCCTCCCGCAAATCTTGGTTGAAGCAGATTGCCCGGGTCCTCAGAATCAGAAGAGATCGGAGGTCGAAATCCGAACCCCAAACCGAAGACTACAGAGGCTGGACGTCAGACGCCTGCCAACCCTTCGGCCCCTTGACCACGTTGAACTGCACTGCCTGACCCTCTTGAAGGCTCTTGAAACCGTTCGAATTGATCGCCGAGTAGTGTACGAACACGTCCTCGCCGTTCTGACGGCTGATGAAGCCAAACCCCTTGGCATCGTTAAACCACTTCACTGTTCCCTGTTCCATGTTGATAATTTCCTTAGTACTGATGAATTTGCCGCAAGATCCAAATCGGGGTCGACAATAGTGCAATCGTCGCAGAAACCAATCTGTTTCAAACGATGACTGAAGGTTAGCATAGTTGGCAACGTTTTGCGCTTAAATTTTGCAAATGGCCCGGAATGCACAATTTACGGTGCAGTTAAGCGTTGCCCGGCGAAACCCACGCTGCTTACGCCAAACCTTCACGCACCCATATGCCGATTCAGCCCCGCGGCAAATGCTCGAGCACAATCTGTTCCGCCTGGGCGAGTACCTCTTCGAGCGTCATTGCGGTGGAGTCGAGAACGACTGCATCGGCGGCTGGACGCAGCGGCGATTCGGCGCGGGTGCGGTCGCGGCGGTCGCGTTCGCGCATCTCGTCGAGGATGGCCTGCTGCGCAAGACGCTGCTGTTCGGCGCTCTCCGGCGCGGGCTCCTGGCGCGACTGGTTCTGACGCGCGGTAACTGGTTCGGCGGGAACGGCTTGGCGGAATCGCCGGTTGCCGCGGACCTCGGGAGCGGCGTCGAGGAATATTTTCACCTCCGCGTCGGGAAAGACCGCCGTCCCGATGTCGCGCCCCTCCATGACGACTCCTCCCTGCGCGCCCAGTGCGCGCTGCCGCTCGACCATCCATGCGCGCAGACGGGGATGGATGGAGATACGCGACGCCGCGGAGGTGACGTCTGCCTCGCGAATCCGCCACGATACATCCATGCCGTCGAGCAGGACGCGGTTGCCTTCCAATTGCGGTTGCAGATCGATGCGGGTCTCCGCCGCAAGGGCAAGCAGCGGTTCCTCTTCCTCAAACGACATGTCGCCCTCTATTGCCTTCAGGGCGAGCGCCCGATACATCGCACCGGTTTCCAGGTTGAGGAAGCCGAAACGGCGCGCCAGATGTGCGGCCAGCGTGCTCTTGCCGGCGCCGGCCGGACCATCGATCGCGATCACAGGACGGCTCCTGGGCTGAGTCGTAGTATCCGCCGGGGTCGCGGCTTGGGTCGGCTGCATCGGCTGGTCCTGCATCAGGCTGACTCACCTTGACTGGGTTTGAACTTGCGCGCCGGGGGCCGCTTGCCAAACGGCTTCTTGTTGCCGGCGAACTTGGCAAAAGTGCTGCCAGGCTTGCCTGATGAAGAATCGCCCGACTTGAAAGACGGCTTCTTCCCGGCGAAACCGCCGCCTGGCTTGCGCCCAGCCTTTCCTTCGTACCCGCCAGGCTTGCCCTTGGCCTTAAACTTTCGCGCCGCAAAATCTCCGGCGGGCCTGCGACTCTCGCCTCCAGGACTTGCAGCCCGCGCGGGACGGTCAGAGGAGTACGGCCTGGCCGGGCGATCAGTGGACTGTGTCCGGGCGGGGCGGTCGCGGCGTGCTTCAGATTTGGGCGCATCGAACTTGCGATAGACGCGCTTGCCTCCTTCACCGGCCGAATCGGGCCGCGGGCGGTCGCCCTGGAACTTACCTTGCGGTTTACCGTCCTTGGAGAAACGCGGCTTGCCGGTTGTGCCTGCGCCTCCCGATGGACGCGAAGCATCGGGCTTGCGCGGCGCAAAACTGCCGCCTTCCGGGCGCCGGGGCCGATCACCCTGAGGCCGGGCAGCGTAGGAGCCCGCCGCTTGCGGGCTACGGAACGCAGGGCGCTCGCCAGCCTCCGTACGCCGCTCCGGTTTGCGACCTGACCGCTGGGTTGAGCCAGGAGCGAAGGCCCGCCGTGGCGGCCGCGCCTCTCCATCCACGCTTCGGGCAGCAAATCCCTCCCGCTTGCGCGCAAAGGTGCCGGGCTTGCTGAAGGTCTTGCGTGGAGGATGAGCACCCACTGCCTCGCCAACACCCTTTGCTGCGGCCGCATCGGCAAGTGGCTCGCGCACTTCAGACGGCTTTCGCGTGACAGCGAGCTTCCGCGCCTTCTCTTCCTCCCACGGCTTGGCGTAGCCAGCCGATGCGGGTTTCGTGAATGGACGGCGCTCGCGGCCTGGAGTTGGCTGCGCATCGGCGCGCGACTTCCACGCTGGCTTGAATCCGTAAGACTTGGAGCCGGAAGGCCTGGCCCCGGCACCTGAGGGCTTGGCCTTGGCCAGATAGCCAGTGCCGATCTTGCGCGGCTTGGGGACGAATTTAGCGATGCGGGGTGCCGCTTCGCCCGCGCCGTCAACACCATCCGTCAGCATAGTCTCAAGCGCCCCGTCGCTAACCGCGACAGCTTGCACTTCGGAGGCAACGCGCCGCGACTCAGGCGCGAGGACCGCAGGCAGCGAGTCGGCGACGTAGAGCATAGTACGCCCCTCGACGGCGACCGTATCCAGTCGGCGTGCGGAAAGCAGCGCGTGGATCACATCGCGGATGCGCGACCGCGGAGCCAGCGGCGAGAGGAAGCTTTCAATCTCATCCTCCGACGCGACGATGGCCTGGCCCAGGTAGAGCGAGATCAACGCCGAAAGCGCGGATGGCTGGCCTGCATTGGCGCCTGCCTTGATCTGCTTGGTGAAGCGCGTACTGGCCAACTCCCAAAGCGTCGCGCTGCCATTCGGCTGCAACAGAGGAAGCACGCGCAGGTGGGTCCACAACTCGCCCAGTGCGCGCAGCACCGCCGCCTCGGTAACCTCCTTGCCCACCTCGGTGATCAGCTGATACGCCGTCAGCGGCCCGTTCCGCGACAGCGCCTCATAGGTCGCCAGCGCAAGATGCGACACCTTCAACGCGCCCGTGGTCGCGGGTGGTTGCTTCCAGGCCTTGTCTCCGCGAAGCGTAAAGACGTAGGAGAAGACAGCGGTCGACGCAACAAAGTCGGGAGTGTCGCCCGGCGCGCCTGCATGGACGGTCCCCGCGCCTGCTCCCAGCAAGTTCAGCGGCACCGCAAGGCCTTCCGCGACGATCCGGGAGAGCAGGCCTCGCGCCTCCGAAGACTGTTCCAGCGTGGGGCTCGAATTGGGCGTACCCAGCACTGCCTCCACCAATGAGGGTGCAGGCGAGGCAATCTCCGGGCGCGGCAGAAAGAGCACCAGGCCAGCGGCGTTGATCCAACTGCGGAGGTTCTCGATAGTGAGCAAGGCCTCGCCCTGCTGATGCCACTGCTTCAGGCGGGCCTCTGCAAGCTGCGCGGCGGTCGGGACCGCTGGGTTTGTGGCTGCGGTCGTGTTGGGGGAGTTCAAGGGGTAGAGGGCCTTCCTGCTGGCAGCGCGCTCACTGTGAACGAAGGCGGCAGCGGTCCTTCGCGTGGGCGACGGAGAATTTCAGGTTTGGGGGCCAAAGCTCAGGCCACGGTCAATACTTACTTCATATGCGCTGAAATGCGCGTTGTATGTCCTTATGAGAATACCGCAAAGCGATGGGCCGGCCATGCGGGCAACTGGTCGGATGCTCGGTCTTGCCCAACTCAATCAACAGCCATTCGATCTTTTTCGGATCGAGCGGCATGTTCACCTTGATCGCGGCGTGGCACGCGATGGACGCGGCGATGCGCCGGCGGCGGGTGTCAGCGTTCTCCGTCTGCTGCTCGGGTTCGGGAACCGCCAGCACCTCCTCCAGCATCCGCTCCAGCTCGCGGCCCTCCAGGCCGACCGGCGCGGCCTTGATGGCGAGCGTGCGCGGGCCAAAGGGTTCAGCCTCGAAGCCGTTCAGCTCCAGCTCGCGCGCGATGGCGGCGAAGGAGATCATCTGCGCAGGCAGCAGATCGATCAGCACCGGCATCAGCAGCCGCTGGCGCTGCACCTGCTCCACCTCGCGCTCGCGCAGGATCCTCTCGAACAACACGCGCTCGTGGGCGACGTGCTGGTCGATGATCCACAGCCCTTCGTCGTTGGCGGCCAGGATAAATGAATCGCGCAGTTGGCCCAGCGGCTTTAGCGTAGCCAGCGCATTCAGCGTCTCAGCCGGGCTGTCCGCTGCGAAAGCTTCGCCGTAACCACTACCAACCGCCGCCTCTTCCGTCTCGTATCCCACCGCAATGCCCTGATCCGAGAAGGCGAGGCGGCCAGGCACTTCGGGCACAACCGCCGCGCGCAGCGTGAAGTCTGCCGCACCGTCCGCCGATGGATCGGCATCGGATTCCGCAGGCACTCGAGGCGAGAAAACGGTATCGCTCGGAGGTCCCGGCATGGGGCTGACGTCAATCAGCAACGACCCGCTGGCGGTGGGCCCTGCACTGAGCGCCGCGGCAAAGCTGGCCGCCGGCCGCGCCGTCATCAACGTGGTGCGTACGGTGTCGCGGATGAAGTCATGCACAAAGCTAGGCTGGCGGAAGCGCACCTCGGTCTTCGCCGGATGCACATTCACATCGACCTCCTGCGGCGGCATGTCGAGGAACAGCAGCACCACCGGGTACGATGTCGGCGGAATGATGTTACGGTAAGCCTCGGTCAGCGCATGCAGGACCACGCGGTCCCGCACCAGGCGATGGTTGACGAACACGTACACAGAATTACGATTGAGCTTTTGCAACTCCGGCTTGGAGACGAAGCCGGAGATGCGCAGGAAGCCTGGGTCGGGCGGCGCATAGTTGGCCTCGCGCTTCCATGGCGGCGGCTCAGGCAGGCCGGCACGCGCGAAGTCGATCTCCGCCGCCGTAGCCAGCATCAGCACCGCGGTTTCGCGGCCGAATATCTGGTACAGCCGGTCTCCTGTCGAACCCACCGCCGGCGCAATCAACAGGGCCTGGGTCGCCGAATGCAACTCGAAGTGCCGCTCCGGATGAGCCAGCGCGTAGTGGGTCACCAGCGCAGCGATGTGCGCCAACTCGGTCTGCTCCGACTTCAGGAATTTGCGCCGCGCGGGCGTGTTGTAGAAGAGATCCCGCACCGCAATCGTCGTGCCCACAGGCATTCCCGCATCCTCCACGCGTAGGATGTTGCCGCCGGCAATCTCCACCGTTGTGCCCGCTGCGTCCTCCGTTGCTCGGGTCTCCAACGTCAGCCGCGAGACGCTGGCGATCGACGGCAGCGCCTCGCCGCGGAAGCCCAGCGTGCGGATCTGTAGCAGGTCGTCGGAGCTATGCAGCTTGGAGGTGGCGTGGCGTTCGAACGCCAGCAATGCATCGTCGCGCACCATGCCGTGGCCGTTATCGACGATGCGAATCAGCTTGCGTCCGCCACCCTCAACCTCGATCCGGATGCGGGTCGCGCCCGCGTCCAGCGAATTCTCCAGCAGTTCTTTGACCACCGAGGCCGGTCGCTCGACTACCTCACCGGCAGCAATCTGATTGGCCACCTGGTCGGAAAGAATGCGGATGCGCCCCATAGACTCCGATTGTAGGCCGCGCGACGCCGCAGGGACACGCATCGCACGCCCCACCAAAGCCTACGACCGATGAACCGTGACCCTGCGCCTCACTTCTTCTTAGTCTTAGCCTGCTTCGCCTTGCGCGCTCTCAGCCGGGCAGCCGCATCTACGCTGTCGCCGATCATGTGCAGGCGCATGAAATTGGTGGCGCCCGACTTGGTCCGCGTGCCCGCAACGATGCCCACAATCTGGCCGCGATGCACGTGGCCATGTCGCTCCAGCAGATCCTCGGACATCCCCACCAGCTTGTCGGTGTCGCGCGCGCGCGGGCACAGGATCGGGTGGGTCCCCCACAACAACATGCACCGGTTGACCACCCGCTCGTAGGGAGAAAGCGCAAAGATGGGTGGTTCGGGGTGGTACTTGGAGAGCAACCGGGCGGTCGCGCCGGACTCGGTGAAGATGGCGATGGCGGCCAGTTCGAGATCCTCGGCGGAGTGGGCCATGCACTCGCAGATGGTCTCCGCGACCGAGAGCCGGGTGGACTGCGGGGCGTGCCGGCGCGGCGGCGGGTCGAGGCGGATCTGATATTCGGTCTCAGCCACAATCTTGGCCATCATGGCGACCGTCTCCACCGGGTACTTGCCGGCCGCGGTCTCGCCAGAGAGCATGACGGCGTCGGTTCCGTCGTAGATCGCGTTAGCCACGTCGGACGCCTCGGCCCGTGTGGGCCGGGGATTTTCGATCATCGATTCCAGCATCTGGGTCGCGGTGATGACCGGCTTGCGATACTCCGCGGCGCGGCGGATGATGTGCTTCTGAATCGCAGGCACCTTCTCCGGAGGCACCTCAACACCAAGATCGCCGCGCGCAACCATGATGCCGTCCGCGACCTCGAGGATGGAGTCGAGATGCTCGACCGCCTGAGGCTTTTCCAGCTTGGCGATGATCCAAACGTCGGACTTCATCGCATCCAGGCGACGCCGGACGTGGCGCACATCGGCGGCGGTGCGCACAAATGAGACGGCCACGGCGTCGATGCCCTGGCCCACGGCGAAGATCAGGTCCTCCTCGTCCTTCTCGGTGAGCGATGGCACCTTGACCGGGATGCCCGGCAGGTTGATGCCTTTGTTTTCGCCCAGCATGCCTCCGTTGACGATCTCGCAGATGACATCGCCTTCGTCGAGACGCTCGACGTGCAGCTCAATTAGACCGTCCGACAGCAAAATGCGCGAACCCGACTCGAGGTTCTCGGCCAGCGTCTTGAAGGTAGTGCCGACCAGAGATGCCGTGCCGACCACGTCCTTGGGAGTGATGGTGAGGCGTTTGCCGGCGACCAATAGCACCGGCTTGTGGTCCTTCAACTTGCCAGTTCGGATCTTCGGTCCCTGCAGGTCGGCGAGAATGCAGATTGGCTTGTGCGCTTCAATCGAGACCGCCCGCACCATCTGGATCAACTCTGCCTTCTGCGCGTGGGTGCCATGCGAGAAGTTGAGGCGGGCGACGTCCACGCCCGCCCGGACCAGCTGGCGGAAGATATCGGGCGTGCTGCAGGACGGACCCAGAGTCGCAACAATCTTGGCGCGCCGGTTGGGCCTGGGGCCCATGTAACCCAGGCCATTGTCGGAGGAAGCGCCAGCCGCATCGATACGATTCGGAGTATTCATGGATGAGTTTGGGTTCCTTGTGCTGAGGCTGGAGGGTTGTTGGACCTTTGCGTGAATCGGTCAACCACGGTTGTCTGCTCCCATTCTAACTGTAACCGGAGGAGCTTGTGCGGTGACCCAAGACACGGGTAGCGGGTCTTATCGCAGGCCGCATTCATAGGGCTAGATGCTCTGTAGATAGAAAACGGCCCTCTACCAAGATGCAAGCCATCGCGGGGCGAGCTCACCACAGTTGGGGCCATCGGGACTGCATCCCGTCGGGCTGCGCTGCTACTTCGCCGTGAGCGCTGGGCGGTTCGCGTCGGGCGGTCGCGGCGCAGCAGGCCACGGTCGAGCGGGATGGGCCTGCATCTGGCTATCGAACTGGGCGTTGAACTCAGCTCCGCAGAGAACGCTGAGCGAGATGATGTACAGCCAGAACAGCAGCGCGATGCCCGCGCCAAGCGATCCGTACACCTCTGAATAGTTGGCGAACCGGGTCACATACCAGCCGAAGGCGAGCGTGGTGAGGAACCACATGGCTGTGGCCATCACGGCACCCGGAAAAACCAACCGTCTCGACCCCGCGCCCTTCGCGGCAAAAGATGCATCGATCCTGACTGCTGGACGGCGCTCATTCCGGGAGCGGCGATCCACGCGCTTGCGCACTCCTCCCGGGCAAACGTCGGGCACGCCCAGCTGATAGATCAGCGCGATCAGGCCGATGCTCGCCCCCAGCGCGACCGTCCAGCGGATCAGCAGCGTAATCGCGTAGGTCCAGGGCCGAGCGGTCGGGCCAATGCTGTGCGCGAGCCACATTGTGACCGCGTGGCCGAAGACCACCAGAAGGCTGGCGATGGTCAACGGCACCAGAGACAGCGGGACCAGCTCGAACGAGCGGCGGCGGCGTTGCCAGAAACTCCAGCAATCGGGCGGCAGCTCGCTGGCGCGGCGCAATCCCTCCATCAGCGTGACGATCACGTTGGACGCGCCGGCCAGACTGACAATCGCCGCTGTGACCAGGGCGCGCACCGAGTGGGCGTGCTGCGGCGTGTTCTCGAACGCCGCATCGAGCAGCGGACTAACGCCGGGGGGCAGCACACGATCGAAGAAGGCAGAGAGCTGAAAGCGCACGGGCGCAGTGTCCGGCAACAGGCCGATCACCGCGGCTGCGACGATCAACGTGGGAAACAGGGCCACGATGGAGGCATACGCAGTCGACTGCGCCAGGTTCAGGCTGTTGTGGGCGAGCATGCTGAGAAACGTCCGGTGCAACGCGCGGAGCAGGACCAGGTACCACTGCTTCACCCGCCGCGTGCGCGATCGCGCGACGCGTCGCCACGCGGGCCGCCGCGGGCGTCGGACCGGGCGCGGTACGCTCAGCTCTTCCACTTGTTCAGAAACTCGGTGACGGAAGTGGGGTCCATATGGCGCATATCGGCAAACTGGCCGGTCGCCTGCGAATAAAGCACACTGCCGTTCGCAGCCAAGACTGCCAGCGCGGGAACACCCCGGTTAATCGGCACCCCATACTTCGCCGCGACGTCGATGTTGGTGTCCATGTGGCCGATCCAGACATGCACCAGAACGAAGTTCTTTTCCAGCAGCTCCGCGTTCGGCGCCTGGTGAAAGTAGATATCAAGCACCTGGCAGTCGCCGCACCAGTCGCCGCCAAAGTCGAGGATGACGCGCTTGTGCTCACGCTTCGCACGTCCCAGCGCTGCGGCGATATCCTCGGTGGGTTTGGCGGTCTCCGAGTAGATGTGTTTGGGAGTGTATGCGGGAGCTGCCGGAGCGGACTGCGCAGCAACCGGCACAACCAGCGAGCTGCGCTCTCCGCTGAAGTGCAGCGTGACCGCGGCAACCACCGCCGCAACCGCCAAGCCAAGCCAAATCGCTGGCCGAAGCCATGGGTTCTTCCTGGCTGAAGCTGAAGTTGCCTTCTTGCGCATAGGCTTGCGGGTCGGCATGGTCCTACTCCTTTGGATGAAACCTGGCTGGACGTTCAGCCAGGTCGATCGTGGCGCGAATTCAAGCCGGCGCGGCAGCCGTGGACTAGCACCTGCCTAGCGGCAATTCGCTCGTATGATGATGCATGAGCGGCAGCCCGCGACGCAAAGCCGCCAGCGCCAAGTGATTGCGCCACTGGTGTATTCTGTGACAAAGCGATGATTTTTTCAAAAGATTATGTTGGCTACCTGGCGCGCCAGACGGTAAAGCATCTGATCGATGCGAAGACGATTGAAACGGACAAGCTGGCGGTGGTAAACGAGCGGGTCGCGGCGGCAATGGTTGAAGAGTTGTCGCTCGAAGACCGCATCAACGAAGAGGTCCGCGTCATCCTGGACGCCTTCCAGGAGGACATGCGCAAGACCGGCGCGAGCTATCCCGAAATGTTCAAGAAGGTGAAGAACGAGTTGGCGCGCAAGTATAAGGCGGTGCTGTGAGAGTCTCGCGCGACAAAGTGAACAAGCTCGCCCACACCGTGGCCGACACGCTGGCGGAGATTCCCGAGTGCGATTTTCTGGAGGACCGCAACACCATCCGCCAGGAGGCGCGCAAGGCGCTGGAAAAGCTGCTGGCCGAGGAGACCAAGCTCGATGCCGCCGCCCGCCAGAAGATCGCCTCGCAGCGAAAGATCATCCTCGAAGGCTCGCAGGAATGGGAGATCCTTTACCGCAAGTACTACAACGACGAGGTCAAGAAACTGGGGCTGTAAGGCCATGCTCGGTTTAGTTGCCATTCCCGAAGCCGGGTCCCCAGCGAGCGTACTTAGTCGTCGGGACGGGAAGAGAGTCTACTTCTGTTTTTTCCTCCACGGTTTGAGTCCAGCTCCTCGCGTTGCTATACTGACCACTGCACTGGAGAGCGCATCCTCCTTTGGCCACGATGGCGTTATGGTGTAACTGGTTAACACGCCGCCCTCTCAAGGCGGAGAGTCCGGGTTCGAGCCCCGGTAACGCTACCAATCCGATTTCGAACGCGTGGCAATTCTCACCAGCCAGTTCAGTCGCGGGATTACACGACCGTGTTCATCCGCGGCGATTTCTATGTCGGGTCCCATCGTTTATGAAATCCTAGGTGCAATCGATTCTGGTGGTCCAGCGGAGGCGACCCCTTGCTGTCGGTTGAGGAGCCCAATGCGGAACGCGAAGATCGTTCGTCCCGAGTACGCGGACAGATTTCGGTGTATTGGACCCACCTGTGAGGATTCGTGCTGCGCGGGTTGGGAAGTAAGAATCGACAAGACCACCTACCAGAAGTACCAATCCACTCCCCCCGGACCATTGCGGGTGTTGATGGATGCCCATATTGTGCGCACCCCTGAAGATCGTGGCGGCCAGAATCCGTCCGCCTTCGCCCAGGTGAAGCTGTTGCCGTCGAGGGAGTGTCCGTTTCACAATGCCGAGCGTCTTTGCCAGATTCAGGTTGAGCTTGGTGAGGAGTATCTCTCCCACACCTGCGCCACCTATCCCCGCCGCTCTTATGTGATCGACAAGCTCGTCGACAAGACGCTGACGACCTCCTGCCCGGAGGCTTCCCGGCTCGTGCTCTTGAATCCGGACCTGTTGGAAGCCGATTGGACCGGCGAGCGCCACATGAAGTGGGATGGGTCGAAGAATGACCCCACCCTGGTGTCTTACTTCTGGCCGATTCGCGAATTTGTAATCGGCCTGATCCAGGACCGCACCTATCCGCTGTGGCAGCGGATGTTTCTGCTGGGGACCTTTTCGCGGCGTCTTGAGGCAGTGATCCGGGGAGAGATTCAGGGCGGATTTACCGCGATGATCGAAGGGTTTTCGGCAGCAGTCGCGTCGGGAGGTCTGCGTGCCTCCATTGAGACCATACCGGCGGACCTCACGCTCCAATTGGGAATGGTGCTGGAGTTGGTGAAACTTGGGTCCCATCAATCTTCGCGCCTTGTCGAGTGTGTCGATGCCTTTGGTAGGGGCATCGAATACGGTTCCGAGAGCACCTTGCAGAGCATGAGCGCGGCTTACGGCATGGCCTACGAACGGTACTTCGCTCCATTCTTTGCCGGGCGTCCCTACATCCTGGAGAACTACCTGATCAACACGGTCTTCAGTCGGCTGTTCCCCTTTGGAGACAAAGCGCTGGTTGGGGCGGCCGCGCCGGAGCCGGCGAAGGAATTCGCGCTGCTGGCGACCGATTTTGCGCTGATCAAGGGCCTGCTGATCGGAGTCGCGGGCGCCTACAAGGAAACGTTCTCGGCCGAGCACGTGGTCCAGACAATCCAAAGCGCTTCGAAGCACTTCGAGCATAACCCTGAGTTCCTCGGCAAGGTCCATCAAATCCTCGCGGACAAGGGGATCGCTAACGCGCACGGCCTCACCATGCTGATCCGGAATTAGCATGGGATTCCGGGCCTTCCCTCCTCCGAATACCGAATCGCCACTTTCTCACCGAGCCCGCCATTCACCCACCCGCAAGCCGGTCTGCATGTCAGCCTCGCAACCGGCATAATAAGGTGAGTGGCCTTGCGCCACATCCCTGTTGGTGAGAGCCGGATGCTGCCTGGAAAAGAATTGTCGTTACTCGCTTCGCTGGTCGGCGCGGCAGGAGTGCTCGTCTGGCGCGTGCAGGAGGGCCGGTCCGCGGTCACCGTCCCCAAGATCGTCATCCCGCCGCTGGGCATGGCCACCGGCTTCTGCATGTTCGTTGTGCCCGCCTTCCGCATCCCCTGGCTCTGGGCGCTCGCGGCCTTCGCCCTCGGCGCCATTGTGCTGGCCTACCCGTTGCTGCGCACCTCTCGCCTCACCCGCATCGGCGACGACATCATGATGCACCGCTCCAGCGCCTTCTTCCTGGTCGTCATCGCGCTGGCCATCGTGCGCATCGCCGCCCACAGCTACTTCGACAGCATCCTTACCCTGGAGCAGACCGGCGGCCTGTTCTTCATCCTCGCCTTCGGCATGATCGTGCGCTGGCGCCTGAACATGTTGCTCGAATACCGCCGGATCACCAGTGAGCAGCCCGAGCCCTCGCTCACCGCCTAATTCCAGTCCCAACACAAGCGCTTAACACACCCGTGCTGCCATTCCCGGCGGATCGGTGAAATACTGGGACGGTTGAATATTCTACCCGTCCCGCGCGGGACGACGATTTGGAGAGATACATGGAAAAGGCAAGTTGCGACATTGGTCTGATTGGTCTGGCGGTCATGGGACAAAATCTTGTCCTCAACATGAACGACCACGGCTACAAGGTCGCGGTGTTCAATCGCACCGTCTCGAAGGTGGATGACTTCGTCAACAACGAGGCCAAAGGAACGCAGGTGGTTGGGGCGCACTCGATGGAGGAGTTCTGCGGCCTGCTGAAGAGCCCGCGCCGCGTCATGATCATGGTGAAGGCAGGCGATGTGGTCGACCAGACCATCGACCATGTCCTGCCGTATCTCGAAAAGGGCGACATCATCATCGACGGCGGCAACTCGCTGTTCACCGACTCCAACCGGCGCACCAAGGACCTCGCCGCCAAAGGGATTCTGTTCATCGGCACCGGCGTCTCCGGCGGCGAGGAGGGCGCGCGCTTCGGCCCTTCCATCATGCCCGGCGGCAATCCCGAAGCCTGGCCGCACGTGAAAGAGATCTTCCAGGCGATCGCGGCCAAGGTGGAGGACGGCACGCCCTGCTGCGATTGGGTGGGCGAGGACGGCGCCGGCCATTACGTCAAGATGGTCCACAACGGCATTGAGTACGGCGATATCCAGCTGATCTGCGAGGCCTACCAGCTGCTCAAAGACGGACTGGGCATGGGTGCGGATGAGCTCTCCGATGTCTTCTCGGAGTGGAACAAGGGCGAACTGGACAGCTACCTGATCGAAATTTCGGCGGCCATCTTCGCCAAGAAGGATGACGACGGCACGCCCCTGGTGGACAAGATCCTCGACACCGCCGGGCAGAAGGGCACGGGCAAATGGACCGCCATTTCAGCGCTCGACCTGGGCATGCCGCTTACGCTGATCGGCGAGAGCGTGTTTGCGCGCTGCCTGTCGGCCTTGAAGGAGGAGCGGGTCGCCGCCTCAAAGGTGTTGCACGGGCCGGAAAAGACTAAGACCGTGGCGGAGCGGACGGACTTTATCGAGGACGTGCGCCGGGCGCTCTACTGCTCCAAGATGATCAGCTACGCGCAGGGTTACATGTTGCTGCGCGCCGCGGAGAAGGACCAGGGCTGGCATCTGAACATGGGCGGCATCGCGCTGATGTGGCGCGGCGGCTGCATCATCCGCAGCGTCTTCCTGGGCAACATCAAGGCTGCGTTCGACAAGAACCCGGACCTCGCCAACCTGCTGCTCGACGACTTCTTCTCCAGCGCGCTGAACAAGTACCAGCCAAGCTGGCGCAAGGCGCTGGTGCATGCCATCGAGATCGGCGTGCCGACTCCGGCGTTCTCCACCGCGCTGGCGTTCTACGATGGCTACCGGACAGCCAGGCTGCCCGCGAACCTGCTGCAGGCGCAGCGCGACTACTTTGGCGCGCACACCTACGAGCGAGTGGACAAGCCGCGGGGCGAGTTCTTCCACACCAACTGGACCGGTCACGGAGGCAGAGTCTCCTCGACCACGTACAACGCGTAGAAGCTTCAAGTTAACGAAAAGGGCCAGTCTTCGCCGATGCGAAACTGGCTCTTTTTGCTGCATCGTTGCAAAGCGGTGGACGTGCGAAGATGGCTGGAAGCTTAGGGCTGGATCTTCTGCCACGCATCCCAGGTGTAGATCGCGATGATCGCCACGGTCATGATCGCCGACAGCGTGCCCAGCGCGCGGATGTAAGGGCCCAGCTTGTTGACGCGCTTCACAATCGAAGTCTGCCGCTGCTGCTCGTTGGCATTGATATCGGCGAGGAAGAGCTGGTTGTCCTCGTATCGCGTAATGGTCGAGTTGTAGGCCAGCAGCGCCAGGAACAATCCGGTCAGGATGGCCCAAATGACGATCAAGGCAGGTAACGCGTTCATCATGGGATGCCTCCCTCTGCGGGTACTCCAAAACAGGATGGTCGAAATTGACAGGCCTTGGGGCGGGTTTCGGCAAGCGCGCGAACTACCCGCAACCTCTATGCATGATACTCCCGAAGGTTGCCTTGGCATTCAGGATTTCTTTGCCTCCATCCGCTCCCGCTGTTGACGACTGAGATTCACGGTTAATGGAGGAACGCGGCGCGCAGCGCCCATGCCACCACGCCCAGCAGGACGGCCACGGCAGCCAGCATCAGCGCGATGAAACGCCCGGCCCGTGCCTCGTCTTCCGGCGTCGGCTGGGTGATGCCAAAGGTGTTGACGAATGCGCGGACCACAAAGGCAAACGGATTCATTGCGATTGGACGCGCGGCCTGCGCGGCAGGATTCCGATTCCTCCTGGCTGCATCCCAGACGGTGCATGGCACATCGAACAAAAGGCATTCTTAGCGCAGGTGCATTGCCCGTCCATCTCAGACGCGATGCTTGCTTGCGGCGACCGGATTGGTCGCATATACTCAAGATGTAAGAGTTCAAAGGAGATTTCCCATGGCCACCGCAACCGTAACACCCACCCCTGAAGTCGTCACCGGCACGCCCAAGTCGCAGCCCCCGGTCACGTTGACGCCGGCGGCGATCGCCAAGGTGAAGGAGATTATGGCGACCCAGGA
>Ga0326727_10011022_pt1 | contig 21239 bp, 11 predicted proteins | sample MB2enrmetagenome_FD_207643 | JGI IMG/M metagenome (GOLD analysis project Ga0326727, IMG submission 207643) | Lab enriched peat soil microbial communities from McLean, Ithaca, NY, United States - MB29MY | ecosystem: Environmental > Terrestrial > Soil > Wetlands > Peat | place: USA: New York...
GCACCGATGTCTACAACACGCCGGTTGACACGGCGGAAACCGAGGGTTACGCCAATACCGTAGTATGGGAGTTTGCAGCTCGCGGAAACCTGCCGCCACTCAACCTGTATTGGTACGACGGCGGAATCAAACCGTCCCGTCCGGCGGAATTGGCCCATAGCGTTGCGCTGCCGAGGGAAGGCGTGCTCTATGTCGGCGACAATGGCAAACTCCTGGCCGGATACTATGGCGGCAATCCATTCCAGGCATCCCGAGCCGCGGCCAGCGGCCAGCCGCGTGCGCTTCCGGGCGGACTGCTCTTGCCCGAAGCTAGGTTCAAAGACTTCCCGCAGCCGGTGCCAACCCTCCCACGCGTCGAGAAGGCGGATCATTACACCGAATGGATTCGCTGCGCCAAAGAGGGCCGACCCACTTGCCTGCCTATCGAGTTCGCGAGTCATCTCACGGAACTGGCGCTGCTTGGCACGCTGGCCCTGCGGACCCGAAAGGTGCTGGAGTGGGACGCCGCCGCGATGCGAGTCACCAACGAAGCGAGCGTCAATCAGTTTGTCGATCCGGCATACCGCGCTCCCTGGAAGCTCCCAAACCTGTAGATGCGCGCTCAGCCCGCCTTGAGCATCCCGATGTCTTTGAGCCAATCGCCCAGCCGCAACTGCCACGTGGTGGCGACTGGCGACGGGTTTCGAGTGTTGGGATTGATTCCGAAACCGTGCCCGCCGGATGCATAGATGTGCAGCTCCGTCTTGATTCCCGCGGCTTTCAGCATAGGATAGAGACCGGCGAGAGCATTGGAAGGTCCGCGGTCGTTATCCGCGCAGAGCATGAAGGTCACCGGCATATCCTTCGGAATGGTGAAATTCTCCGCTCGGATGCCGGGGTAGATCAGCGCGTCGAAATCGGGCCGCGAACTTTGACGCTCGATGGGATCGGCGGCGTCAGTCTTCCCCGCATCAAAACGCGTGGCCGCCAACGCAGCAACCTCACCGCCGGCGGAAAATCCCATGATGCCGATATGCTGCGGATTCACATGCCACTCTTCGGCGCGGCTGCGGATCAAGCGGATGGCGCGCTGCGCATCGGCCACGGCATCGTCCACTTTATATGTGGAGCCGGCTTCGCGCGCCAGGCGGTACTTGAGAACGAAGCCAGCCACTCCGATGCTGTTCAGATACTCCGCGACGTAGGTGCCTTCCTGATCGAAGTTGAGAAACTGATGGCCGCCACCGGGCGCAATCACCACCGCGGCGCCCGTGGCTGTCCCTGGGGGCGGGAGAAAGACCGTGAGAGAGGGGTTGTGAACGCTGGTCACCTTCAGGTATCCATGCTCCTGGTTCGGCGGTTCGTCGACTTCCTTGGCAGTCTTGCCTTCCGATCCGGGCGCCCCATTGGCCCAGAGCGGAACCTCGGGATGATCGGCGGCAAGCGCCAATCCAGAGAACAAGAGAGAAAGACAGACAGCTATCGCGCGCATGAGGGAATTGTATACCGGAATTCAAGACCGCCTATGCAATCCTCAGTTGCTTGCAACTGGCCGGAGTGATACCCTCCTGAAGGCAAAACCATGCGAAGAACCATTTCCATATTTGCGGTAGTAGCACTTGCGATTTCCCTCGCGGCCCAGACCGGCGGCAAGGCGCCGAGACGGTTCGTCATCTCCGATTTCGGGGCGGTGGCGGACGCGGCCACGGTCAATACCAAAGCCATCCAGGCGGCTGTCGACAAGTGCGCGGCTTCGGGCGGCGGCGTGGTGGTCGTGCCGAAGGGCACGTTTCTCAGCGGTGCCATCTTTCTGAAACAAGGCGTGAACCTCACCGTGGAGAAAGACGGCGTCCTCAAGGGGACTACCAATATCGACGATTACCCCGTGATCAATACACGCTGGGAAGGAACAGAAGAGCCGTGGACGTCGGCATTTGTGAATGCCGAAGGGATGACGGACCTGGAGATCTCGGGGGAAGGCACAATCGATGGGTCCGGCGAGGAGTGGCTGCAGAAGTACCCACCGCGGCGGCCGAACAATTCGCCTTCTCCGGCCCAGCCGCCAACTCAACTCAAGCGCGGAAAACCGCGTCTGATCGGCATTCAGAATTCCAAACGCGTGCGCGTGGCCGGCCTGAACCTTCACAACCAGGCCATCTGGTGCCTGTTTGTTTTATACAGCGACGACGTGCTGGCGGAGAACTTGAAGATCACGGCGGAACACAATATTCCGAGCTCCGACGGCATCGATATCGATTCCTCCAGGCGCGTGCGCATCGACAATGTGTATATCGACGTCAACGACGATTGCATTTCGATCAAGTCGGGAAAAGACGCCGATGGTCTGCGCGTCAATCGCCCGGCGGAAGACATCGTCATCGAGAACTCGCACTTTGCTTATGGGCATGGAGGCGTGGCTATGGGGAGCGAGACATCCGGCGGAATCCGCAATGTCGAAGTCCGGAACTGCGTGGCGGATTCCGGGAATTGGGCGCCGATTCGCTTCAAAACGCAGCCCAGCCGCGGCGGCGTGGTGGAGAATATCACTTACAGCGACATGACGCTGCACGCCACCAGGCAGGCTTTCGAATTCAACCTGGAATGGCGCATGGTGCCGCCCATTGCACCTCCTGCGAAAGTGCTGCCAGTAGTCCGCAACGTCAAAATTGTCAATGTGTCGGGCGACGTCGATTCGGTTGGCATCATTCATGGCCTGGCAGACAGCCCGATTCGCGACATTCATTTCGAGAATTGCCGCATTACGGCGCAAAAGGGCTTCCGGCTGGATCATGCGCGCAACGTGGACCTGGCCGGCCTCACACTCGAAGTGAAAAATGGTGAGGCGATCACGAAGACCGATGTGCAATAGAGGCACGGGAGATCATACATGAAGCGACTACTTACGTTGGGAGTTTTGGCTTTCGCCGCGGCTACCTCACTGCCCGCTGCCGCCTTCGAAATAACAACCTTCGGCGCCAAGGGCGACGGCAAGACGCAGAATCGCGCCGCTATCAACAAGGCAATTGAAGCGGCCGCCGCGGCGGGCGGCGGGACAGTCGATTTCCCGGCGGGAACGTGGGTCACTGGCTCAATTCATTTGCGCAGCAATGTCACGCTCCGCCTGGAACCAGGGTCGGTGATTGAAGCCAGCGCCGAAGGCGGGGAGTACGATAGCGCGGAGCCGAACCAGTGGGACAAGTTCCAGGATTTCGGCCACAGCCATTTCCACAACAGCCTGATCTGGGGCGAGGACCTCGAAAATATCGCCATAGTCGGCGGTGGGCGCATTTCCGGCGCAGCATTGGTGCGAGAACGGGGAGCCACCGCAGACAAGGCCATCGCGCTGAAGCTCTGCCGCAACGTAACGCTCCGCGACTTCAGTATCTTGAGCGGCGGCCACTTCGGAATCCTCGCTACCGGCGTCGACAATCTGACCATCGACAACGTCGCCATCGACACCAATCGCGACGGCATCGACGTGGACTCCTGCCGGAACGTGCACATCTCCAACAGCAGCGTCAACTCGCCCAACGATGACGCCATCGTTCTCAAGGGTACGCACGCGTTGGGCGCCGCGCGGGTCAGCGAGAATATCACCATCACCAATTGTCTGGTGAGCGGATTCGAGATTGGCTCCTTGCTCGACGGAACATACAAGCGCACCGTGAAGCAGGCGCCGGACCGCGACGGTCCAACCGGGCGAATCAAAATCGGCACCGAGTCGGAGGGCGATTTCCGTAATATCGCGATCTCCAACATCGTCTTCGATACCTCCCGCGGCCTGGCGCTGGAGAGTGTCGATGGGGCGCATATCGAAGACGTCACGGTTTCCAATATCGCCATGCGCGATGTATCGAACGCCCCCATCTTTATTCGCCTGGGCAGTCGCATGCGCGCGCCCGAAGGCACGGAGATCGGCTCCGTGAGACGCATCAGCATCAGCAACGTCACGGTCTACAACGCCGATCCGCGATACGGTTCGATCATCAGCGGTATTCCGGGACACGACGTGGAGGATGTGAAACTGAGCAACATCCGGATTGTGTACCGCGGCGGTTTAACGCTCGATCAGGCGGCGAAACAGCCCGCAGACCTGGTGAATACGTTCTTCTTTCGCGCGACCGGCGGAGTTCCCCCACGCGAGGCCTACGAGACTCCGGAGCGTGAGAAAGAATATCCCGAGCCTTCCATGTTCGGGATCTTGCCGGCTTATGGATTCTTCATCAGGCATGCGAAAGGGATTGAGCTGAACGATGTCGACGTCAGTTTTGTGAAGGAAGACCAGCGGCCGGCGTTTGTGCTGGATAGCGTGGAGGGGATTGAACTGGAGCATTGCAAAGCGGAGAGGGCGGACGGCGTGCCGGGGCTCGTGATGATGAAGGCGAAGGGAATTAAAATTCACGCGACGGCAGGGAGCGTGGATTTTCAGGGAGACAGCCCGGGAAAAAAGGAAATGTAAAGCATCATTCCACTCCGATAATGCCGCGGCGGATGGCTTCCGAGACCGCTTGTGCCCGTCCGGTGCAATGAAGCTTTGCCAACAGATTGCTGGCGTGAACCCGGACGGTGCCCTCGCTGATGCCGAGTTCGGCGCGCCTGCGCGGATTGCAATACCCCTTTTATAATACCTTTCTCATACCGTCTTTTCTCGGTCTTTTCTATTGCAAAACTTTTCTACTGAGACACAATTAAACTCGTTCTGCGCAGATCGAACGCGCGGGAGGTTTGATGCGGCTCTGTACCTTGCGTGATTTACTGACTCTGCTGGTCTTTGCTGCACAAGTCCAAACAACAAATTCGCAGAATCTCCCCAAAGCGGGCAGCGAGAATATGCCCGATTTCGACGTGCAAGTTTCCTGCTGCGAGACGAAGCCGGGGGTATCGCGGGCCGTACTTACTTGGCATGCTCCTCCCGGCGCGCCAGAAAGGCACAGGATCTCGTGGCCCAGCTCGCTGGGTTACCCGATTTAGATCAAGGAGCGGAGACCCGCTCAACTGTTGCGGATCACCGCTAACCTTGCACATTCCCTCGAGGTCCTTCCGAAGAAGCTGATACACAGCACGTACCGGCAACGGCGTCCTGCAAGGCGGCCCCTATTGATCGCCGTTGATCACTGCGGTTGTCGTTTCGCTTGCTAGTGCGGAGCCAGTGGTCGACAACAACGTGCTGCTTCCCCAAACGGCGCTGCTTCCCCAAACCGCGGATGTCCCGGTCACCAGCGTCACCGCACCCGTCGAACCGTCAGGCGTAGCCACGGGCGACGCTGCGGACAGACCTGCCGCGGGCACGGAAGAGTCGGCGAGTGCCGCCATAATGCTCAGTTCGCCCGCGCCGATCGTGAAGATGTCGTGAATCACCAGGTACGTGGCTCCGGTAACGGCATCGACCGCGTAATAGGAGGGGACGAAGTTGCTTTTAGTCGCGGTTGCCATCAGGATTGCCTTCACCTGGTCTGGCGTGAGCGAAGGATTCTTTTGCAGCAGGATCGCCGCAGCGCCCGAGACCATCGGCGTCGCCATGCTGGTGCCGCTCAAACGGAAATACCAGGAATCGCCATCCGTGGTAGCGAGATTGGCGAAGTCCGAGTTCATGACCTTGTTCGCCGGATAGCTCGCGATCAGCGGGCAGGACACGCTGCTTCCGGTTGTCGGACCCGGCATGTAGCATTGCGTGGCGTAGATGTTGTTGCCCGGCGCCACCAGGTCGGGCTTCACGATGTGATCGATCCCGGTCGGCCCCTTGGAGCTATAGCTGGCCACCACGTGCTGCGTCCGGTCGGTAGTCCCCCGCGTGTTCACTGCGCCCACGGTAATCACCAGAGGATCGTTTCCGGGCGCGGTGATGGTGCCGTAACCCTCGGTTGCCGGGCTGCTGCGGCCATAGTTGCCGGCTGCCACAACCACGACGATGCCCGCGTACCACGCTTTTTCGGCGGTCTGGCACAAAGGATCCAGTTTATAGGAAGTTGTGAACGGCCGGCCCAGCGAGAGGTTGATGAAGCGGATGTTGTACGGGGACTTATTCGAAATGGCCCAGTCGATGGCGGCGATCACCGACGAGTCGGTACCCTCGCCGGTGCTGTCCAATACGCGTTCCGAGATCACGTGGACCCCGGTGGCCACGCCATGTACCCAATACCACGGATAGATGTTCCATTGGTTCACGAAGCTGGTTGAGAAAGTTCCATAGCCGGCCAGAATGCTCGCCACGTGCGTGCCATGCCCGAAATAGTCCTGGCCGTCGTTGGGCGCCGACGTGCTTCCGTTCAGATCTGTCACAAAGCTGATATTAGTGGCATAACGGGTCTGGGGGGCACAGTCCACACCATAGTCGCAGTTCGTGTAGCTGATCCCGGAATCGATCACTGCGACCCCGATTCCGCTGCCCGAGTAGCCAGCCGCCAAGGCTGCATAGGCGCCCACAGACTCCGGCCCCTTGTCCAGCGCAAATGCGTGGATCGGCGAATCCGGAGCGATATATTCCACTTCCGGATCGTTGGCCAACGTGTCGATCTCCAGTTCAGTCAGGTGGGCGAAGGACTGACTGACCTGATCGAAGTGTTTTGCAGCTTGATTCCTGTGCGCGCCTCAATCCGCGGCCCAGCGCCCCGGCGCACCGCCGCGATGAATCACAAGAACGTTCGTGGCTTCGCCCGAATGGAGTTGCCTGAGCTGCGGGTGGACACGATCTGAGGGGCCGTCTGCCGCCCAGCAGGCGGTGCTTGCCACGGCGAGCAAGCAGGTGACTGTCAAGCATTTCAACGCGCTTTTGATGGTCATTTCGTTGTCCGTGCATGTGTCGTGACTGCCCAAGCAGTCAAGAGAAGTTGAAGACGAGGCCCGATGGACTTTGGCCGTTGTGGGACTCGAGCAACATGCCTGGCACGGTATTGGCCATGCCAGGACTTTGGCGTATCTGCGATGCTGCGGATCCTGCGCGAAATTGGACGGCGAGCCGTAGGCTTGGCTCCCGGTCGAACCAGAGGGAAAAAGTGGTTGTCAGCGTCGGTTGCATGGTGTGCCTCCCGCTCATTGGTTAATGTCGCCGTCCACGAGTATCAGGGTGGCGGTGTCGGTAGACTGCGAAGACAGAGAAGTCGAGCCCCAGACCACGTTGTCGCCCCAGACTACGCTGTCGCCCCATACCACGCTCGATCCCCAAACTGCATTTGCGGCGTCGAGAAACAGGTTGCTCGATCCCCAGACCACGTTGTCGCCCCAGACCACGCTGTCGCCCCATACCACACTCGACCCCCAGACCACGCTGTCGCCCCATACCACGCTCGACCCCCAAACCAGTTTCGTCGTGCCGACGAACTCCAGCGTTCCGGCGGAGGTGAATACCAGAGCGGGCGAAGCGGCGCTGTCCCCGCTGGGCGCGACGGCGTTGCTGGCCAGAGCGTTGGCGATATTCAGATACCCCGCGCCGATGGTGAAAATGTCGTACTGCGCCTTGTACGTGATGCCGGTTGTCGGGTCCTTGTAACTGCTGGTCGCGGGGAAGGTATTCTTGACCGTCGTCAGCATCAGCCGCGCCTTCACCTGATCCGGCGTGAGCGATGGGTCCTGTTGTACAAGCAATGCCGCCGCCGCGCTGACATACGCGGTCGCCATGCTGGTCCCGCTCATCTGCATGTAGTCGTTCGAGGCTGCATTGTCGCTCGTCTCGGCGAACAGGTTCTGGGCGATCCAGGTTGAAGGATACGAGCCGAATATATTGTTGGATTGCGATTGCACCGAATCGATCAGGTTGCCCGGCGCCACGAGGTCCGGCTTAGCGACCAAGTCGTAGAGCGTCGGCCCCTTGGAGCTGTAGGTGGCGATCGTGTCGTCGGTCAGGGTCGCTGTTCCCTGGTCTTTCATCGCCCCCACGGTGATGACGAGCGGGTCGTTCCCGGGCGCGGTGATGGTGCCATATCCGTAGGTTGTGGTGGGGCCCATGCGGCCGTAGTTTCCCGCCGCCACCGCCACCACGATGCCGGCATTCCACGCCTGTTCCACGGCTTGGCAGAGCGGATCGAGCTTATAGCTTTCAAACACCGGACGGCCCAGCGACAGGTTGATGACGCGGATGTTGTACTTCCCCTCCTTTTTGAACTTGATGGCTTGCTCGAGGGCCGCAATCACCGCGCTGTCGGTGCCGGCTCCGGATGAGTTGAGCACCTGGAAGTCGAGCAGACTGACTCCTTCAGCCACGCCGTGGAAGGTGCGGGTGAAGGTGGTGTACGGGTTGGTCGTCGAGAGTGCGCCGGAACCGGCTATGATACCCGCCACGTGCGAGCCATGGCCAAAATTGTCCCCCTCGGGGGTGTTGGGAAGGAATACGTTTTCCCAGACAACCTTACCGGCCAAATCCTCGGAATATCCCACTCCGCTGTCCATCACCACGACTCCGACGCCAGCGCCAGTAAGGCCATAGGTCTTGGCTGCGCTTGCGCCGATGGTGGCCTGAGCTTGGTCGAGGTGAGCGTTCACCGTCCGGTCGGGCGTGACATAGGCGACATCGGGGTCGGCGGCCAACCCGGCCAAAGCCGTTGCCGGGATGCTGTAATGCCGCGCCTTGATAGAGGCGAACTCGTGCTTCAGTTGGCCGCCCATGCGCAGGACGGCCTGGTGGTTGGCTTCGGTGGGCGCCTGTTTGTATTGCACAATTACGTCCACATTGGAGGCCGGATCGACCGATCCCAGGTCTTTCGCAAGCTTGCCGCTTGCAGCGAACAAATTGCTCGTCAGAAACACAGATAGAAAGAAAACCAATGTCGTTTTCATATGAGACTTTGTCTTTCGGCTGGTGTTAGCCATTGCCTTCCAAATTCATTTACCGGACTACCTACTCCAAACCTCTGGGTCCGAGTATGCGGCTGCAGGGATGCGCGGAATAGTCATGGCGGTACTGAAGGATATGGGAGCAGCGTTAACTACCGGCACAGAATAATGCTGCGGGCCGCTTTGACTATCTATCTGATAATGATGAGGATAACGGGGCAGTTAACGTTCGGCTGCAGTGAAGCGGTGCTCGCTTTAGGTATGGATCTATCCGCCGCCTCCGGCACGAGGGCGCATCGGCGGGTGTCCGCTGTGCGGCGGCAAGGTGGGCTGGGAGGGGATCTGCGCGCGAATTTGCCCTGGATCCGCTGGCATCCCAAGGGATCGAGTTTCGAACTCCAAACGCCTCTGACGGAAGAACCACTCGGACAACTTGTCTCCCGGGCTTGTGCTTCGGCAGCAGATATTCACCGACTGGTACGAACTGCGTTCGTTAAGCGTTTTTTCAAAACATCAAAAGGCCTGTAATTGCAAAACCGCGGGCGGCGGTACTGGAGCAGCAGTGCGTCCCGGCTAATTGCCCGCCTCGACGTCAGTTTTGTGAAGGAAGACCGGCGGCCGGCGTTTGTACTGGATAGCGTGGAGGGGATTGAACTGGAGCATTGCAAAGCGGAGAGGGCGGACGGCGTGCCGGGGCTCGTGATGATGAAGGCGAAGGGAATTAAAATTCACGCGACGGCAGGGAGCGTGGATTTTCAGGGAGACAGCCCGGGAAAAAAGGAAATGTAAAGCATCATTCCACTCCGATAATGCCGCGGCGGATGGCTTCCGAGACCGCTTGTGCCCGTCCGGTGCAATGAAGCTTTGCCAACAGATTGCTGGCGTGAACCCGGACGGTGCCCTCGCTGATGCCGAGTTCGGCGCCGATTTCTTTATTGGACTTGCCTTTCGCGACGAGAGTCAGAATCTCCATCTCGCGCGGGCTCAAACCGGTGAGCGGAACTCGCCCGGCGAGTTGCGACGCGATCTCCTGCGGCACCACCCGCTGTCCCGCATGCACGGCGCGAATCGCGTCGACCAGATCCTGGCCCTTGATGTCCTTGAGGAAATAGGCCATGGCGCCCGCCTGGAAGGCGCGAAAGATATTTTCGTCGCCCCCATAGGTGGACAGCACAATGATGTGGGCGTTCGGGAATCTGTCGACGATGCCGCCGATCGCGTCTATGCCATTCAAGCCGGGGATTCTCACGTCCATCAGCGTGACGTCGGGCCGGTATTGTTCAAACGCCTCCAGCGCCTGCGTGCCGTTGCCGGCTTCGGCGACGGTGACCATGTCCCTCTGGCTGTTGATGATCGACTTCAGCCCTTCGCGCACCACGAAATGGTCCTCCACGATCATGATGCGAATCTGAGATGAGTCACTCATAAGTCTGTGCCCTCTGTGCCGGCGCTATTCGGCGAACGGCACGAAAACCACCAATTCCGTGCCGGAGCCGGGAGCGCTGGTCAATGCCATGTGCCCGCCGATCCTTTCGGCCCGCTCGCGCATACCGGTGAGTCCGTAGTGCCCCACGGTAAGGGGAATCGCCCGTTCCGCGTCGAAGCCCCGGCCATCGTCCTTCACTGCCAGCACCAGACCCGCTTCCTCGTAGCGCAACTGGACGTCGATACTCCCGGCGTGGGAATGTTTCAAGGCATTCGCCATGGCCTCCTGGAAAATGCGGATCAGAGTCTTGCGCGTTACCGGCCCCAGCCGCCGGGGCGTTCCGGTCACGTGCACGGCGGTCTGGACGGCAGAGCCGTCCGCTAACCGCTTGGCGATCTCCGGCAGCACGATAGTCAATTCCTTGTCTTCCAGTTCATCGGAGCGCAGATCGGTGAGGGTGCGCCGGGCTTCTGCCAGGCTATAGCGAGTCAGGTTGCAGGCTTCGTCGAGCCGGCCCCGCACTCCCGGCGGGATCTCCTCCAATTGCATCTTGACCGAATCGAGTTGCAGTGCAATACCGGCTAGGTTCTGGGCGAAGGTATCGTGAATGTCTTGCGAAATCCGGTGGCGCTCGGCCAGGACCGCCGAGTACCTGACTTGCAGCTCACGCAGACGCAGCCAGTGGAACAGCCACGCGATCAGCGATACCGCCGAGGCGACAGCGCCCCAGAACAGCCATGTTTGATAGAAGCGCGGCTGCAAGCGGAATCCATAATAAGCCCCCTCCTCATTCCACTGCCCTTCCACGCTACCGGCGATCACATGGAAGCGGTAAGTGCCCGGGGGCAGATTGGCGTAATAGGCAAAACGCCTGTCGCCGGCGTCCACCCAATCGGCGTCGACGCCCGCCAGCATGTATTTATACCGAACCTTTTCCAGATTCAAGTAACTGAGCGCAGCGTAGTCGATCTGAACTTCGCCGGCGCCAACGGGCAGGCTGGGTTCGCGGTCGAGTGGCTGCTTCCGGCGGTTCACGGTGACGCTTTCGATATGAACGGGTGGGGCATAGGAACTAGAAGTCAGGCGGGTGGGCGCTACCATCGCCACGCCTTTCAACGAACTGAACAACAGCAGGCCGTCGGTGGTCTTCCATGCCACCGGCTGGTTGCCGACATTGCAGGCGCGTGTCTTCATGCCGTCCCGCACGCCATAACTGACGGGGTTCACTTTCTTAGCCCGTCCGCCGGCAACAGATGCCAGTTCGGCTTTACTCACCTTGAAGAGCCCTTGGGCGGAGCTGAACCAGAAGTTGCCCGACCCGTCATCCAGAATGGAATAGACGAAATCGACCGGCAGCCCTGAAGCCGAAGTATAGGAAAAGAACCTCCCCTCCTTGAGCCGGGTGAGCCCGCCGCGCGTGCAGAACCATATTGATCCCTCCTCATCTTCGTGAATGGCATATACACGACTTCCAGCCAAGCCCTCACCGGTGCCGTAATTAGTAAATTTGCCCTGTACGAACCGGCTTACGCCGGCCCCGACCGCGCTAATCCACAGCGCGCCCCGACGATCGCGCAACATCGCACGCACGCGATTCCCGCATAATCCGTCCGCAGTACGGTAATTCTGAAAGGCCTCACCGGTCCACCGATAGAAACCATCCCAGTCGGAGCCGACCCACATTCCGCCGAGGGGATCTCTGTAAATCACGGTAATTAACGACGACGGCCGCCATCCGGAGAACGCGGTCAGCCGGCCATCGCCCAGCACCAGCAGGTCCCTGCCGGCTGCAACCCAGAGCCGGCCTTCCGGGTCTTCGGCGAACGATCGGACCGGTCCCGCGAACCCCGCCGGAAGGCTGGTATACGAGAGCAGCCTTCCCTCGCGATACCGTCCGAAACCACCGGTTGTTCCGACCCAAACGTCGCCATGCCCATCCTGGAAAACGCAGCGGGCAATATCGTCAGGCAAGCCTTCCGGAGCGGGCAGGGTAAGAATCTGCTTGACGCGGAGACGCGCCAGTCCGTTCGACTGGAGTCCCATCCAGATGCTGCCTTCGCGATCGACATACATGCTGTACACGGCGCCGAGATCCTTCCTCTCGTCCGCCAATGGCACATGTTGGAACCACCCGCTCCGCAATTGGTAAATCGTCCGCCCCAGAGCCGCCCAGACGCCACCGGTGGGGTCCTCGTAGAGCAGCGTAACCTGTGTGACTGGGCCCGCTGGGGGTGGGAAAGTATCGGCCCTGCCGTTGTTCCAGTGCTTGATCGCGCCGCTGCTGAATCCGATCCACACCGAACCATCGGCGGCGCAGGTCAGCCGGTAAATCGATCCGTCGCCTTTCTGGACGAGTCCCTGGACCGGCTCAAAGCGCCCGTCCGAAAAGTGAAACACCTGAGACCCCGTGGATACGAATGCGCTTCCGGAGGATCGCGCGCAAATGGAGTCGCTCCCGGAGCCGGCGGGTCTGCCAGGGGCCTCCACGCGCGTGAAACGCCCGTGCGAATAGCGGCTGAATCCGCTCGACGTCGCGATCCAGAGATCTCCGGACGAGTCCTTTTCGATGCGTGTGACGACATCGTCAGGCAGGCCGTCGGAGGTCGTAAAGGTTGCAAACCGGCCGTCTTTGAGGCGGGTGAGGCCGCCTCCGTAGGTGCCGATCCAGAGGGCGTGCTCGTCGTCTTCCTGCAGCGCCCAGACTTCGTTGTCTCGCAGATCTCCGGTCTCCACCGTAAACGCCTTGAAACTGGCCCCGTTGAAGCGTACGGCGCCGCCATCGGTGCCCAACCAGATGTAGCCGTCGTGAGTCTGCACGATGGCGCGAACCCTGGACTGTGGCAACCCCTCCGGCTCGCGCCATACATCGACGCCATAGCTGGGTTCTCCCAGTGGGAATCCGGCGCTCGCTCCGCAAACCAACGGCCCTAAGAGTACAACCAGTACAGGCGCCGCCTTGCATAGGACGCCAACCATCGTCGGAGCGCGTCGTTTGCGGGCGAGAGGAGCTGGCGTTGGCATAACGATGTCCGCGCCCCTCAGAGTATCACCATACGCCGCCCACGATAACCTATGCGAAAAGCATAGTCACTAATATGCGCTTCACGTAGCTTCGGATACGGCAACCGGCTTAATGACATTCACCGCGATCGGTCTTAAGATACCTTAGGCTCGCTTCTCAGAATCATCGCTACCAGACGGGGATCGATGCGCACCAGGTTCGTGCGAGCCAACGTGAGTAAGTGGAGGTTAGCCATGCGAGTGTTTTCATGCTGCTTGCTAGCAGCGTTTTTCTTGGCCGCGACTGCGACTGCCCAGGTCGGCGGCACCGGCACCATTCAGGGCACCGTCACCGATCCATCCGGCGCTTTGGTCACCGGCGCCTCGGTCACGGCAACCAACTTGGCAACCGGAGTGGAAACCGCTCGAAAAAGCTCGGAGGCCGGCGTTTTTGTGATCCCCCTGCTCCCTGCCGGCGAGTATTCCGTTACCGTCAAGGCCACCGGTTTTGAAACGCTTACTCAAACCCACGTGATTGTGGATGCCTTGGCAAACGTTGTGGTGAATCCCCAATTGCAGGTCGGGGCATCCACCCAAACGATTACGGTGTCCGACCAGCCGACCATCCTGAAGACCGACGATGTGGCGCTGGGCTCCTCGGTGGAGAATCAGGTCTATGACGCCCTTCCACTAGCAATGAATGGGGCCGCCAGGGATCCCACGGCGTTCGCCGGCCTTGCCACCGGTGTCGACAACTACAGCACCCAGGCGGCCGGTCCCTCTACCGGCTCCTTCAACGGCGGCCAGACCTATCAGAACGAGGTGTACATCGAAGGTCTGCCTCTCACGAGCGCTGGTACGGAGAGCGATACCCGTAACCTGGCTTTCGGCGTTTCGGTGGAGGCCGTGGACCAGTTTCAGGTGGAGACCGCCGGTGCCAAGGCCATGTATGAAGGCCAGGGTGTATCGAATTACGTTTTCAAGTCCGGAACCAACCAGTTCCATGGAGGCGTTTTCGAATACTTCCGCAATACCGACTTCGATGCCAGAGGATTCTTCGCGGTGACCACGCCGATTGAGCACCAGAATGAATTCGGAGGTAGCATCGGCGGCCCCATCAAAAAGAACAAGCTCTTCTTCTTCGGCAACTACGATGGATACCGATTCGTCTCGGCTACCGCTCCGGGATATCAGACCATCCCGACCGCCGGCGAGCGGACCGGCGACTTCAGCGCCTTCCCGCAGATCATCTACGATCCCACCAGCGCCACCGGAACCGGTGTCCGGACGCCGTTCCCCAACAATATGATTCCTTCGACCCGTATCTCACCAGTTTCGCAGTCCTTCCAGTCCTATCTCCCGCCCCCCACCAATGGCGCGATCACCAACAATTACCTTGCGACGTTGCCGGACAAGGTCAATAACGACAGCACCACCGATAAGGTGGACTACGACATTTCCGACAAGCACCGGGTCTTCGCCCTCTTCAGCAAGGGCAAATACTCCAACCCCATCGTCGGAAGCCTCACGCCGATCAGCACGTCCACGCTCCCAGTGCCATACACCGATGGCCGGGGCGTCATTGAGTACGCAACGCTGGCTCAGATTCACGATAGCTACATTATCACCCCCACCTTGGTGAACCAGTTCAGTGTGTCGCTGAGCCGGTTGTTCATTCCATTGACTAGCAACACCGCCAGCGGCGACTATCCCTCGAAGGCAGGGCTCACCGGGCTTCCACCCGGTATCGCCAGCACCGGTTTCCCGGATATCAGTTTCAGTGGCAACAACGCGCCCGTGAGCTGGGACGGAACCAACTCCCACGCATACAATGAAGCCCAGAACACTGTGGATATCCAGAATAACATTCTCTGGACCAGGGGGAAGCACAGCATGACTTTCGGCTTCCAATGGCAGACGCTACAGGACAACGAGAACACTCCGCTCACCGGCACGCAGGCCGGCTTCACCTTCAACACTCCTGAGACCGAGAATTTCACCTCCAGCGGGACCGCCATCAGCACCACCGGCCTGGCATACGCCGGTTTTCTGCTGGGACTCGTGGACGGCAGTACGGTCACGCAGAACGCGGTGGCCGAAACCGGCGGACGTTACAAGACATACGCCGGGTACTTTCAGGACGATTTTAAGGTCACTCCGCGCCTGACTTTGAACCTGGGTCTGCGCTGGAACATCTGGAGCCCGTTTACGGAAGTGCACAACGTCATGTCGTTCTTTAACCCCACCCTGGCCAACCCGCTGGCGGGGGGCATTCCGGGAGCTCTGGAGTTTGTGGGCCACGGCCCGGATAGCTGCGATTGCAAGACTCCCGTGCAGCAGCACGACATCAATCCGGGGCCTCGCGTGGGCGTCGCTTACCGGGTGGAGGACAAGACTGTCATCCGCGGGAGCTATAGCATTTTTTACGCGCATGCCGGCGGCGTCGGCGGGCGCACGGACGGACGCCAAGGGCTGAGCCAGGCCGGTTTCGACGAAACCGCGAGCCTGGGATCGGTTGCAACCGGACAGCCCGCTTTCAATTGGAACAGCGGGTACCCGGGCAACCCGCTCAACCCGCCATTCTTCAATCCAAGCTACGGTACCGGATTTGTTACCACGGCATCTGCCACCGCGGCCGGGGATCTCTGGGCGGGTCCGAGTACCTCCCAGACGATGCCTTACAGCTACCCCAGTTTGAGCGGCAAGCCGCCTTATTACGAAGACTGGAGTTTCAATATCCAGCATTCGTTTACCCCGAACCTGGTATTTAGCGTGGCTTATGCCGGCACCGCCGGCCATTGGCTGCCCGGAGCCCTGGTCCCCGGGGCCCTTACCAACAATCAGGTTCCGATTCAATACCTTCCGCTGGGATCTCTGCTGGGTCAAACTCTAACGGCATCCACTCTCGCGCAAGCTCAGGCCGTGTTCCCGAATATCGCCATGCCGTACGCCAACTTCACCGGAACCATCGCCCAGGCGCTGAAGCCGTTCCCGCAATACACCACGGTTTCCAGCCCGTGGCTGGACCTCGGCAACTCGACGTATAACGCGCTGCAACTTTCACTGAACAAACGCCTCGCCCACGGCCTCACTGCCATGGTGAATTATACGTTCAGCAAGGAACTGGACGATCTGGTTTCGAGCCTGCGCGATCCCACCAAGCTCTTTCTGGAAAAGGCGCCGGGAACCATCGATCACGTGGACGTCGCCACCGCGACTCTGGTCTACCAGTTGCCCTTCGGCGCCGGTCACAACTGGACTGGCGGGAACGAGGTCGTCAAATCGGTCATTAGCAACTGGCAGATTTCCGCGCTTTTCACTTTCGCGACGGGAGCTCCCTTGACGATCACCGGCACCTGCACCGGCGGCGGCGTTATCGATGCGGCCTGCTATCCCAACTATTCCGCAGCCTTCGCTTCGGGCGGCGATGTGTGGCAGAACGGTTCCATCGGAAGCGGCAGCGCGAACGTCAGCACCACCGCTTACCTCAACAAGGCGGCCTTTGTGGACCCGGCGGCCTACACGGCTGGCGACATTGCGCGCTCGGCTCCGCTAGGACTGTTTGCCCCTCACAATGCGGATTTGGACGTGAGCCTGCGCCGCGAATTTCCGATTCGCGAGCGGGTGAGACTGTCGTTTCAGGCGGACGCGTTCAATGTCAACAACGCGGTCCATTTCGCCGCTCCGGGGACCGGTATCGATTCCGCCAGCTTCGGTATTTTCTCATCGATGGCGAATCAACCGCGCAAGCTGCAGTTCAGCGCCAGGCTCTCGTTCTGATCGGGGAGCGATGGCTTCAAGCCTTGAAGTCGTCGGCGATCCTGCCCAGTTCCACTCCGGTCAGGGTCACGATGGCTCCTGGTTCCACCGTCACTTCCCAAACATGGCCCTTGCCTGCGGGCACGGGCTCGACCTCGTTCTCCAATTGCGGGCTGGCGGTTTCCTGGTAGCGGAAGATCGCGCCGGGCCATCTGATGGAAGTTTTCAGGCGAACGGTGGATCGGTTTAATACGATCAGCGTGTGCCGGCTTCCGTCGCCAGTGAAGGCCGTCACCAACAGATTCGAATTCGAACTGGTGCTCCGGACGCGAGTCATGCCTTCCCGGACGCGGCGAGAGTAAGCGCCGAAGACACGTAACTGATGGCTGGATGCCGCGGGCACAAACCCGTGCTCGGGGTCCGGCACCATCAGGGTGCGGGTCCAACCGTAAGACGGCTGAGTGACATTGAGCAGAGTCCAGCAGTACATGGCGCCGCAGGCGTCGAGCGAAGTGAGCAGTTTGTGGTAGAGCTGCCCCATGGCCAGCGCGATGCGGTAGGTTCGGGTCTGGAAGGCGCCGTTGTTGACGCAGAGCTCCGAGGCGAGAAATGGCTTGGACCCGATGGCTTCTTTCATCTCGCGCACGCGCGAGTCGAAGCCGTCGGGATCGTAGAAGAAATTCTGATAGTCGTAGACGTTGGAGGTAGCGTAATCGATGGCCTTCCAGGACGCGTCCGTAGCCTGGAACGCGCGCGCGGCGGCGACTCCTTCGGCCAGGGTAGGCGGATTGTGCATGTGGATCTTCACGCCCCGGAAACCCGCGTCATCCAATGCTTGGCGGAGTGAAACGGCCATCTGCTGCCAGATCTCCGGTGGCTGCCTGACCTCATTTTGAACGCCGACAATTTCGGGTGGCGCACCGGTCTTTTCCTTCGAAACCCGGCAGTAGCTCACCATCGCCTTGGCGTACTCGGGCATCTTGGGTAAGTCGGTGATCTTCCCCTGGCCGTCGCGCTGCCTGGCCCATACCGGCAACTCCCAGAACTCGAAGATCACCTTGCCACCCAATTGCCTCACGCGGCGGTTATAAGCGAAATCGCTGGTTTCGCAGTTGGGGAAGTTGTCGCCGTAGTAGTGCGGGGATGCGTCGGCTGGACGGTCCCAATTGGTCATTTCGGGATTGAGTTGCGCGCCGATGGGGTATTCACGGTGCAGGAGCAGATTGTATTCCACCAGCTTTCGCCACCATGCGCGCTTACCCTCCGGGCTGAGTTCGGCAAAGGCCGGCGGGGTGGTGGTGCCTCCCCATCCCATCATTTGCTGGTAGCGGGTGGCGGGGTCGACGTCGACGGCGGCGGTTTCCACCACGGCCGGCAAGAGACGCCCGCGGAAACCGCCTTCTTCTCCGGCCATGGCCAACTGATGGCGATTGACATCGAGATGGCAGTGCTGCACAAGGGATTCCTGGCCGTTGAGCGCCACTCGCAACGTGAGGCGGTGATCGAGCGTGACGGCGATGGACTGCAGCCGTCCGTCATATTCCAGGCTGCTTTCTTCCACGACGGCTTCCGGATGCCGGACGTTTTTCATCGAGGAGAACTTGGCGAGCACCGGCGAATCGTCGTAGCGTTGGAACAATCTGACTTTGCCCGCGCCAGCTTCCACGGTGAAACCTCCCATGGGACCGGTGAACATCCATAGCAACTGGGATTGCACGGTCTTCCAATCGTCGATAACCAGGGTCCGTTCGAAAAGGGCCGGCAGCCATTCCATGAAATATTGGCGGCGCAGGCCGGTAACCTTCCAGCGCAAGCGTGGGGAAGGAGGCAGGGGGAAATCGAACGGCTCACCACCGGCCGCGACGGCGGGCCGGGCCGGCAAAGTGATCTTCTGTGCTGGGGCCGGAGCGTCCTGTGTGGCGGCCTGTGCGACGGCAGATGCGGAGAGCAGGGTAGTATGAAAATCGCGTCGTGAAATCTTCATAGAACGTCCCACGCTATCCAACGCTGCCGCGGATGTCAATCAAGGTACACATCGGCATCGAGTTCAAAGGGCGGGGTCCCTCTGCGGTGGCATTACGTCGGGAAAATCAGAAGTCGGTTCGCTTGCGATATACTCCACGGATCCGTCTCCGCCGTGGAGGAAACGCACAGTGGATAAGCCTTCCCGCATGAAGCTGACGGCGCCCCGACCGTCCTCTTGTTCACACTGTGCAACCAGATGGTGATGCGAAGCGGTGTCAAACCAGCGGTCGCTGCCGACCCGGGCGGGAGCCGGAACACACCGTGTCCTGCAAGACCGGTGTGACTGCTTTTCTGGTTCTGGCGCTCGAATGGCTGGGGGACGCTATGTACGGCGCGGCCCGCCCACGTCGGGGAACGGATGCCTATGTTGGACGGTGCGCGCCAGGCCTTTATTGTAGGTCGCGGGGCCTCGGCAGCCGCTGCCGGCACCGGCGGCTTGATTTTGAAGGAATCCACCGACCGTCAGGCGGGGTGAATGAGCGCGGCAGGCTTCCGCCATGGACCTCTGGAGATGGCCAATGACGCGGTTTTGGTTCTGACTCTGGAAGGCGACAAATGTTCGGCCCCTCTCCGCTACCTGGGATCTCGGCCAGCGTCCGCCACTTTTACCCCCGGTGCCTTGGCACTCTCCGCCGAGAGGAGGGGGGCCTCCCTTTTTCCGATGGTCTGCGCAGCATGGAGCGCTCACACCCCCTTGGGAATTATTACACCAGAGCCTGGTTTCTCAACTGACGAGAAGAGCCCAGTGCTCCCGTTATGTGGCACCGCACGCGGAACCTTCCGTCCCTAAATCCGGACCAGATGGAGGGCTCGCCAACCGATGGAGATAGAGACGGTCTTTATCCAGCGCTCGGCGATCATGTAAGCTGATTCTTAGCCTCGGCCGGGCCACGGCGCGACGGCTGCGTCGGCATCGAGAGCCTTCTCGCTCGCCGTGAAGCAGGAGTACCTAAGAAATGAAAGTCACTTCCGCAGTGCTGCGCTCCGCGCTGGCCATTCTTACTGCCACAGTCGTTGTCGCAACCCTCCAGGCCCAGGCCGAGGTCCGTCCGCTGCCGCGCGTCGTCGAGAAGAACGGACGCTTCGCTCTGTTCGTAGACGGCGCCCCATTTGTGATCATGGGCATCGAGGATCTGACCATGGGCGACTGGCCCCCGCGGCCAACCGTGTGGCCCGCCCTGCAATACATGCATGTCAACACCGTCGAGATACCCGTCTACTGGGAGGATTTTGAACCGCAGCCCGCACAGTACGACTACGCGGTGATCGACAGGCTTCTCGCCGCCGCTCGCCAGCATGACGTCCGCCTGGTACCGCTTTGGTTCGGGACCTACAAGAACGGCCATCCGCACTATATGCCCGACTGGATGAAACTGGACCCCGCCCGCTACGCTCACGCGCTCGACAGAAACGGCCAGGCAGTGGACTCGCCTTCACCCTTCGCGGCCGCTTCGCTCGATGCCGACAAGCGCGCCTTTGCCGCTCTGCTCGCACACCTGAAGGACGTCGATCCACAGCGCACGGTAATCATGGTGCAGGTGGAGAATGAGACCGGCAACTGGAACTGCATTCGCGACTACTCCCCGGCCGCGCAGAAGTACTTTTTAGCGCCTGTGCCAGCTGAGATTCTTAAGGCCATGCACGTTGCAGCCACTTCCCCGTCCCCAAACTGGGAGCAGGCTTTCGGTCCCGACGCGGACGAGTACTTCAACGCGTGGGCTGTGGCGCGATACGTGGGACAGGTGGCCGAGGCGGGAAAGGCCGTCTATCCGCTGCCCATGGTGGCCAACGCGGCACTGCGCGACCCGTTCCATCCAGGTCCTGCCGGCCTGCCGGGCGCTCCCGGCTCCTACGAGAGCGGCGGTCCCACTGACAACGTGCTCGGCATCTGGAAAGCCACGGCCCCGGCGATCGATATTCTGGGGCCAGACGATTACCAGAACAATCCCGCCGCATATTTGAAAGTTCTGGAGCTTTATCACCGCAGCGACAATCCCTTGTACCTGCCGGAGACCGGCTGTCCCGACTGTGCCCGCTTTTTCTTCGCGGGACTTGGTCTGCAGAGCATAGGATTCTCAGCGGCCACCGATGTTACCAGGCCGTCCCTCCTGGGTGCACAAGCCGGCATGCAAGCCACCCAGGCAGGCAACTCGAGCGCGTGGGAAGAATACAAGCCGGTGGACGAGTTCCTGACTTCCTGGGGAATGAACTTCCACCTGATCGGTCCCATGCAGCGCGAGATTGCCCGGCTCAATTTCGAAGGCAAGCTCCAGGCCGTGGCGGA
>Ga0326727_10011026_pt1 | contig 21232 bp, 22 predicted proteins | sample MB2enrmetagenome_FD_207643 | JGI IMG/M metagenome (GOLD analysis project Ga0326727, IMG submission 207643) | Lab enriched peat soil microbial communities from McLean, Ithaca, NY, United States - MB29MY | ecosystem: Environmental > Terrestrial > Soil > Wetlands > Peat | place: USA: New York...
GCTTACGCCGCCCTGAGCGCTTCTTGTCGGTGTCCTCTTCCGTTTCATATCGTTCAATGACGTGGAAGTTATAGAGCGATTTGTCCAGCTCGGCAACAACCTGGGAAATGCGGCCTTTGGTTAATTTGAGGGCGTTGCGCATTTCTGTGCTATCAATCGCGCTATACTCATCTACTGCCCTCTTATCTCTCAAGTACTGTAGAAAGCGCAGCGCTCCGCTCGTTAAATGCAATTTCTGCACTTCTGCGCGGTCGCCATAGTGACGCTGTGCGGCTCTAAAATCCTCTTCTGTGGCTAATATTTTATCGTCAGCATCGCGCTCACGCTGCATAAAGCGAAGCATCGCAAACGCACGCACCATGTCGAGGAATATGTTTAAGTTTCGTCTGTTCTCGGGGTCATTCCAAGAAATACGGTCATAAAACGGTACGCGAACGCGCTCAACTCGTAACGTGCCGTCTTCGTTCTCTTTTAATATCCTAATAGCCTCTCGACATACGCGCACATCGTTTGTTTCTGGAAATTCAACATCAGCGTCGTCGGCGCGTTTCAACTCAAAATCAATATATGCCGCGTCTTGCGCCTCGTCAACGTCATAGCCCATCTGCCGGTCGATAAGCTCCTCGCTGCCCTGGCTGTCGACCGACGTGAGAATCCAATTAATACGAGCGGGAATTTTCTGAACTTCGCCGACTATCTTACCGCCTATCTTTTGCGGCACTACGCGCTCCGTTTCGCGCTGCCAGTTCGAGGTAGCGCGTTTAAGCTGCCCCTCCAGCTCTGTGCTTATGTTAACGTCATCGCTAAATATCGTGCAACCCGTCTTGATTTCGGGGTCGTACCAAATCGCCTTATCAGTTAGCGACACATAGCGCACATAGTCTTGCGGGTGCAAGTGCATAGCGGACCGCGCCGCGTGGCTCTTGCCCTTTCCTTTTGCTCCAGTTAGCTTTGATTGTATGCCGAGCGCGCTTTTGACCGATTGCGCGGCCGTTCCCAATAATATGCCCTCGGCTATTGCCAAATCTCCTACGTGTAGCGTTTTGAACGTCTCCAGATAGAAGCTCATAAAGTCGCGTTTTTTAAGCAACTCAAGAGCCGTTATGTATATTTCGTCATCCTCAATCTGCGCGGCCTGTTGCGGCGGAAACATGTAGGTTTCATTGCTGCCGTGCAATGCCTCTGATATTGTCATATCGCCATACGTCCCCTCTCCGTGCTGTTCGTCCCACTTCGCGCGAAACAGCGCAGAGCGTCGGAAGATGCGGTCTATTTGTGTGATGTTATCACCGCACCAGAAGCGCAGCGTAGAACATAAGCCTAAATCAGCTTCAGATTGTGACGGATAACCAGAACAATCGCCATCCCAAAACAGACGCCTAAACTTATCGCCATTCTTTGCTGCCTCGGCTTTTTTGATTATGTCTTCATCTGTAAAAACGTCCCGTGATGCGGCTTTCTCTTTCGTGTGTTTTATTCGCTCGCTTGGGTCGGCGGGGCAGTCTAAATCACGAAAAATAGTATGATATATCGCGTTTAGTTCATCCTGTCGAGGTTCAATAGTGTGCGGCAGGTCCGGCAAGCACTGGCCGGTAATAGCAAAAAAGCGGTTGTCGTCGTACATCTCGACGTGCTCTTTTCTATTCCGATTTCCCGGGAGCGTAGCTTTGACCAAGACATGCACCCCTCTCCCGGACTGTGAAACTTCTGTATAACTATCTAAGCGCTCAATCATTTCGCGCACGTCAGGCGCTATCTTTCCCGTTTCAGGGTCTATACACTCATCAAAGTCTATCCCGGTTATGCCGTCCTCTTTGTTAAACTCGAAACCAACTCCGTTAAATCCGCTTTCCATCGCTTGCACACAGGCATCATAATTGGCCCATGTCGAACGGTCGTTTGCCTTTGCCTTTAAGCCGCTCAGCGCATTATACGGTATTTTCGTGAGCTTGTTGTCTCTATACTCGCTCTTCCACACTACCCACTGCGCTCGCTCTTTAAGCTCCTGTGGAATCGTGGCCGCGCTAAAAGGCATCGTCATCTAAACTCGACCTCGTTAATCTCGGAGCACTCACGCCTCATTGCACACAAGCTCAGCACGTTTTGTATCCCTTCAATCAGCTCTGAATCGCCGTTTTCTTCGGCGAGAAGGTTATACGCCTTTCGTAGCAAATCCTCTAAATCGTGAAAAGCATCCATCCAAAACCTCCGGTGGTCGTTGAAAAATCGAAATCAAAATGAGTCTGAAAAAGAAATCGGACTCTAAACGTGTCACGAAAAGATTACGAAAAGCTAATAAATGAGTACGAATATATAATTCCATGTATTACCACAATACAACCCGCCGCTTCGTTGTTCTCGACAAACAACGACGGCTTTCTTCTTTTACATCATTTTCATTTTCTGAGCTCGACAGCGGTGCGGCCTGTTTATTATCGTGAGTAATGTTCTGTAAGTCTCAGCTGCCGCCCGCGCATTGCTGTTCGGACTTCTCCACTTGATGCGTGCTCCCGCTGGCATTGCTTGTAACTGTCGAGCAACAACCACATAGCCTGGTTAGCAGAAAGGTGCAGCCCGAGTTCGGCCATCTTCTCTCCTTGGTATTTTACAAACTCTTCTTTAACGTCGGCAGATACCCTAAGCATGACAGATTCGCGCATAAATGGTCACTAGCGTATACGCGCTCAAAGTATTTAAGCTTTGCGTGACAAGGATTAGCACGCTAGCTATAAAAAAGTAACACTCAACTTATTCAATTTCTTCACTAATTTTCCAACAATCCGCCTCAGGCGAGCGAGCAAACAGGTCTAGGGCATACGCTTTAGCTTCAGCGCGGGTTTTAAACCCGGTTTCAACTTGCGTTTCCGTGGCACCAAAGTAAAACAATTCAACTTTGTAAGTCACTAGTCATCGCCTCCTCTTCTGTCGTCATTTTTCTGCCCCTTCGGCCTCTGCAAGTATCTTTTCGCACATACTCCGTACCGTGCGGACTTCGTGTAAAAACTCTTTTAGCGTTACCGTTGGGTCTTCGCTAACGGTCTTATCATATGTGTTACAAAACGCGTACCTCATAAATTCTGTCGGTGTATAGTCTGCCTTAATCTCAGGGAGTCTCTTGTCTTTTGTCAATTCGCTATACCAGTTTGGTCTTTCTACGTGCATTTCTTAATCACCCTAAGCTAGTCATGTTTACCCCTCCACCTTTAATAGGTTATTCAAGCACAGCCCCACAACTTCCGTCTCTATCGCGCCCGTTTCGAACATAAACGGATGCTCTTTGCCCGTCCCCCAGATTTCGACGCCATCTTGGGTAGTTGTAGAGTCTCTTTGAATTGACAAGTGCGAACATATTGTTAATAGTCGCTCTTGCGTGCGCTAGCCGAGAAGCAGAACGTCTTAGATGACTTTTTAGAAGTAAGCTTTATTTCATTCAATTGCCACGAAACGTGCTTGCCTTTTTCTCTATCTTTAAAGCGCCCTTCCATTGTAATATTGTGGGATTTACCTTTGTGTTGTGAGTCACACGTCTGTTCGAGCAATTTAGCGCCCTCATCACTTAGTGCAGGTGCTTTTACAGGCATCCCGCGGTAGTCCACGCCGTTGACCATACTTCGGTCACTTGCTCTAAGTTCCCCTGAGACTTCTAAAGTTACCCCTTCTCCCAGTTTGAGGCGTGATTTTTTTATACCAGGTCTAACCGTGAAGAAGGCAGCAGCCAATAACACAAGTCCCCCGTCAACGTATGCCGCGCCGTCGGTAAGAGGTTCTACAATTAAATCGTATTTCACGCCTTTCTTCTTGTTGTACCACATCCAAGGTATGGCTACTTGGTCGAACCAGTTGTATATCGTGGAATCAACAAGTAGAACAACAAGTAAAACGACGATTAGGACTATGGCAACAGCTATTGCAAAAACAGCAACCAATGACTCACTATTTAGAGCTATCTGCCCTTGGCTAATGGATATTGATTGAATAAATGAAATGACAAAAGCGATAAAAAAACCACCTGCTGCAAACCTGAGCGTTTGCTTATTTAAAAAAGCTGTTTTTCTGTATTCGTCTTCCTCAAATTTCGCTAAATAGCCACTGAACACAGCATCTTTTCCCGGGAATTCGATATCAACGCTTACCCGAGTGGATAATCGCCAGTGGAAAACGCTTAAGCCGAAATATAGGACTGATATAGCTAGCCAAAATGGTGTAATAACTATGCCAAACATACGATGTGTGTTAAAACTGTGCTCTTAGTCCGTCTATTATCCCTCAAACGATTCATTCCCAACGACTACAGCCGTAAGTCGATTTCAAGTCGTTCGTTGTTTAGACTAAGTTCAAATTAATCGCTTTTGGAACGTATGTCAGGCAACTATCGATTCTGGGGTTGAGAAGATAACATTCACCCTCAGCTTCAATACTTCAAACCCGCTTTAGTTTCGTGCTCATCTATTTTCGAGCAGGGCCAGTATCGCATCTTCCTGGGTCTGCACCTTCCCTTTCTCAGCGCTCAATTTGGCGCGGTACTCCTCAAAATCGGCGTGGGTCTTCTTGCTTACGCTAATGGTCGCCCGGTCTTCCTTTTTCATCTACGATTCATAATTTTCATAACTTATTAATACTTTGCTAGTCTCTCTATTGCGCGAGGTAAACCAAAATGGCAACCAGCACGCTATGTGATTTCAACCAACTACCCATCTTGCAGGAAATCCATCACGGCACAATCAGAGCGCACCACGCAAAAACAGGATACGACTACCCGACAATACAGCTTCCGTTCTCGTTTTCGGGGCTAGTCGGGCTGTCGACTCGTATTTTCCAGACAATTCACAATGGGGCGCTTGCGTTTCTCGTTGTGGTATCATTGAGTCCAGATAAACGTAAAAACGCACGCTCGCGCGCTGAGCTCCCCGCCTTTACACGGCGGGGACCGAGAGTTCGAATCTCTCCGAGCCCATCTGTTTTTTTCGATTTGGAGGCTGGGATAGTGTCGGATGATGGTGAAGAAAAGTTGCCAACTTCCGACGAGTTGCCAACTTCTGCTGACGAAGAACCGGAAGACTTTCTCGCGTATGTGAATCGAAAACTTAACGCCTCTTCGGCTGAAAGGGCGGCGCATAATGCTTCAATTGGTCTCAAGGCAAGGAAATGGGACTTAGAAGGGCGGGACTTAGAAAGAAGGAAAGTAGAAGCTTTAGAAAGATTGCTGGAATCAGAAAGAGACAATTTGAACACCGACCTCGAAAAGCTTTCCTTTGAAAAAGAAGACCTTGACCGCTACGTTGTACAGCGCAAAACTGGGCTTCGCGCCAAATCTATCGACTGGCTAAATCGTGCAGCGCAGGCATTGTGGGACTGCACACAAGGCGACATATCGTACGAGACGATGACGGCTCTGAGGACATTTACTCTTGAGAAATATAATTCGCTCGATTCTCATTCCAAGGTATTGAGCTTTGCCAAGGCTTATCTTTCTCACCTTTCAAAGACGCGACAGGATATCCGTTATCAGTCTTTCAACGCGTACCTCGACCTGCCGAAGGCGGTCAAAGAGCGCAAGGCTGTCACGAGTCGAATCGTTACGAAGGATGACATCAATAACGTTCTTCGGCATATCAAAAAAGCCGAGCAGGATGGACGTCTCACCTCTCAGAAATCAGCTCAGTATTCGGCGTTCATTGTGTTTGGAGCATTTAGCGGGCAGCGAAGTGGGTCGACGATGTCACGCTTAAGGGTGGGACAATTTCGTCAAGCGATTGCTACTGAAAAGCCTGTGCTTCAGCTCGAATCATCACAAGACAAAATAAAGATGGCTCACTATGTTCCAATTCATCCTCAGGCTGTTACCTTCCTTCAACCTCTTATTCACGGCAGAGAAGACGACGAGCGGATGTTTGACTACCAAAGCTTCCTTATGTGGATTAAGCGAGAGAAAATCCCGATGTCGAGATTCGAAGGACACTTCGTTCTTGGCGACTTACGAAAATTTGCCGAGCAGTACGGCGACATAATTCAGTGGGAGCAATCAAACAGATCCTACATTTTGACGCACCGCGTTTCGGGTGTTGACTGGAAGCATTATCGACATCCGCTGCCTGAGAAGTCTTTAACATTTACATGAAGTATTGGAAAGACGTAGATTTGATAAACTGAGCGCGTCTCTCAATCCCCAGCGGCTCCTTCCCTCCGTACGCGAGACGTAGTGGGTACTCTCAACTATTCTCTTTTAACGTTCGAAAAGAACTAAAGGCGGCGGCGCGCGAGTGAGTCGGCGCGCTGGGATCGGTTAAGGCGGTATTGATGTGTTATTGATTGGGTTTTGATTTGTTGTGGGTACGTCTATGTGGTACCGCCATAGGTGAGTGGTATTTTGCTTCGAGCCCACACGCAGGACAAAATATAGTGGTGAGAGGACACAGCGATTATATTTGATCGCAGCATGATGAACATGGTTTTGCAAAGTTTTCGTAGGGGAGATTCGTGGTTCTAATCCCGCCACAGTTTTTTGATTGTGTGGTTACAGTTGGCATACAAAACAAGAAACAGCCGGGTTTGTTCGCTTGGCAAGCAACCGGCTTTTTGGTCGGTCAACCGATCCGAGAGATAAAAGAGGAGGATGCCGTCCCGAAGACTTTGTCGCTTATTTACTTAGTTACGAACAAGCACGTATTCGAACATTTTGAAGAGACTGGCCACGAATCCTTTGCTGCAGGGTTCAACCCCCAACCTGCAGCAAAAAGCGAAGTAGCCGTTTATGTTAGTTCACTTCTAAAGGATGGGGAACGGCAATGGACTGGACATCATACTGAAGACGTTGCAGTGATACCGGTGAACGCGCCACTTCTCAAACAGCAAGGACGGCAATTCGAGTCTTTTAGACTCAAAGCGAATATTTGGTCAGTCGCGAAGATGAAAAGTGAGGGAGTGTCAGAAGGGGATTTCGTCTACATTCTTGGTTATCCGATGGGAATTGTCGACCAAGATTGGCATTACCCTATAGTTAGATCGGGATCTATTGCGCGGATACGAGACGTGTTAGATGGACGTCGTTCACTGTTTTTGTTAGACATACAGAATTTTCCCGGAAGTAGCGGAAGTCCCGTCCTTATAAGACCAGATATTACGCCCGTTGGAGGGACGCAACCGGCGAATGAGCCTCACGTGATTGGCGTTGTTAGCGCTTTCATTCCGTGCTCAGACGTTGTGTCCAACGAGGATGGGCAGAACTGGGAGTTACGTCAAAACTCAGGATTGGCCATTTCCGTCTCTTCGGAGTGCATCTTAGAGACAATCAAAGAAGACTTCAAAAAGAGAGAGCAACTCTTTCGAGGTTCCAATGCTGAGACCCGTTGATCACACTATTCAAACGCTTGTCTCCGGCTTATTTGTAGGATAACTATGGATCGCTCTAAATCACTTCAAGGTGCTAGGCACGATACTCTGCCCAACACGCTCATTCGAGGCGCTGTCTGTCGAGAAGCGTTCCTAAGACAAGACGCTTTCCCAAAGGGCTAAAATACGTGTGACGTCTTTCTTTCTTCAGTTCTTGCTTCTCCGCATTTCTAAAACACGAAATGAGGGTATCGAGAGCTTGGGAATCATCTAGGTTGACCTCGGACTCCTCAAAGGTTTTGGTCTTCACTTCTTCAAGCACACGGCTCAGCAAGTCCGCCTCGCCGTCCGTCAAAACTAACGCCTTGGTGAGCATTTTCTCCCTCCTCCTCGGTGCTCATCACATGGACAGCATGGCATATTTCATGATCGCTTTATTCTGTTGCCTTTTTTAGCTTCAAAACATCCGCCACCGGGAACGAGGTGATATAAATGAGACACAAACGCTTGACTGACGCCGCTATAGTAAGTTCGTATCGGGCAAGCTTTATACCATCCTGCGTTATACCTACCAAGCTTGTGCCGCGTCAGCACGGCACAGCGCAGAAAGTGAAACCATGAATAAACTCTTATTACTCACCGTCGCGTGCGCGCTCATCATTTCCTCCGTAGGGGCGACCGCCACCGTATCGGCAACACAGATCGGCCACTCGCCGATCTACTCCTTTGACGTGACGTATAACGGCACGGTGGTCGGGCAGGCATTCGTCAACACGGCAAACGCGAAGACACCGACCTACGTCCTCGTCGCGCACGGACTGACGCCCAACACGAAGTACACGTTCGGGTACACCGTGTCGGGAGATATGCACACGCTCGGCTCCGCGAACACCACCACGACGGGCGCGCTCATCATGTACGGGACGTTCCCCGCTGCCGACGTGAAGGACTTACAGTCGGCACAGTTCTGGGTGACGGAGACGCCCCCAGGCAGCAGCTACGAGCAGATTTATGGAATGGAGCTAGCAAATGAGGGTTTGTTTATAGCCAAGTTAGCGTTTAGTTATAGCACAGACGGTGGTGTCACGTGGCATGAGTCTGGTCATACAAGTGGGATAACGATGGGGAACTACGCGAGCGTTATGCCGTTATCGGCTCTTGGCGTGCCGGAAGGCGCATTGGTAGTGATTCATGTCATAGTTATAGGAGGCAAGGATCAAAAGGGGAGCCAGGTGTTTTATTACTCTAACGGCTATTTAATTAATGGAGATCGCCTCGTGGCAGACTACAAGATTACTGGCACAACACTCAATAGTGACCTAGTATATCATGGATTATACTCTACCCGTGCCTGGTGATCTGAGGAAATTCTATGAACAAATGGGCGATATACTACAGTGGGATCAGTCAAACAAGAACTACATTCTAACCCACGGCGTTCGCGGCGTCGAGTGGAGTCACTATCGCCACCCACTGCCTGAGCACGTGTATGACATGTATATGCAGTACTGGGCGGATGTGCGTTTAACGTTACCCACAAACTCGTCAGTGTCAAACACTTTCGATCTAATCGTTTCTTGTGCTTCCTGCGGGTCAAGCTCTAAATCACAATCATTATTGCCGAAAATTCTATTCTAAAAGCTCAGAGAGAGTAATGGGGGGAGTGCGGACGCCCCCCAAGACCAGGACCTGTCGTTTGTGAGACTAAAACACACCGTGACTGGGAGGCGTCTGCAGTCCCGGACGAACTCACGCTGGAGGACATCTTCATCAAGTACACGGGACGGGAGATTCGCGCGCAGGAGGCAGAAGGGGCTGCTTTCCCAAATGGAGATTACCTTTGATCTCATCTTTGAGATCAAAAATGTAGGAATGCCGCGTCAAAAGAGCATCATCGACGTAGAAAGCGAGTTAGTCTCGAAAAAACCTAGCAAACTGGCATTTCTGTCATACCCATTTGAGCAAGGAATCCTTGTTTCTGTGGATTATGGCGTCTATCGTTCTATTTTTCCGCCATATGCACCATTTTCAATCAGACTTTTTCAAGACAAAGAAAGACGTTGCCTTGCCCCAATACTGGCAGTTTCGAAACTACTGAGTTTTTACCTGTCAATAAACCAAACGAACGGACTTCGCTCAAGCGTAGGAAATCAAATCTCTTGGACGCACAACGTCAGATTCGATAACAAAGAAACAGTTAGAGCGATCGCTAAGGCTATACAGTCAATAGAAGAAAGAAGCGAACGGGTGCAAGATAGCTTTGTCAGTAGATACCTCACGTCATTAATTAGGCTTAAAACTTTCAGAGGCTTGTGGCGCAATCTAGACAACTTCTCGTTTTTTAGCGAATGGAGGCAAACCGGTATCGGATTGGGTACCACGGAAAAGGATAAAGAGACTGCGTACGAAGGTTTTGCCGCAGGACTATTGTCGTTGCCCGTAAAACTTTTGCAATATACATCTACAGCAAGATTCTTAGATGAGATCTATCGAGAACTGCTGGAGTTGACACAGCTCGAAGATTCAGCTGATTCGAAAGGCTTGTTTTTTGAAGCTTTATGCTATCTCTATTTGATATTGAACCACAAAAGCGAATTTGAGCTTTTCCTGAATGGGATGGTTGTTGTAGATCCAACCAAGTCTCTAGACAAGCAAGATAATAATGAGTTCGACATTATCGAATTCTTACTAAATGACGAAAAAAAGCCAGAATGTCATATCTATGCGTGCTCCATTAGTGGGGACATAGCCAAAAATGAAGCATCTCTTAGGCGCATTGTAAACTCTGTTCACGAGCGTTTTGGTGACGTAGTTGTCAGGTCGTGGTATATGAAACCCATTGGCAAACCAGCCGACTTCACCCCCTCAAGCGAAGAGACTGGAATCCAATTCACGCTTCCACGCAAAACGGATTGCTGAAAAGCACGATTAACGCGACTCATCGCGTCTGCGACCGCTGCAAATATATCGGAAAACCATCATTAGGCAGAACAAGCCGAACCAGAGCGACGTCTTGCGCTGCGAGCTTTCCGTCAAATGCAAACGTCTTTAGCCCGCTTTTCAGCGGCGCTTGTTTTGATAAGTTTGGTTATGGACGGTTCAAAGAGAGTTGGTAGCAGTCTTATTTAACTGTTTAATCCATAGAAAAAAAAGAAGAGGAGAGGCTCACCCTTTCCTTCATTCGCTGAGTCTCCCTCTTTCACCTGATGGCTCTCCTATGTAAATCAAGGAAGAGTCAGAAATCGTCACCTCTTCCGCCGCATCAACACGTACGCGACTGCGAGCACTCCGGCGACAGCGTAGACGGCCTCAAAACCAGGCAGGCCGAGGAACCCTCCACTCGTGGTAGTAGTGGAGCTGACCGTGCTGAAGGCGTAGACGTTCCCGTCATCGCTCCCGACGTAGACGACCCCGTTGGTGATAGCTGGATTGGCTTCCACCCACAATCCAGTCCTGTAGCTCCAGAGCTTGGCGCCTGTGGAAGCATTCAGTGCGTAGAGGTTGTTATCATCGCTCCCGACATAGACGACGCCGTTGGCGACGGCTGGTGAGGACAACACCATCAACCCAGTCGTGTAGTTCCACACCTTTGCTCCAGTTGACGCATTGAGAGCGTAGACGTTGTGGTCATAGCTTCCCACGTAGACGACGCCGTTGACAACAGCTGGAGAAGAGTACACCCAGTCTCCGGTTGTGTAGTTCCACACCTTTGACCCGGTCGTGGCGTTCAGAGCGTAGGTGTTGTTGTCAAAGCTCCCGATGTAGACGACGCCGTTGACAACAGCTGGAGAGGAGCGCACCAAGTACCCAGTCGTGTAGTTCCAGAGCTTGGCGCCGGTGGAAGCATTCAACGCATAGACATTGTGGTCATAGCTTCCGACGTAGACGACTCCGTTGGCGACGGCGGGGGACGATTCCACCGCACCGCCGGTCGTGTAGTTCCACACCTTTGACCCGGTCGTGGCGTTCACCGCATAGACGTTGTTGTCATAGCTTCCGACGTAGACGACGCCGTTGACAAGGGCGGGGGATGAAAGGACGTAGAAACCGGTCTTATAGTTCCAGAGCTTGGCGCCGGTGGTGGCGTTCAGCGCGTAGAGGTTGCCGTCACCGCTCCCGACGTAGACGACGCCGTTGGCGACAGCAGGGGAGGAGTCCACCAAGTCTCCGGTCGTGTAGTTCCAGAGCTTGGCGCCGGTGGTGGCGTTCAGCGCGTAGAGGTTATCGTCAGCGCTTCCGATGTAGACCACGCCATTGACGACCGCGGGAGAAGACCATACTGACGACGCCGTCGTGAAGCTCCACAACAACTGGCCGTTCCCCGCTGAACCTGCCACGGGGCTGTAGTTCCCTGTGTGGGCAACGTCGTAGTGGAATTGCATCGTGTCGGTCGGTGGCTGCGCCGCGGCAGAGACCGTGAAGAGTCCCGTCAGGGTCGTGGCGAGCACGAGTGCCGCTATTAGTACGGGGGGTATTTTTTGTGCTATCATAACGATTCCTTCACAGAAGAATAAAATGCGGAGGGGAGGTTGGTTGGTATTTTGGGGGATGATGGAGCGTTCTTTACGTAAAGTTTTCGATTTTGACTTCTAGAGTGGCTGGAATGCCTGTTCTATCCTTCTTCCGTCTTATCTCCACGCGGGTAAAACTATTTATTTGCGGTCTCGTTTCGTTGCGTATGTTCGTCGTTTTAGCTAGCGGGTGCTCAGTTGCCGAAGACGAATCATAACGACTTAAATGCCAGCGCCAACTTTGCACGTAGTATGTTAGCCACTGCCACTGAACCCTACTTCTACCCTAACCACGCGACGCAACAGCTCGAAGTCCACCGCAGAAAAATCTCGCTCACGCGTGCTGGAGCCGGCTACGACTACCCGACGATACGCGTTCCCTTCGCGTTTTCGAGCCTCATAGGACTGTCGACGCGTATCTACCAGACAGTTCACGACGGGGCGCTTGCGTTCCTCGTGGTTGTCTCATCGACTTCAAAGAGCAACCCAAACCTATGCGGGAACCCTTTTTCAAGTGCTGAAGCTCCCCGCCTTTACACGGCGAAAATCGAGAGTCCGAATCTCTCCGGGCCCATAGTTTCTTTTTTCAATCAGGGGCGAGATTTAAGCCGGATGTGGAGGGTGGTGAGAACGAAGAGTTGCTTTCCTAGTTTGCTCAACAGCAGCGACACTATTACCCATATGACTTGACAATCTGAGAGCGCAGCCTCAGCCACATTACTGTGGCCGTCGCTTTCTGTTGCCGGTCAAAAAAGGCCCTTTTGGTGATTGACGTCCAAATTGATTTTTGTCCCGGCAGCCCTATGGGCATTCAGGAAGGAGACAAGATCCCCAATTCTTAACCGGATTAAGTTCTTTGAGAAGAAAAATTTGCCGTTTTTGTGACGAGGGATTGGCACCCCAAATCACTAAACATTTTAGACAATTTGGCGGTGACTGGCCCAGGCATTGTATCGAGGGGAGTCCAGGAGCTCAGTATCATCCTAACCTTAAGTTATCGAAAGAAGCCTTAGTGATGTCCAAGGGCATGGATCCGGAAATTGACAGCTATTCGGCCTTCCACGCCGCAGATTCAAGCGGAACGCCATTACCGAATCTATTAAAAATTCTCGGAGTTTGCGCAGATTTATATCGCCGGGCTGGCTGCGGATTATTGCGTTAAATATTCCGTGTTGGATGCGTTAAAAGAAGGCCTGAAAGTCTTTATATTGACCGATGACATCGCTGGGGTGAACAAGCAACAACAGGAGTCTAGCATAGCTTTGGAAGAGATGGTTAACAGTGCCGCTAAAGAAACAACATCCGAAGATTTGTTGGATAAACCTCCCGTTATTGCGCCTCCAAAATGATTAAAGCTTAAAAGCCGAAAATAGGCTTTCAGAATGGTATTCCATTCAGTAAATCCAGGAAGATGCAAGTGCCTAGCCGCCTCAGGATCGAGATAAACGGATTCCTTATTTCCAGCTTAGCAGTTTCTCAAACGCTGCGCGATTTAAAAAACAGTTAGGTTACAGTTTTGAGGTAAAGCTCAGGAAGATCGCAAAAATGGGTTTATCACGACAATATTCGCCGACAATGACCAAGGATTACAGCCAGATTTCAGATACGGCCCGTGCGGTGGATGCAGAGGTACTGCCCATGATGGCGTCGTACATCCGGCGTATATCGCCGCAGATCGCCGCCATGAGCGCCGACGAGGTGTTTGTGATCGCCGATTACGGCGCCGCAGACGGCGTGAATTCGAGCGAGTTGTTTGAAGCAGTCATCTGCCAGCTTCACGAGGTGAATCCGACGCTGATTATCAAATTAGTGTATATTGATCTGGCGGATCCGGCGAATTTCGAGACGTTCTGGGCAACCTCGGCATTAGCGAAATTAAAGCATGTAGAGGCCCAATACATCCAGCGATCTTTTTATGAACCATTTCCTGAGATAACAGGCAAACTCCGGATCGGTTTTTCGTCCGCTGCGCTGCACTGGCTGAATGCCAAAACGGTTGGACCTGAATATTTTCAGCATCCCCTCTGCATACAGCCCAACCAGTTGCCAGATTCAGAACGGAGAGAATTTGCGGAAAAATGGAAAGCGGATTGGCGGTCGTTTCTGCACGAATGCTCGAAGTCGCTGGTTACGGGGGGTGCTTTATTTTTTGCCAACCTTGCCAATCTCGGGGACGACCGGTGGCCAGCGTCGCCTGGATATAACAACCTCAGGGACATTTGCCAAGAGTTATGTGAGGAGAAAAAGCTTTCCGAAGCGGAGTTAAATGCTATTTTCATACCGGATTACTTTGCCTCGCCCAATGAAATGTTACATTTGCTGGATGAAAACGATCTTAGGTGTTTTGCCGTAAATGCCTATAATCCCTTGACCGTCCCGTGCGCCTATTTTACTAAGGCGCAGGACAAACTGGACGACCCACAGGAACGGTCCAAGCTTGCCGCTAACCTGGCCCAAGTGGTCCGGGCCTGGAGTGAATCGTCGATGCGGATCGGACTTTACGCAGACAATAAAGACCTTATAGAATACATTTATCAACGTCTGCGGGACAAATTCTATGAAAATCCTGAGGGTTTGCCTTATCAATATTGCCTGCTCGAACTCGTAAAAAAGACATGAGAAGAACGGGTGAAATTGGACTGACCTCTCCTCCTTTTAAACATCCAGCGTCTCTAATCGAGGCAATGGGCGTCAGATGCATGATCCATCCATGCATTAGAGACGGCCGTCTTCAAACTTTCAAGCAAAATGCTAAATGAATCAGGTTTTGATCTTCATAATTACTTTCTGTGCCCTCTGACGAGGTATCGACGTTTAAGATTCTCAAAAGTGTTAAGGAAGTCGTTGCCGCAGCGATAATAAGTGTGGCCTCTTTGCAAGATGAGGTACTGCTTGTCGTTCCCCAGCTCATGCTAGTGATCACTTCCTTTTTCGGCATAAAGGACGAGATGAGAAAGCTTATTGAGCGCGGTCAGCGAGGCGTTATATTCGACGTCGCATATTCAGGCATAGAAGTCGTTCAAGAATTGCTTGATATGGGAGAAGACAAACGCATCCACGGCGGCTACCGCGGGATTCCTTTCGGGGTGTTCACAGAAGAATCTTTTGAATTCTAGCATACAACTCGGCCTAGAAACCGACTGAATCTTTGCTCAACGGACCGTCTCACTCTGAGAATTCGACATCGTCCCAGCTTCGCTTGTAAATATTACAGACGTGCTCAGGCAGCGGATGCCGATAATTCGTCCGCCCTACCCCTCGTCCCCATGCGTGAGAAGATAGGCGCGGTTCGACCATTCTGCCCGATGAGGTCACCGTAATGCTCGGCAATTTCACTCATAATTGCCTTTCGGGAAAGCCCGGCGCCATTTGCACCTTCACGCGTTCGGAAAAAAACCTTCGTTGCGAGGACAATTTCATCCCGATCTGCAAACTCTGCTAGCGCACGTCCAGTGATTTCCTCGCTCGTTCCGACTGAATACAAATTCGCCGTATCAAAGAAATTGATGCCTACATCAAGAGCCTTTTTAATCATGGGGCGGCTGTTTTCAACGTTAAGTGCCCACGGAAATTGTCCCCGCTCTCCTATACCGAAGCTCATGCAACCGAGGCAAATCCGGGAGACGTCCAGACCGGTGTTTCCAAGTTTTACGTAGTGCATTTGACGAACCTCATCAAGCAGTTCTAAGCTTCTGCAGCCACTCGGATACCTCGTTCTGCGAGTTTTTTGCGCTGTCGCCTCGGACACCAAACCCATCAAGAATGGTCGCCTGTGGGCAAAGTGCCTTGATGTCAGCAACACTTCTCCCCAGACCGCTTCCCTCGTGCGTGCAAAACGGGACAATGGTTTTGCCGGCGAAGTCATAGGTCTCGAGGAACGTGAACACCGGCATAGGCATCGTGCCCCACCAGTTGGGAACCCACGAAAATCACATCGTAGACACGCATATCTTCTATGTGGGCGGTAAGCTCAGGACGAGCGTTGGTACGCTGCTCCTCTTTCGCCACCTCGGTGGTCTCATAGTAATCTTCAGGGTAGGGCTTCACCGCTTGGATCCGGAAACTGTCGCTGCCAGTTGCTTCTTGGATCATCCGTGCAATCACTTCCGTGTTGCCCACGGGCAGGTGGATAATCGCGCCGCTGACAATGTTCTTGCCCTTACGGGAAAAATAAGCCACGAGGCTTTTCGCATTTTTTGGGGGATTCATTTGTTCGGTCTTCTCCTTGCTCTTTTGCGTTGTCTTTCTTTTTTTATGCATGTAGAAAAACAATCAATGGGTCTAGCTAGGAGTCATTCCAGACCCACAGATTGCACGTAGGCGTAACGATCTAGTAAAGCATACGCTCTTCAGGAAGCCGTGCGCCCTGCACGGTAATCGTCCAGAGAGCACCTTCGAGTTCATGGAGATCGTCAGCGGTAAGCTCTACCTCTACCGCTCCGAGATTTTCTTGTAGATGATTCAGTTTGGTGGTGCCCGGGATTGGAACGATCCACGGTTTCCGAGCAAGTAACCAAGCAAGGGCAATCTGAGCAACAGTCGCGTTCTTTAGCTTTTGTTGCTCCAGCGTGTCTCCACATCGGTATCAGATGAGCGGTAGTGTAGCGCTCTTGCACTCACCGTGGTCAGCTGGTTCTTCAGCGCCTGATGAAAGCAAGCAAATCTGCGTTTAACTGGTCTTGGCAGATGGTCGGCGAGCCGTGTGGCGCGCCCTGATAAACCTTTAGCGTCGCCTGTGGCGCAATTTTCACCGCACGAAGCGCTGTCGGCTGAATTGGCACTATTTGGTCGTCGTCACCGTGCACGATCAATGTGGGTACGGTCATCTTTTTCAAGTCTTCGGTAAAGTCCGTTTCAGAGAACTGCTTGATGCACTCGTACGCGCCGACAATGCTCGCCATCATCCCTTGTCGCCAGAAGGAGTTGCGCACCCCGTCTGATATGGAGGCGCCGGGGCGGTTGTAGCCGTAGAAGGGGAGCGTGAGGTCCATAAAATACTGTGCGCGGTTGTCCCATACGCCCTTCCGAATGGCGTCAAACGCGGCCATCGGCACGCCGTTCGGATTATCTATCGTTTGGAGCATAAGCGGCGTGACCGCGCCGACGAGCACTGCCTTGGCGACGCGAGAAGTGCCATGCCGTCCGATGTAGCGAGCGACTTCGCCGCCGCCAGTCGAGTGACCCACCATTATCATATCGCGCAGGTTGAGCGCGTTGATGAGGTCGGCAAGGTCGTCCGCGTACTGGTCCATCGTGTTGCCGTCCCACGTCTGTTCAGAGCGGCCGTGACCCCGCCGATCGTGCGCAATCACGCGGTAGCCCTGTTGTCCCAGAAACAACATCTGGGCGTCCCATGCATCGGCACTGAGCGGCCACCCGTGGCTGAACACGATGGGTTGTCCCATGCCCCAATCTTTGTAATAGATTTGTGTGCCATCTTGCGTTGTAATCGTTTTCATTTTTCTCTCCTTACGTTGAGGGATTTTAGCAGCTCTCCTGCAACGTTTTGTGAATCACGGTGGTGGTGTTCAGGCTGACCGTCTGGCTTCCGGCGGCCGAGTTAGTACAATGGTCGCAAGAAGAGCAACATTCATTGCCATTCATTTTTTCACAAACCTGTCAGAGGCCTATCCCTTTAGCTATGCGCTGGCCCAGTTCCGAATCTGCTTTGGTGAAGTGACCCACCATTCGCTCTTGTTTAGGTTTGTCTGCTTTTCCCAGAAAATCTGTGATGCTGCCAATTAGGCGATCCTGCTCTGTTGCGCTCATCGACGATGAATTCACTGATGGAACTTTCTTTGTGTGCTGTGCGATATTCATTATTCATGATATAGCTAATTTTGCGAATGGGAATTTAAAGATCTCCCGTCGATTTGTCGGCTTATCTCTCTAGTATCGTTTTTTTGAGCTCCGTTTAACAATTCAGCTAATTTTTTTTTGCCGTCTGCGTGTTCATGCCCCGCGCGTAGACGGCGCCGTTGGCGACTACAGGGAGGATTGCACGACGTTCCCAGTCACGTAGTTTCACAGCTTCGCCCCTGTGGCGTTGAGGGGGTAGACATCGCTGTCGTAGCTGCCCCTAGACAATACCGTTGATGACCGCGGAGGAGGAGGCCAGCCGACCCGGTTGTATAGTTCCACAGCTTCGCTCTAGTTTGGCCATCCAAAGCATAGCTGCTTGTGTCCACGCTTCCGGCGTCAATCACGCCACTAACAACAGTGCGAGAATACTCCAAAGCGAGTCCTGAACCGCTTGTTGTGAAACTCCATAGCTTCGCCCCACTGGTTGCGTTGAGTGCGACCATCGCCTATTGAAGTTTGCTTAACGGTCGCGGGCATTTAGAGGCTAATATCGCAATCAGAAAAAATCCATCACGCTATAATGTCTTATCTTCGTGCAAAAAAAGTGCCGATAACGGAGGGAGAAATGATTGAGAATGGGCTAATCTTAACGGGCAACGATGCAGACTTGCCAAGGCGTACGCTTTCAGAAGTCAAGACAAAAGTCTATCAGGAGTCCGAGGCTAGTTTAGATGACACGCAAGCGTTAGATGTGCTCCTTTCATGTCTTCTTGATGTGGGAGACATAGGACCGCAAAAAAGAAGAGCACATCAGCTCATTAAGCAAACCCCTAGTTATCGGCACGATAATCGTCAGAAGAGGCGGTGACGGCTGCGCCCCCTTTTTCTCCTTTTGTCCACTTCTTTCCTCAGTCGGTAACTACCAAAAGGGACCTTTTTGGTGGAGCATCGCGCGTGGGGCTCGCTCAAAAATGGTATTACAGAGATAATATCGAGGAATCGCCAGGGTATCTTTACATTGACGCTCGCAGAATTCTTGTTAGATAGAACATTTGATCTTCAAATGCGTCTGCCTGAGTGGCCTATCGTGGCTGAAAACAACTGTCAAATAGTATCTTAAGGAGTTACGAAGATGACGCACCATTTTTCTGGACCGAATTTCGGCTTTCCGAGGGGAGACGCCTGCTTGGACCTCACTGACCTTTTCGCGTTCCCCAAACCCGGTGATGCCAGCAAGTCGATTGTCATTATGGACGTGCATCCTTCATTTGGGTTAAATCCACCTGGACCAACAACCGCTGAACCTTTCGCGCCGGAGGGTCTCTATGAGCTAAGAGTCGATACGAACGGGGACTTAGTCGCGGACATCGCTTATCGAGTGCGCTTCTTCCGCAGTGGCAATAATGCAATGACCGCGACCGTGCGTCGCGCGGAGGGGACCGAGGTCGCCGGCAGAGGCGAGGAAGGAAAAGTCATCTTTCAGGGAGCGCCCGTCTCGATGGGTCGCGAGGCGCAGATAACGGAGTCTGGAGCGTATCGCATGTTTATCGGCTGGCGAAGCGACCCGTTCTTCTTCGACCTGGCTGGTGCTCAGAACAACATGCAATTCACAGGGACGGACTGGTTCGCCGACAAGGACGTGTGCAGCATAGCCTTGGAGCTGCCCCTCAGCGCCCTTGGCGGCGGAGTGAAGCTGAATCTGTGGCACCGGTCCCTCTTGCAAGTTAACGGTAGCTGGGTGCAAGCTGACCGCGGGGCGCGGCCCACACAGACTCCCTTCATGACTGACGCCGAAAAAGAGGCGTACCTCGAAGGCGAGCCGGCGCAGGACGAGAGATTCGTGGCTATGTTCGCGCATGTCTTGGAGCATACCGGCGGGTACACCCCGGAAGGGGCGCAGGCAGCGGCCAGAAGCCTGTTGCCCGACGTCTTGCCGTACGACCCCAAGAAGGGCGCGGCTTATCCCGGAAACGGGCGCGTGCCCACGGATGATTCGAAAGACCTCTTTCTGACCGTGTACAATGGCAAGTTGACATCGGACAAGTGTGGACCGCACACTGACCTGCTGCATGAATTCCCCTACCTCGGTGCACCGCACAATACTCGATAGCGTCGCGCATGTGTGTTCCTAAAGTGATGAAGAAAGGTGAAAATTCAGCGCTTTGTAAATCTAACGCCCAAATGGGTGACACCCGAGTGGCTGGACCCGTAACGGATAAAGAATATACCGTAGAATAATACAAAGCTCCAGTGAGCATGAGAGCGAGGAAGGGAAGGGGACGACGTTTACAGTGGCGCTCCCCCTGACGATGGAGTGAGTTTTTCGCTTAGAGTCACGTCTCCCCAGCTTTTCATATACACGCCACATACGTGCTCAGGCAGCGGTCCGAACGTACTGGGCACGTGCGTCAATCTGTCTTTTTTCGCTCGCGCTGAGGGTAGCTGATAAATATACAAGGCAGAATCAGCACAACGGGTGAAGATTTTGGCCATAGGAGAGAAGCTATTTGAGGAAAAAGTCACTCCAAGAGGGTTTGCCATAAAATCCGTAGGATCCGAAGGCGTTGAATCTGAATATAGCGTAACTGGCGAGATTACCGGCTTCGGGAAGGCCGAAGGCATCAAGGCCACCAATATGGGAACTATGCGCAATCTCGTACGGCCCACCGGCATAACTACGGGCACCGCGCAAGGGATCATGACCACGACTGACGGGGATTCTGTGGTCTGGAAACTCTGCTACGCGGGCAAAGCCTCTAGCGCAGGAGGGAAGTTCACGGGCACAGTGACCTTCATGACGATGTCTGAGAAGCTTGCGTGGCTCAACAGCACCATCTGCGTCATGGAAAGTGCAGGCGATGCTAAGGTCGGAACCGACACGTTCTACGAGTGGAGTTGAAAACGCACATCCGCCCAGTACTGCATATAAACACCATAAACGTGCTTAGGCAGCGGTGCGGAGTTGTTGCTCACGCGCGGCGACCCCTGTTTAACTGCACTATTTTTTCATTCGCTCAGCCGTAGTCAAAGCAGGACGAGGCAGTCACATCCGACCCTTCTCCATCCAATAGTCGTATTGATAGCTCCAGTCCTCTTTGTTCGCTTTTATTAGTTGTCTGAAAAACTTACCTCTCTCGCCAATCGCGTTTTCCTGATCATCATAATGGCGCTTTGTCTGTATTGCGTCCGCAAGAGTTTGCCCCAGATTACGCGCTTCGGTAATCGCCGAATCAGGCGCGGCATTCGTGCCAACGGTAACGCCGACCCCTCCAACCGTCAATGCACCCATCGCGTTCAGGAAATAGTTCATGTAGCCAAGCACTTCGCTGATGTTGCCCAAACCGCCTGCCGTGGTCACGGCGCACCCATACTTCCCGGCGAGCATCTGACAATGGACTGCGTTAGCAAGACGGTCGATCATCGTCTTAAGCTGAGCGCTGATGGCATTGAAGTACACCGGTGAGCCGAGAACGATCCCGTCGGCGCGCGTCATTTTTTCCCACAAGTCAGAGAGATCGTCCGCCTGAACACACTCGCCTTCGCCGTAACACACCCAACACCCTAGACAATACCGTATGTCCAGTGCGGCG
>Ga0326727_10011027_pt1 | contig 21230 bp, 13 predicted proteins | sample MB2enrmetagenome_FD_207643 | JGI IMG/M metagenome (GOLD analysis project Ga0326727, IMG submission 207643) | Lab enriched peat soil microbial communities from McLean, Ithaca, NY, United States - MB29MY | ecosystem: Environmental > Terrestrial > Soil > Wetlands > Peat | place: USA: New York...
ACGCGGTCCGGCAATTCGCGCTCGACCGTGACATTGTAAATAGCGGTCTTTTGCGGCACCAGATTGGGATTGACGCCGTTAATGTTCGCGGAATAGCCGATGGCCCCGCCGCGCGAGTCAAACCCCTTGATCGTAAAGGTGGGGTAGTTAAACCCGAAGGGTGGGGCGGAAGGGTCATTGCCGTACATGTTCGCCGGGCTGGTGTTGGAATAGGTTGACAGGCGAGAGGGCGGCTGGGTGGGCAGATTGGCGGTAATCCCGGAAAGATTCATGGAGTCTTCATAGAAGCCGAAGCCGCCGCGAACGTTCCAATTTTTGTGATTCGAGGGGGACCACGCTACGCCCACTCGGGGCATAAGGTTCAGGCCCTCCGCCTGGTTAAAGGCGTTGGACACCAACTTTGTGTAGGCATTGGAAATTTGCGTGGCGAACGAGCTTCCTGTGCCCAGGAAGACATCCGCGTACGGCGAGGAGTCACGCCCCCAGTTCGAGGGATTGCCGTAATCCTCCCAGCGAATTCCATAGGTGAGAGTGAGGTTAGGTCTTATCTTCCACGAGTCTTGCGCGTAGGCGGCAAATTGATTCACCTGCGCCCCATAGTACTGGCCCTGCCACTTTCCCGTCTGCGCCGAGATCGTGTACAGCGAGTAGCCTGCCGACGGGTCCGAGAAGTAGCTGAGGAGGTCACAGCAGAAGAAGGGGAAGAAGGGACGCGAATAGATCCCGGCCCTGTCCTGCCAATAATTCAGGTGTTGGGCCTGGAAGCCAAACGTGGCGCTGTGCTTGCCGTGCACCCAGGAAACCGCGTCGCGGTAAGCGTAGCCCTGGTAGCGATCCCCCGTGGGGCCGAAGAACGTCGAGAAAATCAAGAACGGGGTGCAGCAAATAAGGTTCTCATAGGGCACCGTGGCGTACTGTTGCGAGCCCCCGCCGAAAATGTCCCATTCCCGTGTGAAAGCAAAATTGAACTGATTGAGCACGGTGGGCGTAAAGACATGCGTGTAACCTGCTCCCACGTACTTCGCTTGTGAGGGAGAGTACTGCTCCATGGCGTCGCGATACGCCAGGGCATTGGAGTTCTGATCCATGCGGAAGAAGTTCAGGTACACGCGGTCCTTCGCGTTATTGAAATACTGATCCAACCGGCCGTTAAACTGGATTCCCTTCACATAGGGAGCCTGGTTGAAATAGCCGGTTATGGTGGTAGGTAGGGAACAGGGGATGTTGTGGGTCGAGGGCGTGCCACACCCAGAGGGTGCAACATACCCAGGCTGCCCGGCAGTCCCAGAACCAAGATTCGTCGCCCCGTACAAGTCCTGGCCCGTGTTGCTGTAAACGGGGTTGAGGAATCGGCTGAAATCGATGGGGAAAGCTGGATTCCCGTAAGTGTGCGTGAGGTTGATACTATTCGGGAACGCCGTGAGCGCCCAGGCGATAAACGCCGGGTTTAAATCCGTGTTGCCGGCACTGCTGGCGCTGTTGAGGTTCACCACATTCTCATAAGATCCGAAGATGAAGGTGCGGTCCTTTCTGATGGGACCCCCGATGGAGCCGAGAACCCAGGTGCGCCGGTAGGGCGGGCTGGGAGTCGACAAAGTGGGGACCGCCTCCATGGATTGTCCGGAATACATATAGTCCAGGTCGCCGTGTATTCTGTTCGTGCCGGACTTGCTCAGATAATCGACCTGAAGGGAAGACGTCCCGCCATTCACGACCGAGAAATTGGTGGTTTGCAGGGACACCTGATCCAGCATGTCGGTGTTGGGCGTGAATTGCGGAAGTCCGTAGCCGGACCCCTGGTCCATAATCGAGAGGCCATCCAGCAGAAACAGGTTGCTGCTGGAGGGGCGGCCGTTCGCTTCCACATCACCAAAACCGCCGCCACCCTCTCCGATCGTGATGTCGTTGGTCTGTTCGAGGATCCCCACCACGCCCGGCGCCGCCTTGAGAATACCCAAGGTCGAATGATTTTCCAGGGGAAGCTGCTGCATCTCATTGCTGGAAAGGGTGAATTGGGTGCGCGTCTCCTCGGGATTAAGCGCCGGGGCCTGACCCGTCACCGTGACCTGGGTGATGGCGGTGGCGAGCTCCAGCTTGACGTCCACGCCCGCCGTCATATCGGCCGTGACCGTGACGGCCGTGACGCTTTTGGCAAAACCCGGCGCCTGCACCGAGACCTGATATGAACCCGGCGCCACACTGCTGAACCGATAAATGCCGGCGCCGTTGCTGGTCGCGGCTTGCTCCACTCCCAGGTCCATATTGCGAAGCGTTACTTTCGCTCCGGGAATTACCGCGCCTCTGTTGTCAAAAATAGTGCCCTGAACATTGCTGTTATAAGCTGATTGCGCCATGAGCTTCGGAATTCCCGCCAGCCCGCCCAGCAATAGGGAAGCCCCGATGGTCCAGGCAACAACCCTAAGCATCAAAAATCTGCCTCGCATCATTCACCTCCTCCTTAAAATTAAGCCTCGCTGGAAAACCATACAATGCCGCGTTCGGCTGGCGAGAGTCGTTCTTTCGCTTTCGAATGTCAATAGTGATACCGTTTCCGTTTATCGACCGTAACCGTTGCGGTAATGAGGATACGGCGGGCTAACCTCAGCATTTATTGGAGGGTTAGCCTTCGCGTCCGCTTGATTCCGGGCAGCTAACGCTGTATATTGCGGCGGGATTATAGGCCGTTTTATGGCTGAGGTTTCTACTTTCACCAAAGAACGTCGAACCCTTAAGGCCGTCATATCGTCCGACTGCTTCAGTCGTGCGCCTCACCTCACCAAACTTCTCACCTATTTGTGCGAAAAATATTTCGAGGGCCGCAGCTCCGAGATCAAGGAGTACAGCATCGCCACGGACGCGCTCGGTCGGCCCGCGGATATCGATGACACCGGTTCGGCGGCGGCGCGCGTGCAGATGCACCGGCTGAGAAACAAGCTCTCCGAATATTATGAGCATGAGGGTGTGCACGACCCCGTGCGCATCATCCTCAAGCCCGGCGTCTATACCCCTCAGTTTGTGGGAGTTGATGCATCCGCGGCGGGCTCAAAGCCTCCCCCCGCGGGCCGCCTTAATCTCACCAGCCTGCGAGATACTTTGAATAAGGTGCGACCCCTGTATTGGTTATTAGGGGGACTGGGGGTGGCGCTGGTGGTGGGCGGGATTTTGATTGCCTATGCCTTTTTGCGACGTGAGCCTGCGCCCGCCCCCGAGTTGATGTTGTCATCTCCCCCAGCGGCCCCTTCGATATCTCCCTCTCCATCTCCCCGCAGCACGACGGTTGTCGCATCCCGGATATCTCCGGAAAGCGCCGTCCGTATCCTACCAGGGTCAGATAAGCCTACCGTCGTCGATGCGCTGGGAAATATCTGGCAAGGAGACCGTTACTTCAACGGTGGAGAAGCGCTGGTAACCCCTCCGGCACTCCTGGGTCTCACCAGCGATCCGGCAATCTTTGCGAGCTACCGCCAGGGTGATTTCACCTATCGAATTCCCCTCGCCCCCGGGGCCTACGAACTCCATCTCAGTTTTGCTGATTTCCTGGGGCCGCGGCGGGATCTTCAGCCCAAGAAAACCCTTTCCGATTTCATGCTTTTTGTTAATGGCCTGAATGTCTGGACTCATCAAAGCCACCCCCTGACTTACGGAACCCTGCCGCCTCTCGAAACAGAGAAGATCCTCACCAACGTTTCCCCGGCCAAAGACGGCTTTTTGGATCTTCATTTTAAGCCGTTATTGAACTTCGCATTCATCAACGCCATCTCCGTATTCTCCACGCCCGACAAGAAGGCGCGGCCAATCCGGATTGTTACCCAGGAGAAGCCCCTTACCGATCAACATGGACAGATTTGGCTTCCTGACCGGTACTTCACCAGCGGAAACATGGTGGTGCATGGGATGCCGGTCACGGGAACGTCCGATCCTGAACTGTTCACGGGTGAACGATATGGAAACTTTCAGTACGTCGTGCCGGTAGCGGCGGGCAACTACGAGGTAAAGCTTTATTTTGTCGAAACATGGTTTGGTAAGGGGGGACCGGGCGGCGGCGGAGTGGGCAGCCGGGTGTTCCAGATCGATATCAATGGCGAGCACGCTCTGCGGCGCTTTGATATTCTCGCCGAAACCGGGGCGCTCGGACGTCTTCTGGTCAAGACCTTTACTGGCATCACCCCCAATGAAGAGGGAAAGATTGTGCTGTCATTCATCCCCATCGAAAACAATGCGTGCATTAATGCCATCGAAATTACCAGCGAGGGCGTAGGGTCCAGGCATGCCGTAACCCCGCCATGAAACCCTCAGGCATCAACCCGTAACGGTTACCGCGCACGTTTCTTCATAACCACGGGAAATCATTGAATCAAAACTCCGCGCAGTGTATGGTATCTGCTCACGAAAAATAATCCAGAGGCATCCACGGATCAGGTTATGGCAAACGAGAGCCCGGCGATGGCATCGATAAGAGAGCCCGTGGAGCAAATCGGCCTATTGGGGATAGGGGCCCTCCGGCTGCGGAACTTCATCGTCCGGCACCTGGAATTTCTGTTCATCTTGCTCGTGGCTATGATTGTGGTGGTGGTTTTCTATCTCCTCCCTTACAAGATTGCCTTCCTGAACTTCTTTTATCTGCCGGTGTTGGTGGCGGCCTACTTTCTGGGGAAGCGCGCCGCAGTGATGGGTGCGGTGCTTTGCTTCCTGTCCGGTATATTGTTCGCTTATTACCGGCCCGAGTGGTTTACCGTGACGGGCACTCACCTGAACGCCTTCCTGGCGCTCGCCACGTGGGGCGGATTCCTGATCCTCACCAGCGCCGCCATCGGGACGCTCCAGGAGAGCCTGACCAAAGGCTTCCACGATACGCGTCAACTCGTCGACGAGCTCAAGAGGAGCCGCGTCTCCGAGGAAATGAAAGACAAAGTGGAGAAAACCCTTTACGCCACCATGGACCCGATCGTCGCCAAGCTCGCTACGGAAGGGAAGCTCCGCTTTGAGAAACGTGATATCAGCATTCTATTCGCAGAACTTGCCGACTTCACGGCCTCATCTTCCGAGAGCCGGCCGGAAGTGGTGCTGGAGGATTTGAACCATTTCCTGGGCCAGATCGAGACCATTGTGGAGTTGTTCTGCGGACATATCGACAAATACATGGGTGACGGCGTGATGGTGGAGTTTGGCGCGCCCGTGGATTTCGATCGGCATGCGCTGTTGGCGGTTTTGGCCGGACTCAAGATGCAGGAGATGGTCAAGAGACTAAAACTGCCCTGGCAGTTGAAGGTAGGAATTGCCTCCGGAAGTGCCATCGTAGGCATGCTGGGAGTCCGGCGTCAGGCTTACAGCGCCCTGGGCGATCGCGTCAATATCGCCAAGCGGCTGGAAGAGATTTGTGAGCCGGGCAAGGTTTACATTGATGAGCCGACCTTTCGGGCCGTCGAGCCCCTGGTGAGGGCCACCCAACTTCACACCCGGGGCGAGTACGGCCGGGCGACGGATCCGCAGAATTTGGAGCGCTTGCAGGAACTGGAAGACACCCTCCGTCGCCAGGGCGAGAGCGCGGACCTGCTCTTTCAATTGGGCAAGACCAATCTGGTGCTCCACGATATCGCCGCCGCCGTCCGCTACTTTGGGCGGGCGCATGCGCTTAACCCCGGCTCCACAGAAATCAAGATTGCTTATGCCGATGCGAGCATCAAGCGGACAGAGCTCGGGAAGATTCAACTCAAGGGGAAGCAGGAGAAAATCATCGTTTACGAAGTGGAGGGGATTAAGGACCGGTGGAGGGATCCCACGGTGATACCTCCCGCCATCGCCGCGAAGTACGGGGACGCGGAATCCCTGATCGATATTCCCTTTGACGTCGTGCAGGCCATCGAGGCGCTGGACGGGGCGGTGGGGCATTGCCGGGTCGTCGCCCTCCTTTCGTATGCCATGGCCGATCGGCTGAAGCTGGATGACGAGAGCAAGAAGACCATTCTCCTGGCGGGATACCTCCAGAATCTCGGCAAGGAAGCCGTGCCTCATCACATTTTGAACGGCACGGGCAGCCTGACCGACCAGGAAGCCAGGCTGCTGGAAACCTACGTCCATGAGAGTGTGGCCGCCTGCCGAAGAATGGGGTTTGAGGATCCCCGCCTCATGGAGATTGTCCTGCACCATCATGAGGCCTGGGACGGAAGCGGCTACCCCGAGGGGTTGAAGGGAGAGGCCATTCCCCTGGGCGCGCGCATCACCTCCGTGGCCGAAGCTTTCAGCGCCCTCACCTCCTGGCGCCCTTATCATGAAGCCTGGGAGGCCCGCACCGCGCTGAGCGAAATTCGCAAAGGCGTGGAAAAAGGCCGGTACGATCCGAGCGTCGTGAATGTCCTCAATGAGGTCTTTGGATCAACGTCCTAGACGGCTCGCCTGGCTTTTTCCTGATAATCTGCTTCCCCTCGCACCGCCGCCACCCTGGCCGCGATGTGAGCATTTCCCTGCGCGGAATGACCCCGCCGGCGCGGATTTGCGCGCGTCCCCCGCGCCGGCCGGGCGGAAATCACTTAGCGTCTCAAATTCCCACTCCCTCCCGCTTGCGGAATTTTCGAACGTCCGAGCCCTCGATGGCGGGTTCGGCGTCGCACTCGATGGCCAGGGTGGTGACGGGGCTGTCCGGCGCCTCGAGGGGCAGGCCGGTGAACCTTACGTACTGGTCACCCTGCTCGAAGGTCACGGGCTTGCCGGAAGCGAACAGCCGCGCCGATTGGACTTTGGCACGCAGCCCGCCAATGGCCACCACGCAGGGTGGGTTGAAGAATTCCAGCCAGTTGGACGCCAGCGTTTGTCCCGGCCAGTTGTGAACGTGCATGTAAAGCGTATTGCCTTTCCGGGTATAACTCGCGTAGATGTGCCCTCTTGCTTTACAGGTTTCCGATTCGTAAATCGTCGGACCATTCTTGTCCATCCACTTGCCAACTTCGGTCAGGATGCGAACCGATTCCTCGGGAATCGAGCCGTCGGCTTTGGGGCCGATATTCAACAGGTAGTTCCCCGTGTCGCGCGCGCAGGTAATGAGATTGCGCACAATGGTCTCCGGAGATTTCCAGTTGTTGTCGGCCTTCTGATATCCCCAACTGTCATTCATGGTCATGCAGGTTTCCCAGGCCCGCCCGGCCTTGGCGGCCTCAATATGCTGTTCCGGTGTGGTGAAGTCACCCGGCAAGCCGTTGCGGTTGTTCACAATGATGTCCGGCTGCAACTGAAACACCATCTTGTTCATCTTCTCGGATTCCCACTGCTCGGCGCTGAGCGGCCAATCAACGTCGTACCAGAGGATGTCGATCTTCCCGTATTGCGTCATGAGTTCGCGTATCAAGCCGTGGGTGTATTCCACAAAGCGCACGCGCGCCGCCTCGTCCGTCAAGCAAAGCGCGCCGTCGGGATGATGCCAATCCATCAGGGAATAATAAAAGCCCACGCGCAGACCCTCGGCGCGCGCCGCTTCCACGAATTCCGCCACCAGATCGCGCCCGCACACCTGTTTGGGGGCGCAATAGTTGGTGAGCTTCGAGTCGAAATTGCAGAAGCCCTCATGGTGCTTGCTCGTCATCACCATATATTTCTGGCCGGCGCGTTTGGCGAGTTTCGCCCACTCGCGCGCGGCATGAGGCTTGGGGGTGAAATGCTTCGCCAGTTGCTGGTATTGCGCCACGGGAATGCCCTCCATCTCCATGGCCCACTCGTGCTGGCCGATGACGGCATAAAGACCCCAGTGGATAAACATTCCGAATCTTGCCTCGTGCCACCACTTCATCCGCCGCTCGTGGTCAGCCAGATCCTCGGCACTCTGCGGGCCCGGCGCGGGCTCCGCTCCGAATACCGCATTGTTACCCAGGGGCAGAACACCCGCCGCCGAACCCGCCAGGGCGGTGGCGCTCGTCCCCAGGAACCGCAAGTGGTCACGCCTGGACATCTTCGTTGGTCTCATCTGGTTTTAACTCCTTTGTGTCAATTGGTCGCAGGGGTGGGCGCGCGGCACGCTATTTCCGCCGGCAACCCGTCCCGCGTTGCGTCATGAAAATACGCCAATTCGCGGCGCAGTTCAAACCCGAACTTTTCCTATTCGTGGCGGGCCCACAAAATCTGGGCATGACTTCCTCGGGCCCTCTCCGGGTGGCGATAAGCCCGTCCCATAAAACATCACTCCGTGCTGGGCTTTCACATACTACCCCATACTCGATCGATGGGTGTGCGACCTCTCTCCCGAGTTGCTGCAATCACTCCCTTGCGATACCCTATAAGCAAGCCTTGGGACATGGGAGTCCCCTTTGTGCTGGGCACGGCCCCCCTTCTTATGCGGGAAGAAACCAGGGAATCGGCAACCGCCTCCGCATCCAGAAATACGGGCCAAGACCTGCGTTTACCGGATGCGGCGCACGATCTTTTGCGGGAAATCCCCTCACCCACGCGGCGCCTATGGCTGGGCCTGTGCGTCACCCTCGCCATCTTTGTGATCTTTGCCACTTACACCATCCACGAAATCCGTTGGCTCCAGGACTTTCAGGTGAATGTGGTGCAGAGGAATCGCAAGGCCTCGCTCCAGCTCTTGCGCTTGCAGGATGATACGTACCAGCTTGCGGTCTCGCTGCGCGACATGACTCTTCCGGAAAGCCGCTACCCGATCTTCTACTGGAAAGGCGAATTCTCGCGGCTGCGCGAGGACATGAATACCGCGTTGGCCTCGGAAGCTCAATTCGCCGTCAACACTTCCGCAGGCGATGAGCAACGGCGGCAACTGCGCGATATCCTTGACAACTTCTGGTCGCTCGCCGACGAAGCCTTTAATCTCGCCGACCAGGGCCACGAGGATTCCGCTCGCTACCTGATCCGGTCGCAACTGGAAGAGCAGCGGGAGACCATTTCTCGCGTCGTGTCGCGCTTGCTGAGCCTGAACGACCAGGCCCAGCAGGAAGCCGGCCAGCGCGTCAGCCGCGTGTACGGACAAGTTTCCAAGGACATCCTGCTGCTCATCGGGGTGCTCTTCCTGGTGGCCCTGGGAACGGGGCTCTACACGCTGCAGGCCAACCGTAAAACTTTTGAGCGCCTGCGCCACCTGGCGGAAAAGCTGCAATCGCAATCGGAGCAGATGCGCATGCTCTCCTGGAAGCTGATTGAGGTGCAGGAGCAAACCCTGCGGCAGGTGGCGCGCGACCTGCACGACCATTTCGGCCAGATTCTTACGGCGATTGGCGTCATGTTGGGGCGTGCGGGGCAAAAGGCCGCGGAGAGCGATCCCGTCTTTGTGCAGGATGTGCGCGCCGCCAAAAAGATTGTGGAAGATACCTTGCAGAGCGTGCGCGACGAGTCCCAGATTTTTCGCCCTGCCATCCTCGACGATTTCGGCCTGCAACAAACTCTGGAGTGGTTCGCGGAACAATTCTCACGCCAGACGGGTGTGCAGGTGCATTACGGCGGGAAATTGGCGGACGGACTCTTCCCTCCCGAGGCGGCCATCCACGTCTATCGCATTGTTCAGGAAGCCCTGAACAACGTGGCCCGCCATTCCGGCGCACGGGAAGCGTGGGTGACGCTGGGAGAGAAAGATCACCATTTGGACCTGGAAATCCGCGATAATGGCAGCGGCTTTGAAACTCGACCGGAAATAAAGAGAGCCGCCGGCCAGGGCATGGGGCTCGCGGGCATGCGGGAGCGCGCCGAGCACCTTCAGGGCTCGTTCTCGATCCGCTCCGCGCCCCAGGAGGGCACCACGGTCAGCGTGCGCGTCCCCCTCCATCGGCCCTCTTTACATTCTCTTCCCGAGGAGACCCACTAAACCGTGCATGCACTTGCCACCGAAAAGAAGATTCGCGTCTTGCTGGCGGAGGATCACACCCTGGTGCGGCAGGGATTTCGCCGCATTCTGGAAGACGATCCCACGGTCACGGTGGTGGGAGAGGCGCGCACCGGACTGGAAGCCATCGAGCAGTGCAAAACCTTGAAGCCGGATGTCGTGGTGATGGATCTTTCCATGCCGGATCTCGGCGGACTGGAGGCCACGGCGGAAATCCTCAAAGCCGACCCTCAGGTTAAAATCCTCATCCTCAGCATGTACTCGAACGATGCCTATATCCGCAAAGCCTTTGAGCTCGGCGCCAAAGGGTACATGTTAAAGAATGCGATTGAGGTGGACCTGAACCGTGCCGTGAAAGCGCTGGCGGAAGGCGAAGCCTATTTCAGCCCGGCCATATCCCACATCGTCCTGGAGAGTCTAAAGACCGGATCGTTCCGTGACTCGACCCAGGATCCCTACGAACGCCTCACCCTGCGGGAGAAGGAAGTCCTGCAACTCATCGCCCAGGGGAAATCCAATAAAGAAATTGCCGTACTGCTCGACATCAGCGCCAATACCGTGGCCGTCCATCGCGCCCGGGTGATGGACACCCTCGGCCTCCACCGCACCGCGGAACTCGTACTTTTCGCTGTGAAAAAGGGGTTGGTGCAGCCCTAAGCTCCGTCCTACTGAACCGCCGGGACAAGGGGCGGGATGAGCGCATAGCCGCGACGCGTTTGGTATTGACGCAGATACTGCTGATACTCCGGCGTGTTCGGCGCGTGGTCACCGGGACCCGGCGGGTAATTGGACATTCCGCTAAAGGGCAGGGGTTCGACGGTCCAGGCGAAAGAAGTATTGGGCTCGCCGTCTTTGGCATACCCGCGCAAATTCAGGAAGAAATCGCGTTTCCATCCGGGCTTTAGGGCGGGCAGGGCGTGGGGGTTGAACTCCACCGTCATCTCGTCGCCCGTGGCCATCACCACCAATTGATCGTCGGACCGCGCCAGCAGTTTCTCCACGGGACCATAGCGTGTGTAATGACCGCGCAGGGGATTCCACGGCGCCGCCGTCATGACCTGCTGATAATCAAAATCGTCAGGCTTCACATGCTCCGGGTCGCTGGCGAGCGCCGAGAAGCCGCGGTAGTGCAAGTCCGCAGCAATAAGGGGTAAGGCGATGGGGGCAGGCGCCGGAGCTTCCTGGGTGGTAAAAAAGATCTGGTCCCAGTAAACGCAGAGGTTGGTCACGATGCGCACGTGGCGATCGGCCGAAAGGAACTTGCCTGCCAGGTCCACACGCATGGTGCGATGGGTGGCGCTCGGCATTCCCATGTCCGCGATGACCGTCACCCACTTTCCGCTCGTGTCGCGGACCTGCAAATAGGGCGAAACCATCTGCATTTTCCGGTTGGATTCCAAAGCGCGGGCGCCATTGGAGTCCGTCCAGAAAACCCAGCCGTTGAGCCACAGACTTACGGGGGCATTCGCGGGCAACCTGCCCAAGTCGAGCGTGAGCGAGTGCAAGTCCGCCATACCCAGAATGCGGTTGCGGGCGAAGCCGGTGGGGTAGCGGCCGTCTTGCTTCAAAAGCAGGGGCAGCACGTCGTGACCTTGATCGTCAACGGCGGACACGGGAAAGCGCTCGTTGCGCACCGCGTCGAGCGCGGGCGGGCCGGGGTTGGAAGAGTAAATTTCATTCGCGTAGACCTCTTCGTTTGCGGGATGATCCACCGCGGCAAGTTTGACCTGATCGAAGAAGTCGGCTTCGCGCATCTCATCGGTCAACTGAAAAACGTAGTCGCCCCGGGAATCGGGCACGAGGTTGGGCAGGCGCACCCATTCTTCGGAAAAAGGTTTGATGCGGGTGCCGTCAGGCGCGAGTTCCCCGATCGGGGCGACCCCCAGCACATCGGTGACATAGACGAACTTCCGGCCATCCCACGCGTAAAGGAACGGGCAGGAACTTGCCAGGCGCTCGGATTCGCGAACCTCAATCTGTTTGTCGGTGGCCACCTCAATCCAATTCTGCACCACCGCATTCGGCCAGGTCACGCGGATGACATCGAGCTTTGTCAGGTCGCCGGTAAAAATCCGCACGGGGCTGCTGGTGACCACCACCTTGTTGTAGTAGTTGCCGGCCTTGAGCTCCACCACGCTGCCGATTCCGCCGCTGTTGCTCTTGTAGCCATTCATCTTCACTTCCACCCAGTGCGCGGGTGGGCCTTCCTTCTCAAAGGCGCGCAATTGCCCGCCACGGGTCATCGCCAGCATATTGAGTTGCCCGGGATTTCCAATGCCAATGGAAATGAGCGAAGAGATCCCCTGGGAGTTGCCAACGGGAAGCACGATCGACCCTTCACGGAACCGCCCCTCGTGGTTCACCAGAAAGTGCAGCCTGCCCTGTGCGTCGGCCGCCAGAAGATCCGGAAAGCTGTCGCCGTTCAGGTCAGCCACGGCGCCGCGAAAGGTGAAAAAGCCAACCGGGGCGGAGATGGGCGGCGCCGCCGCGGCTGAGAATTTCCCGTCGCGCTGGTTGAGCAGCACGTGGTACCCGTCCACGGACCAAACGGCCAGGTCGAGATAACCATCGTGGTTGAAATCGGCCACCTGCGCGTCGAGCACCACGGCCTTCGACAGCGTTGCGCCCGTTTCCCGGCGAAGTACGAACTTGTTTTCGCCCTGATTCTCGTAAAGCAAGGAAGGACCATCATCGCGAAATAGAAAGAGATCGGAGTAGCCGCGATTGTTGAAATCCGCAAATACCGCCCCCCGCATTCGCCCCCGGGCGGAGGCGAGGCCGGCAGCGGAAGTCTTTTCCGTGAATGATCCGTCACCGTTGTTACGATAAAAGTGCAGCGTGGCGCCGGAGAAATCGTTGGGGAAGGTGAAGAGGCTTCTTGGAGGAGGCTGGTTCAGGTTGGTGTAGGCGGTAATGACGAGGTCCAGGAACCCGTCGTTATCCGCATCGAACAGCAGTGAACCCGTGTCAACCTCACCGGGTTCAGGCTTCAACCCCGCCTTATCCGTAATATCCTGAAACACGCCGTCGCCCGAGTAACGATAGACCCTCACGCCGTCGAGGCCGGCCACGAACAAACTCATCTTGCCGCTGTTATCAAAGTCAGCAAACGTGGCGGAAAGGCTCGCCCCCGGCCCGGCGACTCCCCCCTTCTCCGTCACGTCGCTGAACGTTCCATCACCATTATTGTGAAAAAGATGATTCTTGGCGGAAGGCATGACCACGTAAATATCCGGATGACCGTCATTGTCGTAATCCCCCACGGCGATGGAAGGGCCAAAGAGTGGGACGAGATTTTGCCGGGCGAATGCCAGTGAATAGTCAGCGGCTTTGATGGGCTGAGGCGATTCGAATGTCGCCGGACTAGTCGAACGAAGGTCGAGCCCAAGATTATGGGTAATTTCTGCAAACGTTACCTTGTCCAAGCCCGCGGATGGCGCGGTTTCCATGGGTGAACTGGACAGTGTGAGGATGCTGCCGTACTTGCCGCCTTCCAGCGCCGGATTCTGTTGAGAGATGTTCGGAACCTTGCCCCGTACTTCTTCCCACTGTTTCAGTGTTTTCTGGGCGTCCTCCTGGCGGTTCAGGCGAACCAGCGCTGTAAAACTGCGGAAGAGCGCGGTGACGTAAAAGTTCTGGCCCCGACCAAACCCCATGTCGATCACGTGGTGGTAGGCATCGAGGGACTCGCTCAGTTTCTTTTCGGCGAAATACACGGTGCCCAGATTGAACCAGGTGGCAGGGTCCTGAGGATCGGCGGCGATGACCCGTCGCAAAGCCACTTCAGCGTCCGGATTGCGAAGTTCGCGTTTATAGAGGATGCCCAGATTGTAGTCGGCAGCCACGAGGTGGGGATCCATCTGCTGGGCGGTGGTCATTTCGCCGAGTGCGGCGTCCAGTTTGGTTGCCTGCATCAGCGCCGAGCCCAGGTTCAGATGATCGGCAGCCGAAGCTTTTCCGGAAGCCAACACCTTCTGAAACTGCTCGATGGCTTCGACGTATTTGCCCTGTTCAAAATAGGCTTTGCCGAGGTTGCGGAAGGTTTGCAGTGGCGCGGACGGCGCCGCCACGACTTGCTTCGCCGGGTGCGAGGCGGTTCCGGAGCCAGCGGGCCGGGTTTGCGCAAAGGTGAAAAAGGCGGCGAGAATCAGGGCTAAACTCATTGTCCAACGAAAAATCGAGTGGTGCGTGGATCGCTGCATTCTGTCTCTCAGGGTTGCTGAGCATAGCCGGGACTTCTCACCATGCTGGGACGCTTTTTGGCGGGCTGCCGTAAGGACGGGACGAGGGCCGGCGCTTCCAAGCCCATGATGAGAAATCCGGCTTAAGACACTGCACAGGGTTGCAAGCCATCGAGCATTAATCGGAGTTTGCATTATCTACTTGTCGCCGACCCAAAATATACCGCTGACCGCCGCCGAACGCAATTGTCAGCCGGGTTGCAGTGAAGGAAGCCAACCTGATGTTCCGCAAGCAAAGCAGGTGTGGCGAGAAAGTTTGGGCATCCCTGTCACCCGCCACAACCGCCACCCGAATCAAAACACAAATTGCTCGGCAAAGGCTCACCCCGTTTATATTTCTTCAGGATGATAAGAGTCCTCTCGGCATTTTTCTTGATAACAGGGTCGGCGGATTTGTCGCGCCTTTCCGTCACGTAGCGGATGGCCGTGTCCAAGGTGATCAATGGATCGAAAATGGAGTATTCAAGTCTCCATGCCAACGGGCCTCTGAGTTCCCTAACCGCTCCATCCGTCGCGATTTCCCAGTGCCGGTCAGACAGCAGCAAGGTGTATCCGAAACGGTCATCGCCGTAGCACGCACTGGCGGAATTGGGGAGGAGTCTTATTGAAGGGTAATTCGAAAGACGTAGTGACGAATCAAGGTCGCCCAACGAGTTCGCGAAAATCTCAACCTCGCTCGTATCCTGATGGGCCTCATTTCCCTCCGTGCCGGCCGCAATACCCACGACATCAACAATGTGAATCGTGTTCCACTGAGGTTGGGGAGTCTCAAGGAAAAACTTCGCCAAGTCCCCCCACTGATCAGGCCCGGAGCGAGTCTCCAGGCCGAAGAATTGGCGGGCAACGGCGGAGGGAGATTGCTGGGCAGACCCCACCGGCGGCACTGGTGAAGGGGCGCCAGTCAAGAGGCTCCTCAGGGCCGCGAGGGTTCTCTCTGCGTTGTACTTAGTGACCGGGTCGTTCGATTTGTCGCGCCTTTCAGCAACAAAGCGGAGGGCTGTTTCCACATCGACGTTGGGTGCACGGCGAGTATTCATTTTCCAACGAAGAGACCCTTTCTTTTCCTCTTCTTTACCGGACTCGCGCCGCTCCCGGAATCTGTCCGTGAGAACAAGGGATTCGTAGGTTCGTTCCTGAATGGGCCCACCCGCGGCAGGCTTTTCCCTGGGTGGGGCTTGCGCTCTCGTAAAGTGGAGCAAAGAATCGATGGAACCCCACACCTGGCAGTCCACTTCAACTTGATAATCCACCATCCCTCCCGCACCGATATCCCTTCTTGGATAACCGACCCGGTAGCTCTTGAGAACGCGAAGGGTCCAAGGGGGAGACCACGGTGGAGCCTCGGTGAGGAAGTCCTGTAACTCCTGCCACCGTTCGGGGCCCAGCCACCTGCCCGCCGCATCCATGGTGTAGAACTGCTCAACCACCGCTTTGACTTCTTCGGGTTCGGAGGACTGATTTTTGGATGGCTTGTTATGCGCGCACGAACTGACCGCCAGAACGCACAGCACGACGGTCAGCTTGAGGAGCCTCATCATCCTGTAACTGCCGGGAGGGGAGGGGTTGGGCGCTCTTCAATCCATGCCTCGGCGCCTTCTCTGACCGACAGGGTAATCTTATAGAAGACGGTGATCATCAATGCCCCCACTGCCCAGATCGCGAGACAGATCAGCACCTCAGGCAACGTGGGGACATAGGGCGTCATGCTTCCGAGAGGCGAGGGCATGAAGCCGGACACTACCAGACAAACGCCTTTGTCGATCCAAAGAGAAGCGAAAGTAACGGCGCAGGCTACGGTGAGCGTACGTTCATTTCTCCGCGTGGCCGGCACCAGCAGCATGACAAGCGCCACGGCCATCAGGACCAACGAGGTTCTCCCCCAAAAGAGCAGCGGGGAGGGTTGGCCCGGCAATCCCGTGTAGAGGTTTTCAAAATGCTCCATCGAGGCGGGAATCTGGCTGTAAAAGGAGGTGAAAAGCTCCATCAGCAGAAAGAACACATTGATGATCATCGCGTAAGTCACGATCACAGCGAGTGTGCGGATGGATTTCGCGCCCACGTCGTAGCCGGTCAGCTTGCGCACCAACACACAGAGGAGGATCAGCAGCGCGGGCCCGGAAGCGAATGCCGATGCGAGGAAGCGCGGCGCCAGAATCGCCGTAAGCCAGAAGGTGCGTCCCGGCAAGCCGGAATAAAGGAAGGCGGTGACGGTGTGAATGCTGATGGCCCAGGGGATGGAAAGCAGGATGACCGGCTTGATCCACGCCGCCGGCGCTACGCCCTTGCGTTCCGCATCCAGCGTGACCAGAGCGATCACGGCGTTCAGGGCAAGGTATCCGCTGAGCGAGACCATATCCCAAAACATCATGGAGCGCGGCGTGGGGTACAGCAGCACATTCAAGACCCGCCCGGGTTGCCCCATGTCCACAAAGATGAAAAGCATGCACATGCACACCGAGGAAATGGCCAGGAACTCGCCGAGGATGGCCATCCGCGTAAATTCTTTGTGGTTGTGCAAATAATAAGGCAACACCACCATGACCGCGGACGCGGCGACTCCCACCAGAAAAGTGAACTGCCCGATGTAAAGTCCCCACGTGACGTTGCGGCTCAGGCCGGTGATCCCCAAACCGTAATTCAGTTGCCGGAGGTAGCAGAAAAATCCCACCCCGATGATCCCCAAGAGGCAGAGAATCCACATCCAGTAACGCCTGCCGCCCACCACCGCTTTTTCAGTCATGAACATTTGAGACTCACACCAGGTAGAAAACATCAGGTTGCGTGCCTAACTCCGGCTTTCGTCGGATGGTGTAGCGCGACTCGAGAAGCTGCCGCACCTCCGATTGGGGATCGGCGAGGTTGCCGAATACCAGCGCCTTTTCCTTGCAGGCCTCGACACACGCGGGAGGTTGGCCCTTCGCAAGCCGCTCCTCGCAGAAATTGCATTTCTCCACCACGCCCTTGGTGCGGGTGGGGAAATCCGGATTCATTTCCGCGATGTAGGGGCGCGGATCGAACCAATTGAAGCTGCGCGAACCGTAGGGGCACGCGGCCACGCAATACCGGCAGCCGATGCAGCGGTGCCAGTCCATCATGACGATGCCGTCCTGCCTTTTCCAGGTGGCTTGCACCGGGCACACGCGCACACAAGGAGGGTTATCGCAATGGTTGCAGAACACCATCACAGCTTTGCCGCGGAACTTTTTCTCGGTATAGGCGCTGGCCTGTGTCGGCAGAGCATTTTCGAAAGGTTCTCTCCAGATCCACTTCACCTCATGCTGGGGATCCTTGATGACGGGCACGTTGTGGGCCTTGTTGCAGGCGTTGATGCAATCGGAGCAGCCATCCTTCTCCGCGCACTTGGCGGGATCGACCACCATGGCCCAGCGCGTGGCCGGCGCCGCTCCCGGCTGAGAACCTGTCTCCGCTTCCACCTTGCCGAGCAGCGCGCCGATGGCTGTCTTGCCGGCCACCGCCAGCAGCGAGAGCCCACCAATCTCCAGAAATCCTTTTCTCGAAATTTTCATGGCGCGCTCCGGCGGGCCAACTTGGGGTCCACGTGACATTCCCAACACTGGACCGAGACTCCCGCGTAGTTGTGGCAACGGTCGCAAAATTCATCCTTGTTAGTGTGGCAGCCCGTCAGGCAAGTCCCTGTCAGGCTCATGTTATAAGTCTTGCCGTTGAAAGCCTTGTAGGAATGCACGTCGCGCCTCACCGCCGTCTCGCGCCAGTCCATCAGCAAATTCATGTGCGACGTGCGCATGTACGCGAGTGGGGCCACACACTGTTTTTCCTGTTTGGGCAGGATGGGTTGCGGTCCGCGGGAGGTCGTTCCCGCCGCCAGGTCGTGCCACACCGGAAAGGTCATTAGCCCGAGGAAGATCAGGAGACCGGTATAGATGACGCCGCGGTCACGCATGGGCTGGAGCCTCCTTGGCCGGCAGAGGTTCACCCCGCAGGTCCACGCTTCGTTCCTTTTCGCCTTTCATCACCAAGGCGTTGCCGACCAGTTCGTGCACGCCCGCCACTTCCACCCCGGGCACCCAGTATTCCAGCAAGGGCGGCAGCGTGGCCTTGTCGATCGCGCAAATGCAGGCAAGAAGGTTGACGCCGAACTTGTCGCGAACGTACTTGACGGCGTTGGCGCGGGGCAGCCCGCCGCGCATGCGCATCTCGAAGTTCTCGTCCGTGCCCAGGCCGGAGCCGCTCCCGCAGCAGAACGTCTGCTCGCGGATGGTGTTCTCCGGCATCTCGTGAAACTGGCGGCACACCTGGCGCAGGATATAGCGCGGTTCTTCGAGCAGGCCCATCGCCCGCGATGGGTTGCAGGAATCGTGAAAGGTCACGTTCCAGCGATCGTTGCGGCTGGGGTCGAGTTTAAGCTTGTTATTATGAATTAGGTCAGCCGTGAACTCGCAAATGTGCACCATCTTGGTAGAGCGCGTGTTCTCGAAATGCGTGCCCGTAATTGGTGACACCGGTTCCTCGAGAAACTCCGCCGGGCCATTCAGGGTGTCCATGTACTGATGGATGACCCTCCACATGTGCCCGCATTCGCCACCGAGAATCCACTTCACGCCCAAACGCCGGGCCTCCGCGTAGATCTTATTGTTCAAGCGCTTCATCAATTCGTGCGACTGAAACAGTCCGAAGTTTCCGCCCTCAGAGGCATAAGCACTGAAGGTGTAATCCAGCCCGACCTCGTGCAGCAGCGCGAGATAACCCAGGAACGTGTAATAGTGAGGCGTGCCGAAGTAATCGGCGGAAGGCACGATGAACAGCACTTCGGCGCCCTTGCGGTTAATCGAGGCATCAACACGAATTCCGGTGAGTTCTTCCAGTTCATCCACGGCGAAGTCAATGCTGTCTTTGAATCCATGCGGCTGGACGCCCAGGTGGTTCCCCGTGCGAAAGCAGTTGGCCGCGGGCTCGAGCACCCAATTGATATTGCACCCCACCAGGTTCAGCAGTTCGCGGCCCATCATGGTGACGTCGGCGGTGTCGATCCCATAGGGACAAAAAACCGAGCAGCGGCGGCACTCGGTGCACTGATAGAAATAATAGAACCATTCCTTGAGCACGTCTTCAGTGAGTTCGCGCGCGCCGGCCAATCGCCCGAAGAGGCGGCCGGTGAGGGTGAAATACCGGCGGTACACGGAGCGAATCAGTTCCGCCCGCAGCACGGGCATGTTCTTGGGGTCGCCCGAGCCGATGTAGAAATGGCATTTATCCGCGCACGCCCCGCAGCGCACGCAGATGTCCATGAAGAGGCAGAAGGAGCGGAACTTCCGGAGCCGGTCACGCATTCCTTCCAAAATAATTCGTTTCCAGTCCGGCGGCAGCTTCCAATCCTTGTCGAACGGCTGCCATTCGCGGGGATTGGGAAGGTCCAGGTACTTCAGGTTCTTGGCAGCGGCGCTATAGGAGAAGACCCCTTTGTGAAAGTCCACCGCCGGGTCGGTCCAATCCTTGCGAGGAGGCCGATAATCAATCTGCGTCAGTTGTTCAGGTTTCGGATTGGCCATGTTCATTTACTTCCGAATGTAGCGGCGGCTTTACGCCGCCATGGCGGGGTGAACCCGCCGCTACGCCGCCATGGCGGGGTGAACCCGCCGTTACTTCTCCAGTGGAAGTCCAGCGGCTTCGATCTTGTCGTGGAACTCCGTCTCCCATTCATGATAGGTGTGAACCTTCACGGGATAGTCCCAGGGATTCACGTGCCGCTTCATGCGATTGTTATTTGCCAGGTTCCGCGTGGGACTGAGAAACACACCGCCCATGTGCATCAGCTTGCTGAACGGGAAGTAGGCCGCCAGCGCGCTCAGCATGATGATATGAACGAAAAACATTGGCCCGATTTCTTTGGGCACGATGGGGGAAAACGTTACCAAGCCGATGGCGAGCTGCTTGATGGCGACGGTATCCACTCGCGTGAGGTAGCGCATCCAGATTCCTGAAACCGCCAGCCCCAGAATCAGAAAGAGGGCAAAGTAATCAGTGAGCAAGGAAATGTAGCGGACCTGTGGGTCCCGCAGCCTTCTTTGCAACAGATAAAGCAGCGCCACCACCACCACCACGTCTGTGACGTAGAGATGAGGAGCGCCCACTTGGAAAAAGCTATCCACTTTTTCCAGCATCAGGACGAAGCGCGGGACCGGCTCCATGAAAAAGCGCAGGTGACGCAGAAAGATGCACAGGAGTGACCAATGAAACGCCAGCGCCCCCAGCCAGAGGAATTTGTTTTCGCCATAAACCAGCTTGGGGCCTTGCCGGAGTTCGGCCTGGGAGTTTCGAAACAGGGAACGGAAAAGGAGGATTTCCAGGGCCATTCTCGCCACTACACCGGCCGTCGTGGAAGGACTTTCCAGCCAGCCCGCTTTGATCCAGGGAAGCGATTGTTGCTGCCCGCAAGTGGTGGGAATGCGAAAAGGCACGGGCGGGATCGACCATTGGATGACCCGGTAGGAAATTCCGACGAGAAACGTGGCGATGGCCACATAGGGCACGATGACGCCCAGCAAGAATCGAAACGGCGCCCCTTGGCCCAAATGGAAGGCCAATCCCGCCAAGGCCACGACCGCTGTGAATGAATAGAGAGCCTTCATGTGCCTTCGCCTCGCGGGGAGTGGGCCATCCTCTCGCCGACGTACGTCTGGCGCCGGACCGCGCGAGCCTTGATCTCGAAAATCTCTTCCCGGCATTTCATGTACAGATCGAAGGCCAGCAGGGCCAGTTCGTCGATGCGTTTCTGCATGGCCGGTGAGCCCGCGCCCTCCCCTTCTTCGTCGAGAATCTCGCGGAGCAAATAAACGAAACCCACCGCCTGGCTGGGGGTGAAGTCCTGCACGGCCCGGAGCCGCACGATGCTTTCCATGGCGGGGCGAATCTGCGCGGCGTCCATCTCCCCGGTCAGCTCGTCGAGGAGCGTGGCCAGTCCCTCGCGCAGAGTGTGACCCACGGGATTGCGGAAGCGGTCCTTTTCGTCGTGCAGAAACCCAAGGGTCTGGCGGGGATAGGTGGCCAGGGTTCGCTCCAACCATTTCTCGAGGAGAGCGCGTTTTTGCTCTAACTGAACCTGCATAACTCAACCTTGTCCAAATTCACCTGTGCGAAGCACCTTGGAGTGCGGGGGGGGGACGGCCGCGATGGGTCGAAGAAAACCGAAGAGTAGA
>Ga0326727_10011028_pt1 | contig 21230 bp, 22 predicted proteins | sample MB2enrmetagenome_FD_207643 | JGI IMG/M metagenome (GOLD analysis project Ga0326727, IMG submission 207643) | Lab enriched peat soil microbial communities from McLean, Ithaca, NY, United States - MB29MY | ecosystem: Environmental > Terrestrial > Soil > Wetlands > Peat | place: USA: New York...
ACTCTATCCGCTGCTCCATCACATCCCTCACTCCCCAAGGCATCTCTCCCCCCTCTCCCTCCGAGAGATACTCTATGCCCTCCTGTAAAGGATGTCCTGATACAACCTGTAAAGGATGTCATGATACCGTACACCATGGCGTGCCCCTACTTGTGAGGCGACCGCATTCAGGAAAAACGCGGTGAGAACGAAGAAGGAAGTGTCCTGGTTTAACGGGGAATGGAGTGAAGACGGTGGGCGTGGTGTCCACGAAGGCCGGGGCATGGGGATGAGGTGGGGTGGCCTTCTCAGCCCCGGGTGACGCCACCCCAAGCAATCATCGAAGGTCGCTAAGCAGCGGACCTTAAGCCGAACGCGTCCGCGCCTTTGCCCGCATCATCCGCGCCATGCCGAGCAACCCGGCGAAACCAGAGCCCAAGAGCGGCAATGTGGCGGGTTCTGGAGTAGAAGTAGGAGTGGGCAGGGTCACTTTACCGGTGTATGAATTGATGGACGGGCTGCCGTTGCAGCCGGTAGTGATGGTGTCGTTATTCAGTGTCACAGCACCAGTATTCGCCAAGACGCTACCGCAGCTTATTGTTACGCCCGAATCCACCGTGACGCTCACATTTGCGAGAACATTTCCTACGAAGTCGGTGCCACTAATAGTCGCCGAACCACCTGTCCCCTGTTCCACCCAATACACGCCGTCGTTTTTACCGGCATTTTCGAGCACAACACTCGCATTGTCTGTGAGCGCGCTACCTATCAGGAAAATGAAGTCCGCATTGTTCAGTCCCTCGGCGTTGAGGGTGACTGCTCCATTCAGGGTAAGGGCCCCAATGGAATAGACGCCCGGGTCGAATGTTGTAGCCCCAAGGGTCGTCGAGCTCAAGGTAAGGCTCGGCAGGGCACTTAGACCGTTGATTGCTGCGGCGAGATCAGTCTGATTCGTGGACGAAGCGAGTCCGATCGTGTTTCCTGCTGTGATGGTGTAACAGTTTACTGCTATGGGGCATATGACCGAACCGGTAAGCGAACTGCCCGGATAGAGACCCACATCCCCGTTGTTGATATTAGTCGCGCCGGTATTCGTCACCGTCGTGGCACCGAGGACCGCATAATTAGCTGCGGATCCGAGGACGGGGCCCTGCGCATGGGCATTAAGTTGCACGAACGGGAGAAGAATCAAGGAAAGAACCAAGAAGGCAGTAGTGCGCATTTTAAGCACCCCTTTTCTAGTCTCATAGAATTTCTGAGACAGCCCTAACGACAGGGTTGTCGCACGTTTGCAGCCAAATGGAGAGTGCGTTTTCAACTCCAAAACCCGAAGATTCATATAGTTACACTGACAACCTAATTGCAGCGCATAAGCCAGCGCAAAGCCCTGCGCAAAAAGCGAAAATGGTTTCATTTAAGCCGCATTCCCACGTTCCAGTTCCAGCCCGACCGCTAATCCGCCCGGCCGCCGTAGGTGAAGGTTCAGTCGGGCTTTGGCGTGGGGTGCTTCCAAGTATTAGCAGGATGCTGAAAAACTTTCTTCGGGCTAACCATATTACTAATTCCATTTTGAAAACACAGGACTTATAGGTGCTGAAGTGGGGCAAAACAGGCTTCTTTTCGGGTTAGCGGATTGTTTCCCGGCCCAAGCCCTGAAAGGGCGATGTAAGAAACCTACCGTTCCATCCCACAGATCGGGATGCCCATGCTGTATGGAAGGTGGCTGAGGCGACGGTTAACATGCCCCTTCAGGGCTCGCGGGAATGGGTTGGGTTTCCGTGACCCGGTCCGTTAGCCGGCTTTTCCAGCTCGCCCCTTCGGGGCTGGGTGGGTAGCCTATTTTCGCTGAGAAGAACGCGTCCGGGGAAGAAAGCACCCCATCATCTCTCACCGCCAAGTTCAACACAGCACACCAGGATCGATGGGCGCAGTATGAGTTTTGGAGAGAATCAACCAACGCGCGGGGTCGGGAGCTAGTCGCTCAGGACCACGCTCAACAGGCCGCTGTTAACCGTCAGCGCGCCGTTGCCCGTGTAATCAATAAAGCCCAGCGTGCGGAATTTGTTCATGAAGTGGCTGACCCGCGACCGGGTGGTGCCGACCATTTGCGCCAGGTGTTCCTGATTAATTCCGGGAAGGATGGTTTCAGCTTTAGATTCCTTGCCATAATGTGAAAGCAGCAGGAGAATTCGGGCCAGTCGCTTTTCACTGGAGTTGAAGAGCTGGTCAACCAGATCCTCCTGATATCGCAAGTTGCGGATCAGCAGATGGGTGACGAATAATTCCGAGATGTCGTGCTGTTCGTGGAGCATGCGCATCATCAACGGCTTTTCCACCCTGTAAAGGGTGCAATCGGTCAGCGTGGTGGCCGTGGCCATGCGCAACGGCCGCCCGGCGAGGCATCCCTCGCCGAAGAATTCACCCGGACCCAACACCGCGACGATTGCTTCCTTGCCTTGTGAAGAAGTCACCGCGTGTTTCACCTTGCCTTTTTGCAGATACCACACGGCATCCGCCACGTCTCCCTGCATGAAGATGGCGCGGCCCTCGCTGTATTCAAGGACGGTTTTCCCGCGCGACAATCCTGCGAGGAATGATACCCAATCGACGGGCGAAGTGGTTCCAACGGGCGGCGCCGATGCAGGCTTGCCACTGCCGTTGACCTTGTCAACCTTTGGATTGCTCTTCTGTGTCTGTGGCGTCATTACAACCTCTCATTTCTCCTTGCGTCATAGCAACTTCTCCTCGCTCAGTTTCATGAGCATTGCACCCGCATGATGTTTTAAGGCTGGCTGCCGGGAGTTCCCGCAATCTCTCCCGAAGTTTATCCACTCTCAGCCCCCCCCCTTACGCCGTCCGCCTGACGGGCTTTACAGGGCGTTCACCGTGGCGGGCCTGAGCCGCCGGAATGCTGAGCACTTTCTTGCCGGAGGATCAACGGTCGCAGCGGTTCCGTCCGTCTCGCTGTCCGGAATATCTTCCTCCGCGATCTTCTTGACGATCTCCAGCGGGACCTGCTCGAAGTGGGTTTTAGGTTCTCTCGATTTGGGCATGGAATTCATCCTTCCTCATCAGCTAAAGCCTAGCAGGGCTTAACCGATACGGGTTAACTCTTTTTGAAATCTTTACGGCGCCCCATAAGATGGCGCATCCGCTCAATCTACGGCGCGTCCCGCCCCCAGTTAGTGCTCCGCGCCGTTGGCGGGGGCAAGAGTGCGTTACTTTAACGCTTCGGTTATTTAGTTGCAGTTCTCGTTACGTTGAGATACGATAAACGCCTAGGTTTACAACTCCACGGATTGGCGGTGGCGGGCATGACTCCTCGGACGGACAAGACTCCAGCCCATTTCAAGACGATGTTGCAAACCAGCGTCCCACAGGGGCGAAAGGGAAAGCACCAGCACATCGTAGCCATCATCCTCAAGGATCTTGACCTGTTAATGGACGGTTCCGCCATCAAAGTGCCCCTGGCCGAATTGGTGGAAAGCAAAGAGAAGGTGCGTTCCGCCCTGAATCGCGCCACACGCAAAGCCGGGCGGACGGTTGCCACCGCCAGCGATGCCACCTTCCTGTACGTGTGGAACGTAAACGCACCCCGCAAGAATCCGCCTAGCTCAAATTGACGAACCTTTCGTGATTTCTACCGACCCCCTCCCGTAGGCCCCTCTGCAAGGGTTTGCCTGAGCAATTGTGACCAGCCAAGTGAGCAGTAGAGGGCTGACACGCGAATGACCTCAAGCTATAACGAGAGTGCCTTGAGCTCCCATCCGGGATCTACCTGGAGACGGGTGTTAGGGGGGAGGATCAACATGCTTTGGACAATTTTCGCGGTTCTTTTGATTATGTGGCTGTTGGGCTTTAGCTTCCACGTGGGCGGAGGCCTTATCCACTTGTTGCTCGTGTGTGCAGTGATTGTGTTGGTATGGAACCTGATTACCGGCCGCAGATCTTTTTCGTAAGGCGGCCGAACAGGCCCAATCGTGGAGGCCGGCACGACCTTACCCTGCGGTTCCTACTACTCAGGGGGGGCCGGCCGTGGGAATAGTTTTGGTTAGCGTTAGGCAAGGCCGGAGACCCAGCGAACGATCGCGGGGGGGGTGCCTATGCGGCAAAACTCGTGGTTTAAAATCGGTTCAGCGGAACGAAGGTCTTTCTGCGTGGTTGCGCGGCAGCAGACCGGGTGGTTGATGTTTCTCTATCTCGTCGCCGGGATGGCGTCCGCACCGGCTCAAACCGGGAATTCGGTTCCAGCCGCGGAAACCATTATCGCCCGCATGGCGCAGGCCCGGGCGGAGAACCGTACCCACCTACGGCCTTACATTGTCACACGGGACTATCGGCTGTTTGGCAAGGATGAAAGCAAGGCCAAGTCCGAGGTGACTGCCGACGTAGCCTTCGTTCCTCCCGACTCCAAGAAGTACACCATTCAGGCGACCAACGGGAACGGACTGGGGCAAATCCTGGTTCGCCGCTTGTTGGCCAGTGAAGCAGAGGTCACGAAAGATCATGCCTCGACCGACTTGTCGGCGGACAATTATTATTTCCGTTTCCTCCGCGAGGCAGACATGGGCGGCCGGCACTGCTTCGTGCTGGAGATGCTTCCCCAACGCAAAGAAAAACATCTCCTCCATGGCGACATTTGGATTGATGCCAACACCTACCAGCTTCGCCGCTTCGAGGGCGAACTGGCCAAGCCCCCGTCCTGGTGGGTGCGGGACGTGAACATCACCTTTGTTTACGGCGACGTGGGCGGAATGTGGCTCCAAACCACCACCGAGGCCGCGGCCGACGTGCGGATACTCGGGCGTACCACCATGGTTTCGCGCGACGTGAAGTATAAGTTCACCGAATTGGTTGCTGCCGCTTCTTTGGCGCCAACTAATTTCCTGGCATTGATGCCAGCCGCACCTTTTCGCCCCGGCGTAATTCCAAGGCCGGCGAAGTGATTCGTTCGTGAGGGAAACTCAATATGGAATTGGACAAGGCACTGGGGTTTGCAGTGATTCTAGGCTGGGCTGACTTGAAGAAGGTTAGCGATCCATGCTCAGCCCGGGTGGAATACCGAAGTGCGCTGGGGACGGCGCTGGATTACCTGAGCATCTGGTCGGTTGATGCCGAGGGTAAACAGAACATGGTGTGCGACTACTGGACATGGACCTCTTCGGCCCACCCCAGCGGGATACGCTTTAACAACAAATTCCAATCTCCGCATTTGGGTCTGGCCCTTGACTTCATCCTCATGAACCAGGATCAGTTCACGCGCCCCGCCGATGCTTGCCCTGAGGGTCTGGCTCTGATCTGTCCGCCCACCGGAGATGAACTTACCGAAGCCACCACTTGGATGGGCGGGGTCCATGGCGCCGCGACCAACGTCAGTCCCGCTGAGGATGTAAAGGTCGCAACGGCTTAGACCGAGCGACATAAACCATATCGGCGCGCAATCAAAAGCGCTCATTAAATAGGAGGGGCGGTTCGCGAACCGCCCCTACACTTCATTTGCGGGTAATGATATTGTTCCCCTTGTGGAAACACGATTTGAAGCTTCCTGACAAAGCCACGAAGGGAAACTGAGGGAATAGAATCTTGCTGGGCCTTGATCGCAATGCCGCGCGTTACACCTGGACGGCGGTTTTTATCCTCCTCCTGGTGGGTCTGCTGTATTTGCTGCGCGAGACTTTGTTCATCTTTGTCATAGCACTGCTGCTTGCCTACCTGCTCTGGCCGCTGGTAAAGCTCCTTGACCGGTGGCTGCCGGGAAGGTCAAAGGTGCTGGCGCTTACCCTCGTCTACCTCGTGCTGATCGGGTTTCTGATGGTCATGGGATTCGCGATTGGCACCCGGGTTGTCCAGCAGGCGAATGCACTGGCAGCCAGGCTCCCAGAGCTCCTTTCTAAATTTCAGCCTGCTCATGCACCCACCATTTCACCCACCCCGCAAACGGTAAGGATTACTGTCCTTTCGACGGTGCGACAGCAACTGGCCAATCATTCGCGCGATATCCTCGCATGGCTCTCGAATGCCGCCTTGGGAGTTATCTCGCGCGCCGGAAACCTCGTCTATATCATTCTGGTTCCGATTCTCAGTTTCTTCTTCTTGAAAGATGGGCAGGAGATTCGCCGCGCCGTGCTGGGCATTGTTGCCGAAGGTTCCCGCCGCGACATGGCGGAGAGAATTGCCGCTGACCTGCACGTACTGCTGGCACAGTACATGCGGGCGCTGGTGTTGTTGGCAGTCGTGGCATCTTTGGCTTACGGACTCTTCTTCACCGTGATCGGCGTTCCCTATGGGATTCTGTTGGCGGCAGTGGCTTTTCCTTTGGAATTCATTCCCTTAGTGGGTCCTCTGGCCGGAGCCACCATCGTCTTGCTGGTGGCGGGCTTGAGTGGCTCCCACCACCTGCTCGCGATCTTCGTGTTCCTTGCCGCGTTCCGCTTCTTGCAGGATTATGTTGTGTCACCGAGGCTGCTCAGCGCCGGCATGAAGCTCCATCCTTTGCTGGTTATCTTCGGAGTCCTGGCGGGCGGCTCGATCGCAGGCATCGCCGGCTGTTTTCTGTCGGTTCCGGTGCTCGCCACTTTGCGAATCGTCTACCGGCAGGTGTTACCCAAGGCCCCACCGACGGTGGTAGCGCCTGACGGGACTGCCACTCAGTAGCGAACCTGAGTTCAAACATGGATAGACAGAATAGACAGAATGTTCTGTCACGCCCTTCTGTTCCTTCTAGCCATGGGAACAAAGCGGCAGGCTGGCACTACGGGTAAAAGCAATTTCGCAATGCAACGCGGGGCAGAGTTTTCAGGATTATGCATTTCGTCTGCTCATCCTGTTTATCCTGTCCATCCATGCAAACCCCTCACCCGACGTGATTGATGTGCATCCTGGTGATGTAATGCATGAGTCCAAAGACATTCAGGAGCCACACAACCACCACGATGACCACGACAGCATTCAAAAGCGATTTAATGGAGCCCGCCATGGGGATGAAGTTGTTTACGAGCCAGAGAAGCACGCCCACCACAATCAGGGCAATTAACACTTGCACTAAAGGCACTTGCAATATGTTCATGGATTTAAATCCTCCTTGTTTTCGGAGGCGGACGCCTATACGTCCGCTCCCCGTCATCGATGTTGAGCATCCCCTGCGGCTTCGAAGTCATGGCGGAAACGATGCAGTTCCCTAGGACGGTGGGGAAGCCCAGGCGCTCGGCCTGATCAGCCATGATCTGGCCGAAAATGGCATCGACCTGGAGGTAGATCCACAGGTCGACCTTCGCAGCCGGCAGGTTCGACAAGTCGTAGTCAGGAGCCATTTTTCTCCTCCCGTTAACTCCATCCGCTGGAGCCCTTGATGCACACTTGTTATATCCTGGAGTGAATCGTGTTTCAGTCCTCTACTGCTCACCCCTTTGGTCAAGATTGCTCATCAACGGTATTGCCACGGGGACATGTCTGCAGTGATGGAAGGCAGGGGTTCGATGTGCCCTCCCAGGGATTTGAGAATGAGAAAACCGCTCTTTAGTTAGGGGTAGAGAGTATCAACCGCATGACCGAGGTTTGAGGATGTTCGCTCGTGCGGCTCTGGGGTGAGGGCCCGTAGATGCTTTTCGAGCTTCTTGCTCGCCATTTCCCGCAAGGCCTGACCATAGGGGACCAGTTTAAGATTCAGCCGGTCACAGGTGAACTCAAACTGCCGGAACATATCCTCGAAACACGCCTCGGCTCGAGCCCGGCCATCCTCCAAACCCACGCCCAATTCACGCAGTTTCGTCCGGGCCTTCTCCGCAAGATTGTCGAGTTCCGCCGTGAGTGCGGCGCGAACCAGATCGAACTTATCGAGTGCCCGGGTATAGGATGCGCTGTCGCGCTCGATCCGCCGAGTGAGAAAACTCCCTCGGAGCCGGATGGCAAAATCGTACCAGCGGCCGTGGATCAGGTGTCTGACGGCTTCGCGGGCCGAATAGAACTGTTTGGACAGGCGGAAGATCGCCGCTTGCAGCTCGGAGGGACTGATGCGCGAGGGACAAACCACCGCGTGCTGAGCGTCGAACAACTGCCAATCCCCCCAGGCAAAGATCCGTTTCTCCTCGGCGAGGCGACGGGTCAGGGGAGGCCCGGGCAGGGCCGTGAGCGCAAAGAACTGGACTGTGGTGAGCCGCGAGTCGCGAGCGAACTTAAGAGTTTCACTAAGAGTCTGAGAGGTGTCGGCGTCGGACCCCAGGACGAACATGCCATGGACACGAATTCCCGCTTCGTTGAAAGCGGCGATGGCGGCACGGTTCTTTTCCAGCGTCACATGCTTCTTGAACAATTTGAGGGTTTCCTCGTTCACAGACTCGAGGCCGACGAAAACCATGGCGCAGTTCGCGCGCTTCATCAGACGTAGTAGGTCGCGGTCTTGCGCCGTTTCCACCCGCACCTGGGCGAACCAGCGCGGCATCCTGACGCCTTCAGAAAGCAGGCGTTCGAGTATGCGCGTGGTTCGCGCGCGATTGGCCGCAAAGATGTCGTCGCCGAAGAATATTCTCTTGCCGTTTAACTGGATCGTGTGGCGGATCAGCGCCACCGCCGCGTCGTCGCTCAGGAAGCGAAATCCCCGCCCGAAGTTCTCAATCACCGAACAGAACTCGCACTCATAAGGGCAGCCGCGCGAGGTGTTGACAACATTGTGGGTGATTCCCCGGTTCATCCGGTCAGAATAGAGGGGTAAGGGCAGCGCGGAGAGTTCCTCGCTGGTCAGGTAGGGACGGTCCGGATTGCGGACGATTTCGCCATCCCGGCCGAGGTAATTCACCCCCTGCAGATCGGTGAGATCCGGGTCCCGGAGATTGTCTTCCAGTCGCTCGAGCAGGAGAGGCAGGGTGAAGTCTCCCTCGTGCGTGACCACCACATCACCAAATTGCAGAGACTCCTCCGGCAGAGCCGTGGGGTGTGGGCCTCCAAATAGTATCTTGACGCGGGGATTTACCAAGCGAACTTGCCGCGCCAATTCAAACGACTGATTCGCCGTACGCGTGATGACGGAGAGCCCCAGTACATCCGTATCCGCAAGCCGCTTCCAATCGCCTTCATCCAGACGCCCGGGTACACGGTTGTACTGTGGGCTGATCGTGACGATGTCCTCGTAGCCCGCGCGGCGGCAGACCGCTTCGAGCAATGGCACGCCGCGGGCCGGAAACCGGAACAGAGAGTAAACGTCTTTCGCCAGCCGACCGTCCAGCCGGCCGTCCACGGTGGCGGGCAATTCCACTAGCGTAATGCGTAGACGCTTCACGAAAACTCCTGGACCGTCCAAGATAAGAACAGCGGTCTGAGCGTGGCTCTGAGGGTAACCCGCAAGAACGCGAAGCACCCAAGGACCGCCACCCTCCAGCCTCCCATGTCTGGGACATGAAATCTAGTCAATATTGCTCACCTTTCCGATACGGGATGAGGATCAACTCCGGGGTGGGTTGTGCGGAAGTATTCTCGGGTGGCCGGGGGCGGGGACAGACCGCGGCCAGGCGCCTTTAGGCGGGGTCCACCGCAGGCCGGAACCTCATGCGTGGCAGCAACATGCAGCAGTGAGGCGAGCGAATCGATTCTCCGGCGACCTAACGAGAGTATTCTCCGCGTGCGCGACGAGAGGTGAGCGGCTTCGCTCTACCCTAAGCCGTCGCGATCAATCCGGCAAGTACCGTGCCGGCACAAACTTCCTCGCAGCCCACTTCGATTAACGGCGCCCGCGCCCAGATGGCTGCTGCCTCTGCTGCATCTGCTGCGTCTGCTGCGTGTGTCTTTGCTGCAATTGCTGCGTCTGTTGCTGGTGTTGCTGCTCCACCTGCTGCGTTCTTTCGGGACTAGCCTGCTGTTTCGCCAACTGCTGATGCTCGTTGTCCTGCTTCTGCTGGAGTTTCTGCCGATCCTGCGCCTGCTTTGCGACCAGCTTATCCTGTTGCTGCTGGTATTTCTGGTCCACCTTCGTGTTCCCCGTCTTAGGAACAGCGGGGCGTTCGACGGGCGGCAGCTCCTTGGGATGGACGGCAAGGTTGGGGCGAGGACTCGCCGCAACTGCCGGCGCGCCGTGGTTCGCAGAAAACTTTTGCTGGGGGTTATTGCGGGCAGCGTACGCGTGCTGAGTCTGAGCGGCTGCCGGCCCCATATGCCTCTCATGAGCAGCAGGCTCTTCCTGAGCGGTGGCGCGCGCGTTGATTCCGCCGTTACCGCCGTTAAAACTGACGTGGTTCCTCTCGCCCTCGTTCACCCTGGTATTGTAAACGTTGTGAAAGTTGTTCGTGTCCACGCGATTATACGCCGTGTTGTAGAAAAAATGCCCGTTGTCCCAGCGTCCGCCATCATAGCCATGGCCGAAGTAACCGAAGCCATAGTTGATCCCGCCGTAGAAACCCACGGACAGGCCCCAGTAGCCTTCATTGAAAAAATATCCATCGTCGCCCCAACCCCAATAGCCCGGAGTCCAGAGGTACCCGGGTTCCGGAGCCTCCACCCATGTGCCCGGCACCCAATAGTACTCGCTCCCGTCCCAATCCCAGTATCCCGGCGTCCAGATATAGCCGTCGCCCGGGCAGATCGGCTGCTCATAATCGGGCAGCGGCGGCGGAGCTATGCCCACCCTCACCCCCACGGAGATTTGCGCGGAAGATGGTACCGGTATCGCCAGGAAAACTGCGAGTACAAAAAATATCGGCAGAATCATACGAATTATCTTCGTCGTTCGCATTTTGGTTCTCCTCCTGAGGTTTTTATTCCCATGCCATTCCTGCGCGCGCGTGCAGGGAGTGCGCGCCGCACACGCAAATTCCGGGTGTTTAGATCGTCGAGCATCCCGTCGGCCAGGAACTCCCTTTTGATTCCAAGACAACGGAAGATCACGGAGAATCAGGATCTACGACTAGAGTAATTGGGTCGGGAATAAGGTGTCTGCACAAAAGGGAACAGGGGTCTGTATAAAAGGGACCAAGCCTACCCAGGCATTTCTGTTTCCGCCATGTCATCCTGTCAATTCTCCCTACCCATGTGATTAACGCATTGGCAACGAAAAGCGCCCATCCACACCTCAATCCCCCATTGGCCGACGCCCTGGCGGGTCGGGGCGATTGGCGCTGGGGGCGGGGTGGGGGGTCGGGATGCAGTGCTGGTTGTCGCTTGTCGGCAGGAATCGTCTTGCGCTTGGGTAGGGAACGCCGAAATCCGGCGGCGGCAAGGCAGAGGGCCAGTTGACGGCTAGGCGACTTTTCATTCCCAATCCCAAAAAGCGCCGGAACTACCTGCGCAACCATAACTTGCAGTGCGCCGAACGAGTAGATTCTTCTGCGATCACTTCAGAGTAATTTCCGAGTGGGCAACGATCCGTCCAGAATGTAGTGTATACTCGGTTGAAGCTTGGGGGCCCAAATGGAGATCCCGGGCCAGTGGAGGGAATATTTCATGCGACCATATTGCTTAGCATCTGTACTCGCGGCAGGGATCGCGATGTCGGCGTTTTCGGGATTGGCCCAGCACGCCCCCATCGCAGGTCCTTATCAGGTGCTAAAGACCGCCAAAGTTGGCGGCGAAGGCGGTTTTGACTATATCTTCGCGGACGTCAAAGGCCGTCGGTTGTATATCCCGCGCGGTGGTCCGGCGGGGCAACTGACGGTCTTCAATCTGGATACGCTTGAACCGACCGGCGCGATTGCTCAGGTCAGCGCTGGGGGCGCTGCGGTCGATCCTAAAACCCACCACGGGTTCTCCACCACCAAGCCGATAACGATGTGGGACGCCCGCACTTTGAAAGTGATCAAGACCATTGACGTGGATGGCCGTCCCGACGGGATCCTGTTTGATCCGTACAACACGCGTGTGTGGGTGCTGAGCCACATGCCGCCGCATGCCACGGTGATCGACGCAAAGGAAGGTACCGTGGTTGGGACGCTGGACTTGGGAGGAGCGCCGGAGCAGGCGGTGAGCAACGGCAAAGGCACGATCTACGTGAACATTTCGAACAAGGCCAACATTGCCGTGGTGGACGCGAAGAACCTGAAGGTTACGGCGCACTACGACGTCAGTTCGAAGGGCGCCGGCGGAAGCGGGCTGGCGTTGGACGCGAAGAACCACATCCTCTTTGCCTATTACCGCCAACCGTCACCCACGGTGGTGATCGTGAACGCCGACACCGGCAACATCATTACCACCCTCCCGACAGGCATGGGAGTGGATACCGTCGCGTTTAACCCCGCCACAAGGGAAGCCATAAGTGCGGAAGGCGGCGGCTCGATGACGTTCATCAAGGAAAACAGCCCCACCGACTTCGCGGTCGAGCAGACGCTGCAAACCATGGCAGGTGCCAAGACTCTAGCTCTCGACACAAAGACGAATCACTTGCTAACCATGACGGCCGAGTTCGGGCCGCCTCCAGCTAACGCCCCGCCAGGTCCAGGAGGGCGCCCTCGCCGTGGTCCCATGGTGCCGGGTTCGTTTTCAATTCTGATGGTGGGCAAGTAGCAAACAGCCTGCTGGAACTGAATCCAATTGAGGAACGACGGCGTCCGCGGGCACTCGGCTTGGAGCGCTGTGCTGGTCTTTCCAGCCTAAGCCACGATTGAAAACTCGACAGACCGGACATATGGGTTGCCCACGTCACTGGGGTGGATTGTGCCTGGATCACGGGGTACTCGGAAACCATGCTGAGTGGGTGCTTCGCCGGATTGGGAACGAGAACGTCCTTCCACGCCTGAATCCCGCTGGCCGGCGGCCCGACGAGTCGGGGCGTTTTGGGTCAAGGCGCCGAGGCTTGGGTGGGGGCAAGCGGGGGGAAGCCCGGGCTGGGGCCGGGGGAGAGCAGGGCTCCAGTATTGATGTAAACCTTGCGTCCCTGCGCATCGGAAATCAGGACAATCCGGTCCGCCCGCAGGAGTGTTCCCTTTCCTGCCATCGTAATCGCGGGTTGCCTCTGCGGCCCCAAAGCTATGACCGGCGGTGCTTCCTGGGCTGGAGGGTAGGGCTCCGTGCCGGCAATGAACACCTCGCTATGGGTCAAGGCGGGATCGGCAGCCGCCACGAGATTGGTTAGATTGTCAATCTCGGCGGTTTCTATTCCTTCCGGTCGACTAAAGGGCATTGGTGCGTTGTAAAGGGCCAAGCCAGAGGCCCGCTTCATGAATTCGGTCCAGACGGGCAGCGCCGACTGGGCGCCGGTAATGTTCAGGTCACGGTCGTCGTCGTAACCAACCCAAACCACGGCGAGAAGGTTGGAGGTGAATCCGGCAAACCAGCCGTCATGGGAAGTGCCGGTCTTCCCTGCGGCCGGAAGGGTGAAGCCACGGGCCCTCACGCCCGCCCCCGTGCCGTTGTTGATGACACTTTCCAGCAGGCTCACCATTAAATAACTGACGCGCGAATCGAGCACGCGGTGGGTGCTGATGGGATTGTCCCAAACGGTGCGGCCATGGGAATCAGCGACGGCGACGATGCAGCGGGGCGCAACGTACTCGCCGCGGTTGGCGAAAATCGTATAGGCCCCCGCCACTTCGAGCGGCGTCGCGACATAAGCCCCCAGCGCGATGGCGGGCGTTGGCTCCAGTTGATCGTTAAAACCAGCCGTCACAGCAAGGTTGCGCACCTTGTCGTAACCCACCATCTCCGCCAGGTGGACGGCGGGCACGTTGAGAGAGTGGGTCAACGCCGCACGCACGTTTACCGAGCCGCGGTAATCTCCTTCGTAGTCCTTGGGCGTGTAGGTCTGATTGGAAAACTCAAACGTCGTGGGTTCATCGGGCAGAACTGTGGCGGGCGTGATCAGCGGGAGTGATCCGTCCACGCCCGAATTCAGCGCCGCCGCATACACGAACGGCTTGAACGACGAACCCGGCTGGCGCCGCGCCATAATATGATTCAACTGGCTCACATTGTAAGCGCGACCGCCTACCAAGGCCTTGATGTCACCTGTGCCCGGGTCCAGAGCCACCATGGCGACTTGCGGTAGACTCAAGTTCGCCGGAGACTTCTTCCTGCCATCCCTCTGCCTTTTGACTTGCCGGTCCAGCTCCACCAGGCCGGCGCGCGCGCCGTCCGAGGCCGCTTGCTGGAGATCAAGATCAAGAGTGGTGTAAACGCGATAGCCTTTGGAAAGCAGATCGGTCTCGGAAAACTGTGCGAGCAGTTGCGCCTTCACCATGTCCACAAAAAAGGCCTGCTGGCGGGCTTCGGTGGGCTGCTCCGTCAATCCCAGGGGAGCCACCGCGGCCTGTTTGAACTCACCGGCCGTGATGAAGCCTGCCTCCTGCATGCGCCCTAACACGAAATTTCGCCGTTCGGCTGCACGCTGGGGATGCTGGTAGGGTAAGTAGAGATTCGGGCCGCGAATCAGTCCGGTCAGGAACGCAGCCTCGGGAAGCGTGAGGGCGCTGAGGTCCTTGTTGAAATAGACCGCCGCCGCCTCGCCGAATCCATAGATGGAAAAACTATCGTGCTGTCCAAGATAGACCTGATTGGCGTAAAGGACAAGGATTTGGTCCTTGGTCAACCGGTGCTCGAGGATGAGGGCGAAAAAGATTTCCGCCAATTTCCGCCTGATGGTGCGGCGGGGCGTCAAAAAAAGATTTCGCGCGAGCTGCATGGTCAGCGTGCTGCCACCCTGTAGCCTCTTGTCAGAGCGGAGATCGGCAATGGCGGCGGCAACCATGCGGAGAGAGTCCACGCCGTGATGCGAGTAAAATCGATGGTCCTCGGTGGCGAGAATGGCGTCAACCAGCGCCTTGGGGAGGTCCTGGTACCGAACCAAGTGACGCTTGGCGCGGCTGGCGCCAAAGAGGGTGGTGATGGGCTCGGGCTCGAGCCAGTAGGTCTTCAGGTCGGTCATTTTGTCGAGGTCTGTAATGCCTACAAGGCGATCACCGTTGAATTCCAGTCGCGCGGGACCTTCGACTATTTGACCGTTGCGGAAGAAAGACTCAGGGCCGGGTCGGACTTCTAGTCCGTTTGCCATGAGTGTAAAGCTCCCGACACCACGGACATTTTGACCCTCCGTGTAACCGGCGCGCTTGAGGCGAAGCACGGAGTCTCGGGCATTGGCGGTTTCACCATAGTGCAACTCGCTTGGGGCAGCCAAGATTACGGCAGGATTGCCGAAAACGTTTCCATCCAAGCGGGCATCAATGATTCGCGAGAACCGCAGGTAAAAGTGAACAAAAATACCCGCCCCCGTCGCTATAAAAAGCAACATCAGTAATCCTGCGCCGAGCAGAATTTTCTTCCCGGGTGGTGGCCGGGGACAGGCTGAGATCGTGTGCGGTTCCTGACCCTTTGAGGGACTGGATCCGCCAGTAACTCGATGCATGATCGTTCATCTCCTAAGGCTCCAACGATGCCGGCGGGAGTGCGCTGGTGGCGTGCACAAACGATTTCGTATTCGGTCCCAATGTGGCACTGTAAGCGGCGTCGTTTTCAGTCTTCATGTGATTTGCGTCGCCAGCGCGATCAGTTGTAATTCTCGGTTTTGAGGGCCTCGACTTTTCTAACTGCTCCAAATCTGCGAGTACGGTGGCTTTCAATTGCATGAACTCCCTTGCCTCTTTGAACTCATTAAGACTTTCTTGGCACTCTTTGAATCCTGCGCTGCACTTGCTTTCTCCGGAACTCTGGCGCTTGCTTTGGGGAGGTGCCCCCGCGACTAAGGACGACGCGCAGAGGCTCAGGAGGAGACAAACCAGAGTGAGTGTTTTCATTTGAAGCGCCTCTTGTCCGCGAACCCGGGAAGGCGTCAGCAGCTACCCTACCGGATCCCGGGTGGCAGATCGATGCACAGTGGTTATACCTTGGATCTATTCCTGTGTCAGGCCTGTACGGCTCACAGGTTTGGTCGAAATTGCTCATCAGAATTGAGGAGGGGAAACTACAGTGTGGGAGCGGGAGAGATTAAAAGTGGGGGGCTGCCCGCGCTAGCTGGAACCGGAGTCAGCGCCTTCAATTGATCAAGCGACATCAGGACGCTCTGCCAGCGAACGTTGTCTTTTTTCGTTTGGTTGGGGGCAGAGAGATCCGAATAAAAGTCCAGGATGTTCGCGCGCAACTCTGCTGACGTCCGATCGAACTTTCGCTCGGAAAGTTCGGCCAGCAACGTCGCATAGGATTCGTCGGTCAACGGGTACTCCCCTGCCTTGGTCTTTTTGCCGGTATCCAAATCCATGTTGGAGAGTTGCAGAGAGTCCGTTCGCAATTCTTCCAGAAAGGCACGGTATTGATCCACTGAGGTATTGATGCTCTTAAAATACATCTCCTCCGTCTTCGGACGAGGGTTTTTGAACGCCATCGCTTTGAACGGGCCTATTTTCGGTATGTATTGCATAAACACTGCCAGCATGCGCGCGCCGAATCCCGGCTTGGTGTATTCCTTTCCCCAGTCCTTTTCATAATCGGAGCGCGAAAGGCGGTAAAGGAACTTGCGTTTTGAGAAGCTGGGTTCTTCGCGCATCATGTCCTTCTTATGGGTCCGTAGCGCCACCCGCGTCATCTCCGGGATCAACTGGCTGACGGAATAACGGTATGACCCGATGGCAAGATCCTCGTGGGAAAGCACGTCCTTTAAGTCCACGCCGTAGACCACCGGGAAGACGCGCTCCAACAAGGACTTGGAAACTTGGAACCCAATGAAATCGTGATATTGCTGCGAGGCATAACGGCTCTTCGCCACCTGCACCATGTCGAACCCGATTTCCGTTCTGATATGCGCAGTATTGTCCTCGGCGTAATTGACCGAGTTGCCGTACTTCGCCCGCAGCTTCGGGTATTCAATCGCCACGGCCAGGTTGACGGCCGGATGGCCGGCGATGTCTGACGCATAGTGCGCCAGTGAGCCCATGGCAAAGGCATACTCGTTGGCGTCCTGACTCTCGATCAGCAACTCGCGAACGAAGTCTCCGCTACGAACATAATGCGCCAGATTGCTGAATTGCTTACTGCCGAATGGGTAGTAGCCGAGGTCCTGAATGACGGAGCCGCCGTAGGCATAGGCGTGCGCCTCCGTAATCTGGTCTTCCGTCAGCGCCGGAAATCGCTTGAGCAGCAGAGGCCGGATCTCATCTTTCCAGAGCAGGTCGACGATTTCCTCATGCGTCAGGACGGAGTACGCAAACGAGCCACCGCTGCACATCAGCAAGGCACAGAGGGCGAGTGCAACAGTTGGCGTTTTTCTCATGCGTGGTTTCTCTTGAACGCGAGTGAACCAGGAATTCGCGCGCCAGACGTTTGTGGCGTCTGGCGCGGTGGTGATTATAGTTCGACAATTATCGTTCGATGATTTGCAGTTCTCCCGATGGATCGCTTATAGACTGGCAAACGTTCGTCCACCCGAGGGAGAGTATTTCCCCAGCGTGCCGTCCAGACCCTGGGCCGCATGAGTAGGTCGCACTGTGCCGTCGATCAGAATTTCCTTCGCGGTCACCCTGCGTCCATAGACCTTTTGGTTATCATCTTCATCTTGCTTGTACACGGCCCCGTCGAGCGACGCCCCGCCAAACAACCCGCGTGAGCGCGAGTAGCTCAGAATCTCCGCATGGAGTTGAACATCGGTCGCGCCTTCCGCGGAACGACCCACTGGGCCGGCTGCTACGGATAATTCCGCGCCTAGCTTAACGCTGTCCTGAACCAGTTTTCTCATGCCTCCCGGGTTCATTACGAGGAAGACAACGTCGGTGGCCTTACCGCCGATCTGGAATCCCACGCTCGCGCCGCCCATGGTGAACATGGAGGGGGCATCCCACTTGCCGTCCCCGCCCCGGCGGCACACCAGCACACCGCGTCCATAAGTGGCACCAAATCCAAAGGCGAACTTCACCTCAGAAGGAATGATGCCCACACACACGGCCTTGTCCAGCAAATCGTGAGGAATGCCCTTGTCGGGCGTACTCATGATCTCGTTTATAACGTTGGTTGCCTTTTGCAATTGGCTCTCACCGGCGAAAGCCGTTGCACAGAACGTCAGCAACAGAAAAACCAAAGTCAGTCTTTTCATTTGAAGCTCCTTGTCTTGCATTCACACCCACTGACCGGAGTGTCCGATGTTCCCATTCAGAACGGTCGGACTACTGGCCGGCAAAACTATTTCTGGAAGGCTTTCTCCACCTGGCCGAGAATCCCTTGAACCTTCCCGGCTGCCGTTTCCACGATGCCCTCGGCTTCCAAACCGCGATTATTCGACAGTTGTCCTGCTTTCTCTTTGACCCTGCCCTTCACTTCGTGAAACTTGCCTTCGGCCTTATCTTTAGTGCTTGGCTTCATCACGGTCGCTCCCTGGGCAGGATTTAGGGCCGCAGCTCCAGTGCAATCCACCGGAGAAAGCGCATACGCTTCTTTGCTTGGCGGATGTTGCGACGCCTGCCGCCTCTATCCTGCCGCCGATGCTTTCTCTCGGCTCTTCTCGGCTAAAGACTCTCGCGAGTCCCCTGCCTGCTATGTTTATAGCCCGGGATCATTCGCATGTCTGTACAGCATGGCTCACGCGTTTGGTCTGATTTGCTCACCGCAGTTCACGCGGCGGGAACTACCGTCTGGGGCGGATGGGAATGACCGGGGGTTTGACCTCGAGGCTGATCGTGTAGCACCGCGCTGAGGAGACCGCGATGGACCGTCAACGCGCCATTGCCATTGTAATCGACAAAGCCCAGCTTCCTGAACTTGTTCATGAAGTGACTGACCCGTGACCGGGTGGTGCCCACCATTTGCGCCAAGTGTTCTTGGTTGATCCTGGGAAATGCGGTTCCATCTCCACTTTCCTTGCCGAAACTCGTAAGCAGCAAGAGAATCCGTGCCAAACGTTTCTCGCTGAAATTGAAGAGTCGATCCACGAAATCTTCTTCGACACGGCCCATCCGAGAAAGCAGATAGGAGATAAAGAGCTTGGCAAAAGCAGGCTCTTGATGGATCAGGCGGGCCAGAGGTCCCTTTTTCACGCAGGCAATCGTGGATAGCTGAATCGCCGTTGCAGTCGAAACCCGCAGGGCGCGATTGACCAGACAGCCCTCTCCAAACACGTCGCCAGGCCCCAAAATGGCGATGACAGCTTGTTTGCCGCGCGGCGATGCCACCACGAGCTTCACGCTGCCATGCTTGATTTGAAACATCGCATCCGCCGCGTCCCCTTGTGAATAGATGACCTGTCGGTCTTGGTACTCCCGAGCCGTCTTTTGAGTGCCAATCCTTTTAAGGAAGGTCCGGGAATTGAAAGTGAGCGTATGCCTGCTCATGCTAGTTGCCTCCACAGGCCCGAACTCGCCACCGGGCCACATCATCTTCCTTCGCACGTCACGCCCGAGGCGCGTTCCGCCTCACGCGGCCTCTAAGCTTTCGACTAAGAACGGTACACGAGCCTCGCAGTGGACACAGACGGCTGTCTGCTCCACCGTCTTATTCTCCGGCATACTCGTCACCTGGAATGAGCGTAAGCAATCCGTGCAGGTCAGGATGAAATAACCGGCACCGCTCAGGCGTGTCCGAACAGGGATACTGATCACTTGCGGGAGGTAAGCGCGATCGGGCGTTTTTCGAGCCAGATCGCAAACGGCCTGCAATAGTTCGGGGATTTGTCGCGCACTCTTTTCGAAACAGCGCTCGGGCTTGATTTCCACCGGAAGTCCCCTTGGGATTGATCCCGAGAGGATAATGACCGGTATGAAAGGAAAGCGCCGGCGCACCACGGATATGAACTCGATTCCTGACATGCGCGGCATCTGAAGGTCGGAGATAATGACCTTGGGAAGCTCATCCCGGAGTTTCGCCAGACCGTCGATTCCGTCCTCAGCTTGTTGTGCTTTGAAACCCGCTACTTCCAATTCCATTGACAGAATTTCCCGAATGGTGGGGTCGTCGTCCACCAGCAAAACACTATTCTCGCAAACCTCGCGCATAACGATCTCCTCGATAGACCCTGGGCCGCTTTTCTCACCCCCACCTGTTTGTACACCAAGGGTGACTCCCGCGTCTGTACTGGAAGGCACACCCCACTGGTCAAAGTTGCTCAGCTCATGCGGGGGATCTGCCGCGTGGATCGGTGGGTACTGCCGAGGATCTTCCCAGGAGGCTCGTTGGTGGCGGCCCATCTACAGCCGCCGCGTCGGTTACGGGGAAGTCAGCGACTCCGGGCAGCATGCGCAAGGTTCGACCCTCCGGCTCGTTGGTTTCGAATCGGCTTTTTAGGACTCAGGGAGCGCGGGGACGCGCCCAGGAGAAATAATGCGCTCAGACGCCTCCGTTAGAGGCTCCCGGGTGTATATTCTTGATTGCTGGATTGCCCGAGTGGAAATTGGGGCTTATTCCACGCACCTGGCGCAACATGGTGTTCATTTCCGACATTCACGTACTTTCGGCCGCGTTTTTTATGGGACTGGCGTCGGCCGCGCCCATGGGCCCGGTCAACATGCTGGCTATCCGCCGCGGCCTGATCGGTGGTTGGCGCCATACCCTTGCCTGCGGAGCCGGCTCCGTCACCGGTGAGCTCATCCTCTTCTCCTTGATCCTCCTCGGCGGCCACTTTCTCTTTTCCGATGTGTCCAACCCAACTCTCCAGACCGTCCTGGCGGCCATCGGCGTCATCGTTCTGCTTCCGCTCGGAATCCACTTCCTTGTCCGCGCCGTCAAGGAGCCCCTGCGGGCCTACGCCAGCGCTCGCAAGAACTGGGATGAAGGCACCGTCCCCGAGCATCTGGCCACTGATGTCGCTTCCTGCGCTGCCCTAACCATGTTCAATCCCTTAACCATGATTTATTGGGTCGGCGTCACTGCCAACTGGCTCCCCCTTGCCCATTCCATCTTGGGCCCCAAAGCCGCCGGGTGGGGAATCCTGATGGTAGCCGCCGGCCTGATGACCTGGTTCACCACGCTGATCGTTGTCGTTCGCTTCCTCCCCCACCGCATTGGCCCGACCTTTTTCCGCTTGGTCAACGCCGTCCTGGGCCTGATCCTCCTCGGCTTCGCCACGTTTTGCGTGATAGTCCTGTCCCGCCATTTCCTGCACTGAAGCACAGGGCTCCCACCACTTGGGGCTCGGAGGAATATCATCAGTTAGGGCAAGCAGATGGTAGTTCATCCGCCGGGCATCCGTGGGATTTTGCGGCTCGCATCTTGGCATCGCCAGCACTGTACATTGGCGGATAAACTCGAATTCCGAAATTAGGGAGCACTGTTCCGTTCTAATCCGTTAGATTGAAGTTGGTTAGACAAAATCTGCGGAGGAACAGAACCGTGCAACGAGAAATTACCGCGCTTTGGGGAGAAAAGAAAGT
>Ga0326727_10011029_pt1 | contig 21229 bp, 18 predicted proteins | sample MB2enrmetagenome_FD_207643 | JGI IMG/M metagenome (GOLD analysis project Ga0326727, IMG submission 207643) | Lab enriched peat soil microbial communities from McLean, Ithaca, NY, United States - MB29MY | ecosystem: Environmental > Terrestrial > Soil > Wetlands > Peat | place: USA: New York...
GCCGGATTTTGCCGAAGCACACTGCAATCTAGGCGACACCCTCAGGGATCTCGGCCGCCCGGAAGAAGCCGAAGCAAGTTACCGCCGCGCCCTTGAGATCAAGCCGGATTTTGCCAATGCACACTGCAATCTGGGCGTCACCCTCAGGGATCTCGGCCGCCTGGAAGAAGCCGAAGCAAGTTGCCGCCGCGCCCTTGAGATCAAGCCGGGTTTTGCTGATGCACACTGCAATCTGGGCGTCACCCTCAGAGATCTTGGCCGCCCGGAAGAAGCTGAAGCAAGCTACCGCCGCGCCCTTGAGATCAAGCCGGATTTTGCTGCGGTACATAGCAATCTGCTGTTCGTCCTGAACTACACCGCCAGTCAGCGTTCGCATTATCTTGAAGAAGCCCGCGGATATGGGCGGATGGTGGCCCAAAAAGTTGGGCGGCGCATTTCCACCTGGCGGTGTGTGCCAACCAGTCCAGAACGGCTGCGCGTAGGGGTCGTGTCGGGGGATTTGCTTCATCATCCTGTCGGCTTCTTCCTGGAAAACGTGCTCGCACAGATCGATCCGACCCGCATCGAGTTGATCGCCTATCCAACTGACTACAAGACGGATGGGCTTACAGACCGTATCAAACCATACTTTTCCGCCTGGAAATTATTGGCCGGCCTGCCCGACGAAGCCGCCGCCCGTTTGATTCACGCGGACGGCATACATCTGCTGCTGGATCTTTCCGGCCACACGGCTCAAAATAGGCTACCGGTGTTCGCCTGGAAACCGGCGCCGGTGCAGATCAGTTGGCTGGGCTATAATGCTACCACCGGTGTGGCGGAGATGGATTATCTGCTGGGTGATCCGTATGTCACACCACCGGAGGAAGAGGAGCATTTCACTGAAACAGTCTGGCGTATGCCGGAAGTCCGCTTCTGCTTTTCCCCGCCACGCTTTTCACTGGAGGTGAGACCGCTTCCGGCACTGTCTTCCAATTACATCACCTTCGGCAGCTTTAATAACCTCACCAAAATAAATGATGCCGTGGTGAACCTGTGGGCGAAGGTACTCCAAGCCATTCCTTGTTCGCGTCTGTTCCTCAAATCAAAACAGCTCAGCACCATTTCCATCCTCAAAGCCACTCGGGAACGTTTTGCTGCTTACGGGATATCCCCTGACCGGCTACTCTTGGAAGGTCGTTCTCCAATGGCAGAGTATTTGGAGGCATATAACCGCGTAGACATTGCCCTGGACCCTTTTCCGTATCCTGGAGGGGCCACCAGCGTTGAAGGGCTATGGATGGGAGTCCCGGTTATTACCCGCCGGGGGGACTGCTTCCTTTCTCATACAGGGGAAAGCATCGCCCATAACGCCGGGATGGCGGAATGGATTGCTACCGATGACGATGACTATGTAGCCAAAGCCGTTGCGCATACGACAAACTTAGAGCGTCTGGCCATTGTGCGGAACACGTTGCGCCAGCAGGTGCTGGCCTCCCCGCTGTTCGATGCTGCCCGCTTTGCCCGGCATTTTGAAGCGGCGCTCTGGGGGATGTGGGAAAGGCGACGGGCGCAGTTGATGACCCTCACGGACAGCCCCGGACTATCTCGCCCGGATTTTCATTGATATTTTTGACTTTTGGGATGTCTTCGGACTTGGCTGGAGGCGATACCGGCCCGCGGCCAGATCACACCAGCCGCTTTCGACCACCACGGCCGCGCGGTCATACCGGTCCAAGCGAACACGCTCTGTCTCCAATCGCGTCCGGCCAGGGCCTTTGAGGCGGCCTATCAGGGAGAAACTGGGTAAAAGTCCACAGCAAAATATTATCTCGTAACTCAGGTATTTTATAAAGATATTAGAAGTCTGTGGCAGTCAGTGCGAACAGATAAAAGATATCACCCTCCGGCCTGTCACGTCGGGGGGCGCGAGCCCGAGTCTCGTTGGCCCAGCCAGAAAAATCAAGGAGCTTGGAAATAATTCCAAGCCCTTTTTTCTTTGCCGGACATTTTTCGCCGGCGCGATCCCCCTGCGCAGACGATTTTTCCCCATTGCAAAAAGAAATTTATCCACGCAAAGTTTATCCCGGGTTTGGCGATGCCGGGTGTTTCAAGGACATCGAGCTACTGATCGGAGGAACCATGGTGACGAGGTTTATAAAGTCTATAAATTTGGTCTTGAAATTATTTTTTGCCGCCAATATTTTTTTTACAATATTTGCTTGCCATGTTTCCGCCGGAACTTTGGATGACGCCAATGCGGCATATGAACGAAAAGATTTCAGAACCGCGCTTAAGTTGTATCGTTCATCGGCTGATCACGGTGACGCCGCGGCGCAGAACACTCTCGGCAGGATGTATGAATCCGGGCAAGGCGTCCCCCTGGACTACGGCGAAGCTCTAAAATGGTACCGAAAGGCGGCTGATCAGGGTTACGCGGAAGCCCAGGCCAACCTCGGATCATTGTATGAACAAGGGAAAGGTGTGCCACAGGACTACGGCGAAGCGTTGAAGTGGTATCGAAAGGCGGCTGATCTGGGCAATTTCATTGCCCAGAATAACATTGGTGTTCTGTATGCCAAAGGTCAAAGTGTTTCCAAGGACGACGCGGAAGCGGCCAGATGGTATAGGAAAGCGGCGGATCAGGGCTTCGCCCCGGCCCAGAACAATCTGGGCGCCATGTATGCCAATGGCCAAGGCGGTCCCCAGGATGACGCGGAGGCGGTCAAGTGGTACCGAAGGGCGGTTATTCAGGGATACGGCGGCGCCCAAATAAATCTCGGCCTGATGTATGTCAATGGGCAAGGCGTCAAGAAAGACTATTCCGAGGCATTAAAATTATTTAAGAAGGCCGCTGATCAGGGATTGGCAATTGCTCAGTACAATGTTGGACTTCGATACTATAGAGGTGAGGGCGTTCAACAGAACTATACAGAGGCGTCAAAATGGTTTAAAATGGCAGCAGAGCAAGGATATGACGTTGCACAGTTCCAGATTGGCAATATGTATGCCCTCGGACAAGGTGTTTCAAAAGATGAAACCGAGGCGGATAAATGGCATAAAATTGCCGCCAACCAGGGTAATGCCGAGGCAAGAAAAATCGTATCTGATGAAGGACCCCGGTTAGCCCAAAACTTGAGCAATGAACTACAAGATATTATGGAAAAATTGAGTTCCAACAGGTCTGGTCTCACGGACATTAGGCAGTGCAAGATAAATGGTTTTTATCCCGGCATGACCGGAAAGGAATATTCTGACAACTTTTTTGGTCAACTTACGAAAGAACAAAAAAATCAAATTAATTTAAAGCAACCAGAGGCGCTGGCAATGGCTGCCTGTGTATCCACTGAATATTTCACAAAATTTAAACAAATTTCAAAAGGCATGCAATTATACTACAACCAGCCTGATAATTTTGTACGTTTTATATATCAGGATGAACACTACGACTCATGCTGTAATAAAAAAGATCAGACGGCTGTAATACCCCATATAATATCAAAATTATTATTCAATGCAAGCAACTCAACATTAGAACAATTTGCAAAAGACTTTTCAAATGCATACAAGATTAATATGGTGTTGTTTGATGACAAGAGCGGACAGGATGCAATCTCATATCGATACATTAACGAGACCGACGGTTGTCAAATTGACATCAAAAGCGACCTATCCATACACATCAAGGCCATACCGAAATCCGGAACAGCCGGGGCCTCCCACCCCGGCAACAGAAGTTGAAATTTCCCAAGGGCGGTATTAGAAATTGACGAAGCCGGGGCCATCGCCATAATAGGCCGTGGTCACCGAGGGGGGGGCGAAGGCGCATCGCCGGGCGCTTCAATTTCGCCAAGGAGCGCGACACGGATGCCGGGAACCCTTTGACCTGAAACCCGAAGCATTCACAACCTTACTGGGTTACTACAAAGTTTGATTATACACGGTAATGCCACTTGGAGGAAATCGATCATGAAATCAACGTATAGAAAGAAACTTGAAAAGGCCGCGAATTTTATTCGCGAAGTGTTTGACGACCTTGAAACCGAGGGAAAGGAAGACTTTGACAATTACGGACAGCGGCTTGAAGATTTAGCATCTGAGATTGATGACATTTTGGAAGAAGAAGATCTCTTAACCGATGAAGAGAAAATCGACGATGGATTTGAGATTGAATAAACAACCAACGACTATCACCTAGAGCCAATATACCGGTTTATTCCTTTGTTCACCTGAGAGGCTTAGAAGTTGCCGTATCGGCGCGCGAGTTTGGGCACACTCGGGATTTTTTGTTTTTATAATTTCTCAAAGGCTGGACGACTTTTTAGAATCCAATGACTCATGAAGTTCATCCGGACGACCTTCAACAACCGGATACCACTGATCTTCTTCGATGAGCCGGAGACTTCCATTCCATCGATCCAAGCGGTAGGCCACGTCGTAGCCATCCGGATTGGGGACGATATGGATGTCAAACCTGAAGAGCCATGAGGCCCAAGCCAGTACAATAAAAAAAAGAACACCCAGGAACACCGCGGCCGTTTTGCTCGGCATGTCTCCTCCATAACTCATTAGAACCGCACTAATTTAGCTCTGATAAGCTCCGGTTGCAACCTCGGCTTCCGCCTTTTTCGCCCACAGGCCACGGGTGTGCGCGAAAGGGTCGAGGCGGTCCGGACGGGAAGCGTCTGCGGTCCCACGCGGCCAGGGAGAGAAGGCCCCGCTCTGGGCCCGGCAAAGCAACAGGCGGCGACGTTGCTTTGTGACTAGGAGGGGCACACAAAATAAAAAAAGAGCCGACGCTGCCGTCGGCTCTTTTCCCGCACAGGGCGCACGGTAAAATTAAAACATGATCGTAAATCCCAGGCTCCCGCCCAGAGTATCGAGTCCCTTGTCGCTGTATTCGCCGAAATGCTGGTAACGACCGGTCATCTTGAGGAAGAGATTGTCGGTGATGTTCGCGGTGAAACCAAGATCGACGTTTTCGGCCAAAGCCGTCTGCGAGGTGCCGTTGATCGGGGTGATATTGTTAAACCCGAAATAGCCCAGGCCTACTCCGACAAAGCCGCTGCCTTTATCAGTCTGGAAGAAATGCCAATTGGCCACGGCGTTTCCGCCGATGCCCTCGGTGCCCGCCGTGCTGTTGGTGCCCGCGCTGACAGGCATTCCATACAAGGCGCTGTAGAGCCCCCCGATGTTGGCCAGGTTACCCGGGTTGTGCTGATGCTGCTGGAAATAAACGCCCAGAAGTTCGACGCCGAGGTCGATATTGTTGGTCGCAAAGAAACCGAATTCCGCACCATAGTTGAAGATGGGCGAGGTGATGTTGCTATTTCCAAGCGCACCCGACATGTACACCTTGGGTTCCACGAAGCCCCTTCCCTGATTGTCCGGGTCCGCCGCCAAGACGGTGCAGGGGATGAGGCAGAGGAAAAACACGAAAGCCACCACTTGTTTGGTATTTTTGAAAGAGAATCGAGAAATCTTGCTCATGGTATGCTCCTTTGGCAAACAGCGTTTTTTTCCATGCAACGGGTTCACCTGCAAACGGATATACTCCGCAGTAAAGGATATTGCAAGCTATTTACCGCACCAGTTGCGTCGCTTCAAAAAACTCCCAAGCTGAGAAGACTACACCTGCTAAACAAAATCAACATACTGAAATTATTTACTTTAAAATTAAAAAAGAACGTGCGCCGCAGCCCTCCCGGACCGGAGACAGCCTGCATCATTGCACTTTTTTTCTTCCCGGCGAAATAACATCCGTCCAATTTTCCACCCCGGCACGCGCCCGCATCCAGGCCCTTGACGCCGAACCGCCCAATGCACCTTTGCAAAACAGGGACCAGACGAGGCCATACCGCGCGTGAAGGCCCGGCCCTTGCCAGGGGCGTGCATCCGCCTCGGCACTTAGACGACAAAACGCAACGGCGGGTTACAAGCCGGACCGCGCCGATGCGCTTTGACCTGGCGCGATTATCCGGGATGACAAGGACGTTTACGAACTTACGGCCGCGGCCGGACAGACCATGGAGATGGCCGTCACGGCGAGGGAGGAGAACACCGCCTGCGTCATCCGCGCCGGGGCAAAAACCCTGCCGGGCGCGGGAGAAGACCGACGACGCCGCAAAATGGGCGGGGACGCCGTTCGTCTCGGGGCTGTACCGCATCGAGGTCCGCGGCACGCGGGACAACACGCGGCACACCCTGACAGTGTCCATTTATTGACGCTCCCTGTCAGGTCCAGCCGATCATCTCCAAAAACCGCGCCAGCATGGCGTTGACCTGCGCCGGCACGAGCAGGGTCATGAAATGGCCGCTGCCCACGGTCTGGCCGGTGATCAGCCCGGGCGCGAGTTCGGCCAGGCGGACCAGATCGCCTCTGGGCCGCTGGGCCATGAGATAAAGCAATGGAACCTCGAGGGACGACAGCGCGGTTTGCCAATCCCAGCGCCCGGCGTGTTCGAAAAGCGAGACCATCACGTGCTGGGGAGTGGCGCAGATGCGCCGCAAGATGTCCTCTTTGACCGCGGGGTCGTCGCCCGGCCCAAAGGCGCTCTCGAAATAACGCCGCACGTACCCCAGGTAATCCGGGCCGCGCAGGCCGCCAAGCAACGCCGTAAGCCGGCTCGGCCGCCCCGGCTGCGGGGCCAGGGCGGAATCTAAGGCGGCCACGCCGACCGCCAGTCCGGGATACCGGGCCGCGACCTGCACCGCGACGGCTCCGCCCAGGCTGTGGCCGATCAACACCGCCCGGTCGATGCCCAGCTCCCCGCACAGCCAGGCCACGTCTTCGGCCAGGCCGTGGACGGTATAATCCCAAACCGGCTTGTCGCTTTGGCCGTGGCCGCGCAGGTCAACGGACAAGACCGCATGCGCCGTGGCGAAATACGCCGCCTGCGGGGCGAAAAAACCCAAATCGCAGGAGTTGCCGTGGATGCAGACCAGGGCCCGGCCCCGGCCGGCGAGTTGATAATGGAGACGCACCGCGCCCCGAAGCAGTTCCGGCATGGCCCCTCAATACAACAACCCATTCTCATTGTAACAAAAAAATATTTCACAAAATCTTCACCGAAACGCCTTGACCCCGTCAAGTTGATGTTTATCTTTATAAAACCTAATGGGGAGGTCCCATTGGGGACTGTGTACGAACCAGCAACGGAGGATAACCCGAAATAGGCAGTTTTTCCCATACTCGGCAAACTGAGTTGCCCAAAAAGGATCTTCGCCAATAGCTCTCAAGAGCGCCGGGCCGAAAAGGCCGCAACGGCGAGGGCCGGGTGAACCGGCAAAGCAAGGCGAATGATTCTGGAAGGTGAAAGGGAAGAATGACGCAATGCAACGCGCGCGCAAAACGTGACGAGTAAAGCAATCGGGTTGAGAGAATATCGACAGAAAGGAGGCCGGAAGCACAAGACGGAAAGAAAAACCGCACGGGAGCGCGAAGTCCGAAACGGCAAGGAAAAATCAAATGCCGACGGAGTATGGACCGCGCCGCAATCTTTCCGGCCTCCCTTTTCGCTTTCGCCTTAAGTCACAAAACCCCATTCCCTCGGCCGGGGGAATGGGGTTTCTTTTTGACGGGACGAGAACCGGGAATCCGGGTCCCCTCTTTTTGTGAACCCAAAGAGGGTTTCCCCGGATTCCTCCCCTTCTATTCCGGCAGGGCTTCGCCCGGCCGCATGCGCTTGCCGCTTAAGCCCGTCTCGTACCCGCCCAAGGCTTCCACCCGGGACTTGAAAACGGGATCGCCGATAATGGCCAGCATGGCCTGCACCCTCGGATCAATCAGATACGCCTCGGGAATAGCCAGATCGTAACGCTCCCTGGCCACCGGAATGAAATCCAGGCCAAGCGCCTTGGCCGCGGCATAAATGCCCATGCCGCAATCGGCCGCGCCGGATTGCACATTGACGGCCACGGCCATGTGGGTGAACTCCTCGAAATCGTAGCCGGACACCTGCTCGGGCTTGATCCCGGCTTGGGCGAGACGGAAGTCGAACAGAATGCGCGTGCCCGCGCCGCGCTGGCGGTTGACGAAAGTGATGCCGGGCCGGGTGAGATCGACCACGCCCCCTATTTTCTTGGGATTGCCCTTAGCCAGGATCAGTCCCTGATGGCGGATAGCCAGATTGATCACGGCCACCGGCGTGCCAGCGAGATACTTGTCCAGGAACGGAAAATTGTAGTCGTCGCTCTCCGGGTCGAAGAGATGGATTCCGGCGAAGAGCGCCGAACCGTCGGCCAAGGCGGCCAGGCCGCCCATGCTGCCGACGTGGCTCGAAGCCAGGCGATAAGGCGTATCCGCGCGCATGAGGAAGCTGGCCAGCAGATCCAGGATGTTATCGTGGCTGCCGACGTGGACGAGCGTGGCCGCAAGCTCCCCGGGATCGCACAAGAGCGTCGCAGTGACCCGCTCGCCCTTTTTCACGCCCTCGGCGTTGGCCGGGATGCGCACCAGCCCCTGGGCCTTGGTCAGCGAAGAGATCAACCCCGCGCCCCTGGCCAGGGGCACGGCCACCAGCCGCTCGCCCACCCTGCCCACGGCCGCGCGCATGAACTCCTCAAGGCCGAGCTTGGAGGGGACGTCGCGGGCCATGACCGCCGTGGCCGTCGGGCGCTGTAGCGGCTCGGACCGGCAAAGCCAGGCGGCCAGCGGCTTGACGAGTTCCTCGAAGCAGACCATGGCCGAGACCGGATAGCCCGGCGAACAGACCATGAGCTTGCCCCTGGCCACGCCCAAAATCGAGGGCTTGCCGGGCATGGCCGACACGCCGTGTACGTACACCTCGCCGAACCCTTCCATGACCGACTTGGAATAATCCTTGGCTCCGGCCGAGCTGCCCGCGCCCAGCACCACGATGTGGGCGTCAGAGTCCAGCGCTTCGCCCACGGCCGCCGCCAGAAGCTCAGGATCGTCCGGAACCGGGGCGGCCCGGCTGACCCGCGCGCCCCACTCGGCGGCCAGGGCCGCCAGCATGGCGGAATTGCTCTCGATCACCTGGCCCGGCCCGGGCGCGGGCCTGGTTTCGGGATCAAGCACCTCGTCGCCGGTCGGAATGACGGTAATGCGAATCTGCTCGTAAACCTCGACATCGTAAACGCCGCTGGCGAGCAAGGCCGCGATGTCGAAGGGGGTCAAACGACGGCGCTCGGGCAAGAGCAGCTCCGTGGCCACGATGTCCTCGCCGATGCGGCGCACGTGCCGCCAAGGCGGCACGGACACCTCGACCAGAGCCGACCCGTCCTCGGCCAGGACCACTTCCTCGATCATGACCACGGCGTCGAACCCCTTGGGCAGGGCGTCGCCGGTGTTGACGAAGACGAAATCCTTGCCCGGAGCAAGCCGCGCGGGCTCGCCTTCCCTGGCGGCAAAGGTGAGCGATGCCAGGACAGCGATCCCGTCCATGGCGGCGCAATGGGCCGTGGGCGAAGACACGGCGGCGTGGATCGGCTTGGCCGTGATCCGGCCGGCGGCCTGGGTCACCGGGACGGTCTGCGTCCGGACCAAGGCCTCGCGGTCGAGCCGGCTCTTAAGAAGCGCCACGGCCTCGACAAGCGGCACGGTGCGCAGATAGATGTTGCGTTGCATGTGGCGTCTCCTTTGGCCTAAAGGATCACAAGACAATGACCTCGATAAGCGCGCCCTGCTCCAGCCCTTCGCGCTGCGCTTCGATGCGCGCGAGCCCGCCGGCCGCGACCATGGTGGACAGCAGGCCGGATTTGCCAAGCAGGGGGTGGGCCAGGGGGACCAACCCCGGACGGCTCTGAAGGCGCACCCGGACGTAGTCCTCGCGTCCCCTGGCCGAAGGCAGATTGCGGGCCAGTTCGGCGGTCACGGTAGGCCCGAGATTTTCAAAGGCCGAGGCGTCACCCTGCAGATGGCGCAAAAAAGGCAACCCCAGGGCGATCATGACTACCTGCGAGGAAGTCACCTGGCCCGGCAGGCCGATCACCGCCTTGCCCCCCACGCGGGCCAAAAGGACCGGCTTGCCCGGCCGCATGGCCACGCCGTGCGCCAAGACCGCCGCGCCCTGGATCGCGGCGACGGCGGCCACGGTGTAATCGCGCGCGCCCACTGAACTGCCCCCGGAGATAAGCACGACATCGTTTTCGGCCAGCGCTTCTTCCAAGGCCGCGCACAGCGCATCCCTCTCATCCGCGACCAGTCCGTGGAGCCTCGCCTCGCCTCCGGCTTCGCGCACCTGGCAGGCCAGGGCGTATGAATTGACGTCGCGCACCTGGCCGGGCCTGACCCGGCTGGTCACGGGCACGACCTCGTCGCCGGTGGAAACGATCCCGACCCTGGGCCTGGCCCTGACCATGACCTGGTCGTGTCCCAAAGCGGCCAATAGCCCGATCGCCTGGGGCCTGAGCCGCGTTCCGGCGGCCAGCGCCACTCGTCCCTGAGCCGCGTCCTCGCCGGCAAGCATAACGTTTTCGCCCGGGGCCGGGGAACGCCTGATCTCAACCGTGCCCGCGCCCATGCGCGCGGTGTGCTCGATCATGACCACGGCGTCGGCCCCGGCCGGCAGGCTGCCCCCGGTGACGATCCCGGCGCAGTGGCCGGGAGGAAGTTCCCCGGAAAAAATCGCATCCACGGCCAGCTCGGCCGCACATTCCATATAGGCGGGACTGCCTTCGCTCGCCCCGAAGGCGTCGCGGGCGCGCAGGGCGTAGCCGTCCATGCAGGAGCGCGAAACCAGCGGCAAATTTTCGCCCGCGACCACGTCCTGGATCAGATACCGGGTATGAGCCTCAAGCAGGCCGGCGCTTTCGGCCGCAAGCGGCGCAAAACCGCGCAGCAGTTCGGCGAAGGCCGCCCGGCTTATGGTCTTGAAGAAATCCTTATCCACTCGGCCTACCTCGGTATCTGGGGAATCTGGGGAGACGGGGAAATCCGGGCGCGAGGCCGTCAAACCATCTCATCCCCCCGTTTTCTAGCCGATTTTTTCCGGGAGGGGAATGACAATATGCTTTCTTTGACCGATTGGACCGGCCGGAACGACCGAACAGGCGGACCGACCGGACCGGGTGAACCGCGTGGACGGGGCGCACCGGTCACGCCGGAGCTCCGCGGAAATGAGGCAATCTTTACAGCAAGGGCCGCACCGGGTATACTGCCCCAGTCTCCCCTGCCCGGTCGCGGCGCGTCCGGCCATGACGATTGAAAGGAACAACCGCCTCATGACCTCACTGTCTTCGCCGTCACGTTCCCGGTTTCGGGCCCTGTCCCGGACCCTGCTCTTCGTCCTGGCGGCCAGCCTGTGCCTGGCGGAAATTTCCCCGGCCAAGACTTCCATCAGCCTGGATGGCCCGATGCTCATCCTGGACAGCCAAAACGAAGCCAAACTACCTCGCAACTTCCGCACCACGGACGACGCAGTAAAGAAGACCTCGCAAAACGGCCCCTCGATCGAGGGCCTGGCCGAGCTTCACGCCTCGGCAAGCGGCCAGTTTTCCGAGGCCGAGTTGCGGGGGATGCTCGCCAGGCTGCCCAAGGGGGCCGTCATCGTGGATCTGCGCCAGGAATCCCACGGCTTTATCAGCTCCGTGGCCGTGAGCTGGTATGCCGAGCGCAACCGGGCCAATGCCGGGAAAACCTTCTCCGAGATTGTGGAGGACGAGAAATCGCGCCTGCGCGAAGTGGAAGCGAGCAAAAACGTGGGCATCGGCATTTTGAACTGGGGCGAAAAAGAGCGCGAGACCTCGCCGGAGAGCCTCGTGATTCCGGTTAAAAAGGTCTTTGCCGAAGCCGAACTCGCGCCCTTTTACGGGCTTGGCTACCGGCGCATTCCGGCCCCGGATACGCTTAATCCCCGCGACGAAGACGTGGACGCCTTTCTTGAACTGGTGCGCGGGCTCGCCCGGGACGCGTGGCTCCATTTCCACGACAACAGCGGCCAGGGGCGAGCCACGACCTATCTGGTCGCCTACGACATCTGGCGCAACGCCGCGCGGGTGAGCCTGGAAGACATCATCAAACGCCAGCTGCTGCTCGGCGGGGCCGACCTGGCCAGCGATGGGCACGCGGGACGGCGCGCGCAGGAATTCAAGGACCGGGAAGCTTTTTTCCGGCGCTTCTACCAATTCGCCAAGGAATGCCAGGACGGCTGCCGGAAGTCCTGGACCGCCTGGCAAAAAGAGAACGCCGGGAAATATTAACGGGAGCAGGAAATTTCTTAATTTTCGTGCTTCCGTTTATGAGTAAGGCCCCGCTCTTCGCGGGGCCAAGCGGTGTCCGCCGCTGGGAGCAAAAAGTTAAGGCGGCTGTTAGCCGTCTTCGGCGTTACAGCCGCCTTATGCCGAGATCGAAGATCGAGGTATTTTTGCTCCCAGTAATAACCGTTTTTTTGTCCGACCCGCTTGTCACCATCCCGCGAAAAGCGTATCCAGTCCTCATATCCCCAATCACGCGGGGCGCACGCGCCCGGCACGACCTTTTGCCATGGAGGCAACCATGCTCGCCAAGTTCCTCAAACTGTCGGCTCTTTGTCTTGCGCTGTCGCTTTTCGTTGCAACCGCGGCCCTGGCCGAGCAAACCCAAGTCAAGATCATGGAGAGGCCGGGCATCGGCAAGTATCTCGCCGACGGCGAGGGCATGACCCTGTACTATTTCACCCGGGACACGCCGGGCGCGAGCGTCTGCGCCGGGGACTGCCTGAAAAAATGGCCGCCCCTTGCGGCCGGCAAGCTCAAACTCGAGAAAGGGCTCAAGCGCGCCGATTTCCGCACCCTCAAGCGCGACGACGGCACCGCGCAGGTCACCTTCAAGGGCTATCCGCTGTATTATTTCTTCAAGGATCAGGCCCCGGGCGACATCCACGGCAACGGCATCGCCGGCGTCTGGCTGCTGGTCGACCCGAGCAATTTCCCGCCCAAATAGCGAAAACGCCTCCGGCGGCCAAAGGAACCGGCTCGAGCCGGGCCCCTTTGGAATCCCTTTCCCAATGCAAACGCCCCGTCCGCCAAGGACGGGGCGCTTGTATTTGGACAATGAGGGATGACGTTTGTATCCGCAAATAGCGATGATTCTCCTCCTGTAAGATCAGGGCTGCGCCCCATGCTCCGCTCTCGGACTCACAAACGGTTTTGCGGCCGGGGCCGGTGTCTATTTTCTCATGGCCGCGGCGATCGAACTCCGCCGCTATCTGCGGCTCATACCCACGCTGATGGACTTTCGATAGGACTCCGCGTATATTTTGATCGGATTCTCTTTTATTGAGTTTTTAAAGGAGATGCCCATGAGCGATCAACAAAACGAAGCGCGCGAAACGGCCGCCACCGGTCGGCGGGATTTTCTGCGGGCGATCACCCTGTTCGGGGCCGGCACGGTCGCCGGTCAGGTTGCCTTCTCACGCGAGGTTGCGGCGCAATCGCCAGAGAGCCCGCAAACCGCTGCCGGCGTTGCCGCACCGCAAGCTTCGGCCACGCCCGTGACCCATTACGGGCCGCGCAGCGCGAGCGGCGCCGTCGCGGAAGTCTACCAGAAAGCCCGCGCCGCCCTGTATCCCACCTGCCGGGTCTGCCCAGAATGCGACGGCGTGGCCTGCGCCGGCGAGTATCCCGGCGGCATCGGCGGGATCGGTTCCGGGCGCTCGTTCCAGAACAATTTCACCGACCTGCAACAGGTTACGCTCGCGATGCGTCCTTTAAACGACGTGGGACCGCTGGACAAAAAACCCGACACCTCGACCGTTTTGTTCGGCCAAAGGCTGTCCCTCCCGGCCATGGCCGCTCCCGTCGGCGGCGTGGCCGGCACGTTCAAGGCAAAGATCTCCGATGTCGACTATTTCGAAGCCATTATCGGCGGCTGCGCCGATGCCGGCACGCTGGGCTCCATCGGCGATTCGTCGCTCGATCCCAAAGACGTTCTGCAGGCCCGGTTCGACGTCATCGGCCGCCACGGAGGACGCGCCATCGCCGGCATCAAGCCGCGTCCGCAAAAGAACTTCGTGGAGATGATCCGCATGGCCGAGGCCCAGAACGCGGCCATGATCACCATCGACATCGATTCGGCCGCGCGCTACGGCCGGGGCGCGTCCCCGGCGACCGAAATGAGCACGAAAACCGTGGCCGAACTGCGCGAGCTTATCCGCGCGACCAAGATTCCCTTTCTGATCAAGGGCATCATGACTCCGGAGGACGCCGTGCTGGCCGCCGAGGCCGGAGCCGCCGGGATCGTCGTGTCCAACCACGGCGGCCGCGTGCTGGATTACACGCCCGGTACCGCCAAGGTGCTGCCGGCCATCGCCAAAAAAGTGGGCGGCAAGATGATCATCCTGGTCGACGGCTGCGTCCACTACGGGACCGATGTCCTGAAATATCTGGCGCTGGGCGCGAACGGCGTCCTGGTGGGCCGCCATCTCGTGCGCGCCGCCTTCGGCGGCGGCAGGAAAGGCGTCCAGTTGTTCATGGAGACCATGCGCAAGGAATTGGAAGCCGCCATGGTCATGGTGGGCGCGGCGAACATCCGCGCCGTCAATCGCTCCATCCTGGCGTGAGAAGGCAGGCCATGGCCCGGTGTCCGGCAAAGACGGGAGCGGTCTGCGCCGCGACGGTCCTCTTGCTCTGCCTGGCCGGCGCATCCGGCGCGGCCGGTCCGGCGACGCTAACCTACCGGGGCGGCGGACAAGGCGCGGTGATTTTCGATCACGGGCTGCACGCGGCTAAAGGATACGTCTGCCTGGATTGCCACACCGATTACGCCGGCACAGGCAAACAACTGTTCCAAACCAGCAAGCAGGGCCTGATCGACCAAGCGGTTCACGGACGCGACGCAAGCTGCTTCGCCTGCCACAACGGCGCGGTCGCATCCAACAAATGCGAGACCTGCCACCGCCGCCCGTGAGCGCCCACTATGCGCCGTGCGCGGGAGCCGACACGCGATGCTTCCTCAGGCGGATGACCTCATTGCCCGGACCATCGGGATTGCTTTCCGCAACCCACCCGGCCAGATGCACCAGGCGTTCCAAATCATCGGGAGTGAACGTCCGCACGGCCAGACTGCGCTGATTCGCCCGCGCCAGCGCATCATCCCAGATAACCGACCCCACCATCACGAAATCTTCCGGGGCTCCTTTATGGAGTGCTTCGAGATTGGCAAAAATGGCATCATCCGTGCCGTATACGAACAACCCCCCTTCGGACGACCCGACCACGATCGCATCCGGTTGCATCCCTTCGAGCAACGCCGTCAGCGGTTTCGTATCCGACCAGTCGTAGGTGTGGTGGGCGAAGCGCACGTCCAGTCCGTGGAGTGGCCCACGTTCCTCTTGCAGCGCATCCAGGGCCCTGCGGCCGAAGTTCGGCGCCTCGCGATGCAGGTCGAGGACGTGGATGCAGACGCTGCGACCATCCAGCCGCTCCCTATGATCCTTGCTGAGGAGAATCAAGGCATTGAGGCAATCCGAAGCGGGCCCGCCGGCGATATTCACCATGTGCACGGGCCGCCCCGGTCTGGCGGTCAGCAGGGGAGCGAGGGACAACGCGAGCGCGCGCGAGACGTCCCGAAGGCGGAGGCGGGCCTTGAGCGCCAGGAAGGATGCCGCGACTTTTCGGTCTATGCGGCCCGCATATCCTTTTCCAAGATTCTCGGGCCCAAGTTTCATCAGGTAGGTGTTCAGGGCGCTGAGGAAAGAGCCTTGCGCCTCCATGACGCCCCGCAAAAGGATGGAATGGCGGCTGTATATCCCAAACAGGAATCGCCGCAAAAAGGCTGGGTTGCGCTCATGTCGCCGTGTCATGCGGAGGTGATTTTCTCTGCGCACGGCCCAATCGCCCGGATCGATCTCCCCCAGCGCGAAGGCCGGATGGGTGATGTCGATGATGGGCAATTCAACCCCGTCGTCGGTTACGGCGTAATGCAAACCCGGCAGTTTACGTTTCTCGGGAATCCGGGGGATCATCGAATCTCCTGGGGATTATTGACGGACGCGGCCTAGAAATAGGCCATGGAGGTCTTTTTGAGCTCCTGGACGCTGAACAGGACCAGGCAGTCCGTCATGCCGGTGGCCTCTTTGAGTTCCTCAACCACGGCCAGGCACTGCTCGCGGCTTTTGCCGTGGATCATGGCGTAGAGGTTGTAGGGCCATTCGGGATAGGTGAGCCGCTTGTAACAGTGCGACACCTCGGGCCTGGCCGCCATCATCTCGGCCAGACGGTCGGCATCGGAGTCTTCCACCCGCCAGGCGGCCATGGCGTTGAACTTGTAGCCAGCGCGCTGGTGGCGCAAGGTGGCTCCGAACCGGCGGATGCGGCCCGCGTCCTTGAGTCCCCGGAGCAGGCCGAGCACTTCTTCCTCGGTGACGCCCACGGCCTCGGCAATAGCGGCGAAGGGCCGCGCACTGTCCGGCAGAGTGTCCTGGACGATACGCAGGACGGCGCGCTCGGAGGGCGAAAGTTCGGGCGTGTTTTTGGCTTTAGCGGGCATGGCTGCTCCGGAAAGGGCGCTTGAAAGGCTTTGTCCTTATCGCGTTTGCATGCTAGTGTCCATTCATTCGGGTCATCCGGCCCGTCCGGGCAATCCGGAAAATGACGCGGGCGTCCGGGCGACGACCGGACGGCAATCACACAAGACAAGGATCTCCGACATGAAGATAGCGGTCATCGGCGGCGGCAGTTGGGGAACGACCCTGGCCAACATGCTGGCCAAAAAAGGACTCGATGTCCACCTCTGGATTCGCGAGCACGAACTCCTCGCCGAAATCAAGTCCACGGGCGAAAACACCTGGTACATGCCCGGGATCAAGCTCTGCCCGGGACTGCACCTGTCCACCGACCTCTCCCAGATCACGAACGGCGCGGACTATTTCCTGTTCGCCGTGCCCAGCCAATACCTGCGCTCCGTGCTGGAAACGCTCAAGCGCCATATGCCCAAGAACGTGGCGGTCATCTGCGCTTCCAAGGGTATCGAGTTGGAAACGCTTTTGCCCATGTCCGAAGTTGCGCGGGAGACGATCGGCTCGCTCAAACCCCGTTTCGCCATGATTTCCGGTCCTTCCTTCGCCTTCGAGGTCATCCGCGAGATGCCCACGGCGGTGAGCCTGGGATGCGCCAACAAGAAGCTCGCCCAGGAAATCCAGGAATTCATGGCCACGCCGTATTTCCGGGTCTACACCAACCCCGACGTGCGCGGCGTGGAACTCGGCGGGGCGATCAAGAACATCATCGCCATCGCCGCCGGCGTTTCCGACGGCCTGGGCTTCGGCGCCAACGCCCGAGCGGCCCTGATCACCCGCGGCCTGGCCGAGATGGGCCGCCTGGGACGGGCCATGGGCGCCAACCCCAAGACTTTCATGGGCCTGTCCGGCATGGGCGATCTGGTGCTCACCTGCACCGGCGACCTCAGCCGCAACCGCCAGGTCGGCCTGCACCTGGCCAAGGGCGAAAAGCTCATGGACATCCTGGGCCACATGCGCATGGTCGCCGAGGGCGTCAAGACCACCCAGGCGGTCTATACCCTGGGCCAGAAACTCTCGCTCGAACTGCCGATCACCGAACAGATGCACGAGATCCTCTACCAGGAGAAATCGCCGACCCAGGCCGTGCGCGACCTGATGACCAGGACCCTCAAGGAGGAATAGGCCCGCCCGGGTTGCGGGCGCCCTGGCCCGCAGAGTGGCATGGATATTGTAATCCATCGGGCGACAACGTCTCGCGGAGGGTCACGGTGCGGGTAAAGTATCTGATCGTCGGGGCCGGACCGACCGGACTCGGAGCCGGATGGCGGCTTCGGGAACTGGGCGAGGAATCCTTCCTCATCCTGGAAAAAAATGCCCACGTGGGCGGGCTCGCGGCCAGTTTCACCGATGAGGCCGGGTTCACCTGGGACATCGGCGGGCATGTCGTCTTTTCCCATTTTCCGTATTTCGACCGCCTTTTGGACGACCTTTTGGCCGGCGACTTCCTCGAACACCAGCGCCAAGCTTTCATCCGCGCGGCAGGGACCTGGGTGCCCTACCCCTTCCAGAACAACATCCGCCATCTGCCCAGGGAGCTAACCTGGGAATGCGTTCAGGGGCTTTTGCCCACAAACCGCCGCCGTTTCGACCGGCCTAGCGGAGAAGAATTCATCCCGGCCGATTTCCGGGAATGGATCGATTACGTCTTCGGCGAGGGCATCGCCAAGACATTCATGTACCCCTATAATTTCAAGGTTTGGGCCACGCCGCCGGAGCACATGTCCGCCAAATGGATCGGCGAGCGGGTGAGCGTGGTCAGCCTGGAACGGGTGCTCAAAAACATCATCCTGGGCCTGGACGACGTGTCCTTCGGACCGAACAACGTCTTCAAATTCCCGCTGCGCGGCGGCACCGGCGAAATCTTCCGTCGCCTGGCGGCGCGCATCGAAGGCAAAATCGCCACCGGCCAGGCCGCGGCGGCCGTCGACCTTGCGGCCAAGACGCTGCGCACCGAGTCGGGCGAAAGCTTCGCCTTCGACAACTTGCTCTTCACCGGCCCGCTGGACAAACTGGCGACTCAAATCATCACCGGCACGCCGGACGCGGTCCGGGAAGCGGCCGGGCGGCTTGAGCACAACGGCGCTTTGATCGCTGGCGTCGGGGTGGCCGGGGAAAAAAACGACCAGAAATGCTGGATGTATTTTCCCGAGGACAACTGCCCCTTCTACCGGGTGACCAATTTCCACAATTATTCGCCCAACAACGCCCCCGCGCCGGAAGCAGGCGCGGCCGGGCACCGGGCGCTGATGACCGAGGTGTCCGTCTCCAGGCACAAGCCGGAAGACCCGACCGGCCACCTGACGCGGGTGATCGACGGCCTCGTGGCCTGCGGCCTGCTCGATGCCGGCGAAAGAGGGTCCGTGGTCTCGCGCTGGGAAACGGCCGTGGATTACGCCTACCCCATTCCCACCCTCGGCCGCGACGCCGCGCTGAACGTCATCCAGCCCTGGCTGGAAGCGCACGGCATTTACGGCCGGGGCCGCTTCGGCGGCTTCAAGTACGAAGTCGGCAACATGGACCACTCGGTCATGCAGGGCGTGGAGTGGGCGCAGCGGATGATTGCCGAAACCCCGGAAACCGTCTACACTCTAAGCTAACAAGACATCCGCACCCCCCTTATAAAGTTTTTTGAGGAAGGGGGTTTTGGGGAAACCCCTTTTGTTCACAAAAGGGGTTTCCCCCAATCTCCCGCTTCCCGAAAGGACCCTTCATGGAACCTTACGCCTCCAGACGCGAGCGTTTGCGCGCCAAGTTGCACGACGCCGGCCGCGCGGCCATGCTCGTCACCCGCCCGGCCGACCGGTATTACCTGAGCGGCTTCGAGTTGTCCGATCCGCAGTGCGAGGAAACGGCAGGTTGGCTGCTGGTCACCGCCCGGGGCCGCGACTGGCTTTTGACCGATCCGCGCTATGAGGACGCGGCCAAACGACTGTGGCCGGCCGAGGACATCTTTATTTACTCCAGCGCCAAGTGGGACAAGATCAGCCGTTTTCTGAGCGAACAAGAGCTCGGGGTGATTCTCTTCGACCCCCGGGCCATGAGCATGGAAACGCACGCCAAAGTGCGCGGCCAGATTTCGCTTGAACCGGCCCCTGATTTCGCCGGGGAACTGCGGCGGATCAAGGACGCCTCCGAACTGGAACTCATGCGCGCGGCGCTGGCGGTCAACCATGCCGTGTTCGACGCCGTGCCGGGGATGCTCATACCGGGCAGGACCGAGGCGCAGATCGCCTGGGAAGTGGAAAAATTCTGCCGCGAAAACGGGGCCGACGCGATGAGCTTCGCCACCATCGTGGGCGTGGGCAAAAACGCCGCCCTGCCCCACGCCATCCCTGGCGAGACGGCGATCACCGAAGACTCTCCGGTGCTGATCGACCTGGGCACCAGACTGCACGGCTATTGCTCGGACCAGACCCGGACCTTTTGGGTCGGGACGCGGCCGCCTGATTATTTCCGCGCGACCTTGGAACAGGTGCAGTTGGCCCAGGCCCGGGCCATCGCGGAACTTCGGCCCGGACTGGCGTTCGCCGGGGCCTACGCTTTGGCCCGCGACTATTTCGCCGAGCTTGGGGTGGAAAAGCATTTCACCCACGCCCTGGGCCACGGCATCGGCCTGGAAGTGCACGAATACCCGAGCCTCGCGCCCACGACCCAAGGCGCGCTCGCCCCGGGCATGGTGGTCACGGTCGAACCCGGGCTGTATTATCCCGAATGGGGCGGCGTGCGCTGGGAACACATGGTGCACATCACCGAAGACGGAGCGCAATTGCTGTGAACCGGGGCACTCCTGCCGATAAACTCAGCGCTCCGCGGGCCTGGTCGCAACGGCTGTACCTGCGCCTGGCCCCGCGCGACGTTGCCATGCTGCGCTTTTTGATCGAGGCCTACGACAACCTGGCCTACGTCACCATCGTCGACCGCTTCAGCGCGGTGGCCAAGATCACCTTCGCGCCCGGCAGCGAAAAAGCCGTCCGCCGCTTTCTGGCAGATGCCGGAGAAACGCTGCGGCTGGAAGTCCTCGCCGTAGGAGACCCCCCGTATGCGGGATGCCAAAATGCCGCCCAGCAGCTTCCCATTTCGACCATTGAATGATACGCTATTAAGAATCAGTCGCCTTTTCATCGGCGGCTAACCCTCTGATCCACGACATGGTTGAAAATGGAAACATGCAAGGAAGACCCGATTTTCCGGGGATTTTTCATCTCCATCAGCCTGACCATCGGGCTGTGCCTCTCGGCCGTGTTCCTGGGCCTGGCCATCCGCAGCCGGGAACTGATCAACGAAGAAATCCTGTCCCGCGCCCGGTCGCACTTCAACGGCATCGTCTTGACCCGCAAGTGGAACGCCCTCCATGGAGGGGTTTACGTGCTCAAACGGCCGGGCATGCAGTCCAATCCCTACCTGGCCAATCCGGACATCACCGATACGGACGGTAAGGTCTACACCAAGAAAAACCCGGCCCTGATGACCAGGGAAATATCGGAAATCGCCGACAGGGAAGGCCAATTCACCTTCCACATCACCAGCCTCAAGCCGCTCAACCCGGGCAACGCGCCCGACCCCTTCGAAGCCCGCGCCTTGGCCGACTTCGAACGCGGCTCCCGCGAGGCGTTCGCCAAATCCAAGCAGAACGGCAAGGCCATCTTCCGCTACATGGCCCCGCTGGTAACCGAGGAATCCTGCCTGGCCTGCCACCGGGATCAGGGCTACAAGGTCGGCGACATCCGGGGCGGCATCAGCGTCAGCTTCGACGTGGAGACTGTGCAACGGAAACTGGAGCAAAACACGCTGGT
>Ga0326727_10011030_pt1 | contig 21227 bp, 19 predicted proteins | sample MB2enrmetagenome_FD_207643 | JGI IMG/M metagenome (GOLD analysis project Ga0326727, IMG submission 207643) | Lab enriched peat soil microbial communities from McLean, Ithaca, NY, United States - MB29MY | ecosystem: Environmental > Terrestrial > Soil > Wetlands > Peat | place: USA: New York...
GATAACGTATGAGGCTATTCCAGCTTTCCTTTCCAGTAGTGCTTCCATCAACTAATAAACTCGGCAGTCCACGCTTGACACGGTCAGCATTTACCAAGGGCATGGCTCCTGTCTTTTGGTAAATGTTAAAAATTGTTTTACTAATACACCACTTTTTTTAGGTTTTGTAGCATTGCTAAGTAGCTTTGCTCTGTTAGTTTCACCATTAAAACAGTTAGCTCTTATCGAAAATGGGCTTAAAAAAGAAGGGAAATGTGGCAGTTTCGCCAAATGAGTGGTATAACAGCCAATACACCAGCCCACAAAACAACATAAGCTATAAAGTAAACAACATAAGCTATAAAGTAAACAACATAAGCTATAAAGTAAACAACATAAGCTCTTTGTACCGAAATGTCACATGCACTCAAATATTGGCAAAATGAACTTACCGCAAGGAGTAGCAACAAAGGAAATCTACGGAGGAAACCTCCGCTGAGCCCTTAGAAAACTTACACAAAAACACCCGATGAGTTGGTTGTCCAAATCTCTTCGCTTTCGCTCTCTTTTATCAGGCTATCTTGACGGTCGCTCGTCGCTTAGCTCCGAACTGAAACATTCAAACAAAAATAGTTTAGAAAAATGCAGGCTAGAATTACATGCTTTTATTTTCCAATAGGGCGCTACACCCACAATTTGATATTGCGATTTTGGGCATATCCTATTTAAGGAAAGAAAGATCACTGAGAATTGAAGGCTCTAACTATTTTGAAGAGGGAAAGGTGAAGGAGAACGACCAAGAAAAATAGCGAGCACGAGAGAAACAAAGCAACTGAAGAAGAGATATACGAATTAGAGTACAGATTAAGATATGAACGGTCAAAAGAGGATAAACCTTTAAATTAATGATGCTATTTTGCGCTTCGCTCTGATTTCGCCGGTTTCTTTGAACAGAAAGTCTTGCAAAGAAACGTGAGACCATAAACGGCACGTCACAATCTCAAAGCAACCCACCCTAAAGAAATCGCCTTTTCTTCCGTTCTTACATTATACTAACGTTCTTGAGCGCTTCTCTATTTTCCACCAGAAGGCTCTCATTAATAGCGGTGAATACAGGCAATCCAGATATTTTCGGCTTATTATTATCACTCTACGCCGCTCTACCATCTCATGTTACATCTCGTGTATGGTCGAAGAAAATTACTAAGCCAAAATACGGGTTACAACCAAAGCACGACGCCCTCCGCACTAGAGTATTGGCAAAGCGACGCGACACATGAAAACAAGATGCATAGGTATCTATCCACCGACACTTAGCTATTCGCAAACTCTGAACTGTTTATGCTTGCTTTTCAAAAGAAAGCTTGCCATGAACTGCTAGCAACAACAATGCCCTAACTCAAATGCGCGCTTGCAAACGAAGTAGTAGAGTTCTGTTCTGCATAACAAGGAATAACTGCTCGATCTGTCGCCTACTTTTTCCCATTTCGATTCTCGGGAGTTTTTTTCACATATATCCAGTTTATGTTTTTCTCCCAGAATTCTTTGAATACTTTTCTGTATTTTGGTAGCCGGGATCTTCCTCTCCAAGTGCTTTTGTCAGCGAATTTTTTTATTTCAGCGGAAGGCTCGAAATATGCAATCGCGTTTTTTGGGCTTAGAACGAAAGGTGGATACCCATAGTACATGTTGATCCAGCTGGAGATTAAGCTACCTGCCCTGTGATTACCTTCAATAAACAACTGCGGGTATCCCAATATTGCAACGTAAACCTCAGCTGCGACTTTCAATGGATGCGGCTCTTTTCTCATGTGGTTTTCGTACCATTTTATTATGGGATTTATGTTGCTGTAAAATTTTTCTTCGTTAGCCCTGATTGCCTTAATGTATTCTTGCCTTAACTTGTAATCAAGCCCGTAATGAATCAAATTATTCAGTTCACACATGTCTTCGAGACTTTCAATCGAGAACGGCTCGACGCCCTTACTAAGTAAATCATCTACCAACTCGTAGGCACTCATCATCCTTGTCCGGATAACGGCATCGAACGGAGTGTCCTTCCTACCTATCTTTTTTGAATCTAATTCGTCATCAATCTTTTGCCAGTTCTTCTCAACTTGGATTAGAGATTGATCAACCTTTGCCAGATCTATTCTTAATATGTCTCTTTCTTTAGGCATTGACCTAACTTTAGTAGTCTCAAATCTAAAAAAGGTTGCTTGATTCATTGGACGGATCGCTGATGTCCACTGAAAAATCAATGGGTGACATTATGCCCCAACTCAAATGCTGATATACCAAACCGTCTACCCATCCAATGGACTATAATCGTAGATCAGCAGCTTCTATTTTTCTTCGAAGAATTCGGCACCGCGTCTCAGCACGAACCCTCTTGTCCCGCGCAGGAAGACCCAAATCACGCGCTGTCAAATCCAGAATTTTCTTCACTATCACCTGAGCGGCCTTCGCGATTTCCTGAAAGCCCTCTAACTCTTTTTCTTCGCAGGTACCTTCACAGCAGCTTGAAAATGGGAAGTTCAACTCCAGCTCAATGCGGTTTTTCTCGTAATCGTAGTCAGCTATGGTGAACGGCTCCAGTCTGCAAGCCGTTGGGCGCACCGGGTAGATGGCGCATTTATTGGTTTTCGTTAAGAAATTGCAACTGCCGTCTTTTTTTCTGCGAATCCAGCGAATCCCTGTTTCATCAGCAGGCGCTAGGAAATCCTTCAACCCCTTCTCTTCGATACGTTTTTGTTCTGCTTTATCTACGTCGGGTGGTTGCATTCGGCAACAAACTCCGCAACTTTTGCATCGAAACCATACCGAATCCGGCATTACTACGTTCTCAAAGTTCAAGGTGAAGGTTGGGAAAGCTAGAATAGTTTATTTAGGTTGCGTGTGAAACCGAAAGAGATTTGGGTGTGGAATCGTTTTTTGCCTAGCTGTTTTGCCGATTCAGAGGGGAATTGTTATGAGGGTCGCTGCTATTTGGTAGTTTGCTTGACGCCCAGTTTGGAGGATGCGGTTTTGACGACTAAGACTTTGGTTTGCGGTTGCGTTTACGAGGAAAATGAGTGGATGCTGGTACGAATAAAAGAATGTGAAAAACACCATAAACAAAGAACCAGAAAGGTGGAGTATAGGCCGAAGGCGGAGTGTAACAGGAACGACACAAGAGGCGAATGAGCTTCAAAATCTGGTCGTGAACGGATAGACTAAATAGTCAGTTCAACGTTAGGCACCTTGCAAAGTGATTTGCAAAGTAAAGTAATAGGAAGTGAAAAAACAAAATGTCATACGGAAGCAAAGAGATGCACAAGGCAACCTGCGCAGACTGCGGAAAAGAATGTGAAGTTCCTTTCAAACCAGACGGAAGCAGGCCAGTATATTGCCGTGAGTGCTATTCAAAACGAAGACCACCACGAAGATATTAAGCTAGTCAGCTGAACATCTTAACACATTTAACAAATATTCTTTTTTCTTTATTTAACGTCGCAATTTTCAGTAAAGAAACAAATAAATACGAAAAATGTTTTAACCCGCATGCTCATTTAAACTGCTTATTGGGTGACTATATGCCAAGTGTAGCGAAACGAAAAGCAAAAAACACACAAAATGAACAACGGAAAAAAATGGAACGCGAAAAAGAAGCAAAAAAGAAACAGATGAGGCAGCAGCTTCCGACTAAAGGTCAGAAACGCTAAAGCCTAAAAACTTGATTCGCGATTGACCTCGACACTTTGAAAAACTTCAACCTTTTTCAGGGCTAGGGAGAAAAAAGGACGTTACGCCTTTAATTAGATGCGTAAATTACTGAAAGTTTTTATTTAGTTGTCGGAGTAATAAATAGCGATAGTTTATGAAGTTGGCTGAAATCGCTATTTTGCTAAGGGAAATTGTTGACAGATGTCCAAGTTTAGAGGGAGCCACGTTTACATTGATTCCGCAGAAGGCAATGTATCCACTGTACAATGGATACCACATAAACATCAAGACAAACATTTCGAGGGAAAGCATAGGTGCACTGCGCAAAATAGTGGAGGGGCACGACTTAGTGATGCAGATTAAAGCTGATTCTGTAATAGTCTATGAAACCCGAGGTTAATGTCTAAACGCCTCGCTCACCGTTTGCTTGTCAAAAAGGGAAAAATAATCCACCTAGGCCGGCAATAACCTTGAAAGATCGAACGTGACACAGCAAAGTTTTTGAGTGCCTACTCCCATGGGCATGTAAAGGTTTGATTAATCTTGTCTAGAAGAGAAAAGAAAGCTGAGGGTTTGGAGCAACACAAGAAACTGCAGCGTGAAAAAGAGCAGAAACGAAAAGAACGCAAACAAGTATCACTCCCAGCAAAACACACAAAAGGCAAAAAATGATTGAACGCGCAAACTGCGTTATTCCCTTTTTTAAATTAGATTTAATTCCTCGCAAACAAAATAGCAGGCAGCGAGTGTGTCTGGAAAAGGGTAAACAGAATACATAAAGTGCTGTAACCTCAACCAAAGACTTGAAGGTACTTCGTAGCACAATATTTAGATAGACCAAACTATTCTGGTTACATTAATGTCATCAACAAAATTTCCCAAAAGGAAATTCGTTTATGCCGACCCATCCAAATGCACGGGATGCGGAATCTGCGAATATGCCTGCATTCAGGAGAAGGATGAATCCACCCCGTTGCTATCCAGAATTCGCGTTGTCCGCATGAAACCTCTCTTCAATTTTGCCTTGTCATGTAGAGCGTGCGAAGACGCCAAATGTGTCTTAGCTTGCCCCGAGAAAGCGCTTTCCCAAGAAGAAGGCACTGGCATCATAATACGTAGCGACGAGAAATGCAAAGGTTGCGACTGGTGCGTCCAAGCCTGCCAACACGGAGGCATCTCAATTAACCCCGACACAGGCTATTCGGAAGCATGTGATCTCTGCGGCGGGGAACCTCAATGCATAGAATTCTGCCCCGAAGACGCTCTAGAAACCGTAACCACTGATAAAGAAGCAGATAAACGCATGAGCGAAACCTTAGAAAAGTTGCCAACAGAAACCGAACGCATAACCAATGTAGTTAAAAACAAAGATTGGAAACCAGTGTTGGCTGAAGCTGAAGAACGGAGCAGAAAAGTGTCAGAGAAACTTGGTGCCCTAAGGGACAAGGCTGAAGCTAGAAAGAAACAGGAATTGACTTTGAAATAAACCTCTTGTTTTTTCGAAAATTATTAAAGCGGTAACATGCATTACTTAACACTTGGAGAACAAAAAATGCCGAAGAAAGATAAACCCTTAACTAAAAAAGAACGTGACGAGAAAAGAAAAGCCCGCAAAGAAAAGAAGAGCAAAACACAAACTTAAAACTTCAACCGAAAAAATCGGGCCCCTTTTTTAACCCATTTTTGTCTTTACAAAATGCAAGAATCATCCCTTCACGCTGTTGCGGTAATACTCGACGAAGGAAACAAGAAACGGTTTGAAGCGGGTTCTCGTTCAAGCATTCGTTCACCGCGTTTTCAACGCGAGAAATGATCCATTTTGACGTTGAAACTGCACGAATGAGATAGTGAAAATGTTGCAGGCGACAAGGTGCTTGCAGAAAAAGCGTTTTTTTTAATAAGATATAAAAAGAAATGTTGCTTCTTATTTAAGTAGTCCGTGAAGGCTCTGTTAAGCTGGGAACTCTAAATGGGTGCGCAGAAGGTTGTAAGCAGGAAGACTGCTTTAGGTTTTATAGGGTTATGTATCATTTTGTCAGTTGCCGTGATTGGCGCTTTGGTTCAGAATTCAAATACGAATCTTCATAATCAAGCGGCGTCGAAAGACTTGATTATTAGCTCCTTGAACTCGACTGTCAGCACTCTGAATACGACTGTAGGCAAGGATAATTCAACTATTGCCTCCTTAAACGCCCAAATAGCAAGCCTTCAGAAACAAGTTAAATCTGAGAACTTGGTCAACTCTGCTCTTCAAACTCAAGTCGCATCGACATCTTCTCAGCTGAACAGCGAAACAAATGAAGTGAGCACACTTCAAAATGAGATTAACACAAACGCTCAGGCAAAAACTCTTGAAAATGAGCTCTCAACCGAGCAAGCGCAGGTGACAACCCTGCAAAACCAAATCGCTTCAGACCAATCAACAGCCAATTCGTTGAACGCAAGGATAGTGAACTTGGATTCAACGATGGCAAACTGGGATAGCCCAGTCCAAGATGGATTCAGTCTTATTCAAATCACAGACACTCAGTTTCTCAGTAAATCACACCCAGACCTATTTAACACGTTGACCAGTTGGATAGTCAACAACACCAACGCACTAAACGTTTCAATGGTCATACACACAGGCGACATCATCAACGACCCTGACAACTTGACCGAATGGACAGACGCCAACACCGCCATGATGCAGCTCTACAACAGCGGCGTTCCCTATTGTTGGGACGCTGGAAACCACGATATCATTAATGAATCTATTCCCCAGGGAAATACCAATGGAATCTGGCTCGGCGGTAGCGGTTACTCCGCCTTCAACGTTGCACTAATGCAACAAGAGCCATATTGGGTAGCAAGCATTTTTAATGGCACAAGCACGGCGGTCCAATTTAGCTACGGTGACTACCGCTTCCTGGTCATTAACATTGCGTACGACGCTAACCAAACCGTTCTAGACTGGATGCAGACGCTTATCAACTGCAACCCTAACGATAACGTAATTGTGGCAACCCATAACTTTCTAAACGGTCAGGACACATTGGGATTTACGCCGAGCTCCAAAGATGTCGATTGGGCAACCAACTTTAATAATACTTTAAATTCGGACCCAAATGTGTTTATGACGTTAAGCGGACACGACATCAACGAAGGTACGGCAGCTAATGTACACGTTGGAAACAGAGAAGAAATTTTCTTTAATCGGCAGCAACAAGACAACGCTGAAGGCGGGGCAACTGCACGAATCTACACTTTCAACATGAGTAACCCAGGGCACCCAACTGTAAGTGTATTCACCTATGAAACGTACGCAAGTGACTCCGGAGAGGCGCCCCAGTACTTAACTGATTTATCGAATCAATTCAACTTTACATCGAACCTAATCCCCTATTCGCCCACACCTGTTTCCCTTCAAAGTGGTACTGACTTTCTGGGAGCAAGTGGCTTTAGCACAAGCTTTTCAAGTTCGATAACGCTGTCGCCAGTGATGCAGAATATTCAAGGAATGTTCCAGCCTGATTCTCAGGTAGGCTATAACCAGACGGGTGACTTGTTAGGATTCTACAATTTCACTTTCAACGGCTATACCTCAAACTTTACAGTTAGTACAGTTGGAGCTAACATAGTGATAAACACCCTCAACGCAAACACCATATCGTACACGGTTGACGGAGATAGCGGCGGAGTAAACGGCGTCCAAACCTTTTTGTTGAACATGCCTGCCTCGGTGACTGTGGATGGTGGTACAGCAGAAACATCTCCTGGCACTAACTGGACCTACCTGAACGGAGTCTTGACGGTTACTGGCGCAACCCAATCCGTAGCCATAAACTTGCCCAACACTTTATAAAAAAATAAACTAAAAAAACAATCGACTGTCTACAAGAAAAGAGCAAGCCACCCCTTTTCCTTCGGGGCACGAAATGTCTCTAAGAGTATTCTCTGAAGGTGTGTCCGCATTTTGTGCAGCGCATGAACTGAGTCGAAGCTTCGTCGCCGCCGCGGGTCTGGACTTGCCAAACGTAAACCAAATTGTTTCCGCATTTTTCGCATTTCATGCGTATTGTAGGCATGGTTTTGACTTTTTGTTCTTCCTCGCTTATAATGGTCATGAAAGGCTGGCTTTGAGGCTGGATAACTTTTATCACCTTAGCCTGCTCCCTGCTGCAGGAAGCCTGCTTGGTGAACCCGCACTTTGAGCAAACAAGCGCTATGGCGCCTTCAGACTTTTTGGGTTCAAGACGAACGCCGCAAGTTGGGCAAAACTCCATTAACAGAAACCCCTCTTGATAGTCCTCAATCAAAGTATCCCACTGAATATAAGTCTTGTTAACTTCGGGGTTACAATTTCAGGCTGAATAACCGCGTTAACCTCTGACCCTGATAATTCTTCAACTCAGCAGCGCAAATTAAAAATATGCTGTTGCTTGTTACAAGTCGAGGCTGAACTTTGGAAAAAGAAGGCTTACCCAAAAGCGAATGGCAAACAGTTGACCACGTACTCGCGTATCTGGCAAGAGCCGATAGACTGCCTCATAGGACAGAAGGCGAAAGAGTGCTGCTTGAACAAATTCCCGTGAATACCAAACGCATATTAGATTTGGGAACAGGCGACGGCAGGCTTCTCTCCTTGGTTAAACTTAGTAGGCCAGAAGCTGAAGGGGTAGCGCTGGATTTTTCTGATCCTATGCTTGAGCGGGCGAAAAAACGTTTTTCTGACGACAAGACTGTAGCTATTGTTAAGCATGATTTTAGTTATCCGCTTCCCGCGAAACAACTCGGTCGTTTTGACTCTGTTGTGTCCAGCCTGGCAATTCACCATTTGACCCATACGCGAAAGAGGGAACTCTACCGAGAAATCTTCGATCTTTTAAACTCGAAAGGAGTCTTTTGTAACCTTGAACGTGTAGCCTCTCCCACAGAAAATCTACACCAAAAATTTGTTACTGCTACACACACTCAACCAGAAGACTCTTCAAACAAGCTCTTAGATGTGGAAACCCAGCTCAAATGGCTGAGGGAAATAGGCTTTGCGGATGTTGATTGTTACTGGAAATGGTTGGAGATAGCGCTTTTAGTCGGTTTCAAACCCTGAAATGTTCTGGACTCTTTTTGGCGCTTAATTGCCTAACAGAAAACGATAATAACATCTTTAACAACAATTTAACTTAGAGGTTTTTATCAAATGACAACTAGCAGTGGTAGTGGACAAATTGATTTTACGCATTGGGCTATACGATTAATCGCGCTCATTATCGACAGCATAATAATCTTCATTCCAACAGCAATAATATACTTCATCATACTTTTCGTCAGTCCCAATTTCTTTGTCTTTGGGGGATTTCTTGTCATTCCATTTATACTAGGCATACTTGAGGTGCTCTATTTTGTTTTTCTTGATGTTTACTGGGGAGGAACAATTGGCAAACGAGTCATGGGATTACATGTTCAGATGGTTAATGGCGGCAAAGTACCCATTGGCAAAGCCTTCATACGAAACATAAGCAAGATTTACTGGATTTTCCTGTTGCTGGACTGGTTGATAGGCGTTGCAACTCCTGGAGCAGACAGACGTCAAAAATACTCTGATCGCATAGCAGGGACAACAGTTGTTCAGACAGGAAGAGCGCTCGTTGGATCAACTGAACCGCCTCCACCGACACCAACACCAGCCCCGTAAATTCAAAAAATCCTTTTTCTTTTTTTTGTGAAAATACGTTTCTGAGCGAATAGTAAGCTTACCCCGAGATTTCAACGCTTTTGGAAGACTAAGCCTCATCTGCTGGCGGCTAAAGTTGTTTTAGCCAGCTATCAAGTTGATTTTCAGTTAAGCCTACGCCGGATCTTCCGTCGAGACGTTTGGCGACTTTGCCTTTTTCAAAGTAAATGACGGTCGGGACAGCACCTATTTCGTATTCGTCCCATAACGGATTGTTATAGTCATCAAGGATAACGTGAATAACCCTTCCACAGGTAAAGCTTCCTGCCTTTTTCTTGAAAGCGGGAACAAACCTAACGCAGTAAGGGCACCACCCGGCATAGAATAGTGCAAGAACCTTTTCGTCTTTTTCCAATTCATCATCTAATCCTTGCCTATTATCAACTTCAATCATCTGTCATCATGTAAAATCGGCTTCGCGCTCTTCATAAACATGCCGTTCAAAACCTTCATCGTTAGCCGAAAGGAAGCCTAAATAGGCAAAACCTCAAATCAAATAGCTGAATACAATGTCGCGGAAATCTTACAGAAGAGGATACCCTGTAGCGGTTTTGGTGGGAATCGAAAGCGACCACGCCGTGCTATGGCAGGTTTTCAGCCATGTCGCAAAGCAGAAACAGGAGATACCTCTGGGCGGAAGCAGAAGTGAGGCGAAGGCACTCTACAACTTTCACGAAGCCATCGTGAATGCGATGAGGTCAACTTTAAAGGAAGGTGTAAGAAGCATCATAGTTGCTTCGCCGTCAAAAACCAGTTACGCCCAAGAATTCGTAAACCACATCAAGGCGCATCACAGCTGGCTCAACCAAGGTGCCAACAAGGCAGCCATCTCAACCATAACGGGTTCAGCCAGTTCCTCGCAACAGGTAGCTGCTTTAACCAAAACAGCCACATTCAAAGATTTAATCAGCGAAACCACAGCGAAAGAAACCGAAAACCTCCTTGAAATCCTCGAGAAACGATTAAACGCATCTGACATGGTGTTTTTTTCTTTGCAGGAAGCAGAAAACTTTATTTTTAACCCGCAAGGCGAAGGCAAACCTAAACCCGAATACCTCATGCTAACAGACGAGTATCTTTCGAAGAGTCGTCAAAAATATAGGGTGCAGCGGCTCATGCAGGTTGCCGCAAACAAAGGAGTTAAAGCAAGGGTGATAAGTGCGAAGTCAACGGCTGGAAGCCGCCTTACGCAGTTGGGCGGAATTGTCTGTTTAGCAAAACGTGAATGATGCTTAGAGCAGTTTGGCCTTTTTCAGTTCTTCAATGGAAATTTTGCCTGTATGCAAAGCAGTCGCCACCAAAACGCCTGATACGCCCAGCTTCTCCAGCTCGATTAGGTCTGCTATGTTTCTGACGCCGCCGCCGACATAAACCTTCAAAGGCAGGTCTTTGAGGACTTTTCTCAAAAAATCAACGTTGACCCCTTTTTCGCTTCCTACCCGTGTCAAATCCAAAACAACAATTTGCGAAACATCCATGCTCACGAACTCTTCCAGAAGACATAGTGGGTCCATGCAACCGTCAAACCCAGGCTTAACAAGAACTTTATTGCCCTTTAAATCCAAGCTGACAATGACATGGTCGCTTCCAATCGCCTTCACTGCTTCGCCGACAAAACTCGTTTTCTGGAGCGTTTCGGTTCCAATGACAAGTTTCGAAACCCCGTTCGCAAGTAAACTCTCCGCCCTTTCCATAGACGTGACCCCTGCGTCAACCATCAACTTGAGACCTGCTTGTTCGGCCAGGCCCTTGAAATTTAGAAAGTTATCGGAACAATCGATTATCGCGTCCAAATCAGCCACATACAACTCGCTAAACCCAAGCCTTTTGAATGTTTGTGCAACCTCCAATGGGTCAGAGGAGTCGCATAGAATACTTTGTATGGGTCGGTACTCGCTTCTTATGCCCTTGATTGCATGAACTACGGCGCCGTTCAAAATGTCGATTACGGGCAAAACCTTCAATCTGCTCACCTACATTGGAATGATTATCAACGAATAGAAAAACCTAGTTGTAACTGAGCAAAACTTTTAAAGGCTTCATTAATGCGCTTGATTATGACCGGAGATTGAAGCTACTAATAAGTCCATCAAACGTAAAAGAAGCCTCTGAAGCCATCGCGGGAGGCGCAGACATAGTGGACGTGAAGAACCCGCAGGAGGGTGCCCTAGGCGCGAATTTTCCATGGGTTATCAGACAGGTACGAGAACTCGCGACGAAGAATGTTCAGGTGAGTTGCGCTTTGGGCGATGTTCCTAACCTTCCGGGCTCTGTTTCGCTTGCGGCTTTTGGCGCGGCAATGTTGGGTGTTGATTATGTTAAGGTTGGGCTGTACGGGTTTAAGACTGAAGAGGAAGCAGTTTATCTGTTGCAGAACGTTAACAAAGCCGCTAAAGGCTGTAACCCTAAAATCAAGGTGGCTGCCGCCGGATACGCTGACGCTCAAAGAATAGACTCATTAAATCCTATGCTGATCCCCGAAGTAGCCTCCAAGGCCCATGTAGACGTCGCTATGCTTGATACAGGCATTAAAGACGGCAAAAACCTTTTCAGCCACCTCACAGCGGAGCAAATTAAGAGATTCGTTGATTGCAGCCACAATCTTGGCCTTGAGGTGGCGTTGGCGGGGTCGCTCCAGAAAGAAGATTTACCTGTGATCTACCGTTTGGGCGCCGACATAGCTGGTTTACGCGGAGCAGCCTGCACAAACAGCGACCGGGTAGGGGGCGAAATGAAAAGAACTCTTGTGTGTGAACTTGTGGCAGCCATAAAGCAAGCTGAAGCGTTGAGGGCTTAAAATTGCATCCCGATGGTCTAAACAGGAAACAGGTGTCTGCAGAACTTAGAAAAATCCGTCGACTGGATCATCGATATGATGACGGGAAGATTCTATGCTCAATGTGCACGAAACCGCATCCTTCAGCCGAAAAGGCTTACAGGCTTTTTTTAAGTTCCAACTTGGGTGACCCAGGGCTCTTTCCGGGAAGCGCGAGGCTGGAAAAAGAAGTCATTGGCGAATTGGGGGCGCTTCTTCACGGCGAAAACTGCGTTGGAAACGTTGTTTCAGGGGGAACCGAAGCCAATTTGATGGCGCTACTTGCGGCAAGAAACGCGGCGAACGTCAGCATTCCCGAAGTAGTTTTGCCTGAATCAGCACACTTCTCCTTCACCAGAATCTGCAGAATACTGAGCCTAAAACCTGTTTATGCTGCGTTGGACGACTCCTTCAGGGTTGACCCGCAACAGGTTGTAAAATGCATCAGCGAGAAAACAATTGCAATCGTGGGAACAGCAGGCACTTCGGAGTTTGGCGTTGTCGACCCAATTGAGGAGCTTTCCAGAATAGCGACGCAAAGTGAGGTTTGGTTACATGTAGATGCAGCCTTCGGAGGCTTAGTTATCCCATTCCTCGCCGACGACAAGCCTATTTTTGATTTCACGTTGGATGCCGTGGAATCCATGACTGTTGACCCGCACAAGATGGGAATGGCTGTGATCCCAGCAGGCGGAATCCTTTTCAAACATGCTCAAGCATTGGAAAGCCTAAGAATTGAAACACCGTACTTAACCGATCAATACCAAAACACTTTTGTCGGAACTCGATCGGGGGCTGCTGTGGCTTCAGCGTTTGCAGCTTTCAGGTCACTCGGCAAAGAAGGCTACAGGAAAATCGTGTGCAAATGCATGAAAACAACTCGACTTTTAGCTGACGGGCTAACGGATGCGGGTTTCACTTTGGTAGTCGAGCCAAAACTTAACATCGTAACATTCCGATGCGACTCCTGCACCAAACGGTTGGCGCAGAAACTTCGGCAGCAAGGCTGGTTTATCTCTTACGTGCCACGCTACGACTGCATACGAATCGTTGTCATGCCGCATGTGAAAAAGAAGCATGCTTTGGCTTTCCTGAAAAATGTAGCCCGAATCGAAAAGCTTTAAGGCTACGCATGGTTTCCATCGAACCTTAAAGGAATTATACTTTGAAGCTTCTGGTTTATGAGCATGTTTCAGGCGGCGGATTCGCAGGTCAACCCTTGGATCCGAGCGTTTTGTCTGAAGGATTCGGGATGTTGCGTTGCCTCACTCAAGATTTTAAGGCGGCAAATTACGAAGTGACGGTTTTGCTTGATGAACGTCTCTCAAAATTCAATCCCCCCATCACTGCCGACTTCATCGTACCCATTTTTTACGCACATGAAGCAGAAAAAATCCTTGCCGCCAGCGCCAAAAGTAACGATGCTGTCTTTATCATTGCTCCTGAAACAGGTCAAAAGCTACAATCGCTCGTGAGACTTGTTGGGAAGCTGAGCAAGCTTTCGCTCAGTTGTGAAGTCAACGGTATCCAAAAAGTCAGCAACAAAGCCGTTCTATATGAGACGCTGAAGAACAAGGGGTTCTGCACTCCTGAAACGTTGGCTTTGGATGTCGGCGGCGACTCAGCGGAAATCGAGCGCGAAATCAAAAGCAAGCTAGGTTATCCTGCCGTTTTGAAGCCTTCAGACGGCGTTAGCTGCGGCGGATTGAGCGTCACTCAAGATGGCAACCATATTGAAACTGCGATTGCGAAAATAAAAGCGGTGTCCTCTTGCAAAAGCTTCATAGTGCAGAAGTTTATCTGCGGAGAAGCCGCGAGCGTGAGCCTCATTTGCACTGGCACCGAGATAAGGGCAATCAGCCTTAACAAACAAAACGTCCAGCTTTCGCAACCCAGCGCAGCTTCTAGTTACGAAGGCGGCGCTGTTCCTTTTGCTCATCCGTTAAAGACTGAGGCGTTCAAAACAGCGGAAGAGGTTGCGGCATCTTTTTCTGGCTTGCGCGGCTACGTCGGGGTCGACTTGGTTTTAACGGAAGACAAACCGTTTGTTGTAGACGTTAATCCTCGGTTAACGACATCTTATGTTGGGATGAGCAAAGTGGCAGGTTTCAACGTGGCTGAGGCGATGATTGACGCAGTGTTGAAGAACCAACTTCCAACGCAGCGAGAAAACAAAGGTTTTGTCCGCTTCGGAAAAGTTATGGTTTCGAAACCTTCCTTTGACGCATTCCAGAAGGCAACTCAATTGGATGGGGTGATTTCGCCGCCTTTCCCGCTTGAGGGCTACTCCGAGGCAGTTTCGCTGGTGGCAGGACTTGGCGAGTCAGTGTTTGACGCCCAGTTGAGATTCGAAGAAGCTAAAAAGCGGCTTCTTAACATTATCAGCGGGGGAAAATAGGTTGGTAGACGTGTTAGGATTCGACATTGGCGGCGTCAACACAAAAGCCGCTTTTTTGCGGACACAAAAAGGAAAATTGCAGGAGACAAATTTGACGGTGGAGTATTTCCCTGTTTGGAAGCACCCTGGAAATCTCGCAGGCGTACTTTTGGCTTTGAAGCAGCGGCTGGGCGCAGAAAGCCTTGATGGCGTAGGCGTAACAATGACTGCAGAACTGTCTGATGTCTACCAAACCAAACGTGAAGGAGTACACCAGGTTTTAGACAACGTAAAAGAATCGTTCCCCTACACGCCCATTCATGTTTTGAACAGCGACGCTGAACTGGAGCCGATTTCCGAGGCAGAGCTGGCGCCGCTAGGGGTAGCTGCAGCTAACTGGGCAGCAACAGGCTGGTTTGTTGCCCAACGAATCCTGGATTGCGTGGTGGTTGACGTCGGAAGCACGAGCGCCAGCATAATACCGGTTTCAGACGGAAAGCTGGTTGCCAAAGGCAAAACGGATTTGGACAAACTCATGTGCGGCGAGTTGGTTTACACAGGAAGCTTAAGAACGAATGTTGCCGCAGTTGTCCAGTCGGTTCCAGTCAGGGGCGGCTTGGCAAGCGTCGCTTCTGAATTGTTTGCGTTATCCGCTGATGTCCACCTGATTTTAGGTAACGTCACCGAGAAGCAATATACTTGTGAAACGGCGGACGGAAGAGGCAAAACCGTGCCCGAAGCCCTTGCACGGCTGGCAAGGGTAGTTTGCGCTGACACCGAAATGTTGAACACACAAGAAATCGTCGGCATAGCAAAATACATCTCCGATATGCAGGTTGCGCAAGTTGCAAAAGGCTTAGTCAAAGTCTACTCTTACATGAAAGATCAGTCGAAAAAAGAAGTTCCTGTGGTGGTTGCAGGCCTTGGAAAAGATTTCATTGCCAGAAAAGCCGCTGAAAAAATCGGTGCGGAACCCATCGTTGACTTAGGAACTCTGACGCCTATCGACGTTTCCGTGGCGACGCCTGCGTTTGCTGTGGCTTTGATGACTGCTATTAAGCTTGGGAGAGAAAAAATCAGTTGGACGCGGTAATTGTAAAAGTTGGCGGCAGCCTCGCGTTGCAGGCTGAAAAACTAAGAAGTCTATGTATAAAATTAACGGGCTTGTCCCATGATCACAAGTTAGTTGTGGTGCCGGGTGGAGGGGAATTTGCTGACGTTGCGAGAAATTTGGATTCTCGTTTCCATTTATCGCCTCAAGTTGCCCATCGAATGGCGATTTTAGGAATGGACCAATACGGGTTGCTACTGGCTGACTTGCTACCAAGTTCAAGTCTCGTTGAAGAGTTGGGGAGCATTCAAGAAGTTTTGGATTCAGATAGGTTGCCTGTATTCTTACCTGCCGCTTACCTATCTTTCGATCGCACGCTCGAGAACTCGTGGGACGTAACCTCCGACTCCATCGCCGTTTACGTTGCAGCCCAATTGAACGTGCCCAAAGTCATTTTGGTAACTGACGTCGACGGAGTTTTCTCCCGTGACCCAAAAAAGTTTTCAGACGCCAAATTGATTAGCCAGTTGTGTGCCCGCGACCTTCTAGAAATGCATGAGCGGACAAGTGTTGACAAGTTCTTGCCTAAACTGCTTTTGCAGGTCCAGATTGATTGCGTCGTTGTCAACGGGCTTCATCCGCATCGTTTAGAAACGATCTTGAACGGCAAAGATACGGTTTGCACGTTAATAGCCGGGAAACCCAAGAAATCTTGAAGTTTTATCTTGACCTAATCATTACTACTTGGAACGGTGAAGCAGCCATCTTAAACCCGTACTTTGCATTCTACCCCATTAGTTCCTGCAATTCCACATATTTCTGCAGGAAAGCTTACCATTTCTGAGGAGACGCCAACTTTTTTGGCTACTGCCTTCTGTTTGCTCCAGCCAATTATGCATCTCTAGTTGCTTAAGGCAATTTTGAAACAAAGCGTAGGAAAGATATGTTTGACGTCGGATGTTGCATTTGGTCCGGAGATTCTTGCATGCAGTTAAATTGTCTGCTATAATCTGTGTATTGTCTCGTTTCTGCAAGAAGACGTTTCCCCTTCTACTCTTCTTGTATGCCCTATGTGAATTCTTGCATGTTAGCAATCAAACGTTTGTTGTTGAAGTTTATCAGCCACCATCAGAGCCTCAAGTGTGCCTGCTTCTAAGAATGCCAAGCCATCCGTTTCTTCGAATTGTTAATAAAAGGACCTAACCCACAAAAGACGATAATAAAAAAAATAAAAAAAGGAAATTGGAAGTTGCCGTTTAGATCTTTTTCTTATCAACGACTTCTCGGAAGGTTTTACCGCAGCAATTGTAAAGAGCTATCGTGAGTTGCGTGCGCTTGCCTTTCTTGTCTGGTTTGCCAGCCATCTTCCAAGTTTTCGTCGGAGTTTTAACTTCTTTTCCACAGGTTGGACATTTTGCCATGCTTATCCCTGATCTTGAATGTTATCATATGAATCAGCATAAAACACTTGTGGTTAATACACGCAAAAATGCCTAAAGAGGCTTCTTTTGTTGTTAAAAATATGTAGAACATGCTTGTTTTATTGGAAAAAATAGCGCTAGCTCGGTACATTGCGGGGCGCAAAAACTGGTACCATATCTGGAAAACCTTGCTAAAAACTATGTAAAGTAAAAACATTATTAGTCTAAAATCGCAATTCTAAAGTTTGAAGACGCATGATGATTGTCGGCTTAGATTTGGCAGGTGTCGAACACAGACCTACAGGTTTCTGCACTCTTAATGGGACGAAAGCCGAAACCAGTTTGATGTACACAGACGTTGAAATACTATCAAAGATTAGAGAAACCAAACCTGCCGTCGTTGCAATTGATGCGCCTTTAAGCCTGCCGCCTGGTCGAAAATCTCTTGAAGAAAGGACAGGCGTGCACCTTAGAGAATGCGACAGGGAGCTGTTGAAAAAAGGTATAAAATTTTTTCCAGTTACGCTAGGTCCCATGAGAAAACTAACTCAACGCGGAATAAACCTGCGGCATACGTTAGAATCGGAAGGACGTGTTGCGATCGAAGTGTATCCAGGCGGCGCCCAAGATGTTTTGAGAATACCTCGAAAGCAGCGGGGACTCGAAAAGCTCAAAGATGGTTTAGAGAGGTTAGGCATAGAAGGGCTGAAAAACCAATTGAGTGACCATGAACTTGACGCGGTGACATGTGCGTATGTTGGCAAGCTTTTTGTCGAGGGAAAATCGGTGACTTATGGTTCCCAAAGGGACGGGATAGTTATGCCAATGGGCGAAAAAGCCTGCAGATGACCACAAGCTTCCGTACGGCGATGGACAAAAGAAGATTTTCTTGATCACTATGGTTTAGGTTTTATTGTTTTGAAGTTTTTTCGGGCTTTTTGCTTCTGGAGAATTTAGCTGGCCACCAGTTGAATCTTTGCGCTAACCCCATTAAAGACGGCACGAAGAAGAGGATGACAACGGTCACGTCGATAAGGATGGCGGCGGCGACTGCAAGCGCGATTTCTTCAAGGACGGCGATGTTTGTCACTATCAGCGACAAGAAGACGGTGGCGAGGACAAGACCTAAGCCGAGTATTGTTACCCAAACTTTGTCGATGGCGGTTACGATTGCTTCGTTATCTGTTTTTCCGTTGAGAACTTCTTCCCTGATGCGAGTAATGAAGAAAATGTCGTAGTCAATTCCTACTCCAAGCATAGTTACGACAACGAAAAGCGGAGCGAAGTCGAGGATTGGGAGGTTTAGCATATAGTAAAAGATGAAGGAAACGATTGCTAATGAGAATACAACGCTGCATAGAATTGTCACAATTAGGCGAACTGGCGTGAAAGCTGATTTCAACTGGAAGAACAAAATCAGGTATACCGCAGCTGCCAAAATGACAACAACCTCAGGAATCAAGTTACCCATGAATGCTTCGCTGTCAGAGGTCGCTTGGGTTGATCCGCCATAGTAAACCTTTACCCCTGCATCGAGGGATAGTTTACTAATGTTCTTTTCAATTCCACTCAGCGCGTTGATGGCTACGGGGCTCCACCCTGAAGTTGTCAGGCTGACGGTGATAATTGCAGTTTTGTTGTCTTGGCCTATGCTTGAGAACATTTGGCTTTCATATTGTTGCCTGATTGGCAAAGACATGTTGTTAATTAAGGCGTAGTCGAATGCGTTCCCGTATGGCCTAGTTATACCTTTAACAGTTGAAACCCCGTTGGAACCTGCGGCGGTTGCTGTAACTGCTTCAATTTGGTCAAGCAGAGTCTGGTTGAACAGGTTGTCTCCGTACGTTATCGGTTTGGTGGTCGTTACAATAATGGATGTCGGGGTTACGGTTCCACTTCCAAATTCGTTGGCTAGGACCGTGAGTCCTTGATTGCTTTGGAAGTTCGGAATCAGTTTTAGGAACTCCTCGCTTGTCGGAGTATTGTACATGATTACAAATGCGCTCATAGCTACGATGCTGATGATCACTACAACAGGCACTTTGCGCTTAAGGGTCCCGTTAGCCAGGCGTCTCAGCACGCTTTTGTTTGGGTCAGAGTTTGCTTTGCCTTTTTCTTTTAGTCCTGGCCAGAAAATCCTATCGCCTAGGGCAATCTCGAGAGCAGGAAGCAACGTCAAAGACGCTGTGAGTAAGATTGCTACTCCGAAAGCTATCGCCGTTCCAACGTCACTGAAGATGGGAACATTAGCGACGGCCATGACGATGTAGGCGACAATAACGGTTATGCCGGCAGTCAATACCGCTTGACCAGCCCATTTTATTGAAATTCCCACGCTTTCTTCGATCGATTTGCCTTTCAGCCGTTCTTCTCTTGTGCGTCTAAGTTGCAAAACTGAGTAATCGACTGCTAGACCTAGCATAAGCAATATGGTCAAGGTTGGTGTAAGGAAAGTGAGGTTTCCGTGACCAATTTTTACGAATCCTTCATAAATGGAGGCAAGCGCGACAGAAATCGAAACACCTCCCATCAGAACAGGGATTAGAGCAGCCATCGGAGCAAAAAAGAGCAGGCCAACAATTAAGAGTGAGATTCCAATTCCGGGGCCTACAGTAATTTCTAAAGCGGGCACGAAGGCTTTCTGAACATCAGAAGTTAAAACTGGACCGCCAGTTACATAGACGGTTCCGTAGTTTTGCAGTTCAGAACTTTGCACGGCGGACTTTACATGCGAGATCGTTTTGTCGGTCGGGTTAGAAGAGAAACTGAACACAATCATCATGGTGCTGTTTTGTGAATTGATGAAGTTGCCTGTTAACGCAGAGGTCGGAGCAAACGGGTAGCTTGTGTATGGTTGGGTTGCAATTTCGCTGTTGATAGCTCGGTTCACATCGTTAGCCGTTGCATTTGGCGAAAGCGAGGCAAGGAGGCTGGCTAGTGACGTGCCGTTAACGCTGAAGAGCGGCGACTGAGCAAAGGCGCCTCGTGTCGCGTTAGAAGCTAATGCGCAGGCCAGCTTCCAAGTTTGTGCCCTGCTAGGTGCTGAACCAAGGTCATAAGCGGAATGCACAAGGTCAGAAACTGAAAAGCCTGACTCTGAAGGTATCAGTTTGCTGTAGCTTGTTTCTAATAGGGTGATGGCGTAATTTTCAATCGTGGCATTAGAAGGTGATTGCCCGAAACTGTACAGTTCATTAACGACGCTTGCTGGTGAAGCGCCCAACGAAGACGCAAGGCTCGACGGAATGTTTGAAACCATACTCGTAATCGTCAAATTCTCAAGTGCAGAAGCTTGGTTCCAGGTTGAAACATTTAGTCCTGAAGCAACGAGACCTATGATCTGGCTTGTCTGTGTACCAAGTTGTGGATTTGTCAGGAAAACGTTGACTGCTTGCCCTATCGCGTAAGCTTCGCGGTCAGACGCTGACGTACTGCTTGAGAGCGATTGAAAGCTTGCAATCCAAGAGTCATAGAAAACTGTGTAATAAGATTGAGACTCAACGTTACCCCCAAAATTTGATGTCACGTTAAACTCATAGTTCGTGTCAGCGCTAGCTACAATGGGGTCAGAGACGCCACTAAGCATAACTTGCTGCCAAGCGCCAACGAACTCAGCGGGGATTTCGTAGACTAACTGGGCCGTTTGGTTGATGCCATTCTGCATCTGGAACAGGTTTTGGCTTAGCGATGAAAGGTTACCCGTTAAAGAATACAAGCCCTGGTTGATCTCGACTACACTTGATTGAAGGACGGCGGTCTGATTAATTATGGCTGGCAAGGAGCTGTTTAAAACGTTTGCTTCCGTCGAATAGATGCTTTGTTCACCCGTGTAGTTGCCGACGTTTGGATCTGAGAATAAAGTTTGGTTAAGTGCCAGAATAACCTGCCTTAGAGCACCCGAATAAACCAAGGCGTTCTGAAGGACCACAAGAACGCTGGCGTCGCTGCCATTCGACGAAGGAAACTCGGCACTGATTATGTTGGCTGCTTTAGCCGACATCGTGTTGGAAGGGGCCCCGAACCCGCCAGTCAGGTCATAGGAGACGGATGAGAAGAAGCTGGGTATAAGAAAAAGCGAAAGCACAACTGCCACTACCCAAGCAGCTATAACCCATCTGTAACGCCTTCGAATAAAATGATTCAGAGAATCAAAAAACGACCGTGCC
>Ga0326727_10011032_pt1 | contig 21227 bp, 11 predicted proteins | sample MB2enrmetagenome_FD_207643 | JGI IMG/M metagenome (GOLD analysis project Ga0326727, IMG submission 207643) | Lab enriched peat soil microbial communities from McLean, Ithaca, NY, United States - MB29MY | ecosystem: Environmental > Terrestrial > Soil > Wetlands > Peat | place: USA: New York...
ATTTCCGCCGCCCGCCGCGCCGCGCCGGGCTTGGCCAACCGCCGCGCCGCCTCTCCCATCCGCTCCAGCGCCCCGGAAGAACCGGCCAGCTCCGCGACCACGGCCACCAGTTTCTCGCCATTCATCTGGTTGTCCCGGACCAGCCGGGCGGCTCCGGCGCGCTCGATGGCTTCCGCATTTCGGGTCTGGTGATCGTTCGCCGCGAACGGAAACGGCGTCAGGATGGACGGCTTCCCCGCGGCCGCCAGCTCCGCTACCGCGCCCGCGCCCGACCGGCACACCACCAGATCGGCGGCGGCAAAAGCCGCGGGCATATCCGCGATGAATGGCACTACCTCGCCTTCCAGTCCCGACCGGGAAAACTCTTCCCGCAGTTGCTCGAACCCGCCCGGTCCGCTCTGGTGAACGATCCTCACCGGCAGCCCGGTCCCGCGGAAAAGAGGCCAGCTCTCGCTCCCCGCCCGGTTGAGCGTGCGCGACCCCTGGCTGCCGCCAGTGACCAGAAGGTTGAGCGTGCCGCCCCGGGGTTTGGGCACAATGCGAAAAAACTCTTCGCGGACCGGCAAACCGGTGGTTTCCGTCCGCCCCCTGGGGAAATAGGCGGCCGTTTCCGGAAACGAGACCAGCGCCCGCGACACAAACCGCCCGATCGCCCGATTGGTGAATCCGGGAACCGCGTTCGGCTCCATCGCCACCACCGGAACGCGCCGCAGCAGCGCCGCCATCACCGGCGGCCCAGCGACATAGCCACCCATGCTGAAAACCGCGGAGGCGCCGCGCACAACCTTAAAGCAGCCGGCCGTGGTAAAGGGCAACTGAATCAAGGTGGCAAGTTTCCGCCGCATCCCCACCCGGTTCAATCCGCCGACATCGATCTTTTTCAGCTCGAACCCTTCAGCCGGAACCAGCTTCGCCTCCAAACCGCGATCCGTCCCCACAAAGAACACCTGATACCCGCGTTGCCGCAATTCCCGCGCCACCGCCAGCGCCGGAATGACGTGCCCGCCGGTGCCACCACCGGCCATGAGAAAGTTGCACTTCCTCACCCGTCACCCTCCCCCCAGAAGGCGCGAAAAGAACAATCTGGGCCACAGATGAACACTGATAAACACAGATAAGCAATTTGTCTTTAATCCGTGTTCATCGGTGTTCATCTGTGGCCATAATTCTTTCATGTGTTCTCACCCGGCGTTCTCCGCCACATTCATCAAAATCCCCAATAGCGCCAGCGTGCTCAGCAGGGAGCTTCCGCCATAGCTGATCATGGGCAGCGGAATGCCCTTCGTCGGCATCATGCCCAGTACCACGCTCATGTTGATGAATCCCTGCACCACCACCACCACCGTCACGCCTAGCGCCAGGTACCGTCCGAAATCGTCGCGCATCCGGAACGCGGCGCGCAGACCCCGCCAGAAGATCACTCCAAAGCCGAGCAGTAACCCCACCGAACCGGCCAGCCCCAGTTCCTCCGCGACCACTGCGTATATGAAGTCGGTATGCGCTTCCGGCAGGTACAGCAGTTTCTGCCTCCCGTTGGTGAGTCCCAGACCCGCCGGGCCGCCGGCGCCCACCGCGATCTGCGACTGCTCCAACTGGTAGTTGGTATCGCGCGTGACCAGCGACTGTTCCATGCGGCTCCGGATCTTGCCGTGAGGGTCGAACCTGGCGATGATCTTGAACTGGGGATCGAAGAATCGCACCATCCGAACAATACGGTACGGCTCCGCGAAGATGAAGATCACCACCCCCACAATGGCCACCGCCGCCGCGATCGCGCCATAGCGCCACTCCAGGCCCGCCACGACAAACACGGCCGCCGCCGCCGCCCCCAACACCACCGCGGTGCCCAGGTCCGCGACCACCACCGCCAGGATCATGAGCCCGACTGCCAGGGCCGCCGGGATCAGCGTGTACCTCGGATTATTGATGGCGCGCGCTCTCCACGTCACAAAAAAAGCCAGAAAGATCACCAGCGCCGGCTTAGCCAGTTCCGAGGGCTGCACGCCAACGGTCCCCACTCGCAGCCACCGGTGATGCGTCGTGTCCACAAAGTAAACCACCAACAGCAGCATCAGAGCGACGCTCATCGCGCTGAAGGCCACGGTGGGACTTTGAAATTTCCGGTAGTGAGTCTTCTTGAGGGTCATCATGGCGGCAACCGCCACGGCGGCCCACTCCACCTGGCGCACTACAAAGTGCCAGCTCGAGCCGTAGCGCGGGTCGAGCTGGGCCATGATGGACGATGCGCTGTAGAGAATCAGCACGCCGAACGACACCATCACCACCACGGTGACGAACAGAATCCAGTCGGTCTTGAGCCGTTGCGCCATATCAATCCTTGGGTCGTAGTTGGTTGACGATTTCTTTGAAAACCTCGCCACGATGCTCGAAGCTTTTGAACTGGTCGAAGCTGGCGCACGCCGGCGCCAGCAGAATGGTGTCGCCCGGCTGACTTCTCACATATGCGTACGCCACGGCCGCATCCAGCGTTTTGGAATCCACCAGCGGCGCGGCGCCCTGCAACTGGCTCGAAATTTTGGCCGCGGCGGCGCCGATGAGCAGGGCCGCGCGCGCCTTGGCCTGGAGCGGCGCGCGCAGAGGCGAGTAGTCCAGCCCTTTGTCCTTGCCCCCCAGAATGACCCACAGGCCGCCGGAGAACGCGTCCAGCGCCTTCAGCGTGGCGTCCACGCTGGTGGCCTTCGAATCGTTGTAGAAATCGATTCCGCTCACGTTGCGCACGAACTCCAGCCGATGCTCGACCGCCTGGAAGGTGCGCACGGCAGCCGCGATCTCCTCGCGATTCACTCCCGCCCGCGCCGCCGCAATCGACGCGGCCAGCACGTTTTCCACGTTGTGGCGCCCGCGTATGGGAATCTCGCCGGCTTCCATCAGCAGGCGGCCATCCAGCACCAGGTTGCCGCCGCACAGGCTCGCGCCGGGCGACACTTCGCGCCGGCTGCTGAACCACTCGACTGTGGCGAGAGTGCGGTCCGCGTATCGCGCGCACACCGCGTCCTCGGCGTTGAGCACGGCGAAGTCTCCGCTCCGCTGTGTTTCAAAGAGCCGGGCCTTGGCGGCCGCATAATTCTGGAACGTGTGATGCCGGTCGATGTGGTTCTCCGTCACGTTCAGGGCCATCCCGATGTGCGCCCGGAACGCGGAGATGGTCTCGAGTTGAAAACTCGAAAGCTCCAAAACGTTCCAGCCATCCGCGCGGGAGATCTCCACCATGGCGGTTACGGGCGTTCCGATGTTGCCGCCCACCTGCACCGGCACGCCGGCTTCGCGCAGGATGTGGCCCACCAGGCTGGTGGTGGTGGTCTTGCCATTCGATCCCGTGATGCCGATGGTCTCGCCTTTCAGAAACGGCGCGGCGAGTTCCACTTCGCCGATCACCCGCGCTCCTCGCCGGCGGGCCTCTTCAAGCGGCGGCAGGTCCGCGGGCACATCCGGCGAGAGCACGATCAGGTCGCATCCCTCGAACACTTCCGGCGTCTGCCGCGCGAATGGAATGTCCAGCCGCCCCAGCAACTCCCGGGCTTCGCCCAGTTCGTCTAGCGATTTCAGGTCCGTGGCGCGGACTGTCGCTCCCTGGCGCGCCAGCAGCTCCGCCGACGCCATACCGGACTTCTTCATCCCCACTACCAGCGCCTTAGTCCCGGTCAGGTGCATGTCATCTCAGCTTCAGAGTCGTCAGCGCGAACAGCGCCATCACCAGCCCGGCGATCCAGAAGCGCGCGATGATCTTCTCTTCCGCCCACCCCAGCGCCTCGAAATGATGGTGCAGCGGGGCCATCCTGAAAATCCGTTTGCCGCGCAGCTTGTAGCTGCCCACCTGGAGAATGACGGAGACCGCCTCCACCACGAAAACGCCGGCGATGAACACCAGCAGCACTTCCTGCTTGATGAGCACCGCCACCACCGCCATGGCGCCGCCCAGCCCCAGCGCCCCTACGTCGCCCATGAAGATCTCCGCCGGATGCGCGTTGTACCACAGGAAGCCCAGGCTGGCGCCGGTCATCGATCCGCAGAAGATGGTCAGTTCCGACATGCGCGGATTGCGCGCCAGTTGCAGGTATTCGGCCAGTTGCGCGTGTCCGCCGGCGTACGTCAGTATGGTGAGCGCGCCCGAGGCAATCACCATCAGGCCAATGGCGAGGCCGTCCAGCCCGTCCGTCAGGTTCACCGCATTGGACGCGAAGACCACCACCAGCGCGACGAGAACGCAGAACGGCGCCACGCCCAGCACGTACGTCCACGGATTCCTGATGAGCGATTCGATCAGCAGCGACGGCTTGAACTGTTTGACGAACGGGATGTTCATGGCGGTGGAAAAATCGCCGTAGAAGCGCATTACCAGCAGGATTGCGGCGAATGCGAACCCCATCGTGAACTGGTACGCCAGCTTGCGCTTCCCCGTCAGCCCCAGGTTGCGCTGGTGGACCACTTTCGCGTAGTCGTCCAGGAAGCCGATCCAGCCGTAACCGAGGAGCGCGGCAATCGCAATCCACACGTACGCGTACCGCAGGTCCGCCCACAACAGCGTTGGAATCACGATGGAGATGATGATGAGGACGCCGCCCATGGTGGGCGTGCCTTCCTTCTTCAGGTGGGATTTTGGGCCTTCCTCGCGAATGTGCTGCCCGATTTGGAACTGGCGCAGCTTGTCGATGAGCCAGGGCCCCAGCGCAATGCACAGGAACAGCGCCGTGAGGCTGGCAAACGCCGTCCGAAACGTAATGTAGCGGAAAACGCGGAGCGGGCTGAAGTACCGTTGGAGCTGTTCGTAGAGTAGATAATAAAGCATCCTAATTAGGCCAAAAACCTTTCCACCGCCCGTTCCACCTGCACGCCGCGGGAACCCTTGAAGAGAACCGCGTCCCCGGACCGCGCCGTTTGCCGCGCGAATTCCCCCGCCTCGGCGGGATCTTCGAAGAAGTGCGCCCGGCCGCGCGGAAGCCCGGCGGCGACTGCCGCTTCCACCATTGAGCGGGCCTGCCCGCCAATGCCGATCAGACAATCGACCCCATGTTCCGCGGCATACCGCCCCACCTGCCGATGCAGATCTTCCGCGGCGCGCCCCAATTCCAGCATCTCACCCAAGACGGCAATGCGCCTGGCGGCGGGCGTCTGGCGCAATACGTCGATCATCGACTGCGCCGCCTCGGGGTTGGAGTTGTAACAGTCGTCCCAGACCACGATACCGTTGTGCTCGCTGCGTTGGCCGCGCATCTTCCCGGCGGCGAAGGTTCGAACCGGCTCCCGCAGACGCTCCGGCGCGATCCCCAATACGCGCGACACCGCAATGGCCGCCAGCAGGTTCATGACCGCGTGCCGGCCCGCCAGTCCCGTCTCGAAATCCACTCCTACGGCTCGAAAGCGGGAGCCATCCGCTCCGTATTCCGCCGCCTCGGCCCGCACGTCCGCGCGTTCCGACAAGCCGAACGTCACTGAGCGGCCGGGGTGCGCGTCGCGGAACGCCAGCACGCGCGGGTCGTCGGCATTCAGCACCGCCACGCCCGCGCGCGGCAGCGCCTCGATCAACTCGCGCTTGGCCGCCGCCACACCCTCGATGGATTCGAAATACTCGGCGTGCGCGTAGCCTACATTGGTCACCACCCCTACGTCCGGCCTGGCGATGGCGGCCAGCGAGCGAATCTCGCCTGCGTGATTCATTCCAATTTCCAGAACGGCGGCGCGGCAGCCATCCGGCAGCGACAGAATGGAAAGCGGCACCCCTACGTGATTATTGAAATTCCCGGACGTCTTCCCCACCGGCATCTCCACTGCGAGCAGATGCGCAATGGCGTCCTTGGTGGTGGTCTTCCCCGCGCTGCCGGTCACTCCGATCGCGGTTCCACCCCATTTCACTCGCGCCCACGCCGCCAGCTCCTGCAGAGCTTTGAGCGTATCGCTCACAACTAATTCATTGGGCGCGCCAGTTCCCCGCTCCACCACCACCGCAGCGGCGCCTCTGACGGCCGCGGCGCCCACAAAATCGTGGCCGTCGTGGTGGGGACCGCGCAAAGCGAAATAGAGGTCGCCAGGATTCTGTGTCCGCGTATCCACACTCCAACCCGTCACCTTAAGGGGCGGCGGGTTCCCCTCCGCGCGCATCGCGCGCGCAACTTCTTGTAAATCCAGGGTCATGGTTCACTCGGTCCGGCGATACCCATAACCCCTGAGCACTTCTCTCGCCACCGTTCGGTCGTCGAACGGAATGGTCTTGTCCTTCAGAACCTGGTAGGTCTCATGGCCCTTGCCGGCCAGGATGACGAGGTCGCCTTCGCGGGCTTCCTTCAGCGCCCGGGCAATGGCGGCGGCGCGGTCCGGCTCCACAACGTGCGGCACATCCACGCGCCGGATTCCCACCAGCGCGTCATTCATGATCGCCAGCGGATCTTCAGACCGCGGGTTGTCGCTGGTCAGCACTACAAAGTCGCTGGCTTCCGCCGCCGCCTGGCCCATCAGCGGGCGCTTGGCCCGGTCGCGATCTCCGCCACAGCCGAACAGCGTAATCACCCTCTTGGGATCGAGGCCCCGCGCCACCGCAATCGCGTTGCGCAGCGCGTCATCGGTATGCGCGTAGTCCACCACCACCGCGAACGGCTGGCCTTCGTCGACTCGCTCGAATCGCCCCGGCACGGCGCGAAGATCGGCAATCCCGTGCGCGATGCTCTCCGGCTCGATGCCGTAGGAGAGGCCCGCCCCGCACGCCGCCAGGATGTTGTACACGTTGATCCTGCCCATCAGCGGCGACGCCACGGCGAAGCGCAGCTTGCCGTACTGGACATCGAACCGCAGCCCGTGGAACCCCGATGAGATGTGCCGTGCGCGCAGGTCGTGCTCGTGGCCCAGGCCGTACCAGAGAACTTTCGTTTTCGGATCCACCCTCAGCTTGCGCGCGAATTTGTCGTCGCGGTTCAACACGGCGAACCGGGGCGGAGGTCCCCCGGCCCCTTCGAACAGCGACTGCTTGGCCGCGAAGTAGGCCTCCATGGAGCCGTGGAAATCCAGGTGGTCGCGCGTCAGATTCGTGAAAACGGCAGTATGGAATTGAAGCCCGTAAACCCGGCCCAGCGCCAGCGCGTGGGAGGAAACTTCCAGGGTGGCATGGGTGCCGCCGGCGCGCTCCAGCTCCCAGAACAGCCGCACCAGGTCCAGCGATTCCGGTGTGGTATTCACGGCCGGCAGCACGCGCCACGCCAGATGGTACTCAATGGTGCCGATCAGCGCCGTGGTGCGGCCCGTCGCTCGCAAAATCGAATCGATCAGATATGCGGTAGTGGTCTTGCCATTCGTCCCCGTGATGCCCGTAAGCCCGAGGCGCTCGTCCGGCTTGCGATAAAAGTTGCGCGCCGCCAATGCCAGCGCGTGCCGGCCGTGCTCCACCTGAATCCAGCGCGCGGCCCAGGGCTCGTCCGGAGGGCACCCCGATTCGCTGGCCACCGCCGCCGCGCCGCGCGCCAGTGCGTTCTCGGCGAATTGGCGTCCGTCGGCGCGGCTGCCCGGAAAAGCAAAGAACAGGAAACCCTGTCCCACGCGCCTCGAATCGTACTCCAGTCCGCTGATGTTGGCGCCGGCCAGCTCCGGCGGGATTGGCCGCCTCAACCGAACGCCCGAAAGTATCTCGCCAAGAGTCATCTGGCAAATCCTCGATGACTTGTGGGGCGGACCCCCTGGTCCGCGCGGGTCCCCCTGGACCCGCTCCGGGTCCGACGAGTGGCGAGACCGACGAGGGCGTCGGCCGCGGACCAGGGGGTCCGCCCCACGATAATTCGGCATGACAGTGCCATGCTCATCTTGCAAACTGCACGCGAATGCGCTCTCCCTGGTGCAGAGTCGAACCCGGCGGCGGATATTGAACTCGGGCCACGCCGCTCCCATCCGGCCGCACCGTCAAACCTCTCGCCGCCGCTTCCGCCAGGACGGCGCGCATGGTCATGCCGCGGAAATTTGGAACCGTGGGGCCGGCAGGCTGGTCGGGAACGCCGGTCGAGTGTTCCTCCTGCTCCCCCGCGGGCTGATCTTCATCGTCGGCGTCTTCCAGAATGTTGGGCTGGCCCCGCCCGATGTCCGCAATCGCCAGGTCGCTGGATTCCTCGTCCGACGCTGCCGGCGTCCTTGTAGGCGTCTCGTCCGGCAAGTCTTTGGGGACATCCAGCACCCGGAGCGCTTCCGTAACCACCGCATGAAACACCGGCGCCGCGGCTTGCCCGCCGAAGCCCGCCGAACCGTGCGTCCCATTTAGTGTCACTACTGCCACCATGGCCGGATTGGTAAGGGGCGCGAAGCCCATGAACGAACCATTGTACGAATGCGTGTAGTGTTTCGCGACTGGGTCGTAGATCTGCGCGGAACCAGTCTTCCCACCACTGGTGTAACCTTCCAGCCTGGCCCTGGTCCCCGTGCCGCCGGGCAGCACGACGCCTTCCATCATCTGCCGCATGGTGATGGCCGTCTGGGGCTTGAGCACCCGCACGGGCTGCTCCATCGGCACGGTCTGGTTTCCCTTCTTCAAGACCAGCCGCGGCTTCACCAATAAGCCGCCGTTGGCAATCACCGCCGCCGCCTGCGCTAATTGCAGCGTGGTGACACTGATCTCCTGCCCCATCGACACGGAAGGAAGAGACGCCGCGCTCCAGCGTGCCGGCTTTCTCACCTTTCCGGCGGATTCCCCCGGCAGCAAGATGCCGGTCTTCTGTCCAAAACCAAACTTCCGCACGTACTGGTGCATCCTGGTCTGGCCTACGCGCAGGCCGATCTGGATCGCGCCGATGTTGCTTGACTTGGCCAGCACCAGCGCCATGGGAATGGTTCCATATCCGCCATGGGCTTCGTGAATGGTGCGTCCGAAGAGCGTGATCGCTCCCCGCCCGCAGTTGATCATGCTGCCCGGCGTCAGGTTGGTGGTTTCCAGTGCCGCCGAAAGCGTGACCACCTTGAATACCGACCCTGGTTCAAAGGGCACCGAAATGGCGTGGTTTTGCCGGACGGTCTTGTCCTCCCCGGGTTGCGGAGGCAGATTCGGATCGTATGTGGGATAGCTCGCTAGCGCCAGGATTTCTCCATTGTACGGGTTCATCACCACCACGCTGCCGCTTTTGGCGTGGTGGGCTTCCACGGCCGCCGCAATCTCGCGCTCCGCCACAAATTGCAGCCGCTCATCGATGGTGAGAGTAATCTGGGTGCCCGGCCTCGCGTCGGAAGCGGACTGGGAATCGATGCCGCGGCGATTCACGTCCATCAGCATTTGCGCCTGCCCCGGCTGGCCGCGCAACTCAGCGTCCAGGGTCTGCTCGATTCCCGCGTTGCCGTTTTCTTCGAAATCCACCGACCCTAAGACATGGGCCGCCAGCGTCCCCTTCGGGTAGTGGCGCTGGCTCTCGTCTTGGATATGAATCCATTCCAGACGCAGATTGCGCAGATTCTGCCATTCCTCGTGGCTGATCTTGCGCTTGACCCAGAGAAACCCGTGGTGATTGTCGTGCGCCCACTTCATCTTGCCGTAGAGAGCCGTACGGTCCATGTGCAGCACCAGCGCCAGCAGTTCGGAAGCGACTCCCAGGTCCGGCGCCCGCAGCGGATCGATGGAAACGGACTCCGTCGGCACGCTCATGGCCAGCGGCTGGCCGGTGCGGTCGAAGATCGTGCCGCGAGGCGCGGAAATCTCCACCGCCACCACCTGGCGCGCCGTCGCCCTTTTCGAATACTCCCGGTGATGGATGACCTGCAGCGAAATCAAGTTGAAGAGGATGGCCGCGCCCCAGAGGAGAACGATCCCCGCGACCCATGTCAGACGGCGATCCACCATGCTGCGCTCCGTGACCAGGTCACGCCTCCGGCCTGGTTACTTCACCATCGCAACCGCGCTGTCGCCCTTGGCGTTCAGGCGCACCACCTGCCCAGGAAATGGCGTAACCAGGTTCTGCCCTTGGGCCAGCTTGTCCAGCCGTTGGGGACTCAAGAGCTCCGCTTCTTTAAGATCCAGCGTCCGCTCCTCAGCCTGCAACTGCTGCTCCTCGACGCGAAGGGCCTGTAGTTTGTAACCGGCCAGCGTGCTGGCGACGTTGGGCACCAGTACGCTGGTCAGCACCGCCAGCAGAAAGCAGGCCGCTCCTATGGCCGACCAGCACGCGCCACGCGCTTGCGGATCGGGCTCGCGCACCAAACGCGAGTTGTCGATTCTCTTGCAATAAAAAAACACGTCTTCTTGTGGGAGCGCGCGCAACTGGAACGGGTCTCGCTCCGGTTGCGTGTCGGAGACGGCTGGGAGACCGGTCTCACTGGTCCTTCGGAAAAATGTTGGCAGCGTCGCCATGGTCTTTCGTTCCCTTTCTAGTAACTACGCTTGACCGTCACTCGATAAAATGAAGCAGCGCTACTGCGCCGGAGGCGCAATGCCGCCCTGCTAAGGGCTTTCCAGCGCGCGCAGCTTGGCGCTGCGCGAAGCCGGATTTTCCAATGTCTCTTCTTCGCTTGGCTGGAGCGGGTGCTTCGTAAGAATGGTCGCACGCCCTTCCCGCGCCAGCGCTCTGAACTTTTGTTTCACCTTTCGGTCGTCCGTGGACATGAAGCTGATCACCAGCATCCGCCCACCCCTCTTCAACAGCTCGGGACCAATCTCGAGCAGCCGGTCCAATTCGCCCGGCTCGTCGTTGACCGCCATTCGCAAGGCCATGAACGTTCTGGTGGCCGGGTGCAAACGGCCCGTCCTGGGCACGGCCCGCTCCACTACACCGGCCAGGTGCAGTGTGCTCCGTATGGGCCGTGCTCGGACGATTGCTCTGGCTACCTTCCGCGCCCTCCTTTCTTCGCCCAATTGATAAATCAAGTCGGCGAGCGCCTTCTCGGCGGTGTGATTGACGAGATCGGCCGCCGGCATGCCCGTGGACTGATCCATGCGCATGTCCAGCGGCCCATCCGCCATGAACGAAAATCCTCTCTCCGGCGCCGTGAGCTGATAGCGGCTCACACCCAGATCCGCTATCAGTCCATCCACCTTCTCGAATCCTGCTTCCGCCACCGCTTCGGCCAGCTTGCCGAAGGGACCGCGGTGAAAACGAATGCGCCCGGCCCACTCCGCGGTGTTGCGCCACGCCATTTCGAGCGACTGCGCATCGCGGTCGTTGGCAATCACCAGTCCGGTCGTCAGCCGCTGTGCGATGAGGCCCGCATGTCCCCCCAACCCAACTGTGGCATCCAGATAAACTCCGTCCGGACGAACCGCCAGCAGCGTGAGCGATTCTTCGGCCATGACGGAAAAGTGCATACGGCATCAGGGCAGCCCCGCCTCTTCCAGCTTGGTCACGTCGTCCACCGGGTTCGCGGAGGCCTCGGCCTTGCGCTCCTGGTAGATCTTGTCGCTTAGAACTTCGATCCGGCTGCGATTGGCGTACAGCCGCACCGGCTGGTTCTCAATTCCGAGTTCGCGGCGCAGTTCGGTGGAGAACAAAATTCGGCCCTGGCTGTCCAAGTCGGCCTCCGCGCCCAGATCGGCCGCATTGAAGGCCACGTTCCGCGCCGCTTTCGGATCCTGGCGGTAGCTCGCGAGAAACTTTTCCGTTTCCCTCCAGGCCGGTATGGTGTAGATTTGAGCTATGCGCCTGTCCAGGCTGGTTACGAAGAACCGCGTTTCCTGCAAAGCGCCAAAGTACTGCAGGAAGCTCGCCGGTAGTTTAATCCGGCCCCGGTCGTCCAGCCGGCCAGGATACATGCCGAGCGGTGGCAGAATACTTGGCAGCAGCGGTTGATGGGCGGCGTGTTCCATTTTTTACCAAGTATGGCCACTTTTGGCCACAACTAATGGTGCCACAACAATTCAGCCTTAGCAAGAGGTTTTTGCAGGAAACTACTGACAGACTGGGAGTTACCGCAATACAACCAGATCTACACTGATCGCGCAACACACAAGATATGGGTTTTTGGGCGAAGAGGAAGCGAAGAGGCGGGGCCGAGTTTCCCCGGCCCCGAAAGTAATTTACTGATGGATGGGTATCTTGGCGGTGGCGCTGTAAATCGGTGTGCTGCCGCCGATCGGTATCACACCTACCGAAAAGGAGACGTTGTTCCCGGTGGCCGCATCCGAGGGTACCTGGAATGGAATCTCGAACACGCCGATCAAGTCTGGCGCAACCCGCGCGGTGCTCACGCGAACGCCTTCGCCTTGGCCGGCACTGTTGGTCACGCCAATGATGACGGTGCCTTGCGCAATGGCATCGTTGCCGGGAATAGCGGTCGCATTGGTGCCCACGCTTGGCGAAGCCACCCCCAGACCGGTCGCATACGCCCGAACGGTTTCACCGAGGCGAGCCGGGTTTGCCAGGCTCACAAACGATCCATCCGGCCGGACGATCACCGCGCGAACCACGCCATCGGACATCGTCGTCTGGAAAATACCGGGGCTGGCCGCCAACACTGGCACATTCACCGTGGCCGGCGGTGCGGAGCCTACGGTTACCGTCACCGGAACGGAGCTGGACGGAGCCGTTTCGCACGGAACCTGCACCGTGATCTGCTGCTGGCCACTGACATTGGCGACGTTAAAGATGGGAGCCTGGACGCCGTTGAACGTCACGGCGTCGGATGCCAGCATGTACGGCAAAGGACCAAACACGCCGCCCGGAGTCACAACGCCCTGAATACCGGGCGCCAATCCCGGAGCAATGATGCTGGCGATGCTGCACGGCGAAATGGAGCCGGCCTGGAAATCGGCGCCATTATAGAAGTTGCTGGCCGTGAGAGTGGGCCCCGGCGGCATAACCGTCAGGCTGAAACTCTGGGTGAAACTGCCCACGGTGGCTGTGACCGTTACCGCGCCCGCGGTGGCGCCTGCCGTAACCGAGACTTGCGCTTGTCCGCTGGAATTGGTACTGGCGGTGCTCGAGGACAGCGAAGCCGGCCCGGTCACCGAAAACTGCACGCTGACGTTGGCGGCCGGCTGCCCATTGCTGGCGTTCACCTGCACCACCAGCGGCAGACCGAAGATCGCGTTCAACAGAGCCGTCTGGTTGTTGCCGGAGACAATCGACAGGCCCGTGACGGTCACGAGCGGAACCGCCGTTTCGGCGAAGGTGTACGTCTTGACCGACGTGCAGGCGGGGCACGTCGCTGCGATTTGGACGGTGCCGGAAGCTGTACTCGAGAAGGTTACGTTGGCCGACGCCAAGCCATTCGCATCCGTCGACGGGCTGACGTTCGAAAGAGTGGCGGCGCCGGCCGGAGTCACGGTCCAATTGACCGACTGGCCGGCCACCGGAGATCCCGCCGCGGTGTCCACTTCCACCTGGAGTGCGGATGCCAGGACTTGGCCGGGGGCGGCCGACTGGCCGTTGCCCTGCGTGACCTTGATCAATCCAGGTGTCGCGGCTGTGACCGTCAGATTCATGGGGCCGAGGAACCAATGCGTGCTCGGAAACGTGGTCGGGTCGGAGGGCGCTATGCCTCCCGCTCCCACCAGAACATAAAACTTGCCTGTCCCAGGGATGCCCCCGAAAACCGGATAGCACGTGGCTATCCCGCTGCTCCCGTCCGTCAACACCGTATTCGGTTCTCCACCGGCCGCTCCCGCGCAGTTCACCAGCGGCCCCGAATACACCGACCCAAACGACGGGTCCTGGTAGGGCGCCAGTTGAACGCTGACGTAAGGAATACCGGCGCCTGTCAGGTCCGCGACGAAAACTTGGATCGGCGTAAGGTACGTAGTTCCCGCCTGCCCTGCCAAGACCTGCCCGCCAAGCAAACTGACGAGGGTTCCCGTCGCTGGATACGCGTACACATTCACAGCCGGATTCAACCCATGACTCGTGTCCGGGCTGTACTGTGACTGGTAAAGATTGAACGTCACACTGTGATCGGCGGTGCTGGCAGTCACCACACTCTGGATATACGAGCCTAACGACTGGTAATCGTTGGAGAAGTAGGTGGTGGATGTCGTCCCATCGGATGCGGTTATGGTGGTAGCCGTGGTAGTCCCTGAGCCGGAAAGCACTGCGTTGTAGCCCATAGTGATGTTCCAGGTCACCGACACGTTGGGCTGCGGAACACCGTTAGAATCGGTTACCAGCACCGTCATGGGCGAGAAAAGCTGAAACGGCCTGACCAATTGTCCGTTTCCGGACACGATCGTGATGTTCTGCGCGGACGCCGGATGGGCGCAGAAAAGCCCGGCCAGAACCGCCGCCAAAACCATAATTGTTAATTTGTTCAAGATTACCTCCTCGTTCGATACATGAACACGGCTGGGTTGGGATGGACGCGGTGAGAATTTTAGTGTACCACCTCTCGCGCCAATGCGCGAGCGTGGCGGCCAAAAAAAAAGAGGGGAGCGGATGCTCCCCTCTCTCAAACATCAAGTTAAAGCGTTAGTTCTCCAACTGTTCGCCGTTGGACGTGGAGCCGCTCGGGGAACGCTTGCCGGTTCCGTTGGTCAGAATCAGCGCCAGATACCCGTGCGCCAGCTTCTGCGCCCCAAGATCGCTCACGAACGCATACCCGTGTGCGAACTGGAAGTTGCAGATCGCGATCATGTAGCCCTGGAACCCCGGAGCGACTATAGAGGCCTGATTGGCGTAGTACTGGCCCGAAGTGATGACGGGCGAAGGAGGAACCACCGCCACATTCGTCCCGTATAAGGTGAACGAGCAGGTGCCCTGTTGCGTTGAGGTGCCCCACGGATCCTGCCCCGTGTTCATAATCGCAAAACCGGTATCCCATCCGGGAATGGCGGTCACAAACGGGAACAACAGATTCGTGGTACATGGGGCAATGTTAAATAAGGTGATCGGCAACGACGACGTATCCGTGAATCGCGGTATCGCTATCGTGTTCGACGCTCCAGTCCCTCCGCTAAACGCCCCTTGCGTTGCAGTCGGAGCGTAGCTCATAGTCACGGTCGCCGGCGTCGACCCCGTAATAGCCGGACTCCCTGCGGCCGGATTGGAGGTGTACGCGGTCCACACGGCGAAGTCGAAATTCTCGGGAGTCGACGGGTTGGTGTTGATGACTTCCCAGATCGCTTCGTATTGCCCGGACGGGAGCATCGTGGCTGGGGCATAGCTGAGGACAGCCGGGTTCGTCCCCGTGGAGTTCGCCACGAAACCGGTGGGCGCTACAACGGGAGGGGATCCGCCGGGCCCATCGCTACCCGTTTCGGTGAGTACCAACTGGGCATACGCGGCTGCCGTCGAAGGCACCGCGCCGAACGGAGTGGTCGAGGTGAACAGGTTATAGACGTTCGTCGTCGACACATAGATAGCGACATTGCTCGGAACATTGCTGAATACGGCCTTCAAACGCGTGCCGTAATCGGCCAAGCCGGCAGTGCCGTTGCTGCTGGAGATCAGCGAGGTTATGAACCCGGATTCGGAGTTATAGATGTAGCCGGGAACGTTCTGGTTGAGCGGGACCACCTGTCCGTTGGCCGCGCCGGGTGCGTTGGTACGGGTCTTAAATGCCGTGCCGAAGTTCCCCGCGAACCTCAAGATGAGGCCGTTGCCATTGCTGGTGGAGCCTGCGCTAGTGCCGGCGCACTGGGTCAAGCCCATTGCACTACCGCCGCTGGTGTTGATAGTGTTCTGGAGCGAGGGTTTCAGACCTGGCTGGAGGAAGCCCACGGTCTGGGTGGCCTGACTGAGTAGCACCGAGGTGCTGCCACTGATGGAAACGTACGCAGTCACCGCTTGTGTGCCCGGAAAGGCGCCGGTAGCCAATGCACTGGCATTGACGCGAACATTGGTAATGCGGAAGATGCGCGCCACACCGGAGCTGGCTGGGGGCATGATCGGAATACCATAGAACGCAACCTGGTTGCCTTGCACGATGCCCGCGAACACGTTGGCGCCGACGGAATATGGACCGGCGCCCGCAGCCGTACTGGACATCACAAAGTCGCCGCCGACGTATTGCGCATACTCCGGGCAGCCGCCATTGGCAGCAGAAACACTCGCGCCCACCAACGAGGCCGGTATGGTAGCAAGGCCGCCGGTAGCGCCGACAGTGCTGCAAAGTACCTGTGCAGCGCCTGGTCCCCAGCCCGTCGGGCCAGCAGAAGGGGGAGTTGTAGAGGTATTGGGGGCGACCGCGAGACCGGAACCCGGCTCATCGATCAGCAGCAACGCCTCGGAAGTGCCGGTCGCCGATAGGCCGGCGGGGGGAGCCGCGATCGAGAAGGACAACAGCCGGCTCGTCACGTTGGAGCCGAGACTAACCGTGATGTTGGCCGTCGGAATCGGAGTGCCGGGAGCCAGAGCTACCCCACCCGAGCAAGTGAGCACGATGTCGCCGACTAGCTCGGTGAGACCCTCAGCCCGTAACTGGGGCGGGACAGCCACGTTAACCTGGCAGGTGAACGTGCCGCCACCACCCGCCGTGCTAACTGATACCTGCGCGCTGGCCAACCCCGCGAAGAGGGCCAGCACAGCCAGCGCAGTAATCCATCTGCGAAAATTCATTTCTTTCTCCTTGTAGATTTGCGAAATTTGAATCGGTCGAAGTTCTCTTCCCAACCTGAGCCTCAAAGTCAAGCCTCAAACCGTTCAGTCAACCTAGGGAACTTCTCCGTGTCGGGCGGAGAGCCAATTTTTCCAGCGGCCGTCAAGCCGGCCGCCGGGCCTTACTGAAGTCTAACCCGGGGCACATGGTCTTTGTTATCTTATCTGCCGTGCTCACCGGAAACAAACGCAAGATTGCGCACCAAAACCAGACGCGGTAAACCTATTCATAACCCATTGCCCGCCCCATGTCAAGAGGAATTCCTTCCCTTCTGTGCAAAACGGGGCGTCTGCCGCCTTAAGTCCTTATTCACCAAGCTCGCCTGATTAAACCATGCCGGGCGCATCCCCGTCAACAGTTTCGCACCGAAAGGTCCCATTTTTTCTTCATTGGAGCGCAACGACCACCGTATTGCTCAATTGCCCCCCCTCTTTGAGGGTAAGGGAAACACCGAGACCCGGCGGCATGGCCGTCGGAATCGGCACGTTCACTTGATATAAACCGACATAGCCCGGCGCCGACCCGGCGAACTGGACCGGCAACTCCTGGCCGTTGACCACCGCGGTGACCGGAGCGGTGGTGACCGAAAGTTGTCCTTGCCTGGTTACCGCTCCCAGGCCGGTTGCGTACACCACCAGCACTTGCCCGCGAGGCAATGGATTAGCAGGTCCATTGATGCTGAAATCCTGGTTCAACACCGCGCCCGCCGAAGGATTGCCCATCAGGAAGATCGCGGGCGCCACGGCGGACACACTTACGGATTGCTGCGCCACCCCATAAAGCGAACTCACGCGTAATGTGTGGACCCCCGGCGCGATGCCCGGCGGGACTTGGGCGTTGATCTGAAACGGAGAGGCCCACAGCACGGTCGCAACCGAGCCATCCATATCCACCGTGGTGGCGCTGCCCGGTCCCGCCAGGCCCGCGCCGAAGATCGTCATGATGCCGCCCGGCGCGATGCCGCTGGTAAAGGTAGCGGCATTCACCACTGCGCCGGCCGTGAAGCTCACATCCTGCGGGCCGACCGCCAGGGCCAGCAACGGCCGTGTAACCTTATAGGTGGCCGCCGCGCTTCCCGAAATATCCATCGACGTGCCACCCGGGGCCAGGTCGGTCACGAAGGCGCGGTACGGCTGCGCGGCGCCCACGGCGATCTGGTAGACCGGCTGGCTGCCGTCGCACACGTCGATGCGCGAAATCAAGGGGCCCGCCGCTGGCGGGTTCCCCGAGGAGTCCACCGCGTCCAGCAAATCAAGCGGCAACCCGCACGAGCCTGCCGCGGAATTCACCGCCAGCGCGAAACTCTGCATCAGGCCGGCTGGTTGCGAAAGCGCCCCCACCATGAACCGCGTGCCGCTGGGACTGCTTAGCGCAAACCGCACCACGCCCCGCAAGCCGGCCGTCCATGTTCCGCCGCCAGCCGTAAAGCCATTCAGGTAATCGTTCAGATTGGTGCGCGCAAAAAGCGGGCTGGGGTCCTGAATGACAATGGACCCGTCCGCCGCTATTCCGATGGCCACCACGAAGTGGCCGCCGGCCAGCGTGCCGTTGAGAGAAAGTCCCAGAGACAGCAGCACTGGCTCGCCTTGTGCCACCAAGTCGGCAATGGTGGCGAGCGTGGGATTCTGCGCCGTGACATCCACGCCGCCGGTGAATTCCGCCGCGCGCCACAGATTCACGATCTGCTCGCCGGAAGCGGGATTCGAAAGGAAGCCGTCGCAGAGCTGGTTGCTCGGCGACTCCGCCACGCAGTAGGCCAGCAAGAATTGGTTCAGGGCGCCCGGATCGGCCATGCCGTTGGGCGAGGGCAGCTCCCCGCGGTTCTGGCGATACCGCAAAATCGACGCCACCGCCGTCAGCAGCGCGCCTTTCTGCCCGATGGTGGCCGTTCCATTGCCGAGCGGCGCGCTCCCGGCTTCTTGCAGTTGCGGGAAGCCCGACAAACTCGAAGCCGCCGACAGCGCGCCAAACGTCACCGCACTCTGCGCGATCGAGGGCGAGTTGGCGGTCACCAGAGTCACGCCCGGGGAAGCCGGCAAGCGCACGAATGTTTCGGCCTGCCCGGAACTGTCGGTGGACGCGGTGGCGACCGAAAGCTGCGCCCCCGGCGACGCGTTGAATACCACCGGCGCGCCCACCACCGGCGTGCCGGACGAATCCAGCAGCGCGATTCTCAGCGACAGCGGCAGCAACGCCCCCGGCGAGCCGGTCTGGTTGTCGCCCTGCACCTTGGCAATGGAGATCCGGTTATTCGTCAGATCGAAGCCTTTGATGGCGAGGGTGGCGTTGGCCGTCGAGGTTCCCCCGGTGTCCGCCGCGTGGACGCTGATGGTTCCGCTCTTCGACGACAGCGGAATGAACATATCCCAACTGTAGGCGCCGTTGGCCGTGGTCACCAGAAAGTCGGGCTCTCCCGTAACCGACACGCGGATGGTGCTGTTGTTGGGGAACCCGACGATGGCCAGGTGCGCGCGGCCGCCCGCCGCAATCGAGGTGGGCGTAATCACCACTCCCGGAGGGGCCTTGGGCGCCGGATGCGCCACCGCGGCGGAGTCGCCGGCCGAGTATGCGATGTTGCCGCCCTCGAAGTTCTGCTGGTGCAAGCTCCCCGTGACCGTTTCGTCGCTCACCGGCATGCCAAAGCTGCCCGCGGCCCCGCCGATGGCGTTGTAACAGGCCAGAATGAGGCCGCTCACGAAATACGCCTGCCCCGCCCGAGGCCCGGCCGTCGCCCCATAGATGACGCCGTTGGCGAAGATTTGCGTCGCGCCTGAGTTGGCGCCCAAAGTCGAGAAGGTGGATGCTTCGGCGAGCGGAGCGCCCGCGGCCCCGGTCTCGTAATTCAGCAGCGCCCATTTCGAGAGCACGATTCCGCTCACCACACGCACTGGATTGCCCGCCAGGGCGGCGCTGTTTTGAAATTGCTGTGTGCCCCCGGCCGACTGGTCGCTGGTGGGGTACCCGAGGGCCCCGGCCGGGCCACCCAACCCCTGGTAGCGGGTGAGCACGGCGCCGCCCACCACGTACGCGGTGCCCGCCTGGTCCGCTTCGGCGATCATGTACAAGGCGGCATTCGCGCCGCTCGATTCGACCATCTGCACATAACCGCTGCCGGCTCGAACGGCGGGGCCCGCAACTGGAATCTCGACCGATATCTTATTGCGCGCCACCGCGGCCTGGAACGCTTGTTGAACGGCCGCGGGCGCGCCATCGCCCACCAGGCAGCAGATCATGGTTACCGACAGGTTCAAGGTGGGGCTATTGACTCCTTCGCTGGACGCCACCACGCTTGCCGTCCCCGCGCCCACGGCTGTGACCACGGCCGTCGCGCCAGTGGCCTGAAGGGAGATTACGCGGCCATTGCTGGTGCTCCAGGTGACCACCCGACCCGTCAGCGGAGTGTTGGTCGGATCGAGCGGCGTCGCCGTCAGCGTCAAGGTGTCGCCCAGGTTGAGCGTGTCAGTCTTGCCCATGGGGGCACCCGCCAATGCCACCGACGCCACTGGTTGCCGCACCACGGGAGCACTGCCCGGCATGTATTCCAGAGCGCCGCCCTCAAACGTCTGCCGATAGGCCCCGGTGGAGGCGACCAGCAGCACATTGGACGTAGGCAGACCCAGAAATCCGCCCGGCCCTCCCTCGGTGACGTACAAATCGTAGATCGGCTCCGCGACGCAGAACACGTCGGTCTTGTTCGGCCCCGACGTAATCGTGTAGATCACCCCGGCGATGAACGTCTGCGCGGTCGCGGTGGTGCCGGTCTCCGCCGTAATTGCGGTCGGCGCGGTCAGCGGACGTCCCGGCCCCCCGGCCATGCCGCCGAGACTCGCCCACTCCGTGTAGTAGCCCCCCGAGATGGTGAAGTTCTGCCCGCCCGGCAGGGCAACCGTATAGGCAAAAAGTGCGTAGCCCTTGTCAAAGAGATCGTAAGTGCATGCGTTGACGAGGTCGAAGGGCGGGCAGGGTTGCGTGTCCATCAAAGGGTACCCGGCCGTAGTCGCGCCGACCGAGGAGTAGTAGGCATACACGCCGGCCCAGAGCTGGACCACAGTCGGGGAAGTCACCGTGGAACTTGCCGTGGCCAGCGCGAGTTTCACGCCGGAATCGTTGTTTGCGTCGGCAAATTCCTGCACATAGCCGGTGCTTCCCAACGCCTTCACCGCTCCCAGCGGCGGCAGCGAAACCATGTTACTGAACCCGTTCCGGTAGAACGCGTAGATAAACTGCGCCTGCATCGCCGGATTGGGCGCGCCATCGCCCACCGCGACGACGTGACTCAGGGTGATGCTGGCGGTGGCCGACTTGGTGGGGTCGGCCACGCTGGTGGCCGTAACCGTGACCTTCTGAGATGCGCTGACCGGCGACGGAGCAGTATAAGTACCGGTGCTATCGATGGTCCCCACCTGCGGGCTGATGGACCAAGTCACGGCGGTGTTGGTGCTGTTCGTCACGGTCGCGGTGAACTGTTGCGTCTGGCCGTCGATCAGAGAGACCGTAGTTGGGGAGATACTGACGGTGACTGCCACAGGCGGCTGAAGCGTGATGCTGGCGGTCCCCGTGACAGTGGAATCGAAAATGCTGGTAGCCGTGACGGTGATCCTCTGGCTGGTGGTGACGGAGGCGGGCGCAATATAGAGGCCGCTGTTGGGATCGATGGCGCCCACCTCCGGGCTGATGCTCCACGTCACGCCGGTGACGCTGATACCCGTCACCACCGCCGAAAACTGCTGCGTCTG